>Ga0070691_10000122_pt1 | contig 23435 bp, 17 predicted proteins | sample KBSK1101metaG_FD_64673 | JGI IMG/M metagenome (GOLD analysis project Ga0070691, IMG submission 64673) | Corn, switchgrass and miscanthus rhizosphere microbial communities from Kellogg Biological Station, Michigan, USA - KBS K1-10-1 metaG | ecosystem: Host-associated > Plants > Roots >... | reverse complement strand
GGCCATCAACGACATCATCAACCACACCACCGAGTCGCTCGCGCTCTGGGGTCTGCTCGCCGCGATCATCGCGCTCGCCTTGGCGGTGCCGGTCGTCCAGCGCATCTCCAACACCATCGGCCAGCGCTCCAAGCAGGTCAGCGACGCGGCCAAGGAGCTGGGCGTCGCGATCGTCGGCAGCGAGGTCTCGGGCGATCACGTCGCCGCGACCAAGAGCGCCGTCGAGAAGAGCGGCGCGCTCATCGACGACATGGCCAAGGCCGGCGATCCGACCGGCAAGGTCGCGCAACTGAAGTCGCTCAACGAAGAGCTGACCGGCGACATGTTCGTGATCGACACCCTCTCGCAAGAGATGAGTTCGCGCATGACGCAGGCCGTCGCGCGCGTGCACGAGTTGAACGACGTCGCGGGCGCGCTCGACAAACTCGTCACGGGTGAGGCGAACTGACCGCAGATGGCCGACGTCATTCTGTACTTCGGTAGCAACGCCGACACGATGATCGCCACCAAGGCGCTCAAAGATGCCGGCGTCGCCGCCAAGATGATCCCCAAACCGGCGCACGTCACGTCGAACGCCAATCTCTGCCTGTCGGTGGACGGCGGGCTCGAGAGCCAGGCGGTCGGCGCGCTCGGCGCGGCCGGCGTGGCGTTGGGCGGCGTCGCGAAATAGCGACCCGCCTCGCGGCGCTGGTCGCATGCGCGCTGGTGGCGTGCGGTGCGGCGGCCCGCGCCGGCGCGGCTCCGACCGCGCTCGACTTCTATCGCCAGGCGATCGCGAGCATGCACGACGTGCCGCAACCGGCGTTCGTCAGCTATTCGCTGTCGAGCGAGAGCGACGGCTTCGACGTCCGGCTCGGGAGCATCGACCACGACCTCTGGCTCTTCATCCAAGACGGCAGCAAGCCGAACGTCTGGACCATCCAACACCGGACGCGCGACTACGCCAGCGCCATCCGCGACGAGGACGGCGTTGCGTGGTACTCGGATCGCGCGTTCTTCGATCCGACCTGGTACGGTTCGTTGCGCGCGCTGCGCGACGGGATGCTCGACTATCAGAACCGGACCGCGCCGATCGCCGACGCGACGCCCGATGCGGTCGCCACGTCGGAGTACAAGACGATCGCGATCGAGAGCGTGATGGGCGAAGGCATCTATGGCGTCGACGATCGCGGTGCGACCGCGTGCGCGAACGGCGACCCCGGTCACGCCCTGCATCTGTGGTCGCGCCAGCGCAACGCGCGGCATCAACTGAGCGACGTGGTCGTCGACCTGAACTCGATGCACCTCTGCATGATGCGCTTCGGCGCGCCTTCGGCCGTCGGATTCAGCGGCTATGTCGAAGAGCACTTCGCGGACGTCGGAGGCTATTGGATGCAGACCGGCGGGGTGATCGAAGGGACGCTGCGCGCGTTCGGCGTCGCCTACCATCACGGGACGTGGCGCTACACCATCGTCGGGATGAGCTTTCCATCGGCGATCTCGCCCGACGCGTTTCTCCGGCCGCCGAACCAGTAGAGTCGGCTAGCGGAGCGCGCGCGCGTCGGCGAGGGCGACCGTCTCGCGGAGGCCGTCGCGTTCGACGACCAGTGCCCCGCCGGTCGCGAGCGCGATGGCGCTCGCCTCGAACGGTTCGTCCGTGCCGTCTTTCAAAAGGCGATAGCGTTTGCCCGGCAGCCCGGCCGCGGCTTCCCACAAGCGCGCGACGCGTTGCGGCGCGTCGAGCCCGGCGACGGTCGACGCGAACTGGGTGAGGATGGTCACCAGCAATTCGTAGGCGACGACCGGCGCGAGGTCGTCGCAGAACGCGGGCGGCGGCGAGATCTCTGCGGCGGAATCTGCAGAGCGCGTCACGTTGATGCCGATGCCGCACGCCACGTACGCGTGCGAGCCGGCGATGCGCGACGTGCACAGGATGCCCGCGATCTTGCGCGACCCGATCAGCAAGTCGTTCGGCCAGTGCAGGTCGGTGGCGATGCCGTGACGCTCGAGTCCGGCTCGAACCGCCAGAGCCGTCCAGAACGGGACGGTCCATATCTCGCTCGCCGGGATCGGCTCGGGGAGAATGGTCGTGAAGAGCAGGCTCGACCCGGGCGGCGCGATCCAGCTACGGCCCTTGCGGCCGGCGCCGCGGGTCTGGTGGCCGGCCACGATCGTGAGGCCCGCATGCTCCGGCTCGCCCAGCAGGGCGGCTGCGTCCTCGTTGGTGCTGCCCGTCTCGGCCAGGTAGCGGACGGTCGCGAAGGGCGTCCCGACCAGCGCGGCCTGGACGGCTTCGATGGGAAAGGGACCGTGCGGATCGGGCATCCCGCACGCGTTCGTGGCTCTCGGACAGGATGGCCTTCAAGGTTCCGCGCGACGGGGGGCCGTAAAACGGGCGCACTATGGCTATCGAACGTACGCTCATCCTCTGCAAACCGGACGCGGTTTCGCGCAATCTCTCCGGCGAGATCATCTCGCGCTTCGAACGGCGCGGCTACCTGATCGTCGCGATGAAACTCATGCAACTCGACGGCGAGAAGGCTCGCAAGCACTACGCGGAGCACGACGGCAAGCCGTTCTTCGCCGGCTTGGTCGAGTTCATCACCTCGGGCCCGCTGGTCGCGCTCGCCGTCGAGGGCGAGAGCGCCATCGAAGGCTGCCGCCAGCTGATGGGCGCCACCAATCCGCTCAAGGCCGACGTCGGCACGATCCGCGGCGACTTCGCCCAATCGATCGGCCGCAACATGGTGCACGGCAGCGACAGCCCGGCCAGTGCCGAGCGCGAACTGGCGATCTTCTTCGACGCGAAGGACTTCGTCACGCGCAAGCACGATCTCGAACGCTGGATCATCGAGAAGTAGGCACGATGTCGTTGGATGCGTTTCGCGGCAACGGCCGCCCGATCGTCGAAGGCGTGCACGCGCGCGAGATCCTCGATTCGCGCGGCAACCCGACCGTCGCGGTCGAAGTCGCCACCAGTTTCGGCGTCGTCGAAGAGGCGATGGTGCCTTCGGGCGCGTCGACCGGCGCGAACGAGGCGTGCGAACTGCGAGACCTCGATCCGAAACGTTACAACGGCAAGGGCGTTCTCAAGGCGGTCAAGGCCGTCAACGACCTGCTCGGACCGGCGGTCACCGGCTTCGACGCGACCGATCAGCGCGCCATCGACGCGATGCTGATCGAGATCGACGGGACCGCCAATAAAGGCCACGTCGGCGCGAACGCGATCCTGGGCATCTCGCTCGCGGTCGCGCGCGCGGCGGCGAGCAGCCTCGGCATCCCGCTCTACCGCTATCTCGGCGGCCCGACCGCGGCGACGCTGCCGGTGCCGATGATGAACGTCATCAACGGCGGCAAGCACGCCTTCGGCGCGTTGCAGTTCCAAGAGTTGATGATCGTTCCGGTCGGTGCGTCAAGCATCCGCGAAGCGGTGCGTTACGGCGCCGAGGTCTTCCACGCGCTCGGTGCGTTGTTGCACCACAAGAAGTTGGCGACGCAGGTCGGCGACGAAGGCGGCTACGCGCCCGCGCTCGACAGCATCGAAGAAGCGCTCGATCTGCTCGTGAGCGCGGTCGAGAAGGCCGGCTACAAGCCCGGCAAAGATATCGCGATCGCGCTCGACCCGGCCGCGAGCGAGTTCCATCGCGACGGCAAGTACTTCGCGCGCGATCCGCACGCCGGCTTGACCTCGGACGAGATGGTCGCGCTCTACGGAGACCTGTGCGCGAAGTATCCGATCGTCTCGATCGAGGACGGCCTGGCCGAAGACGATTGGGCCGGCTGGCACAAGCTCACCGAGTCGCTCGGCAAGAAGATCCAGCTCGTCGGCGACGATCTGTTCGTCACCAACGTGAAGTTCCTCGAGCGCGGCATCCGCGAGAACACCGCCAACTCGATCTTGATCAAGGTCAATCAGATCGGCACGCTGACCGAGACGCTCGACGCCGTGGAGATGGCCCACAAGGCCGGCTACACCTCGGTGATCTCGCATCGCTCCGGCGAGACCGAAGACACCACCATCGCCGACATCGCGGTCGCGACCGGCGCCGGCCAGATCAAGACCGGCTCGCTCTCCCGCAGCGACCGGGTCGCCAAGTACAACCGCCTGATGGCGATCGAAGAACAACTCGGCGACCACGCCATCTACCCCGGCCCCGAGGCCTTCAAAGCCCTGCGGTAGCGGCGCAATTCGATGAAATCGGCATGAGAGTATGCTCCCGCGTGCGATGCGCGGGAGCATGCAGGCGTTTGTTGGAAGAATCTCCGTGCTTGTTGGGGCCCATAGCTCAGCGGTAGAGCAGCCGGCTCATAACTGGTAGCGCGTAGGTTCGAATCCTACTGGGCCCACCAAGCGCTCATGCGCGGAAAATACGAGGCGGTCGATGCGCGGTCGTTCCATCATCTCCGGTCTGATGATCCTCGCCTTTGCGGCGTGCTCGAGCGGAGGCTCCGTCCCCGCCACGCCGACGATTCCCGGCACGCAACGCGGCTCGCTCGATCTGAGCCCGGCGCCGGTGCAGTTGACCGACGACGCGCCGGCCGACTCGATCACCGTCTCCGGCGATACGCCCGGCATCGCGTACACGCCGGTCGCCGACGCGACCTGCGCCACCGCGACCGGCAGCATCGCGGTCGCGGGCGACGGCCAGCCGCAGATCGATCAGGCCGGCGTTCCGCTGATGTTCTTGGTCTACGCGACCGGAGCGACGCCGCCCGCGACGTGCGGCGTGATCGTCAGCGGCTCCGACGGCACGCAATCGACGGCCGCGATCACGTACGCGATCAATCCGCTCGTCACCGACCTGCAGAAGAAGCCCGCAGTCCATGTGGCGATCGCTCCGGGCGTCAGTCCGTCGAGCGTGACGATCACGGTCGCGAATCAGATCGTCCCGTTAGACGTGAGCGGGTTCAGCGGTACCACGACGGCGACGGTCGCGAACGGTTGTACGAGCACGAGCGGCATCCAAGTCACGCCCAAGACGGTCGCGGGCGGAGCGGGCACGTTCGACGTCGTGCCGTTCGGCCAGGGTGCGATCGCCAAATCGTGCACGCTCGATATCGCCGACGGCGCGGGCGATCGCGTGGCCGTTCCGGTGACGCTCGCGATCCCCGCGTTGCAGAAGTTCACCGCGACACCGAAGACGGTCCAGTTCGGCTGCGCCGGTCCGAGCACGCCGACCGCCTGCCAGACGACGGGATCGGTGAAGCTGGCGGAACCCGGCGCGGCGACGTTCTCCATCGTCACCCGGACCGGGCTCAAGTCCAACTGTTCGAACGCGTTCGTCGGACCGCTCAAGATGACGGCCGGCAACGGCGTCTACACGCAGAGCGTCGCCGGAGCGAGCGCGAGCGTCGCGTTCAACGGTTTGCTTCCCGGTAGCGCCCTCGGATGCGCGTCGATCTACGTGACCGATAACGGGAACCCCGCCCAGCGGCTGACCATCGCGGTCGATCAGACGTTCGCAACGCCCCCGCCGCCGGTCGCGCCGGCCGCCGCGCCGCCGTGCAGCGGTCCCGATCCGCACGTCGCCGTTCCGAACGCGCCGCACGGCCTGTACGTGTGGAACCCCTATACGGTCGACGGCGGCATCTACGAGAAGACGCTCGAGACGACCGTGATCGGCAAGGATCCGACGCTCTGCGGCGTGAGCCTGGTCGTGCGCTGGTCGGATCTCGAGACGACCAAGGGCCACTACGAGTTCAGCTCGATCGACGATCCGGTGACCGGCATCGCGGCGCCGTACGTCGATGCCGGCCTGACCGTCAACCTGTTGTTCTCCGACGGACCGGAGCGCGGGCAGAACAACCCCGTCACGCCGGCGTGGGTGACGGATCCGAGCGGCGACGACGTTCCGATCGTGCACTGCATCGATCAGCCGCCCGCGCCCGACTACATGAGCCCGACCTTCGAGGCCGACTGGTTCGATTTCATCCGGCATGCGATCGCGCACTACAGCTATACCAACTCGACGCTCGCGCCGCACATCGGCTACATGCGCTTCGCGATCGGCTTCGGCGTCGAGGCGATCCCGGCGCACTTCGACGACGGCGCGCACGCCGACTGTCTGGGCGAGTGGCAGAAGGCGCCGGTGAACTTCACCTACGACGGCTGGGTGCAGCATGCCAAGAACGTCGTCAACGTGATGGGCCAGCAGCTCACCGACAAGCAGCTGCTGGTGGCGCTCAACGGCCTCGACGGCGGCCCGTCGATCTACGACTATCCGAACGCCGTCGCGGAAGATGCGGCGGGTAAGGGCATCGGATTCGGCACGGAAAATCTCGGGATCGCCAACGTCGCGTTGCCGACCTCGATCCCGGGCGCGTGCAACCCGCAGGCGAAGATCGTGAACCTGTACTGGTGCCAGGCGCTCACGCGCCACGTCGGTGAGGTGCCGTTCGAGTTCCAGACCGACGTCGCGTCGACCGCGCCGCAGCCCGGCGAGTCGCCGATCGACCTCGGCAAAGCGCTCGAGTACGGACTCGACAACAACACCCAGATCTTCGAGCTCTATCCGCAAGAATGGATGGCCGCCGACGTCGCGGGCTTCACCACGCCCTCGGATCAAGCGGCCCACAAAGCGGCGCTAGCGCAGGCCTCGGTCGTGCTGGGCGCGCACCCGCCGTGAGGTAAAGCAAGCGGGCGAACGCCCGAAGCGAGCGCTAGTCTTTTGGCCTAATCATGATTCGGGTCGCATTCCGTATGTTAAAGTACCGTCAACTTATGGTCCATCATGAAAGGCATAAGCTTGATGAATAAGCTCTTCCTCGGTGCCGCAGCGGTCGCATTCGCGCTCTGCACGGCGCTTCCGGCCCAGGCCGACGATTTCAGCGGGTTCTATATCGGCGTCACCGGCGGTCAAGCCACCGGCACGACCCTGGCCAACACCACCACCACCTTCAGCCCGACGGGGTACTTCGCCGCGACCAGCACGACGGCGATCGCGTCGACCGGCAGTCAGCACGTCGCCTCGACCGGCGGAACGTTCGGCGGCCAGGTCGGCTACAATTGGCAGAGCGCCAACGGTACCGTGTTCGGCCTCGAGGCCGACTATAGCTCGATGCAACTCACGGGTTCGCAGTCGAACACCGGCCTTTATCCGTGCTGCGCCCCTACGACCTATACGATCACGCAGAGCATCTCGACCAGCTCGCTCGGCTCGGTCCGCGCGCGTCTCGGCATGACGATGGGCAAAACGCTCGGCTACGTCACGGCCGGTTACGCCGCGACGACCGTCAAGTACAACACGCTCTTCACCGACACGTTCGCGACCGCGAACGAGAGCGCGTCGTTCAGCCAGTCCCGCACGGGCTTGATCTGGGGCGGCGGCGTCGAGGCCAAGCTGGCTCCGAAGGTCTCGCTCAAGCTGGAGTATCTCCACGCGAACTTCGGAACGGTCTCGGGCACCAGCACGAACCTGACGGCGTTCAGCCCGGCGATCGCGTTCCCGACGAACGTGTTCAGCCACTCGGCCAACCTCAACGTCGACATCATCCGCGGCGGTTTCAACTTCAAGTTCTAACCGGCCGGACGACCCGCCAACGCTCGCTCCTCCTCGCGGATACGAACCGCGAGGAGGGCGAGGTTGAGCACCGTGAACACGATCGCGACCAGATACTCGCCGAATGCGAGCGGAAGGGTCGCGATCTCAATTGTGACGATCAGATAATTGGGATGGCGCACGAACCGGAACGGCCCGGAGCGCACTAAGGGCGCGCCGGGCAACGAGATCAGGCGCGTCGTCCAGTACGGCCCGAGCGTGGCGATCACCCAGATCCGCGCAGCCTGCAGCACGCCGAAGAGGCCGATCAGCCACCAGTTCGTCTGCGCGTGGGTCGCGAGCGCGACGACCGCGGTGCAGAGCAGCCACGACCCATGCAGCAGGATGAAGAACGGATAGTGCGTCGCGCCCGTCTCGATCGCGCCGCGCGCGAGCAGCGCGCGCGTGTTGCGCGCCGCGTAGCGGAGTTCGAGCAGCCGCTGCAGCGCGACCAAGCCGCAGACGACCAGGATCGCGATCACGTGCGCTCGAGCGTCGCGAACGCCGCGGTGAAGCCCGGCCCCATCGAGGTCACCAGTGCGCGCCGGAACGACGGCGCCGCAAGCGATCCGCCGTGCAACGCGCGTTCGAGGACGAACATCACCGTCGCCGCCGACATGTTTCCGTAGTCGCGCAGGACCGAACGAGATTCGGCGAGCCCGCCGTCGGGCAGACCGAACGCGTGCTCGAGCGCGTCGAGCACTTTCGCGCCGCCCGGGTGCGAGAGAAACGTATCGACGTCGCGCAAGGTGAGCTTCGACTCGGCGAGATAGTCCGATGCGACCCGATGCATCTCGCTCTCGACCAGGCCCGGGATATCGCGCGAGAAGATCGCTTTGAGGCCGTCGCCGGCGACGTCCCAGCCCATGATGTCGAGCGTGTCGGGAAACGTGCATTCGCCGGACGCCACGATCGCCGGACCGTCGCCTTCGGTGCAGAGCAGTGCGGCGGCCGCGCCGTCGCCGAAGAGCGCGGTCGCGACGATGTTGCTCTTGCTGAAGTCGTCTTTGCGGAACGAGAGCGCGCATAGCTCGACGACCAGGAAGAGGACGAGCTTGCCGGGCCGGCTCTGCGCCATCGCGGCGGCGCGCGCAAGGCCGAGCACGCCGCCCGCGCAGCCGAGGCCGAAGATCGGCAGGCGTCGCGTGGTGCGTTTGAACGGCAGGCGCTCCATCAGCAGCGCGTCCAGGCTGGGGGTGGCGATGCCGGTGGTCGAGACCGAGACGATCGCGTCGACGTCCTCGACGCTGCGGCCGGCGCGGGCCAGCACATCGAGCGTCGCCTTCTCGAGCAGCTCGACGGCCGACGCGAGGTAGATGGCGTTGCGGTCCGGCCAGCCATGCTCGTCGTAGTACCAGTCGATCGGGACGCACGAGTAGCGTCGCTCGATGCCGGTATTGGCGAAGACGGGGAGCAGCCGCTCGACCACCGCCGAGCGCGAGCCGAACTGGGCGTCGACCCGGCGCATGACGTCGGGCTGGTCGAGGGCGAAGGGCGGGACGGCGGTCGCCAGATCGAGGAGCCGGGCGGGGGTAAGCATGCCCGACAGTTTGCATTGACAGGACCCCGACCCCTCGGGTAGCGTAAGGGTTCGGTCTCCAGGCGCCATAGTCTATCGGTTAGGACGTCGCCCTTTCACGGCGAAGAGACGAGTTCGATTCTCGTTGGCGCTACCACGTAGAAGAGCCCGCGTAATGCTACGCGGGCTCTTTCCATGCTACTTAAACCAGAGATTGTAACGGTTGCCGTTCGGGAAGAGGCCGGCGTGCAGCGTCTGGTTCGCCATCGTCGGATTCTTCTTGACGTCGTAGGTGTCGATGGCCGTTCCGCCGCTGCAGGCGGCGGTGTGCATGACCTCGGCGCGGACCTTGACCTCTGCCGATTGGTAGAAATAGAACCCATGGGTCTCGTGCGGCTTGAGGAACTGCGGACGATTGTCCGCGTTCGTATTGACGATATCCCACGCCGTGAACGCGCTGGCATTGTAGATGGTGATCCACGCGCACCGGTCGGTGAGATTTTCGACGAACACCTTGTCGAAATAGTGCTGGGCTTGATAGGCTCCGGCCGGTGCCGGAGCGATGACGGGAGCGGTAAGGCCGACGACGATTGCGGCGAGGGCGATACGTTGAAGAGTGCGCATGATCCACCTTCTGCATTGATGCAGCCGATACGAGAAGCAACTACTGGCAGAACGTGCTCAGAGCCGGTTCGGTTCCCCTGCCGTCGGTTATGGCGGGCGCGAAGAAGGACATTGGTGGAGTCCGAAGATACGAACCGCCATGCGCGTTTGGGAGAGCTGGCGTCGCGTTCGTCCGAACGCGCGGGAGGTATGGTTGCGAGCTGCCATCCTGCTCGTGCCCGTCGCCATCTTCACCATCAGCGTCGTGTGGAAGGGAATCCCCTCCGTTCGCCACGATTGGTCGTGGATCGCCGATCGCGGCGCTCTCCTGAACAATCTGGCGGACCAGTTCAGCGGCTGGAACAGCCTAGGTCTAGGCCAGCCCCAACTCCATGCGACGACGCAGTTGCAGGTCGCGGTGACGTGGATCCTCGCGGCGCTGACCGGATCGCGGGCGGCGTTCGGGATCGAGGTGTTCCTCATCGGCCTCGCATGCGCGTACGCCGGATGCCGCCTCGCCGCTGCGTGGACGGACGATGCCGTCATCGCGTTCGGTGCGGCCCTGCTCGCCGTTCTGAACCCGTGGACCTACACGGAAACGGTGGCGGGTCATATCTATATGATCGCCGCGTACGCCGGCCTTCTGCTCCTCGTGCGCGAGCTCGTGGGGCCGAAGACGAACCGCTACGTCGTCGCCTTTGCGGTCATGCTCTGCAGTCTGCAGCTGCAGTTCTTGTTGGTCGTCTTGGCCGTGCTGGTGATATGGTGCGCGTTCAGGCGCGAACCTCGCCTCGGGCTCGCGACCGCCGTCGTGCTGATGTCGCCGGCGATCGTCGGGGTGCTCGGAGACCGGGCGGCCTTCGTCGACGTTCCCCACAATCTTTTCTGGCTTCAGACCCAGTCGCTCGACGCGCGCGACGCCGTGACGTTGCTCGGCTATTTCGCTCACTACACGGCGACCCTCGCGCAACCGACGATCGCCGCCCTCTGGGTCGTCGTCGTCATCGCGGCGTTTGGTGCCGCGGTCGCGCTACGGCGCCGATGGCTCGCGCTGCTTCCCGCGTTCATGCTCTTCGTCTGGCTCGTCGTGATGGGCTTGAAGGGACCGTTCAACGGGATGTTCGCAGTCGGGATCGACCGTTTCCCGGAACTCGGCGTCTATCGGGAGCTCTACGACCTCGTCGCGTTTCTCTTGGTCGGTTACGTCGCACTCGGTAGTCTTGCGTGCGCCCGGGTCGTTCGACTGCGGTGGTTCTGGGCGCTCTCCGCAGCGGTGATCGCGGCCTATTGGATCACGTCTCCGCCGTCCCGCCTGTGGGTGAGCGCCGACGCGATTCCGCAAGCGAGCGTCTCGGCGCAGCCCGGCACGCGCTTCGCGTTGCTGCCGGCGTTTCAGCCGCTCGCGTTTCGCGGTCAGGGCTCCGGGCTGGATCCGGCCGCCTATATCCGTCCGGGGAACGTCGTGCCGCTCAACACCGAGAGCCCGGGATATCCGATCGACGTAGCGTTCGCCGCGTACGAACAGCACGGCGATGCGAGTGGTCTCGCAGCGCTGAGCGTCTCCGACATCGTCGTGCAGCCGTGGATGCAGAGCTTGACGGCCGACATCGATCTTCAGCGCGCCACGCGGATGCCGGTGCCCCACCCTCCCGTCGCGCGCGCCGTCCCCGGCTACATTCCCGAGATGACGTTGAGTCCGTTGCCGCGCGTGAGCCTGGTCGGCAATCATCTCGGGTACGGCGAGGTCTTCTTTTCCGACGTTGCCGGCCTTACCGGCGACGGCGTCCCGGCCGGTTGGAGCGGGTTGCCCGCGGTGCGGCCGATCGACGTGGTACACGATCGGCTGAGCGCCTCGGAAGGCTGGGTGGACGCGCGTTTGGCGTTCGCCTCGCAGCCCGAATTAGGCCAGGGCTTGGGCGGCGTCCTGACGACATCGTCGAGCGCGGTGCTACCCATCGACCCAGCCGCGCACGCGCTCGTCTACGTAAGGGGCGCGTTGCTGAGCTCCGATGGCAGACGTCTCGTCTCGTCGACCCACGGGTATGCATGGATCGCACTTCCCGCCGGCACGACTGCCGTGCGCTGTGCGGGAGAGTGCGTGGTCGCCGCTGTCGGCGACCCACCGCCGCGCCTGCCCGCCGAACCGCCCGTTCCCGCGCCGTGGACGCGCGTCGCAGCGACGACGACCCAACCCTGGTTGGCGTTCGCGACGATCCCGGCGGCCGGAGCTCCGGCGATGCTGCGCTATAACGTGCGCTTCGATCCCGGCTGGATCGCGCTGGACGGATGGACGGAGTTGCCGCATTTCCGCGTCGACACGAGCGTCAACGGATGGATCCTCCCGCCGCGACCCACGCCTCGCCGGGTCGTCGTGCTCGAGCCGACCGCCATGATACAGTCGCTGCTCGCGCTCCTCGGGGTGGCGTGGTCGCTCTACGTGCTCATCCGTTTCGGCCGCGATCGGTTCGCGGAACGCTCGCGATACACACGAGACCCTCGCACCAATCGAGTTCCAGACAGCGAGTGAGCGCGATCCGCGCCGGCAAGGTGAAGAGGCGGCCGGGCGACCACACGTAGCGCGTCCGGACCACGTCGACCGTCTCGAAGGAGAGACGCAGCAGCGCGTACAGGTCGTACCACGCGTACGCCTGGATGTGCGTGAAGTCTCCGACGATGCTCGAGGGCGCGAACGCGTTCGGCGTTCCCAAGACCAGGCGCGCATCCGCGCCGAGCCGCGGCAGCACGGCCTCGACGAAGCCCGAGAAGAAGTCCTCAGGCGTCATATGCTCGACCACCTCGCTTGCCACGACGAGCTGGATCGTCTCGGGTGCGGCGTCGAGCGAGGTGACGCGCTCGTACGGACCGGAGATCGTCGGGTCTCGTTCGATCCCGACGTAGCGCGCGATCTTCTCGCCGAAGCGCAGTCGGAGCGCGCCGGCCATCGAGCCCTTGCCGGGTCCGAGCTCGACGACGTTCGTTGGTCCGGAGATCTTCGCCACCTGCTCCTTGAGTATCCGCAGGATCGGCGGATCGTCTTCCACGCGAACGGGGCCGATACGAACGGATTCCATCCCGCCGCTCTCGCGCGTGATGCGCGGGAACGCGATCCGGGAGGGCGGTCCGTAGAGATCGCTGACGAGCCTGCCCCCGTATTTCTTGAGGCCTTCGACGCGATAACGAAGGATCTCGTGGTAACGGCTTTCAAGCGACATCGTGTGGCGTAGGCCTCTTTCGGCGGATGCGAAGGATCAGATAGAGCAGGACCGCCGCGATCGCGCAGATCGCGGCGGCGACGGTCGCGTACGTGCGGAACCTGTCGTTCGCGTACGAGATGGCGAGCGTATAGGTCCCCCGGCCGCGGACGATCCAGGCGTTCTCGCCTAGATTCACGGAAAGATGATCGGCGGTGACGCCCGCGGGTGCCGTGACCTGCCACGCATCGTTGTACGAGTTGGCGAGCACCAGCAGATATGCTGCCGGCGCTCCGGCGACGTCCACGCTATACCGGCTCGGATCGATCCTCGAGACGTGCATGGAGGCCGGTATGGGAAGCGCATTCCCGGTCTGCCAGGAAATGGCCGCGAGGTTCTTGCTCAGGCTGACCGAGGTCGGCCCGACGGTCACGAACGAGCCCCTCGCCGACGGCGCGCCCGTATACACGTAGGCGAGCAGTTTCGAACTGTCGGTCGGATTCGTGACGTATCCGCTCACCGTCGCGGACGTCTGCGATGGCGCGAGCGTCGTGTCGTGGAGCACGTCGCCGGTCTGGCTCAAGAAGACGACGCGCGGCGGAACGCCGCCCCATCCGACAATGGGAATGCTGAACGTATACGTCGCGCCGGGCGTCACGTGCTCGATCTGCATGTGCGAGTCGGCCGCCGCGCCATCCGCGCGCAACGTCATCGGCGACGAACCGGCTCCGTTGATCGGATCGACCGTCGCGGTCCCGCTTCCCGAGAGCACCTCTGCCGAACTCCAGATCCCCGTTCCCGCTCGGGACCCGGCGTCGGGCGCTGCGAGCGACTGCACGGGGCCTCGCCTCGCTTCCTGGATCCCGCGCGTCGCCGCGTCGCCGACGATGCTCGCATACGCCGCCGAATAGGGCGGCGTCACGTACATGTCGTTCGCGTTCCCCGAGAGGCTCCACCGGGCGGGGTCCTTCGCCGCCGCCAAGGCGAGCCTGGATATCCGGACGCAATTGGCGCCGTTCTTCGACGTCACGCCGACCACGAAGGAGACGGCGTTCGACGCGGGCCGGAAGAGCCGCAGGACGGCGTTCCCGTTTCCGGGCGGTAGCAGGATGTAGAAGTTGGACGTACCGCCCTGTAGTGAGGTGGACGAGACGCTGATGAACGAACCTTCGGCGTCGGCGCTGTACTCCAGCGCGAGGAGCGTCACCGCGTTCTGGAGGCCCGCGCGTTGCGCTTGGAATGCGGTCGTCGTCACCACTCCATCGCGCGCGCAGACCGAGCGCGACTTGTCCGAAAAACGTTCGAAGTCGTACACGGAAGAGAACGCCGCGCGGGGGCCGGAGAAGCCGACGTCGATCGGCGGATAGTCCGCGAACCACTGCGCGTCGCTCGCCCCCAGAAGCGGGGTCGTCTCCGATCGATCCGCGAAATCGACGAATGCGGACCGCTTGTCCGCATTCGGCGTTCCGCGCACGAGTGCGGGCATGGGAAGCGTGAGGACGCGGCGCTTCGACGATGCGACGGCCTTCGGCGTCGCCGCGCCGAGCGTCGCGATACGCGCGAGATCGGCTCGCACGGCGGGCCAGCGCGTCGCGATGTCGTCGGGCGCGAAGGCCGCGCCCTTGCAACCGCCGAGGATGCCGCAGGCGATCGCGAGGTCCTCCGAGGACGTCGCGCCGACTACGATGCGATTCGCCGCGTAGATGCGAGGGTTGACGATCGAACGGTCCAAGTGGACGAGGTCGAGCCCGTTCGAAGCGAACGTCCGCGTCGCTCCTTGCACCGCGCCGACGTTGTTCGCGGGGCTCGAGAGATAGAAGTTCGTATCGGCATTCCCGTCCCGGATGATGTCGCTGACGCCGAGAAGGCCGAGCATGAACAGCAGGCGTCGTTGACCGAAGGTGTTCTTGAAGGCGCTTGCGGACTGGGTCACGACGGCGTTCTCGGGTTCTCCGAAGTCGAACTCGCGGGATACCAGCGATCGATCGATCAGATTCGTCGTCAACCCGGCGCCCACGAAACCCCAGCGATAGGAATCGAAGATGGTCGGCGGCATCGGCATCTCGAGCAACCGCGAGTCGGGCGGAAGCTGCCGGATCGCGGCGGCAAGTCGCGCGTACTGGGGCGGAACCTGCACGGCCGCGCTTCCCCAGAAGAGGTGTCCCAGCACGATCGGAAAGCCGCTTATCAAGACGAAGATGAAGCAGATAGAATGTACCACCGCCGAACGACTCCTCAGCGCGTAGTCTAACCTAAGCAAGGTGCCGCCTGCAAGGGTTGTGTAGACGAGGAGAAGGACCCAACCGAACTTCCCGAACGAATCGCGAAAGGCGGCGAACCAGGACGCGCGCGCGACGAGCCACTGGAAGATCTCGCCGCCCGGAGGCGCCGCACCCTTACAGAGCACGAGCAGCGCGAGCGCGGCGACCGTGAGCTCGAGGACGAGGGTGCGCTCGGGTCTGCGCCGGTAGAACGCGAAGCAGCCGAACGCGAGCACCGGAAGGCCCAGCGTGGCGATGACGACCACAGGGTTGTTCGTGTACGCGGCATGCTCGGGGATGTACGCGGCCGGTCCGACGGGATTGAAGAAGAGATAGCCGCCGACCAATCGCACCACGTCGCCCAGCGCGCTGAACTCGGCCGTGACCCTGATCGTATCGGCCGTATACCGGCTTCCGTCGCTCGCCAGATGGGCGAAGGCCGTCGCCGCATACGCCGCCATCGGGATCCAGAAGACCAGATTGACGGCGAGGTAGCCCAAGACCACGACCGCCGCCCGCGAAAGAGCGGTGCGCACGTGCCATCCGCCGAGACCTGCGCCGAGCACGATCGCGATCGCGATGAGGCCGACGTGCTCCATGACGTATGCGGGGTTTGTGTTCGCCGGACTGGCAAGGCATATCCACGCGAGCGCTTCGCACGCCGACACGCCGCGCCCCGACCGCACGAACGCGGCGACGCTTGCGAAGATACCCGGAGCGCAGACGATGCCCAGATCGAGCGCTGGATAGGGCGTGTGGAAGTTCAGCAGGATGTACGGATTCAATAGCGCCGCTAAGGCCACGAACCCCATCACCGCCGGCTTCCTCGCCGCGTGCGGGAAGAACAACAGGAGCAGGCGCACCGCGCCGATCGCCTGAGCGATCAAGATGAGCAGTAGCCAGAAGTGATTCGTGACGACGGGCGACGCACCGAGCGCGCGCAGGCCGTTGTCGACGTACGCGATCGGCAGCAGCGCGCGATTGAACGAGTTGTCCTTTCCGAAGCCGGCGTAATCGGCCCACAACGTCGCTCGTTGAGCGATCGCGACGCCCGGATCGAGTTCCGGCCACGGCGAATCGCCGCCGATGATCATCTTCGTCGGTGGTACGGAGAGGATGAAGACGACCAGCGCGATGGCGACGACGACGATCCACCCGATGGGCAGACGCGAACGAAGCTCTTTGAACGGCATCACGTGCCCGCGGTTCGCGGTCCCGCGGATGCGAGCGCGCTTTCGTAACTGCGGACGACCGGCTCCCACGCGAACGCCCGGGCGGTCCGCAGACCGGCATCGATACGACGATGCGCCTCGGCCGGCGACTCCGTGATGATGCGTTCCAACGCCTCACACCACGCCGCGGGGTCGTGGCCGGGGACCAGCACGGCGTTCTCCGCAGACAAGAATTGCGCCAAGCCGTCGACCGGATTGGCGATCACCGGGATCCCCGTCGCAAGTCCCTCGAGCGCGGCGAGGCCGAAGCCTTCGACGCGCGACGGCATGAGCAAGACGTCGTGATCGGCGAGGAGACGGTCCCGGCTCTCCGGTGCGAACGTCCCGCGGAAATGGACGTACGCGTCTGCGCCGGCGGCGTCGACCAGGGCGCGCAGCGCGCGTTCGTCGCCGCCGTCCGTGCCGTAGATGTCGTACTCGACCGGGTGGGATCTCCGCAGGAGCGCGACCGCGTTGATGGCGACGTCGATGCCTTTGTTCGCGCTCAGCCGGCTGATGGAAAGAACGCGTAGCGGAACGCGCGGCGCCTCTTCACGTCCGCGCGTCGCGGCCGGCAGATCGATACCGTTGGGGATCACCGTGCCGCGCCCGATCGGGAAGTTGGGATCATCGAGAACCGCGCGACTGATGCCGGTCACCGCCGACGCGCCTTCGACCGTCCTGCGCGTCGCGCCGCCCAGATACCATCGCGCGATCGACGCGAACAGGCGACCGCGCGTGAAGGGACCGCGAGGTACGCCGTGGGCCGTGACGACGTACGGGATGTTCCGCTCTGCGAGAATTCGCGCGCACGCGTTGACCAACGGAAAGCCGATGCCGTGCAGATGCGCGACGTCCCAATCGCCGCGCTGAAGAAGGCGTCGAAGGTTCGCCGCCGCGAGCGGCGCAGCAGGCGTGGCGGAGATCGCCCAATTGACTCCCCGCGGCGGCGGGAGCAGCGGAACGCCGATCAGGCGGACGGCGCCGCCGGGGCCGATGCGTAGGTCCTTCGCGAACGGGTCACGGTTGGTGATATCGCCGTACACCACGGTCAGGTTGTGGCCGAGGGCGGCAAGACCTTGTGCGACGCGTTCGTAGACGGCCCCGCCGCCGCCGATGACGTTCGGGGGATATTCGGGCGCGACGACCAGCAGGTTCATCGCCCGTAGGCTTCGATCGTGTGCGCGGCCACGACGTCCGAGCTTCGCTCGCGGCGAACCCGTTCCATATGCCGGTACGCTTGCTCCCGCGCTACAGGATCGTCGAAGAAGGCCGTGACGCCCTGGACGATTCCCGCGGCGTCCGGTTCGAATGCGAACATATCGCGTTCGTCCTGCTGCAAGCGACGCGAGACGATCGCGGGGATCCCGTGAGCTGCGGCCTGCGAGAAGGGGCCGCTCGCAGATATTCCCGAGGTGTATGGAAGTATGAGCACGTCGCTCGTCGCGAAGACGCGCCGCACCTCGGCGTTGGGCACGTAACCGAGACGGTGCATCCGGCGGTGCGAAGCGGCGAGCGCGTCGACGCGCGCCGATACCGCCGTCGACTCGCCGAGACGGGCGGGGACCTCTCCCGCGACGATGACGTGCAGCCGCGGGCGCGCCTCGAGAAGGAGCGGGATCGCGTCGCACAGCTCGTCGAGCCCCTTATAGCCCGCGAAGTAGCCGAAGAACAGCAAGACCTCGGCGGATGGATCGATATGCATCCGCGTTCGTGCGTCGTCGCGTTCCGCGACGGAGACGGGCACGCCCGGCTGGATGCCGTGCGGGATCACGGCGATGCGCGTTCGCACGTCGTATTCGCTGCGGAGCGATCGTTTGTGCGATTCCTCGTGCACGATGACGGCCGTGCTGGCGACGCAGGTCAGCCAGAGCAAGAGGCGCCAGCCCCAGCGCGCGACGGCAGGCGACAGCCGCGAGCCGTTCTTCTCGACGAACGAGGCATCGATCGTCTCGAGCGGGATGACCCCGTGGATGGTCGTGATGACGGTGCGTCCGGAGACGCGGAGCAAGGACATCACCAACGGAAGGAGCAGCGTGCAGACGGGATTCCCGAACGCGAAGAGCTCGTGCTGGAAATGGACGACGCGGCACTCCGAGCGCACCGCCCACGCGAGCACCTGGAACGGGCCGAACCACGAACCGCGCCGGTACGCCGCGTGCACGAGTACGGGGCCGTCGTTCCAGTCGCGCGCCGAGGTGCGGTGCGTGATGACGTGCATGCGTGCGAATCGCGCCATCGCGGTCACGAGATTGCGGGTGAACTCCAAAAGCCCCGAGTCGGCGGGCGAACCGTCGTCTGCGTCCGGACCTCTGTACGGCGAGACTACAGCGACTTCCAGATTTTCCATAGGTCGACCACCGTACTCGGGACCCTCCTCAACAGCGAGAGTCGAGCGGGCCGCTGATCGGCTACGGCTACCGGGAGTTCGGTGATCCGGGCGCCGGTCTTTTGCAGTCGCAGGACGAGTTCGGTATCGAAGACCTCGCGTTCCGTCTGGCACGCCTGCAAGGACGTCTCTGCAGTGCTCTTGCGGAACGCCTTCATCCCGTGCGTGTCGGTCCCCTCGAAGTTCAACACGTGCTTGAGGAATCGATTGAAGGCGTATGTGATCAGCCGTCGTAGCGGCGGACGCGAGTCGAGCCCGGGATCGAGGCGCTTCGACCCGATCACCATATCGAAGCCGCTCTCCAAGAGCGAGACCGAATCGTTGAGGAATCGCGTACACCACAGGTCGGCGTTGAACACGATGACCACGTCGTTCGTGGCCGCCGCGATGCCGCACTTCAGGGCGCTACCGTAGGACGCGTGATCGAGCGTCTCGAGGCGTACCTGCGGATAGCGGACCAGCAGGTCTTTGAGCGTCTCGCGCGTTCCGTCCGTGCTGCCGTTCTCGCACAGGATGAGTTCGGCGTTGAAGGGGAGACGGTTCGTCTCTCTCAGCAGCGATTTGACGACCGGTTCGATCAGTTCGTTTTCGTTATAGACCGGAATGACGATGGAGATGCCGATCTGCGAAGTCACGTCGAGCGGAGGCACGACCGGAGCTACGTGCGCGTCGCGAGGCGCGGTGCGAGTGGCTACACCCGAGGACCACCGGGGGATGAGGCCGACATCGCTTGCGTCGGCGACATGTGAGGTATCCAGGCTATGGGCCCTCCGGTGTGATTTTGAAAATAGGAAGCACGAGCGGCGCTTTAACCGCGGGTTTACGAAAGAGACCCCGGTCATAAAGCGTCCGGGGGAAGCGCTCCGGGTTCACCGCGGGGGGGCTGGTGCCCTCTCTGCGGAACCAGACGCTGCATGTTCTCATTGGCGCTTTATAAGCGCGTCCGTCTTACTTTTTTCGTGCTTCTGTCTCTCGGCGTCGGCGTAGCCGGCTGCGGAGGCCCTAACGTTGGTACGTTCGGCCCGAGCGCGACGGCGATGTCCGTCATGCCGCCGCCGATGCCGATCGGGAAGCAGCCTTCGATCAGCCCGGGTTCCATCCGCCCGGCGCCGATGGCGCTGACGGCCAAGCTCGACCCGAGCGACTTTACGAACTCTTCACCTCGCCGAGCCCAGGTCGCGGTAATCGACCCCAGTTGGCACGCGATCGCCGGCGGAGGCGTTCAGATCGCGGTCTCGGCGGCAGATCCGATCAACTGCGCCGGAACGACGACGGGCCACGGCAGCGTCTTCGTGCTCTCCTCGGACCCGGCCGGACCGGATAAGTATATCTGGGAGGGCGACGGCCAAGGGAACTGGTGCAACGTCCCCGGCCTGGCGTCGCACATCGCCGTCGCGCCGAACGGAACTCTCTACGCCGTTAACTCGGCGGGCGGGATCTACTCGTGGAACGGATCGGCCTGGACCGGCCTCGCCGGCGGTGCGGCCGGCGTTACCGCAGGGACCGACGGTTCTTTATACGTGCTCTCCAATGCGAACCCGAGCGGCGACGAGTCGATCTGGCACTTCTCCGGCGGCACCTGGACATACGTTCCCGGATCGGGCGTGCAGATCGCGGTGACCGGCGCCGGACTGTACGTGCTCACGTCGCAAGGATACCTCTATCGCGGCGCCTCTGACGGGTCGTCGTACGTCGGCCTACCGGGAACGGTCAGCCAGATCGCGCCGGTGGTGATCCGGGGCTCGTCGAGCGGTGGTATCTACGCATTGGGATACCCCGGCGATGCGGTCAACGGTAACCCGATCTGGTACTACGATCTCGATACCGCCGCGTGGCGCGGCGTTCCCGGGTCCGGCGTGAGTATCGCCGCACTCTCGCTGCAAGGCGCGGTCGCACCATCGTTGTGGATCATCTCCGCGTCGGGCTCTATCTACACCAGCTCGATCGTCGCGGTGACGACGCCGACGCCGACGCCGAGCCCGACATCCGCGCCGACCGCCGCCGGCGCGACACCGTTCCCGACGCCGTCGGCGACGCCGAATCTCACCCTCTCGTGCGACACCAGTTCGCAGCGCTGCGGCGTCCAGCGGTGGCACACCAAGACCCTCGACGACGTCGACGAGCACAAGATCGCCTGGACGCCGGTGGCCGCGACGGTCACGCAGATGACGCAGTTCCCGGTCCCGACCGGCTACAACGAGTCCGGGCCGGGCGGCAGCGACGTCGGACGCTTCCCACCGTACGAGATGGAGGTCTTCACCGTGCGCGCGTTGCTGATCACGCGCAAGCACGAGACCGGCAGTAGCGGCGACGACGACTATCACATCGAGGTCGCCGACCCCGATAATCCGACCAAGACGATGGTGACAGAAGCGCCCCACGGCGAGTGCACGTATGCGTGCGCCTCGGGCTTCGGCGGATTCTTCGACAACATCCGCAACACGCTCGACACCTGCTTCGGCCCGGCCACGAGTTCGTTTCAAGCGTTCCCGGCCGGCGTCGTGGTGAACTTCACCGGCGTCGGATTCTTCGACGGCCTGCACGGCCAGACCGGAGCCCTCGCCAATCCGGGTAGCCCGGCCAGCAACTTCGAGTTGCATCCACTGCTCTTCATGGAGTTCGTCTCCGGAAAACCGATCAACGTCCCCGGGTGTTGATGCATTAAGAGCGCGCCTGAGAACTTATCGGGAAGTCGACAAAAGCGGCAGGTACATCGTTGGTCGGGCCGTATACCCCGCCCACTGTATCCTGCCCGTATGGGCTTTTCAGGTTAGGGGACCCCGAGCATGCTGTTTACACGCACGCGTCTTGCGTTTTTAGGCCTCGTCGCCGTTGTCGCCGTGGCCGCCGGCTGCGCCGGCGGCGGATCGGGCAGTAGCATTCCGACCCGCACGGGCGCGGGACCGATGTCGGCCCTGCCGCCGCCGATGGCGGTCGGGAAGAAGCCGTCGATCAGCCCAGGCTCGGTGCATCCGGGACCGATGGTGCAGACGCAGCGCCTCCCCGCCTCGGCCTTCACCGGCGGCAAGCGCGCCGCGGTGGCGGTGAACGATCCGAACTGGAGCGTGGTCGTCGGCGGCGCGAGCGCGGTCACCGTCTCGCCGGCCGATCCGATCAACTGCCCCGGAACGACCACCGGCCACGGTAGCGTCTTCGTGCTCTCCCCCGAACCGGTCGGACCGGACAAATACATCTGGGAGGGCGACGGCCAAGGGAACTGGTGCAACCTTCCCGGCCTCGCGTCGCAGATCGCCGTAACGCCCACCGGTACGCTCTACGCCGTCAACTCGTCGAACGAGCTCTACTCGTTCGATGGAACGTCGTGGACCGGTATCGCGGGTCGCGCGGTCGCCGTGACGGCCGCCGCCGACGGCTCGCTGTACGTGCTCTCCAACGAGAACGGAAGCGGCGACGAGCCCATCTGGCATTACTCGGGCGGAACCTGGACCGGCGTCGACGGATCCGGCGTCCAGCTCGCGTCGTCGTGGGATTCCAAGAGCTACAGCGGCGCGGGCGGTACGATTCCCGCCGACGCGTTGTTCGTGCTGACGTCGCAGGGCTATATCTACGCGACGACCGACGGTTCGTCGTACGTCGGCGTACCGGGATCCGCGAGCTTCATCGCGCCGGTCGTCGTCAACGACGCTTCCAGTAACCCTGGCGGCGGCATCTACGCCCTCGCGTCCCCGCTCGATACCACGAACGGCAGCGCGATGTATTACTACGATCTCGATAACGCGACGTGGAGCGGCGTTCCGGGAGCGGCCGTCAGCGTCGCCGCACTCTCGCTCGGTGGCGGCGCGAACGCGTCCGTCTGGGCGATCGCGTCGAATGGCGCGATCCTCACCAGCGCCATCTCGCCGACGGCCAGTCCGTCGCCGACGCCGACCGCTTCGCCGACCCCGGCAGCGACTCCGACGCCGGTCGAAGCGATCACCAACAGCGGGTTCACCAGCACCGCGTTCGACGGAACTGCCGGATGGTTCCGCTGCGTCGCATCTCGCGTGACGACGGCTGCCGCCCAGCCCGTCAACCCTTCTCCGGCTCCCGTGAATCAGTTGGCCGTCATCGCAGGTTCGACCCCGGCTCCGTCCGGCGCGACCGGCGACGTCACCCAGCAGAGCACGACGCCTTCCGGTGCGGCGCCGCCGAGTGGCAATGCGAATATCGCACTCGTCGGCTATGCGAGCGCCTCGCTCGGTGGAACGCCCGGCACCGGTAAGCCCAACAAGGGCAATACCGGGATCTGCCAAGTCGTCACGGTGCCGGCGCTCGCGCCGACGCTGACCTTCAACTGGTATGAGGGCGGCGACGACAACTGGTCCAAGTCGGACTCGGAAGTCGACGTCTACCCGAGCAACGCGTTCACCGGTACGAATCCGGGAATCGGTCCGACGACGGCTCCGACGGCGCGCTTGATCGCCGAGAACAACTGCTACGACTCGGCAGGGTTCGAAGCGATCTTCCTCCCGGCTCCGTGGGGTACCGGTACCGTCGCGATCAGCTCGACCGCCCGCTGGTCCGGTTGTCCGCAGACGCCGGGCGGCGCGGATCCGGGTGGCTACACGCCATCGTCGGGCGGCGGCTTCTGGTACGCACGTTCGGTCGATATGACCGCCTATGCGGGCCAGACGATCACGCTCTTCTTCGGCATCAGTCGCGATGCCGGAGCGTCGACGCCGACCGGTTCGGGCGCGCAGTACTATAACTACGTGTTCCTGGACAACGTCCATCTGCAGGGCAC
>Ga0070691_10000116_pt1 | contig 24004 bp, 26 predicted proteins | sample KBSK1101metaG_FD_64673 | JGI IMG/M metagenome (GOLD analysis project Ga0070691, IMG submission 64673) | Corn, switchgrass and miscanthus rhizosphere microbial communities from Kellogg Biological Station, Michigan, USA - KBS K1-10-1 metaG | ecosystem: Host-associated > Plants > Roots >... | reverse complement strand
TGCGCGCCAGCATGTATTCTTCCTGCGGTTCCAGCATAGGGAACCGACGGATTTCATCGAGATAGTGTGAAAGGCCGGATTCGGCCTTGAGTGCCGGCAATGCGGCGGTGCGGGCCATGACAGCGCCCTCCTTACATGCCCCCGTTTGATCGGCAGGCGGGTTGTCGCCGCCGCTCCCCGAGCCGACGGCACATTTGATGTTGCGACCGCGAAGTCCCTCGATCGCAACTGCAGCATACCGGCTTGACCGGGCGAAAGATAGGCTTGCGCCCGTCACGTCACTGTGACGCGCAGTTAACGCCCAAGCCTTTGATGCGGCTGGTCTATTTCCGCGGCTCGTGACCCTGCCTCACGGGCTTTCCGCGCGCAGGGCATCTCGTAAACGACGCAAATCGCCCGGCAGTTCCGATTGGAACTCCAGGACTTTGCCGGTTTCGGGGTGCTCAATAGCCAGCAGATAAGCATGCAAAGCCTGTCTGCCAAGGGCTGACAGGGCGTCGCGGGCCTTTGGAGCAAGCAGGCTCGCCTTGGTCCTGAATCCGGTGCCGTATGTGGCGTCCCCGAGGATTGGATGCCCCAAATGCGCCAGATGCACGCGGATCTGGTGGGTGCGCCCGGTCTCCAGGGTGCAGGCGAGCAGGCTGGCGCCCGGGGTCTTGGCGCCGGGCGGGGTGAAACGCTCAAGCACCTGCCAATGGGTGACGGCCGCACGCCCGTTGCTGCGGACCGCCTGTTTGTCACGCGCTTGCGGGTGGCGGCCGAGCGGAGCGTCAATCGTGCCTTTCGGCTTTCCAGGTGCGCCCCAGACGACTGCGAGATAGCCGCGCCGGAGCGGGCCTTCGCCTTTTTCGGCGAATTGCTTCGCCAGTGCGCGGTGTGCCTTGTCGGTCTTCGCCACAATCATGAGGCCGGTCGTGTCCTTGTCGAGGCGGTGAACAATTCCAGGCCGCTTGACCCCGCCAATGCCCGACAGGCTGTCGCCGCAATGGGCAATCAGCGCATTGACCAAAGTGCCGCTCGCGTGGCCGGCGGCCGGGTGGACGACCAGATCCTTCGGCTTGTCGATGACAATGATCGCATCGTCTTCGTAGACAATAGTGAGCGGAATCTCTTCGCCTTGCGGCACCGCGGGTTCGGGTGGCGGGAGCGAGACCTTCACCATATCTCCCGATTTGACCGCTGCCGCCGGATCGCGGATCGTGCGTCCGGCGATCGTGACGTGGCCAGCGACGATCAATGCCTTCAGGCGCGAACGCGATAACTGCGCGAGATGCGCGGCAAGCACGCGATCGAGCCTCAGGCCGGCTTCATCGGCACCGATCGTGACCGTCTCGGTTGAATCATCTCGCATGGCTCAAGCAATGTCTGGCGACGCCGAAAAACCTCTCGATCCGGAAGCGGCGCGTGTCGTCGCCAAAGTGCGCCGGCTCTTGATGATTGCAACCATGACCACCTTCATCGCCGTTGCCGCCGTTATCGCGGTCATCGGCTACCGTGTTTTCCGGGGCGAGGAAAGGGCGCAGGCTCTACAATCCGTTTCTGCCACTCTGCCCGCCGGGACCAAGGTGCTATCGAGTGCGATCGGAGAGGGGCGTCTTGTCCTTACCGTCGAGGTCAACGGCGCAATCGAGCTGCTCAGTTTCGAGTTGAACACCCTCAGGCCACTTGGACGGGTTCGGCTGGGACAGTGAATTGCACGTTACAGCGCACGAATTTTCTCCAAGACGGGAAGCAGGTACGTGACAAATTTTTCAGAGTCCTCGCTCATCGGGAAATGGCCCAGTCCTTTCATGATTGTGGCTGGTGCGCCCGTGCGTTTGGCAATGTCGAGCATTGCCTCGGCTGTGCAGGAATAGTCATATTCGCCTGTCAGCAGGAACAGCGGGCAACGTTTGACGTCGATCTGATCGAGCCTGTCCCGGATGTCGCCATCGGGAGTCGTGTAGAAATAGAGGTCGCCTTTAAACACGCCCGGGCCGCTCTGCATGTAGTGCCATAGCGTTTCCCAGCGTTCAGTTGCAGCTACAGTCGGCGCGATCAGGCCGGAGATTACGCCGGCGCAGACCATTCCGCCGTGCACGTCGGGTCGGTTGAGCCAGGACAGATCATAGTAAGCCTCTGCGTAGGGCGCCGACTCCAATCCTATCAATGCGCGAAAGCGGTCCGGATGCTGATGCGCGAGATGCAGCACAATGCGGCCGCCGATCGAGCAGCCCATCACAATGGGTTTCTCAAGCTCGAGAGCGTCAATAACGTCAAGGATCAGACGCACGTAATCGGGCGCAGTCAGCTGATATTCGCGGTCTTGCCAGCCAGCAGGCGGCGAAGTCTTGCCATGCCATGGCATGTCGAAAGTGATCACACGGAAGTTGTTCGTGATGCGCTTGTCGTTGAGCAAGCCTCGATACTGGCGGGTGTCGGCGCCCGCCGTATGCATGCAGAGCATCGGAATGCCCTGTCCGGCCTCCTCAACATACAGGCGATGCGGTTGTCCCAGCAGATCGCAGCGCAGATAGCGGCCGGTAATTGTTTCGTAGTGTGGGGTCATCGTTTGCCCTCCCGTCGCGGGGCAGCGATGACGTCTTTGAAATAGAGCAGGTTGGCCATGAATGGATGCAGGTCGCCTTCGACCTGCATGTGTTTCTGCTTCACCAGTGCGAAAATATCGGTGTAACCGCGTGGCGGCAGTGGCTGCCAGAATTTCTCCCAGACACTCCGCGAGGCCCGCAGGCAAAAACTGTAGTTGGGTGTGATGAACGGCCCCTGCGCGACCTCGGTCACGCGGCCATCCTGCACACGCAGCAATGTGTGGGCGTCATCTATGGCAATCATGAAGGTGGTGTCGACGAAGCGGCCACGATTAACGAGCCTGGCATCGCTGTTCACCAGGCTGGCGATGTTATCGATCATGCGTCGTGCTCCCTGCGGATGGTGCAGCGTGGAATGACGCGGTAATTCCCGCAAGAACCTTGGCGGCACGCTTGCAGCGCAGGCAGATCAAGGCTATTTCGTGGGTCTGACGCTCCCTTCGTCTAGCGGCCCAGGACGTCGCCCTCTCACGGCGAAAACAGGGGTTCGAGTCCCCTAGGGAGCGCCAATTTTTCACACACTTCCAACCGCTGTGGACCGGCGTCACCAGCCAATTAGACCGGATGACTAGGCCCGTGTTTTATGCCGCTATCGTCTATTGGAATGCCCGGCGAATATTTGATGAAAGTTTCATAGCGTCTAGCGGCCTTCCGTTCACACCGCTTGCACGTAGCTTGCAATCAGGTGCGCATCCAAAGCAGACAAGCACGCGGTTCGTGATGGTATCGCTGCTGGTTAATTTCCTGCCCCCACAAAAGCCGACATCAGCGTGGAAATACGCCCTTCAACAACATTTTGGCATGAAATCACAAGACCGGGCCGGTGCAGTCGTGCTGTAAAATTGGCATGACCAACGCACACGCAATAAAGCTGCTCTCACCAAGGACCAAGGCACTGTTGCGCGAACACGCGAAAGCTCTCAGCGTAAACGAAGCCAAACTTGCCAGCGACCTGTTTGAGATGATGGTGCAAGACGGCGTCTTCGACGCGGTCCTCGATACGGCAAAAGCTGCAGCGTGAACTCGATGAAACGGGTGTTGTAGGTGACCGCTTCAGCCGAGTGTCGAAGCCGCGAAGCCGGCGCATGGTTGCGCCGCGTGCTTGTCGCTTTTGGAGTTTTCTTAGTGCTCACGGTCGCCGTCACCGTAACGGTATCGCTGTTGGTTAATTTCCTGCCTCCACAAAAGCCGACATCAGCGTGGAAATACGCCGTCCTCAACAAAACTTTGGCGTGAAATCGCAAGACCGAACCGGTCCCGTCGTTTTGCAGCCGCCGCGATGTTGGTCGCAGCAGTTGGCCCCGTATATGCGGGACCAAAGCGGACATTCGCGGTGCAAATAGGAATGTCCACTAAGGGCCAATAGCAGACATCAGCTGTCACCACAGCATTGATCCCGCTATTGTGTTTGCATGCCAAGCGCCCAATGGGCCGCCCAAAGAAATCATTGGGACGCCGCCGGGCGATGCACTCGATTGACTCCGGTGCGTGCCGCAAACAAAGCCTGTGGACAATCAGGTCAAGTGAGCAATCTTGCACAGAATCTTCATTCGAATTTGAGGAAACAGGATGGTTCGAAACATCAAAGCTAGCGCTCAGTGCTTCAACAAGTCGCCCGAACAAGCGTCGGGCGAAAGGATACGTACATGCGTATTCAATATCCGTCGCTCAAATCGAAGCCGCCGATTCTCCAGCCGCTAAACCCGTGCCCGGTATGCGGCGCCGAGACCGCTCTTGCAGAGATTGAGCCCCACCCTCTGCACGCTAATTTTGAAATTCACGGCTACCTTTGTGACCGATGCGGACCCACCAAATCCTTGGTTGCGCTTCGCAAACCGCGACTTCAGTCGATGATGTAGTCCGGTTGGGGGCTTACGCCTAGGAGCGGCCGAGATGCCCCCGTCCCCGAACGCTCGGCTGTTCTCTGGAGGGGCCGCTGCTTTTGCCATACGCAGCGGCCCATTGCCCTTTAGGGGAAGGTCGGCATCTCAAGGGGATTCATCGGTTGTGCAATCTTGTCCACTGTTGCCGTACGGGCATAGGAGCGATGCCGAGCGAACCCTATTGTCGATTTATGCCTGACCGGCCTTCCGACGAGGACGTTAGCCGTCAAATCCTCAGCGTTTTCATGCGTCATCGGATTCCTGCGACCGGAACGCTGCAACGCAACTATTTTTTTGAAGTGCGCGACGGTGATTTCCAACGCGGGATCAACAAGGCGGTCGCCAACAATTGGATCACAATCGATTTGCGAAACCGCCACCGCTATCAACTCACGACAACGGGATACGCTGTCGGGCGGGTGATCGATCCCGTCCTCGACGCGTAGAACGGGGGCGATGTCCGCTTTGGTTCAGAAGCGGACACGTGCAGCGCACCAACCCATGTCCGCTTTACTCCCGATGGCGCAAGCGTTCGGCCCCTCTTGTAGATGTTACTGAAGCCTCCAGCGCGCCAGCGCAAAAGCTCCCCAAAAGAACATCGCGCCAAACGCCGCCGCGAACCAAGCGGGCGGTCCGTTGTCGGGTGGACTCCTCAAGATGCTAATAACCCCAACGCAAAGCGCCAGACCAATGCCAAGACAAGTAAACAGAAGGATATATTTCAATACTATCATCGCTGCCTCCAAAGCACTGTTCACTTGCCGTCGGAGATAAAAAACCCGGCTTCGTCTGCCGGGTACTGGCATCTCAAATGCCTCGGGGTCGTGACATTTGATCGCCAAAGCCGGGGTAATGGACTAACCGGGTTCTCTCAAGGTCACGCTTTGGGCGTGACCGAAGCATAGGCTAGAACGGGGAGATCACTGCCTACGCTAACGAACGCCATCGGTTTTTCTTCGATACCAAAAGCCCTTAATACTTGTTCGTAGAGACGGGTAACATCGCGCTCGCCATTTTTGGCGGATGCAATAATCCGGTTCGCTACGATTTCAGGAGCAGACCCGAATTGTTGAAGCGATTTGCAGGCTCTGTCGAACGCCTCGCCCATAGCCGAGGTCGCGGTGTCGTCGAATGCAATGTTTTGAATCGGAATCATATTCATTAGGAACCTCCCGAAAAAGTACGAGCGGGAGCGCGGAAGCGTCTCTCAGTCACCGGGGCCCAAAGCCATTTCGGTGATGAAAAAGGGTACCCCTTGCGACAATCGATAACTGATCAATACAGACCACTTTTTTCTTCTGTTAACCGCTCAATTGAGGCCTTCACGCAACCGTGACCCGGCCTGAGTCCGCTAACGAACCTTCGAATTTTCTTTGTTCCCTATGTCTCCAGGCGTACACTGCCCCATCACCTGCAGCGGCTCTAGGCCCAGGCGTCGGTGGCTGAGAGACAATTGAGCTCCCGCCTGAATGGAAGGGAAGCTGTGATGTCTCGCGCGCCTACGAAATCAAAGCCCGCCAAACAAGACACTAACCGCAAGACAACGGGCACACCGCAATTTGATCCCGCGGCGTTTTTAGCGACGGCGGCCCCCGGCCGCGACATTTCCAGGCATTCAAAGAAAGCCGTCATATTTGCGCAGGGCGCCGATGCTGATGCGGTTTTCTATATCAAGAAGGGCAAGGTCAAAGTTTCCGTTCTGTCAAAAGATGGAAAGGAAGCCGTGGTCGCACTCTTGGGACCGGACGAATTTATCGGCGAAGGATGTCTGATCGGACAGCCGAAACGTTTGGCGACTGCCTCTGCAATGACGGAATGCGAGACGATGCGCGTGGAAAAGACCGAAATCCAGCGGGTCATTCAAGACGAGCCCGCATTTTCGCAAATGTTTGTCTCGCACGTTCTGACGAGGAATGCCCGGGTCGAGGAAGATCTGGTCGACCAACTCTTCAACTCAACAGAAAAACGGCTTGCACGCCTATTGCTGCTGTTGGCCAATTTTGGAAAGGAAGGCCGACCGGAGCCAATTCTCGCGAAGATCAGTCAAGAAACGCTCGCTGAGATGATTGGCACGACTCGGTCGCGCGTGAGTCACTTCATGAACAAATTTCGCCAATTGGGTTTCATTGACTACAACGGACATCTAGAAGTCCATACTTCGTTGTTGGGTGTCCTGCTGGCCGACGAACCACGCACAGTGAGCCCGCCGAAGTGAGGTATCCGATAGTTCACCAGGCAGATGCAACTGGCCGATGTCCGCTTTGGGTCACAAGCAGACATTTGCACTGCAAAGAGTCATGTCGGCTTTACTAGCGCACGTGTGGCTGCATTTACCGGAATCGAACACCCGCTGTGCGCATCAAGCAAGATGTGTGGCGCCCGCCTCAATTGCCGTGTCTTTCAAAAGATGGTTCTCGCGCAGGGAACCAATGATCGATCCGGTAGCTTGGTGTTCCATCCAGCCCAAAGGCGGTTGGACTTCACGCACTCGACAACGTCGAAACGTCCGGGAGGTGCCAACAGGAGATTGATATGAAGAAAGCAAGACTGCTATCGACCGTAGCGGCAACGTTGCTGCTCGCCGTCAGCACTGCATCGGCGCAGGACGTGAAAAAGGATGAAGCGCCGGCGCGCGCCCCTGCCGCACAGCAGAATGCCCCGGCTGAAAAGGTAGCCCCGACCATGAAGACGGGTGCGCAAAATACCCAAGGGAAGAAGGTGCCGGAGACGACTGGTCAGGCGCCGGAAGGCGACAGGACTAAAGCCTCCGATAAGGGCGCCATGGACAAGGGCGCTATGGACAAGAATAAGGATAAAGGCGCTGCGGCTAAGGATTCATCCGACGCTCAAAGTGGTGATGTGAAGGCGAAGACGAACGACAATACCGCTCAAGGTGCCACTGGCGCAAAGTCGAGCCAGTCAACCACCACCGAGAAGGATCGCGCCACCTCAGGTCAAGGCGCAGCGGCTGGTTCGGCGAATCTTTCGACCGAGCAGCGCACCAAGATCAACACCATCATCAGGCAGAACAAGGTGGAGTCGGCGCATATCAACGTGTCGGTGCGGGTAGGAACCCGGGTGCCGGAGAGCGTGCGTTTCCATCCACTCCCAGCGGAAGTGTTCGTGATCTATCCGCAGTGGCGAGGCTACGACTACATCCTGGTCGGCGACCAGATCCTCGTCATCAATCCGCGAACGCACGAGATCGTCGCCATCCTCGAAGCGTAACACATCGCGCGTCGCGACAATCGAAGGCGGCCGGGGCGTAAGCTCCGGCTGCAACTCTTTGAGCGCTAACCTAGGAGACAGGCTCGGACGGATTAGCGCGCGTTATGCTGCCCTATCAAAATATTTTGTGGGTGTCGCGATACCGATGTCTGCTTTGGGCCGGAAGCGGACTCATGCAGCGCAGCAAAAAGGTTCGCTATTCGATGACCTCATCGGCGGCGATCAGCAAGCCCGGTGGAACTGTCAAGCCAAGTGCCTTCGCCGTTTTGCGGTTGACGACAGTTTCGAACTTCGTCGGCGTCTGCACCGGAAGGTCAGCGGGTTTTGCACCGCGCAGGATGCGGTCGACATAGGATGCCCCCTGTCGAGCCAAATCGGCGAAGTCAGTCCCGTAATACATGAGACCGCCCGCTGCGACGAAAACACGGAGCGCGTAAACCGCGGGCAACCGATGCTGGGCTGCTAACGCGATAATGAGATTACGATGGGCAACGGTCGAGGTATCTGGCGGCAGCACCAGTCCGCCATTCGGCTCACGGGCGAAGGTTTTGATGGCGCGCTCGATGTCGGCGGCGTTATCGACTGGCGTGGGCACCAGGTCTATCGCGAGCGATGGAGCCACCGCTTTGGCCGACTGCAGGAAGTAATCGAACGCCGCTGTTCTTGGATTAGCGACAAGGGCAGCGCGCGTAAGATTCGGTGCAATTTGCTTGAGCATCGCCAGCCATTTGCCGGTGATGCCCTCCTCGTATTGCAACAGACCGGTGAGATTGCCGCCTGGCCGGGACAAGCTCGCAACAAAGCCCGAACCGATCGGGTCGGCGACGCTAGCGAAGACGATCGGGATCGTGCTGGTCTCTTGTTGCATGGCTGCGGTGGCTGGTGTCGACTGCGTCAAGATCACGTCGGGCTGCAGCGCGATCAGTTCTCTCGCGAGTAAGCGGGCCTGAGCGCCGGCGGGCGCAAAACGATAGTCGATTCGCAGGTTACTACCTTCCACCCAACCAAGCTTCTCAAGTCCCTGACGGAGTCCCGCGATGCGCTCCTTCATCTCGGGATCATTCTCGGCGAGGCCAACCAGCACGCCGACGCGCCGCACCCGCTCAGGCTGCTGCGCGCGGGCCGCGAGCGGCCAGATCGCCGCCGCGCAGCTGAGAAGCATGATGAACTCGCGTCGCCTCATCGTCGTCCCTCAGAGTCAAGATAGGGCATTGTATCGTGGCGAGCGAGCAGACTGAAAGGGAGCACTCCAACAGGTGGTTTTGCGGCATCAATGTCCGCTTTGCCATTAGCGGAAATCTGCAGTGCAAAATGGGATGTCCGCTTTACTCCCAATAGCGACCGCAAAAGTGGACACTCGCGAAAGGTCATGTCTGCTTGACCGAAGGCGCGCGAACTAAGTTCTGCGGCTTCGCCGCTTTCCTTATTTGGTACGGCATTCATCCAGGCGGCGCGCAGCAGCACCGTGTCGGGTCGAACATTCAGTGGACCAAGGTCCCCTATACGGATCAGTTCAAGGGGGTCATGTTTTGTGCAAAGCAGCCTGCTTGCGCAAAGGAGGAAATGCACATGGGTATACTTGACGAGTTACTTGGCGGTGGGCAACGCCAGAAAGAGTACCGAGACTTTGTTGCTCGATATGAACAAGGAGATCCATCCGAGGGCTACTCCGATCGTGAGGTTCTCCAACGATATGGTGATGTGTCACACGCAGTGCCGTCCAACCAGTACGCTCAAGCGGCGATTGAGGCGCTAGGCAAGCTGTCGCCGGAAGACCGGGCGGCGTTCTTAAAGATGCTGCAGGAACGGGCCGCCACGCTTGGTGTGACGTTGCCGAGACAAGTGACGCCCGAACCCAAGGAACTAGGCCAGGTCCTTACCGATCTGCATGGGAAGCCCGGTCAGCTCCGGGATATGCTCGGCGGTGGCGACGTTCAGCCTCAGGCGCAAGCGCAACGGTCGAACCCGATCATTGACATGCTGGGGTCCCCGCAGGCCAAGGCCGTACTCGCGGGCATCGCGGCCATGGTGGTCAAGCGCGTCATACAGGGTGCGTCCCGGACCGCGTAGTGTATGCCTGAAACTGCATCGGGTGCCGATTGCGGCGTGAGAAGTAGCAGGTAGCGACCCCACGAGGGCACTTTCGCATAACGAGAGTGGCTTCCGACGAGGGTGTGGAGGTGCAGATGCCTTTGCATCGTCTTGTAGTTCGGGTGTGGCCGCTATTTTTCGTCCTTGTGCTGACCCCCATGGCGGTTTTAGCGCAAAACCAACCGCCGCCCCCCGCAGTACAAAAAGAGCAACTGCTCAAACCCGCACAACTCGATGCCCTTGTTGCGAATATTGCGTTGTATCCCGACAACGTACTGTCTTCGGTCTTGATGGCTTCGACCTATCCACTGGATGTCGTGATGGCCGATCGTTGGGTGAAAGAGAATAAGGGACTTAGAGGCGATCAACTGAAGGCAGAGATGGAAAAGCAGTCGTGGGATGACAGCGTAAAATCGCTGGCCACTAGACCCGACGTGCTTTCAATGATGAACGCCAGGATGGACTGGACCCAAAAACTCGGTGATGCAGTACTTAATCAACAGACCGACGTGATGGATGCGATCCAGCGGCTGCGCACAAAAACCGGAACCGGCAACAAGTCGACATCGATCAAGCAACCAAGGATCACAGGCAATGCGCTTGTCATTGGCAATGCCGCCTACAAAAGCGTTGCAGCGCTGAAGACCCCGATTACAGACGCATCTATCGTCGCGGAAACTTTGCTCGCAGCTGGCTACGAGGTGACTGAACTGCACGACATTGGCAAGGCGAATATCGGGCCGAGCATGCGTGACTTTCTCGATAAGGTTTCGGCCGGCGGGCCCGACGCTGTCGCAATTTTCTATTATTCCGGCTATGCCACGCAGACTAACGGTGAGAACTTTCTGGTTCCCGTCGACGCCACTATCAATGAAGAGAGCGACGTAGCGAGAGAGGCTTTTCGATTAAGAGATTTTATCAACGAATTGGCGAAGACGCCGCTCGCCGCGCGCATCATCATACTCGATGCGTCACGGGACCATCAATTTGGCCTGGCAAGCAGCAAGCCTGTGACAAAAGGCCTTGCAGCGCAAGATTTGATCTCGGGAACGCTTGTAGCTTTCGCCGCAGCGCCGGGCATGGTTTCCATCGATAGCTCTGAAAACCATAGCCTCTATACGGAGACTCTGGTCGCAACGATGCGCCAGCGAGGTCTCGATTTGGAGCAAATTTTTAAAAAGACCCGACTTCAAATAAGTAAGAAGACATCGCAAGCACAGATACCGTGGACGATATCGGCGCTTGATGTGGAACTGCATTTGTTCGGTGCAGCCAATCAACAAGTCAGTCAAAATGATTCAGAGCCAAAAAGGCCGCGAAGTAAAAAAACGAGAAATCATCCAATACCTATCGGCGTTATACGAGATTTTATAAGGCACGCGCCTTTCTGACACAGACTCCAATAGCGGATATTTGTCGCTGGTTTCTAGTTGGCACTCACACGAACCAGTGGAAAGAGCAACGTAAAATTGGTGCCAACGGCGGTGAATGGTCGCGTCAATTCCGCTCCCAGCTGCTTGGCAAGCGCGTGAGTTAAGCGGGAGCCGAGCCGCTTACTCGTCGTCGGGTCGTATCCAGCGGGCAATCCAACCCCTTCATCGCGGACCGACACTAAAACATGATCATTGTCCGTTCGAACGAGCCGTACCCAAATCGATCCGCCGGAATCCGGATAAGCATATTTCCCGGCGTTCAAAACCAGTTCATTGATAATAAGAGCCACTAGAATTGCGCGATCCGCCGCAAATTCAATTTCTTCCGGCGCCTCCAGTTGAACTTCGCACGGAGCGACTGCCGTCCCCAGGTCGGAGACGACCTCCCGCAGATAGGAGACAAGGCCAATATTCTCGTAGTCCGCGTTGTAAGCGAGACGCTCATAGGCGCGTCCAACTGCTGAAATACGAGTGGATGCCTCGTGTAGCCGATCGCTCAAGACCGGATCGCCAGCGCCACTCGCCTGTAATTGAAGCATGCCAGAGACCACCTGCAGGCTGTTTTTGACGCGGTGATTGACCTCCTTGAGCAATATTTGATGACGGTCGAGCGCGGCTTGCAGCTTTCGCTGATATTGCTGCTGCTCGATCGCCATGCCGAGGATGTTGGCAGCACCTTGCAGGAATGCGATGTCGCGCTCGCCGAATTCACCTTCGGACCGGCTGTCGACTTCAAGTACGCCAAACGGCGAGCCATCGCCTTGCAAGATAACGTTCATCGCGCGGCGAATGCCGTGCTCGATAAGTAATTCAGGGGTCCGAAACCGCTGCTCGTTTTCGAGATGGTTGGAAATCACAGGTTTACCCGTGCGCAACGCATAGCCTGCCGGCGATGCCAGATCCGCCCCGACAGTGGCATGACCGACAACTCCTTTTTCCCAGCCGACACCGGCGCGAACAACGAGTCGGTTCTCTGCCGGAAGGAATTCCATGACTTTGCAGTATTCCGCTTCCAGTCCCTCGGCGGTTATCCGGGCTGTGTGATTAAGCATTTCAACAAGGCTCGCCCCCTGAAGGGCGAGGACGCCGAGCTCGGCAAGCAGCTCCTGTTGACGAATCCGCAGACGGAGTGCGCGGCCCGTCAAGTCGTCGGATTTTCCGGCCGGGTTCGGTTCAACGACAGGATCGTCACCTGAAGCGCTCATATTTTAAATATCGTAGCATACTTGGGAGTTGGGAACGGTCTTAGCCGCAGCGTTTCCAGGTAAATTTAATTGCAATTAGCCGCGCTTTGCAAACCCGCTCCAAGCCCGAGTTGACCGGCTTTCATCACTGCTGACAATGGCGCGGGTGGAGTGTCGCGGACCCACCGACTTATCTTTGCTTTGAAGATGGTCAAGTACAAAAACGCGGATCGCCGACGATAGACTGCTCTGTTTGCGCGTGGCTTCGATTGCAGCGACTAAACTCGGCACCGTCACGCCCTGGAAATGAGCGATTTCTTTGAGTGCAGTCCAGAAAGCATCTTCAAGGCTAACGCTTGTTCTGCGTCCATCAAGCTGGATGGAACGTTTAGTCACGGCTGATTTCATTAGGTCCCGTCTTGGCTTCAAGCGCCCCTCGCGGACAATGACCGAGCGAGCATGTGTTATTTCGTCAACTCACTAAGCGCTTCGGAGGCAATGAGAACATCTAAGCTTGCTCCCTCTTTGAGCTGGCGCTCGATGGACTCATGAAGGCGCTGAGCTACATCCGACCGCTCGCGCTTCTGCTGTTCTGAAATGTGCTGCCAAGCCAAGCGATAGGCTGAATTGTACAGACCAATACTGCGCGCGATCCGGACCATCGCCTTGGAATCTACCGCAGTCTCCAAGCCCCGCGCGGTAACTTGTTTGTGCCGGAACTTTCCACCTCATCGGGCGTGAACAAACAGCCGCTGGACTGCGCCGCGGTCTCACGGAACCCTCGTTGCGAATAGGCTGCCGCCCCGATGTAAAGCGGCTAACCGCCAAACCTACCGGACACTGCCGTTTGCAGAATGTGGGCTCAGTCCTCGGACAACAGGCGTACTTATCAAAGCCGGGATTGATACGCCCGAGCAGCTCTTGTCCATGACCCCGGATCGCATTCGGTTGATTCAAGGCATCGGGCCCATGCTGCTGAAAGAGATCGAGCGGTACCGGGCGACGCAACTCAAATAAGAAGAAAGTCCCGGCTGAAACAGAAAGCGCGATCGTTACGTTAAGCCTTAGGATTGCGCAAAGCTCCTCGACCTTTCGCAATGCGTGGTCCGGGGGCCAAGGCTTGGGCAACACCTTGGTCCTTTTCTTGACGTTTCGTCCTCCTGGGAAAAAAGGAGACCGCTGCTCGTGGCTTGGCAACGGTCTCCTTTACGGACATACGCGAGGAATGGGCCTCGGCAGCCGCGAATCCAATTTTTTCCTCTTCCACTGGGTTCCCGATATAAAATTTGACATTAAGCAGGTTAAAAATTGCGAAGCACTTCGCAATCCGAACATGGAATTACCAAATCTCATTGAGACGATGCGACCGGGGTAGACGGGGTCGGGCCGCGCCCTTGGCAGCAAAGGGCGCGGCCCACTAAAAATCTCGACGAGCAAACCGCGAAGCCAAACTGTTGTGTGCTCATCCGAACGGACGGTCGAACAAAAAACCCCCGGGCGTTCAGCGGTTTCGCCCGAGGGTTTCCCGGCCACATACCGAATTGATCAGGCCCCGACAACTACGCGGCATCAGTCCTACGAACGCCCAGCGCATTGATCGCACGTTGCTCGATTAATTGGGGATCGCGTTCACCCGTCGCCACGACATTGACGATCGCTTTGGCAATTAGCTCAGTTATTGGGTCGTCGCGATTGACGATGCCGAGATTTACCAGTGCGTTCTCATAAGCGGCGCTCATGGCCTCGATTTCGTCCGGCCCGAACGAACCGTTGGCGATTAGCTTGTAGATAGCCATTAAGAGCCCCTGCAGCTGCCTGCTAGCGGAACTTAACGATCAACGTTTCAGCGTAAGCGCATTTGCTGCATTCAAATGTGCGCTCGTCTTCACCGGCGTCGTCAGTCGGCTCAATGCAAACAAGAAACATCGGCAGCCCGCATGCCGGGCAGCGGCGTTGGCCAATCGGCGGCGTTGGCAGACGCAATTTGCGTGGTTGCGGCATGATTACCTCCCGGGCGTTTTTTCTTATGGCCTCAGCATATTCGCAAACCGTCAGCGCCGAAAATAGATTTTGATTTGGACTTTTTGCGATGCAGCAAGCGACGCAACGCATCAAAAGCTGTCGCGAAAGCGAATTTTCCGCAAACGGTCATGTCCGCTTTGCTCCCGAAAGCGGACATGTGCAGTGCACTAGCTCATGTCTGCTTTGGGCCAATAGCGGACATTACACGTCGCTTTATTCGGTCACTTCGTCGGCGCTGGCGAGGAGTGTGGGCGGCACGGTGACGCCAAGCACCTTGGCAGTCTTGCGGTTAAACCAATTCGAACTTTGTGGGCTGCTCGACTGGTGGCGCCGCAACGCACACGATGCTTGCACCATATGATGGTGCGGGAATAGAAGTTCACATCTTGTTCGAGCAGAAGTTTGTTTGTAACCTCGATCGAGCGAAGCTTGCGAACGGCCTGCAATTTTCTGAACAGCAGCCTCGGCCTCGTTTTGCCCGACTTCCGGCAGCTGATCGAATATCCGCGCGACCGCTAGAAGAGCCTGACGGCTCGCAAAATTAAAGCCGCCGCGATAGGACCTCTCGAGGGGCGAGCACTATTGAAAAGTCGCGTGCAGACGATGAGCAGCGTTGTTGTGTATCACAAAGACTGCATGGACGGCTTTGGCGCCGCTCTTGTCGCCTGGAAGAAGTTCGGCGCCCAGGCCAGCTACATCCCTGTGTCGTACGGCACAGAACAGGATTCATTCGTTGATGACGTGGCCAAATCAGCGGAGCATCCGCTGTCCGAGCTCTATGTGCTAGATTTTTCGTTCAATACCGCCCAAGTTCGTCGATTAGCCAAGCTCTTCAGAAAGCTAACCATCCTTGATCACCACGACACTGCGCGAAAAGAATTGATGGAGGAACGCAAAATCGATGAACAGCACGGGTCGAGCGTTTGGGCCGTTAAGCGGGAGATCGAGGACCTTGGGAATGTCTCGGTCGATTTCGACATGGATAGGGCTGGCTGCCAGCTGGCATGGGATCATTTTTTTCAACCCTTCCAGACAATAAACCGCGAGATTTCTCGACCCGAATTCATCAACTATCTAGGGTGGCGCGACCTTTGGTGGCACAAGAGACGTGACGCATACAAAAAATACGCCGATGTGATCGAAGCACTCCATTTGTATTTGGATACGATGCCATTCAGTTTTGATTCGTGGGCCAAATTCTGTGACGAACCCCAGGACGCAATCCTCAAAGGAATGCCGATTGTCGCCTACCAGAAGCAGCAGCTTGATAAGGCCGCCGCGAACTGCGTTGAATGTGTAGTCAATTGGACACGCAACGGAGCGAATGTCGCCCATCAAGTTGCACTGGTAAACGCGCCACACTTCATGGCGAGTAACCTGGCCGAGGTAGTTTATAAGCGTGCCGGTGCTGACGCCTACAAGATGGTTGCGATATGGTGCGCAGGAAAGGACGGCGATGTGACTGTATCCGTCCGATCGCGGGAACGGCCGGGTGACATCCATTGTGGGGAATTCGCCAAACTCTATGGCGGAGGTGGTCACCCAGGTGCCGCAGGGTTCGACATTAGTCTCGAACAGTTGACGATGATATTTTTGCCGTTACCCAATTGAAAATTCTACCAGGCGGGGTTCCCTCAGTGTAACGACGCACGCCCGGGCTCACGCTCCATCTCCAGAATTGCATAATCGACCTGCGTCGACGAGCGTGAACACGATTGGAACGGTGCGGGTTGCCTGGAGCAAAGGCGCCATGATCGACCATGCGAGTTGAATGTCTGCTTTGGGTCATTAGCGGACATATGCAGTGCAAAAGGGCACGTCCGCTTTGCCCCCAATAGCGACCGCGAAAGCGGACGTCCGCAAAAAGTCATGTCTGCTTTGCCCCCGAAAGCGGACAGATGCAGTGAAACGAAATGTCAGCTAAGAGCCAGAAACGGAAGGCGACCGCAAAGAAAGCCTCTGTTGACGGCTTTGTTCACTTAGATTCTATGACCAACGCCGCCTATCACACCCTTACAACTGACGACTTCAGCATCTTCCAACACTTCCAGCGCGTGCGGAGTATTGGGGGGAATAAGTGCTGCCACCCCGCTGCCAATGATCGTCGGTTTGCCGTCAAGGGTGAGACGGCATTTTCCGCTCAAAACGAGGAGAACCTGCTCATGAGGATGGGCGTGTTGCTTCGCTCCTTCACCAGCCTTGTATCGTAGCAATCCGACTTCGACCTGCGTGCCAGTAATCAAACGGCCGTAGGCAGTGGAATGCTTTGGCGTGACAAATTCCTCGGGAACATCTTCAAGTTGGTAGATGGGCATGAGATCGGTATCCCTTAAATCCAAACATCATTCTGAGCTGTGCGGTCGCCTCCCTTATCACCGGTATTGAGGACGCCGCGTGGCTCAATTAGCAATAGTTTGACCTCGTGCTCGGCATACGTCTTGTGTTCGATGCCCTTCGCGACGACAAACATTTCGCCTGTGGATACTTGCACCGCGCCATCACGAAAATCGATCCGCAGGGTACCCTCCAAAACAATGAATGTCTCATCTGTATTCTTATGATCATGCCAAATGAAACCTCCCTGTAGCTTCACGATTTTGAACTGGTAGTCATTCATTTCGGCTATGACTTTCGGCTGCCACTGTTCGTCGAACAAATTGAACTTCTTGCCGAAGTTGATCGCCTCGTACTTCATGGGTCTTCTCCATCGGCAGTCAGGGGCGAAGCGACTTTGGACTGTGTGCCGGTCAATTATCTCGCCGGGCTCACTCTATCACTTCAAGCCGACCCATCGAGAAAGGCCTTCGCCTGTTTTAGATCTGCCGTCTCGTGTCCTTCGGTGAAGCGGTTGTAGATCGGTGCAAGGAGGTCGCGGGCTTGAGCGGGCCTTCCTTGATCGTGCCAGAGGCGAGCGAGACTGGTGGAGGCACGCAGCTCAAACGTTCGGGCATCCTGGCTGCGCGCAATTTCAATGGCGCGTTTGAGTGCTTCCTCTCCTCGCCCGGCAAGGGGCTGCTCGCAAATCAGTAGCTCACCCAGCTGCCGATACACTTCCGCAGTGAAGTGATGCTGACCGCTCCGTTCGACCTCGGCGAGCGTGTTATCCAAGGTCGCGAATGCCGCGTCCATGCGTCCCGAATGAGCTTCGGTTGCTGCGAACAAGACGGCGCAAAGCGGCGCTGGAAATCGGATGCGCTGTTCATTGTAGAGCGCCATTCCATCGGCCATGAATTTCTCGCCGGCTTTGCGATCGCCGGCATGCCATCGCGCCCAACCTTCCGCAAACGTGCCGATCGCAAACCACTGCGGCATCGCGTGCTCGTTTGCCAGAGCCAGCAGCGTCTCTGCATGCTTACCCGCATGGGAGATATCCCGACGCATCATCTCGAACAGCGTTTTGTAGCCATGCGCGAAAGCGAGTGTTGCGACCTGATTGCTTTCAACGGCTCGCACGACAGCTTGCTCGGCGCACTGACCGGCTCGATCGGTTTCGCCGAGCGGCCACAGCGTCAATGCGAGAACAATCAGCGCAGAAACGCCGGTATCCTGGGCAAAGCGGAATGCAAGATCGTGGTCGCGCTCACTGTCGTAGATGGCGAGCGATTTTTCCAGGTATGTGCGAGCAGACGAGAAGTCGCCCTGCAGCCAGGATGTTGAACCAAGTAGTCGTTGGGCGACCCCGGCTTCCGCCGACTTCGGCCGATTCGTGGTACCATTGACGAAAGCCTCGGCGCTTTCGCGAGCCTGCGCGAGCTCCCCACGAACCCAACTGCCCGCCCACAAGCCGTAATAAGCAGGGAAGCCTTCGGTCACGTCCTCAACTTCAACGGCCAGATCGCGGGCCCGTGAGAATGCGGCGGTTGTTTCAGGCGCGGCGTACCCCTTTGTATGAATGAGCGCCTGCCCTTGACCGATACGAAGCCGCAATCTCAGCACGCGCAGCGTCGGACTCTCAGCCAGCTTCTCAGCCACCGCCAGTGCCTTTTCGAGATGTGCAATTGACTCTTGATAAGCTGCATTACGCAGCGCGCGTTCACCGGCCCGTTGCCAGTACTGCAGAGCGCGCTCATTTGAAACAGCTTCTGTAAAATGATGAGCAAGCAACTCCGGCTGGGCATCGACAATCTCGGGCCACCGCTCCTCGAGTGTTCCTGCAATGCGCGCGTGCAGCGCCTGTCGCGATCCACGCAACAATGTGCCGTAGGCCGCATCTCGCACCAACGCATGCTTGAAAAGAAAGGTCGCTCGCGGTGGCGTCCCTCGACAAAATACAAGCCCGGCATCAGTCAGTCGCACAAGCGAGCTTGCCACTTCTTCCTCGCTCTTTTGAACAACCAAAGTCAGCAGTTCGTAGGAGAACTCCCGTCCTATCGCCGCCGCGATTTGCGCAACCTCCTTCGTCGCTTCCCCCAGCCGGTCCAGCCGGGCCAAGAGTGAGGCATGAAGGGTTGCAGGAACTGCCAATGCCGGACGCGGCTCGTTTGAAACTGTCTTCGTCGCTCCGTCCCCGTGAGCATCAGCCTCCAATACCGCCTTTGTCAGCTCTTCCACGAAGAGAGGGATTCCGTCGGTACTCTCCACAATCTCCGCTGTGATTCTTTCTGGAAGTGCGTTTTTTCCGGCCAGTTGTTCGACCAAGGCCGTACCCTCGCGCCGAGTGAGACGCGTGAGTGTCAGCGTTGTGACATGTGCATGGCCCGCCCATGGGGAGGCGAACTCGGGACGGAAGGTGACGAGCAGCAACACCGGCAGCCACGCCACATTCTCCACCATTATATCCAAGAGCTCACGCGAGCTGGGATCGATCCAGTGGACGTCCTCAAACACCACCAGCACGGGTCGCTGGCGCGAGAGCAAGGTGAGCTGTCGGATCAGTGCTGCAAGGGTCTTCTCCTTCTTTTGCTGGGGACTCCAGTCGAGCGAGGTATGCCGGTTATCTCTTGGGATCGAAAGCAGTTCTGCCAATAACTGAATGTCGGTAGCTTGATCCACTGAGGAACCCAGAATCGATGCCAGTTTGTCCAGCTTGGTGTTGGGCGCGTCTTGCCGTTCAAAACCCGCCGCTCGCTCGAATTGCGCAATCACCGGATGGAAGGCGCTGTCGGTATGCTGCGGCGAACAGAAATAGCGGAGGCGCACGTGTGGGTCGCGAGCGAGTTCCTCCGGCAGCGCGACCGTGAGCCGCGATTTGCCTATGCCCGCTTCGCCGGAAAGCAGCACCACCTGACCTTCACCGGTCTTGGCCCGCGACCAGCGCCGAAGTAGCAGTTCAAGTTCTTCTTCTCGCCCGATCAGGGCAGTCAGCGCTCCCTCATGCAGCGCCTCGAAGCGGCTTTCCACCGAACTTGGCCGCAGTGGAGCCCACACGCGCACCGGCGCGGCAATGCCTTTGAGGTTTTTGACCCCAATGTCCTGCAACTCGAACAGATTTCCGAGCAGCCTGCGAGTATCTTCGGCGATGACGACCATGTTCGGCGCCGCGACGCCTTGCAACCGTGCCGCCAAATTCGGCGTTTCGCCGACGATGCTACGTTCCTGCGCTGCGCCAGACCCGATCAGATCGCCAACAACAACGATCCCAGTCGCAATACCCACGCGGCTTTCAAGGAGGACCGGCGTCTTGAGCGCAGCAACCCCTGCGATCAACTCCAGGCCAGCCTGTACCGCGCGCTCCGCATCATCCTCATGCGCCTGCGGATAGCCGAAACAGGCAAGCACGCCGTCGCCCATATATTTCGCCACGAACCCGTCGAAACGCTGCACCGTGTCAGTGACGCATTTCTGATAAGTGGAAATGAGATCTCGCAAATCCTCCGGGTCCAATCGCTCAGCGAGTTCCGTCGAGCCGACTAGGTCCACGAACATGACGGTGACCTGCCGGCGCTCTCCGATCTTCGACTCCAGTTGAGTAGAAGGTTCAGGGGCCGACAACGCCGCAGCCGCAGGCTCTCTGATGGCTGCGAGGATTTTCCGCCGATGCCCGAGCGGGATACCAATGTCCTTGAGGTCCTGGTCGGTCAGGTGGGGCAGTACAGAGGTGTCAATTTCATTTTCAGCAAAACGCTGCGCGTATTGCCCGAGACCAAGTTGCCCAAGCCAGTTCGTAATCTCTTGCACGTAAGTCCCCCGGACTTACCGGCCTCAGGTAGGCAGTTAGACAGTCTATCCACTTCGCGACGCAATCCGCTATGGGCCAATAGCGGACAGTGGCGCATTCATTCGATCACTTCATCGGCTTGAGCCACCAAGGTCGGCGGTATCGTAAGCCCAAGCGACTTCGCAGTTTTGAGGTTGACGACGAAATCAAATTTCGTCGGCCGCAGAATGGGAAGATCGGCTGGCCTCTCGCCTTTCAACACACGTGCGACGTACAGGCCGACCTGCCGATACGCATCGGTGATACTCGGCCCATAACTGATCAGCCCCCCTTCGACTGCATAGGCGCGAAACTGATAAATGGCGGGCAAACGGTTTTGTGCCACAAAAGCAATAATCCGACTGCGGCGCGTATCGAAATATGGATCGGATGCAACCAGGAGTGCGCCAACTTGTTCGTGCAAGAGCGCAGCAAAAGCTGCATCCAGCTCCGCATCGTTGCTTGCTTTGGCGACAAAAACCTGTCGGCCAAGGTCCGTTGCGGCTTTTTCGAGATCGCGAATTTGGTCCGCCGAAGGCGGATAATTCGGATTGACGAGTGCACCAAAGCGAACGATGCCGGGAATCGTCCTCTGCAGAATGCCAAACCGCTTCTGATCCATATCCCCGAGCAGGATGGTCGTCCCCGTGGCATTGCCGCCTGGCCGGTTCAAGCTTTGCACAAGACCGAGCTCGACCGGGTCCGCGCCCAGGGCGAATACCACGGGAATGGTCGCCGTCGCCTGCATCGCGGCGCGGGCTGAGTTCTCTCCGCCGGTCGCCGCCACGACGGTTACGCGCCGTTGCACGAGTTCGGCCGCAAGAACTGCCAGACGGCTGTAATCACCGCGGGCCCATCGATATTCGATGGTGACGTTGCCGCCGCTGACAAAACCGCCCTCGCTCAGTCCTTTTTGGAATGCCGCCAGTTCGTCGACCGTGTCTTCGGGTGAACGCCCGCTCAAATAGCCGATGACGGGCCCAGCGGGTTGCTGCGCCTGGCTTGCGATCGGCCACGCCACCCCTGCGCCTGCCAACAGACGAATGAACTCGCGCCGCCTCATCGTCGCCCCCGACAGTCAAGATAGGGCATCGTACGTGGCAAGCGAGCAGACTGAAAGGGAGCACTCCCACAGGTGGTTGTGCAGCATAATTTCGGCTTTGGGTCGACCGCGAAAGCGAACATGAAATTTGCGAACCGAATTCCCACACAACTTACTTCAAGTTTGTCCACAAATTGGCAGCTGCAGAGTGCATTCATCACGCTCTTTTATTTCAACAATCATGGAAATGAATTTGCCAGGAGGCCGATATTTCGATAAATACTGAAATATGAAAAAGCCTCAAGCCTTGGCCGGACTGGCCGCGCTCGCGCAGGAAAATCGGCTCGATACTTTTCGCCTGTTGGTGCAGGCAGGACCGGACGGAATGCCCGCCGGCGAAGTAGCGGCAGCGCTCGGTCTGCCGCCAAACACTCTCACCTTCCATTTCGACCGGCTCCGTGAAGCCGGATTGGTCACCGTGCGGCGTGAAGGCCGTTCCATGATCTACGCGGCGCGTTACGACGCAATGAACGGGCTGCTCGCCTACCTCACCGAGAATTGCTGCCAAGGCGCTGCGGCGAAATGCACGACGCCAAGCCGCGAACCAGTTACCGCCAAAAAACGAGTGAAGGAGCGCGTATGAAAACCGGCTTGCCGGTTGCTGTGATTGGTGCAGGCCCCGTGGGCCTCGCGGCCACCGCGCATCTGATCGCGCGCAACATTCCGGTGCGGCTGTATGAATCCGGTGACACGGTGGCTGCGAACGTGCGCGACTGGAGCCACGTGCGGCTCTTTTCGCCTTGGAGCCTCAATATCGATCATGCGGCCAGGGCAATTCTGAAACGGCACGGTTGGCAGGAACCGCGTGGCGACGGACTGCCTACCGGTGGCGATCTCTATGAAGCCTATCTGCGCCCGCTGGCCGAAACACCGGAATTGCGGTCGGTCATTGAAACCAAAACAAGCGTCAACGCGATCTCGCGGCAAGGCATCGGCAAAGTCGTGACGACGGGCCGTGAGGATCGTCCCTTTTCGCTGGTCGTCCAGAATGGTGCGGTACGGGTGGATCAAGCCCGCGCGATCATTGATGCGTCCGGCACGTGGCAGAACGCAAACCCACTTGGCGCGTCCGGCCTGCCAGCAATAGGGGAGGCCGAGGCTACCGATTTCAACGCATACGGCATTCCTGACGTTCTCGGCACCGACCGCGCCACCTACACAGCCAAACGCATTCTGGTGATTGGCGGCGGTCATTCGGCAGCAAACGTTCTGCTCGATCTGGCGCGACTTGCCGAAGCCGACAGGCAGATTGAACTGACATGGGCGGTGCGCGCAACTGACCTGACGCGCGTATTCGGTGGTGGCGCTGCTGATCGCCTTGCTGCGCGTGGAAAACTTGGCAGCGATCTCAAATCGCTTTCGCAAAGCAATCGGCTCAATGTCGTCACCGGCTTTTCAGCGGACGCCGTGACCGTTAAAAATAACGCTGTCATCGTGTCGGGATTGACCACACGCGGCGGCGCAGACTTAGGCCCATTTGACCGGATCATTGTTGCCACCGGCCAACGGCCCGATCTCGACATGACGCGGGAATTGCGTCTCGATTTGGACCCATGGCTTGAATGCCCGAAGGCGCTCGGTCCCGCCATTGATCCAAATTTGCACTCCTGCGGCAGCGTCCCGCCACACGGTTACCGTCAGCTTGCTCATCCTGAACCCGGTTATTTTGCGGTGGGTGTCAAAAGTTATGGACGAGCGCCGACCTTCTTGATGGCCACCGGCTATGAGCAAGTGCGGTCTGTCGCGGCCTATCTCGCTGGCGATCTCAAGGCGGCGGACGACGTGCAGTTAGTGCTGCCGGAAACCGGTGTCTGCACGACAAATTTTGGAGCGCGCAGCGAAACGGATTCCGGCTGCTGCGGCGGTCCCGCTACTGCTACTGCAGATGCATGCTGTGCCGACGACGAAAAGGCGAAAGCGGAAGGCGCTACCGGATGTGGCTGCACTACGTCATCGAAATCCGAACCTGAAAAGGCAATGGCCAAGAGGAGCGCGTGCTGTGGCTGACCGGCCCTACAACGTTCTGTTTCTTTGCACGGGTAATTCGGCGCGCTCGATCATCGCCGAGGCGATCCTGAATAAGATCGGCAGCGGCAGGTTTCGCGCGTGGAGTGCGGGAAGTCAGCCGAAGGGCCGAGTGAACCCGCGTACACTGACGCTGCTGCGGGGCTTGGGCTTCGACACGTCCGGCTTCCGCTCAAAGTCGTGGAATGAATTTGCGAAGCCGGGCGCTCCGGCGCTCGATTTCGTTTTTACCGTTTGTGATAACGCCGCGGGCGAAGCCTGTCCGGTTTGGCCGGGCAAGCCTATTACGGCGCATTGGGGGATTTCTGATCC
>Ga0070691_10000114_pt1 | contig 24224 bp, 18 predicted proteins | sample KBSK1101metaG_FD_64673 | JGI IMG/M metagenome (GOLD analysis project Ga0070691, IMG submission 64673) | Corn, switchgrass and miscanthus rhizosphere microbial communities from Kellogg Biological Station, Michigan, USA - KBS K1-10-1 metaG | ecosystem: Host-associated > Plants > Roots >... | reverse complement strand
GGCTTTGCAGCTCTGCGTACCGACGCATTCGGGCTGCGCTCTCCCCGGTTCGATTTCCGTTCCGTCTTCAAAAAATCGGAGGTTTTTTACGCCGGCCCGAGCTTGTGCGGGGTCTTCACTGCCGGGGACACCGTCTTCCGCGACGGCTTTGATCGTGTAGCTCGGTCCTTCAGTGCCGAGAGTCGCCTGTTCCGTGACCGTGCCGGAAACCGCCAACGTCGGCGGCGCATGGTCGACCCGGACGGTGATCGTGTTCGAGGTCGTAGACGGCTCGTCGACTGGATCGTAGGCGGTGATTTTCAGCTGATCGATTCCTTCTCGCATCATCGCCGGATTGAAGCTGAGCATCGGCTGACTGCCTTCGGCCAGGTTCCAGACATTGGGGCACGGTGAAGCATGGGTGCCGATGCACGAATTGATCGTTTCCCAGGTTGGATTACCGGAGGTGTCGACCGCTTCGGTCCTGAATCGCTTCACACCGAGGCCCGAATCGCTTGCCGACACGTTCAGTCGAATCGGGCTGCCGTCCATCCACTGATCGGAACTCGCGGTAGACAAGCTCGGCTGTGCCGAGTCACCTAGCTGGATCGAGTATCCGCCGACATAGATTTCGTGGTAACAGCCGATGTTAACCGCTTGGTTTCCCGTCCCAATCCCGATCATCGCGTCGCGGGTCGAGGGACCGCCGACCCAGCCCGTCTGGAATTCCCAGTTTTCCAAATTTGCGCCCGAATACACATAGAGGCTGTCGTAGGAGCCCGTGGCGACGTTGTAGAGGCCGATGTAGCCGTGCGGCTGGGCGGTATGGCAGCTTCCGACCAGGAAGTCGATGGGTTTGAAGGTTGCGGCTTCGATGGAGCCCGTTTCGCCGGGTGCCGGGTAGACCCATTGGGCATGGGTATTAGCGGCGTAGGTCTGGTTCCACTGGGAGTAGGCGTTGAGAGACGAGCCGAGATTACGGAGTCCAAACCCACCGCCCGGGCTTTGAATCCAAGCCCCGAAGTTGGTCGTTTCTTCGACGAATTCGGGGTCGACGAGGATCGGGTAGGCGAAGCTCGATTCCCCCTCGTCGGCGACTTCCACAACCAGGCTTTCCCCGGCGACCTGCATTTCAACCGGCACCGCCGCCCCCTGGGCGTCGAGCGCCGAGGGCGGCGGGACTTCCTCGACCACCGTTCCATCTTCCGAAAGGATTTCGGCGCCGCCGTCATGGGCGGCCTGGAGAGTCGCGCCCTCCGGCAATTCGAGCTCAAAGGAGAATCGGTCGGGGCTTTCCCGGGAGCGCAGTTGCTCGGAGATCTCAACGCCCCCCGCAACCGGCGAGAGCAGGGTGTCCGTCGACCGTTCGGTTTCCAGGAAGAAGAGGTTCTCTTCGCCGAGGGGAACCGCTTCGTGGTCGTTGCTGGTCGGGAGGCGGACCTTCACGCCTTCATGTAGCTGTATTGCGCCTTCCGCGGCCGCCGGGAGTTCGAGTTCCGCAATCGGATTCGCCGGCACGAAGCGGTTCCCAGACCGTTCGAGCGCCAGGTCGACGGGCTGCCTGCCTTCGCCGCCGACCTCGCTCTCGACCGGCACGGAGGTGTCGAGGAGCTCTCGTTCGCCCCCATGGCCGTTACCTATGATCGCGGCGTTAGGTCCAAGAGGTTTTTCGACTTCCAACCCAGTGATCACACGCCCGGGATCTTCGTTCAGGGACGAGAGAGCTTCGGGGAATGATTCGACGAGGATGCTCTGGGCTTCGCTCATGGAGACATCGGCATATGCTTCTTCGGACGTTTCTCGTTCTCTCGCTGCCTCAGGGCTTGCAAGCCATTCCAAGTGTTCTTCCTGCCGTCGTGCGGCGGCGCTGATTTCGGCCGCGCTCGGAGCCGGAAGCTGAGTGATTTCGCCGGCCTCACTGGACAGTTCGGCCGGATCCGCTGCCGCGAGAACCGGTACAGCTACCAACATGAACACGAGGACCGCGCAGGCGATGGTCACGAGGCCGCGGCCACTATGCCAATGGGTGGGCTGATTGCGGGAAAAAACGAGAAGTCGTAGTGGCCGCCACATGAAGTTGGCCTTTGGACGCGTGCTTCCCAAGCCCCTCCTGCCCATGTAATCCCCGCCTCTCGCTCGTGGATCGTTTCTAGGCAGTTCCCATAGGCGCCTGAGATCGTTCCGATTTAGCGCACGATTCTTACAGGTCTTAGAGTTGCATGCATGCAGCGTAAACATTTCGATGGCGGACTGAAGCCTGGGCAAGGGGGTTCGTCGCTCCAGTTGGCGATCCAGGTGCGGATCGAGGCGCCAAGTCGCGGACCGAGCGGTGGGCGCTGCGCTTGATCTCCACTTCGTGGTCAGCTCGGCGAACCAGCGCTCGACGAGGTTAGCCAGTGCTGGCTCGAGGGCGTCTTATGGGTCGAGGAGTTGTCGAGTACGACGTGGACGTCGGAGGTGGTCGGGCACCGAGCTCTCGATCAGGTGAGGAAGCGGCGGAACTCCTCGGCGCGATGCCTGGGGGTCATCTCGGCGATCACCTGGCATCAGCGGCAGCACCGCCTCCAGCCTCTTCACGATCACTCGCTCGACGTCGGAGTCGCCGACCTGGCGCGGCGCCCCCGCTCGAGCACCTCCCGCTCTTCCTCGCTGATCGAGACATCCAGCGTCGGGGCGTGAGGGCAGAGCGCTATGCCTGCGAACTAACGACTCAGGTCATTAGGCGGCCTCGGGCATGAGGCCCTCGCTGGCGTCGACCGGCCGCCCGAGGTGGAAGCCCTGGGCCATGTCGACGCCGAACTCGCGCAGCATCCGAGCCGTCTCCTCGTCCTGGACGAACTCGGCGATCGTGCGCTTGCCGAGCCCGCGGGCGACCTGGACGATCGCCTGCACGGTGAGCTGGTCGGCGTCGTTGCGCGGCATGTCGTGGACGAAGGCGCCGTCGATCTTGATCACGTCGAAGGGGATCTGCTTCAGGTAGTGGAAGGGGCTGAAGCCGGCGCCGTAGTCGTCGATCGCCACTTCGCAGCCGAACTCGGTCAGCCGGTCGGCGAACCCGGCGGCGGTCGCGTAGTCCTCGAGCCGGGCCGTCTTGGTGATCTCGAAGGTGCAGCGGCCGGGGTCGGCGTCGCCTTCGTCGAGCTGGCGCTCGATGTACTCGAGCACCGAGACGTCGGTCAGCGAGGCGCCGGAGAGGTTGACGTGGAGGGAGACCGGCTCGCCGGCGCGCTCGCGCTCGGCCAGCAGCTCCAGCGCCCGCGCCACGACCCAGCGGTCGAGCTCCTGCACCATCCCGGAGCGCTCCGCGGTCTCGATGAAGGAGGCGGCCGGGAGCAGCTCGCCATCGTCCCCGGTCATCCGCAGCAGCAGCTCGTAGCGCTCGATGCCACCGGAGACCAGGCTGCGGATCGGCTGGGTCGCGAGACTGAGCCGGTCCTGGGTGAGCGCGTCGCGGATCCGGGCGCTGGTCGTCTGGCCGCGCCGCGGCTCGCGCTCGCCGCGCCCGCCATCCTCGAAGAGGGCGATCCGGTCGCGGCCCTCCTCCTTCGCCCGGTACATAGCCTGGTCGGCGGCGACCAGGACCGCCTCCGAACCGGCCCCGTGCTCGCCGCCGAAGATCGCGATCCCGACGCTGACCGTCGCCACCGCCAGCTCCGGGTCGAGGGAGAAGCCATCGGCCACCTCGGCCCGCAGGTCCTCGCCCAGCTGCAGTGCCCCGGCGGTGTCGGTCTGGGGCATCAGCACCGCGAACTCGTCCCCGGAGAGCCGGGCGACGATGTCGGTGGCGCGCACCCGCTCGCGCAGGATCTCCGCCACCCGCCGGATCAGGTTGTCGCCGCTCTGGTGGCCGAGCCGGTCGTTGACCTCCTTGAGACCGTCGATGTCGATGATCATCACCGCGCCCTGACCGCCGTAGCGGGCGGCGAAGGAGACGTAGCGGTCGAGCTTGCCGCGGAAGCAGCGCCGGTTGAGCAGCCCGGTGAGAGAGTCGTGGTCGGCCAGGTGGCGCAGCTCGGCCTCGGTCCTCTCCGCCTGCTCGAGCGCGCCTTCGACGACCATGCGGTCCTCCGCTCCGAGCTTGCCCAGCACCGCATCCAGCGCCGGATCGCGAGCCTCGGAGGTACGTACGTTCGCCACTCCAGCAAGGTATTGGCTGATCGCTCGACCGTGTCACCGATCACCCGTTTTTTAGCTATAGGACTCGAATTTTGGGCCCTCCGACCCCCCGAAAACTTGGCCTCAGCGGGCCGGCAGTAGGCTGATCCAGATGCCCAACCGGCTCGCCCAGGAGACCAGCCCGTACCTGCTCCAGCACCGCGACAACCCGGTCGACTGGTACCCCTGGGGCGAGGAGGCGCTGGAGCGCGCCCGCGAGCAGGACCGGCCGATCCTGCTCTCGGTCGGCTACTCGGCCTGCCACTGGTGCCACGTGATGGAGCGGGAGTCCTTCGAGGACGAGGCCACCGCCGCCTACATGAACGAGCACTTCGTGCCGATCAAGGTCGACCGCGAGGAGCGGCCCGACGTCGACGCGATCTACATGGAGGCGGTGCAGTCGATCAGCGGTCACGGCGGCTGGCCGATGACCGTCTTCCTCGATCCCGACGGGGTGCCGTTCTACGGCGGCACCTACTTCCCGCCCGACGAGAGCCGCGGCATGCCGAGTTTCCGGATGGTGATGGAAGCGGTCGTCGACGCCTTCGAGCGCAAACGCGAGGAGATCCGCGAGCGCGCCGCCGGCACCCGCGAGCGGCTCGGCGCGATCGGCCTGGTCGAGCCCAGCGCCGACCCTCCCGGGGCGGCGGAGCTGGACGAGGCGCTCGCGCGGCTGCGCGCCTCCGCCGACCGGCGCCACGGCGGCTTCGGCACCGCCCCCAAGTTCCCCCCGGCCTCGGCCCTGGAGCTGCTGCTGGCCCGCGGCGAGCGCGAGATCGTCGAGCGCACGCTCGACGGGATGGCCGCCGGCGGCATCTACGACCAGGTCGGCGGCGGCTTCGCCCGCTACTCGGTCGGCGCCGACTGGCTCGTCCCCCACTTCGAGAAGATGCTCTACGACAACGCCCTGCTCGCCCGCGCCTACCTGCACGGGTGGCAGGCGCTCGGCCACCAGCGCTACCGCCGCGTCTGCGAGCAGACCCTGGACTGGATGCTGCGCGAGATGCGCGGCCCCGAGGGCGGCTTCTACTCGGCCCTCGATGCCGACTCCGAGGGCGAGGAGGGTCGCTTCTACGTCTGGACCCCCGCCCAGATCCGCGAGGTGCTCGCCACCAACCCGAACTGCATCAAGTTTCCGGCCCAGCAGGCCGGAAACTTGATGCAGTTCTGGGGGGTGAGCGAGGGCGGGAACTTCGAGGGGGCGAACGTCCTGCACCTCGCAGGCGGGATCGAGGCGGCGGAGCCCGAGGGGCTGGCCGAGGCCCGGCAGGCGCTCTACGAGGCCCGCTCCAAGCGTGTCTGGCCCGGCGTCGACGACAAGCGCCTGACCGCCTGGAACGCGCTGGCGATCTCGGCCCTGGCCGAGGCCGGCGCCGCGCTCGGGCGCGACGACTACCTCGACGCGGCCCGCGCCGGCGCCGGGTTCGTCCTCGCCGAGCTCAGCGACGAGAGCGGCCGCCTCCTGCGCACCTACAAGGACGGCGACGCCCGCCTCAACGCCTACCTCGAGGACCACGCCTTCCTGCTCGAGGCGCTGCTGACGCTCTACGAAGCCACCTTCGAGCCGCGCTGGTTCGAGCGCGCCCGCGCCCTCGCCGATGAGATCGTCGAGCGCTTCGGCGACCCCGAGCGCGGCGGCTTCTTCTCCACCTCCACCGACCACGAGCAGCTGATCGCGCGCCGCAAGGAGATCGGCGACCACCCGATCCCCTCCGGCAACAGCTCGGCGGCGCTCGGCCTGCTGCGGCTGGCTGCGCTGACGGGCGAGCGCGAGTACGAGCGCCAGGCCGAGGGCGTCTTCGCCCTCTTCGCCAAGGCCGCGACGCGGCACCCCGAGTCCTTCGCCCACCTCCTGCGGGCTATCGACTTCCACCTCGCTCCGGTCAAGGAGGTGGCGCTGGTCGGCGAGGGCCTCGGCGAGCTGGCCGCGACCGTGCGGGCGGGCTTCCGCCCTCACCTGGTCCTGGCCGGCGGCCCCGAGGGCAGTACCGAGCCGCCGCTGCTGCGAGAGCGGCCAGCCGTGGGCGGACGACCCGCCGCCTACGTCTGCGAGCGCTTCGCCTGCCAGGCGCCTGTGACCGATCCCGAAGAACTGGCCGCGGTTCTCTGATAGAGATGCCGTAGTGCGCGGCTCTCTCTTCACCTTTCCAGCGGGAAAGCGAGCCAAGTGGATCGTCTTCGCCCTCTGGTTCCTCGGCGTCTTCGTCGCCGCCGGCCCGGCCAACCTGCCGGGCAAGTTCGAAGACGCCGAAAGCAACGAGGCGACCTCCTACCTACCTGGGGACGCTGAATCGACCAAGGCGCTGAACGCGACGGAGTCCCTGCAGAAGGGCGAAATCGCGCCCGCCGTGATCGTCTATCGCCGCGCCTCCGGCCTCACCGCCGCCGACCGGCGGACGATCGCCGAAGACGTCGAGAAGATGACCTCGAAGCGCTTCCCCGGCGTCGTTCCCGACGGCGCGACGGCGGCGGCGGGTGGCAAGCACCAGGACACGCGGGAGACCTCCGAAGGCGCCAAGGACCTGCCGCCCGGCTGCGGCGGCCCGACCACGACGATCCCCGGCCAACCGGCCGACTACGCGCCTTTCGTCGGCCCGATCTGCTCCCAGGACGGGAAGGCGGCGATCGTCACCGCCTACATCAAGGGCAACGGCGAGGGCGAACGGATCCTCGACCCGGTCCAGTTCTGGCGCGACGAAATCTCCGACCCCGGCGGCGGCCTAGAGGTCAAGATCACCGGCGGCGCCGGCTTCTCCGCCGACGCGATCGAAGTCTTCGAAGGCATCAACGGCACCCTGCTGCTGGCCGCTGTCAGCCTCGTGATCTTCCTCCTGATCGTCATCTACCGCTCGCCGATGTTCTTCTTCATCCCGTTGGCCGCGGTGCTGTTCGCCGAGACGCTCTCGCGCTCGATCGGTTACGGCGTCTCCGAGCTCGGAGTCACGATCAACGGCCAGTCGAGCTCGATCATGTCGGTCTTGGTGCTCGGCGCCGGGACCGACTACGCCCTGCTGCTGGTCGCCCGCTACCGCGAGGAGCTCCACCACACGGCCGATCGTCACGAAGCGATGAAGACGGCGCTGGCCTCGGCCGGGCCGGCGATCTTCGCCTCGGCCCTGACCGTGATCGCCGCCCTGCTCTGCCTGCTGATCGCCAAGGTCAACGGCACCTCCGGGCTGGGGCCGATCGCGGCGATCGGGATCGCCTGCGCGGCGCTCTCGATGCTGACCTTGCTGCCGGCGCTGCTGACGATCTTCGGCCGCCGCGCCTTCTGGCCGTTCGTCCCGCACACGCCGGAGACGGCGCCGAGGGCCGAAGCGATGTCCGCCGGCGCGCGGCGGCGGATCGTCGACGGATCCGGCCTCAGCGCCCTCGTCCAGGTCGTCCTCGCCTGCCTGCTGGTGCTGGTCCTGCTGCCGCTGGTCCTGCTCAACTGGCTGCTGCGCGCCCTCAGCGGCCACCGCATCCCGTCGCTGATCGTCGGCCCGCTCGACCGCGCCATCTTCACCCCCTACGAGGTCCGCCGCCACCAGCGCGAGAGCGCCGCCGACGCCACCCACGGGCTGTGGAAGCGGATCGGCGATCGGGTCGCCCTCTCGCCCGGCCGCGTCATCGGCGGCTCGATCGCCATCCTCCTCGTCTTCTGCGCCGGCTTCGCCTTCTTCTCGACCGACCTGACCAGCGAAGACAGCTATCGAACCGAAGTCGACTCGGTCGAAGGACAGCATCTGCTCGACAAGAGCTTCCCCTCCGGGACCACCGCCCTGACCGACATCGTGATCCCGCAGGCGAGTCAAGTCGAAGCCGTGAAAACGGCGGTCGAAGGCGTCGGCGGCGTCGAGGCGGTCTCCGGCCCGGTCGCCGTGGGCGCTCCCGGCACCCTGATCCAGGCGACGCTGGTACCGAACCCGTACTCGACCGAGGCCTTCGACCTGGTCGAACCGATCCGCGACGCGGCTCACTCGGCCGCGCCGGCCGCCCTGGTCGGCGGCCCGACCGCGGTCGAATTCGACGTCCGCGACGCCGCCGGCTGGGACTCGACCGTGATCCCGCCGCTGATCCTCGTCGTCGTCTTCCTGATCCTGATCGGGCTGCTGCGCGCGGTGATGGCGCCCCTGGTCCTGATCGGCACCGTGATCCTCAGCTACCTGGCCGCCCTCGGCGTCGGCTACTTCGCCTTCCACGTGATCTTCGACTTCCCCGGCTCCGACCCCTCGCTGCCGCTCTTCGCCTTCGTCTTCCTGGTCGCGCTCGGGGTCGACTACAACATCTTCCTGATCGCTCGCGCTCGCGAGGAGACGATCCGGCACGGCTCCGAACAGGGCATCCTGCGCGCCCTCGCGGTCACCGGCGCGGTCATCACCAGCGCCGGAATCGTCCTCGCCGGCACCTTCTCGGTGCTCGCGGTCCTCCCCCTCACCTTCCTCACCGAGCTCGGCTTCGTCGTCGCCTTCGGCGTCCTCCTCGACACCTTCCTCGTCCGCAGCGTCCTCGTGCCCGCGATCGCCCTCGAGCTCGGCGACCGCTTCTGGTGGCCCTCGGCGCTCGCGCGGCCGCGCGAGCGCTCCGGCGAGGCCCCCAACGCCTGACCCGCGGCGCTCGTTCATTTGAGCCGGCTATAGCCGGCCAAACTCATCGAACGACGAACTCGCGCACCTGGTCGAGGACGACGCGGCCACCGACCTCGGCCCGTCCCTCGCCGAGCGCTCGCGCGTAGAGCAGCGAGCCCTCGCCCTGGCGGATCGTCAGAGCTCGTCCCAGCTCGGCGCAGAGCACGATCGCCGCCGACCCCGTCGCCTCGTCCTCGCCGATCCCGTCCTCGAGCGAGAAGCAGCGGGCCCTGACGACGCCGGCGGCCTCGTCCTCCCAGGCCCAGAAGTACGGCAGCAGGCCCTGCGCGGGGGCCGGCTCCTCGAGCGCGTCGACCGCGGCGGGGGCATCCAGGTGCCGCAGTTCCCAGGGCGGCGACCACTCGGCCCGGGCGGCGACGTAGGTCAGCTCGCCCTCGCGGCGCACCTCGATCTCGCCCGCCGGTGGCCGCAGAACCGGCGCTGGCCGCCCTTCTTGCTCCAGCAACCAGGCGGTGCCGACCGTCGGGTGGCCGGCGAAGGGCAGCTCCAGGCCCGGGGTGAAGATGCGGCAGGTCGCCGTCGCGAGATCTTCGACGAAGACGGTCTCGGAGTAGCCGAGCTCGGCCGCGACCGCCTGCCGGCGCGTGGCCGGCACCTCGTCGCCGTCGAGGAAGACGCCCAGGGGGTTGCCGCAACTGCCGTCCGCCGCGGCGAAGACCCGGAGGACGTGGAGTCTCGCCATCGACGGCCGCCGCCTATGCCCGGCCCGCCGGCCTCAGAGGATCGGCAGGAAGTTTTCGATCTCGAAGGGGGTGACCTGGACCCGGTAGTCGTCCCATTCCTGCCGCTTGATCTCGACGAAGCGGCGGAAGGTGTGCTCGCCCAGCGTGCGTAGGACCAGCTCCGAGTCGGCGGCGACCTCGATCGCCTCGCCCAGCGTCGCCGGCAGCTGCTCGATCCCCTGCTGCGCCAGCTCCTCCTGGGAGAGGTGGTAGAGGTTCTGCTCCATCGGCTCCGGCAGCTCGTAGCCCTTCTCGATCCCTTCCAGGCCGGCCTGCAGCATCCCGGCGAAGCAGAGGTAGGGGTTGGCGGCGGGGTCGGGACAGCGCAGCTCGGCCCGGGTCGCGCCCTCCTTGCCGGGGTGGTAGAGCGGCACCCGGATCAGGGCCGAGCGGTTGCGCCGCGACCAGGCCAGGTAGACCGGCGCCTCGTAGCCCGGGACCAGGCGCTTGTAGGAGTTGACCCACTGGGCGAACAGCGGCGAGATCTCGCGCGCGTGCTTGAGCTGGCCGGCGATGAACGACTTCGCCGTGGCCGAGAGGTAGTAGGGGTCGTTCTCGTCGTAGAAGGCGTTCTTGCCGTCCTTGGCCAGCGACTGGTGCACGTGCATCCCGGAGCCGTTCTCGCCGAACAGCGGCTTCGGCATGAAGCTCGCGTGCCAGCCGTATTTCATCGCGTACTCCTTGACGACGATCCGGTAGGTCATGCAGTCGTCGGCCATCTCCAGCGCGTTCTTGTAGCGCATGTCGACCTCGTGCTGGGAGGGGCCGACCTCGTGGTGGGTGTACTCGACGTGGATGCCCATCTTCTCCAGCGCCAGGACCGTGTCGCGGCGGACGTCGGAGCCGGCGTCGAGCGTGGTCAGGTCGAAGTAGCCGCCCTCGTCGAGGACCTCGGGGACACCGCCCTCGGGCTTGGCCGAGCGGAAGTAGAAGAACTCGAGCTCGGGGCCGATGTTGTAGGCGTCGAAGCCCATCTCCTCGGCCCGTTTCATCGCCCGCTGCAGGATCCAGCGCGGGTCGCCCTCGTAGGGGCCGCCGCCGGGGACGCGGATGTCGCAGAACATGCGCGCGACCGCGTTCTCGTCCTCCGGGCGCCAGGGGATAAGGGCGAAGGTCGAGGGATCGGGCATGGCGATCATGTCCGACTCCTCGATCGGGTTGAAGCCGGTGATCGAGGAGCCGTCGAAGCCCATCCCCCCGTCGAAGGCATCCTCGAGCTCGGCGGCGTTGATCGAGAAGCTCTTCAGCTGCCCGAGCACGTCGGTGAACCAGAGGCGGACAAAGCGCACGTCGTTCTGCTTGACGATCTCGGCGACGTCAGCGGCACTGCGGGGTTGCTCTGCCATTCCGGCCTCCTTGGCTTGTCCGCGAGAAGGGCGCAACGATAGGCGAATGAACCGGAGAGGTGCATGACGCCGTATATCGGGTACGGAACGAGAAATCGAACCGCCTTGCACAGGCACCGGAAAACAGCTATAACTTACTCCTCGTAAGTAAGCGGCTCAAAGTAAAGTAAAGGCCACGTAAAGGCTCTGTAAAGCGAAATACGCCCTCATCAGAGCCAGAGATGAGAAGCCCGTGACGGTCAAAACCGATGTCTCCAGATTCCAGATCCACGACGAGCTGACCGCTCCCGACGAGAGCGCTCCGCTGATCAAGACCATCCAGGCCGCCGGCGGCGCGGTGACGAAGTTCGTCGGCGTGCTGGCCGGATCCCCCGCCGTCCTCCGTGCCTACACCCGTATGCGCTCGGAGCTGCGCGGCGGCGTGCTCCCGCAGGCGACCCGCGAGCGGATCGCCCTGGCGGTCGCCGAGCACCGCGAAGACAACTACAGCATCGCCCAGCACGCGAAGTCGGCGCGGCGCGCCGGACTCGGCCTCGACGAGGTATCCCGCGCCCGCAGCTTCAGCTCGGCCGACGAGAAGGAGGCGGCGCTGCTGCTCTACCTCAAGGAGGCGCTCGACGCCGACGGTCCGCCGCCCCTGCACCTGCACGAGGAGGCGCGTGAAATCGGCTGGACCGACGAGGAGATCCTCGAGGCGGTCGGCCACCTCGCCCTGAACGAGTTCCAGAGCCTGATCGCCAGCGCCGCGGCGCTGCCCAAAGACCAGGCCACCCCGCGGGTCCTGCCCTCCGCCGCTTAGGCGGAGGGGCCTACGGGCCCTCGACCAGAGTCGCCGTGTAGAGCAGGCGGGCCGTGGAGTACTTGCAGCCGAAGGTGGCGCGGGTACCGATCTTCTCCAGCGGCTCGCCCTGGCGGATGTCGGTGGAGTTGGTGCAGGTGCCGGGCTCGCGACTGGCGCGCCAGACCTCTTTCGAGGTCAGTTCCTGCGCGAAGGCCGACGCCCAGGTTGGCACGGTGATGCCGATGATGTCGCCCTTTTCGACCTTCAGCGAGGCGCCGAACTTGACCGTCTGGCCGAAGTAGGGCGTCAGCACTTTGACCGAGCCCTGGCTGCGCAGGTTGTAGCGAGGGGGGTTGGTGCCGGGGATACGGCGCAGGATCGCCAGCCGCGCCTCCGGCGGCGTGCCGAAGAAGCCGTTGAAGAAGGAGCGCTGCTTGTTGGTCGGCTGGGCCAGGGTCAGCGTCCAGGACTTGATCGTGCCGTCGTGGGTGACGAGGAAGGGCGAGCGGGTCTGGCCGTTGCTGACCTGGAAGCCGGTGACGCTGCCGATCGCCTGACAGGGCAGGCCCGGGCAGGACGGGTCGGGCACGGTCGCGGTCTGGCCGAGCACGACCTGGGTGCTCGGGACCTTGGCGGCGGCGACGGCGGCCAGGCAGAAGAGGGAGACGATGGCCACGGCCAGCGGCAGCCGGCGGCCGATCAACCGTCCGCGGGCACCACGAGCTCGATCCGGGAACCTCGACATTTCACCTGCTCCTCTCGTATCTGGCCAGCCTGAACACCGCAGCCTAGCCCTCCGAGCGGCCGGAGAGCGGCCCTGACCACGGGCGCGGGGCGCCTCAGCGAGCGCTGGCGCGGGCGTAGCTGAGGGCGACGGCGTAGTGCAGCGTCCCGGCGCCGGCGCCGGTGAACCCGAGCGCGTCGCTGGCGGCGACGGTGAGGTCCCAGGCGCGGCCTTTGACGTAGGGGCCGCGGTCGATCACCGGGGCGATCACGGCATTGCCGTGGTAGACGAACTTGACCATCGTCCCGCAGGGCAGGTTGCGGTGGGCGACGCCGATCGTCGTCGCCCGCAGGGTCTGCCCGCAGGCGGTCCTGTTGCCGTAGAGGCCGGGGCCGTACCAGCTGGCGCCGGCGCTGCGGTAGGGGCTGAAGACCAGGTCCTGGCCGACCGCGGCGACCGAGGAGGCGCCGCCGGTGGAAGCCTGGGCGCTGCCGGCGGCGGCGCCGAAGATCGTCGCCAGGACGATCAGCACGGCGCAGGCGCGCGGGCGCAGGGAGAAGTGGGGGGTTTGGCGTAGTCGCATTCTCTTTTGACGCTTGCGGGGTTAGCTGTCGGGCTCGCGCTGAAAGAGCTGCGCTACGCGGCGGATGCCGGCGATTCGCCCCCACTAATTGGGTCCCCCGCTCCCCGCGGTATGTAGGCGGAGATTCAGCGGAAGTTGGCGGCAGGTTAGCAAACGCTAAGACAAGAAAAACGCAGGATGGGAGAGACCCCCTCGCGGGGGCCTCTCCTTTAGCGGGCCTGTAAGCCGGATCCTGTCTCGAGCGGCCATCTATCTATGCGGCCTACCTGGACCTCGCCGAGCCGGGTCGACGGTCCTGCTTGGCCTTGCACCGGGCGGGGTTTGCCTGGCCGCCGCGTCACCGCGACGCCGGTGCGCTCTTACCGCACCATTTCACCGTTGCCTGTACGCGACTCACGTGTGGCCGCGCCATCGGCTGTGTATTTCTGTAGCACTTTCCCGCGGGTTTCCCCGGGTGGGCGTTACCCACCGCCCTGCCCTGTGGTGTCCGGACTTTCCTCGAGGGGTTTTCTCTCCCCCCGCGGTCCGCTCGGCCCGCCCGTCGATGGTAGCGCCCTACCCCCCACTCCCACCGCTGTTCCTTATCCCTGCACGGAAGCGAGAAGGAACAGCGGAAGCCGAGGGTGAGGGATATCCTCGGCGGCGATGCGGACCGCGGTCGTAACCGGGGCGGGGAGCGGCCTTGGCCGAGCGATCGCGATCGAGCTCGCTAGGCGCGGGTTCGCGGTCTGGGCCACCGACCTCGACGCCGCCGCCGCCGCCAAGACCGCGGCCGCGCTCGGCGAAGGCGCTCGCTCGCAACCGCTCGACGTCCGCGACGAGGACGCCCTCAGAGCGCTCGCCACCCAGGTGGCCACCGAGGCCGGCTTCCTCGACCTCTGGGTCAACAACGCCGGCGTGCTCGCCACCGGCCTCGCCTGGGAGCAGGACGCCGGCACCCGCGAGGCGATGCTCTCGATCAACGCGGCCGGGACCATGAACGGGACCGTCGCGGCGCTGGAGCGGATGGTCCCGGCCGGCCGCGGCCAGGTGATCAACGTGATCTCGCTCGCCGGCATCGTCGCCGCGCCGGGGGAGGTTGCCTACTCGGCCAGCAAGCACGCGGCAATGGCCTTCACGCTCGGCACCCTCTTCGACCTGCGCCGCGCCGGTCACCCCGGCATCGACCTCTGCGCCCTCTGTCCCGACGGCATCTGGACGCCGATGATCGAAGGCAGGCTCGACGACCCCGATGCCGCCGGCTCCTTCTCCGGTCAGCTGCTGACGCCGGCCGAGGTCGCCGCCGCGGTCGGCGATCTGACCGAACGCCCACGACCGATCCTCGTCCTGCCGCGCTGGCGCGGGCCGCTGCTGCGGGCCTTCGACCTCTTCCCGCGGCTGGCGATCCGGCTGCTGCCGGCGGTGATGTGGGACGCGCGCAGGCGCCAGCGGCGCTACAAGAAGCTGATCGAAACGGGCCGCTGGCCGAAGAGCTAGAAGGGGCGGCGCGGCTAGACCGCGCGGAAGACGCCGATGACGCGGCCGATGACCCGAGCCTCCTGGGTCAGGATCGGCTCCATTTCCTCGTTCTCCGGCTGCAGGCGGATGTGGTCCTTCTCGCGGTAGATCCGCTTCACGGTCGCCTCTTCGCCGATCAGGGCGACGACGATTTCGCCGTCGACGGCGTCCTCGCTGGGGCGCACGATCACGTAGTCGCCTTCGAGGATTCCGGCTTCCTTCATGCTTTCGCCGCGGATCTGGAGGATGTAGTCGCCGTCCTCGCCGCCGATCACGTCGGGGACTTCGATGTACTCCTCGATGTTCTCCTCGGCCAGGATCGGCGTGCCGGCGGCCACCTGGCCGACCAGCGGCAGGCCGCTGCCGGGCCGGATCGTCCGCTTCGCCTTGTCGAAGAGCAGCTCGATCGCCCGCGGTTTCGAGGGATCGCGCCGCAGCAGCCCGATCTTCTCCAGGTTCGCCAGATGCGCGTGCACGGTCGAGGACGAGTGCAGACCCACGGCTTTGCCGATCTCCCGCACGGTCGGCGGGTACCCCGTCTTCGCCGCGTACTTGCGGATGAAGTCGAAGATCTCCTTCTGCCGCTTGGTCAGGTCAAGGTCCACCATTGTCAACCCCTAGTTTCTCCCATTTGCCGAGCAAAAGCACGTTCGAACACCTGTTCGCAGGCTACCGCTCATCCCGGATGCCAGCAAGCCGCCCCTCCCCCCGACCCCCGAACATCTAGAATCGACGCCCCTCGAGCGGCTGTGGCGGAACTGGTAGACGCGCAAGGTTGAGGGCCTTGTGGGTGGAAACACCCGTGATGGTTCGACTCCATTCAGCCGCATTGAAAAACCCCCGCTAGCGGGGGTTTTTCTTCGTTCGGAGTCTCGACGGCAGCGCGACCCACCTAGCGCAGGTGGCCAATTTAAGGGACCAATTGGCCACCAATTGGTCCCAGTTGCAGCGCGCGCAAGGCTCCCGCACTTGTGGTTGATCGATCCAAGGAGGCGCAAGAACCGGCAGAACAGGAGGAAGCGCTCAGGGGCCAGCGATACCCAAGCCGATCTGTTCCGCCGCCCGCGCGAGATCTTGGTCCCAAGTCACCAAGACAACTTCGTCATCTCCCAGTTCGAGCGCGGTCGCCAAGTGGACCGAGTCGTAACCGCGCAGGCTCAAGTCTTCGGCGTACTTGCCGGCGCGAACCGCAAGCTCCTGATCGACACCGATCGTAGCCAGTTCCGCATAGAGCGCCTCAAAGTCCGCGAGTGCCTTGTGATGCTCGTCCGCCCCGAGCCAATCCAGTCGGTGGGCCGCCGCGAGGGCCGCCCGGCCCTCTGGATAGGCAAGGATGCTTGATGTCACCGGATAGGCACTGCCCCACAGCTCGGTCGCCAACTCGGAACGGTCCTCAACGACCACGAGCTTGACCAGCGCCGAGGTGTCGAAGTAGAAGATCAGGCCCGCTGCTCGGAGACGAGGTCAGAGACCGAATCGGCGCCCTTGACCACGGCCGACCGAGAAGAGCGCTCGCGTTGCGGCATGCGCACCAGGCCACGCCTAGCGAGAGCGTCGAGTGGCCGCTCGCCGAGCCCACTGAGGCGCGCCACTGGCCGTCCTCGGCGGGTGACGACGATCTCCCCTCCCCCCTCTACTCGCTCCAGGTACTCACTGAGGCGATCATGGAGCTCTCGTACTCCTACTTCCCCCTCGGGCGGATGTAGCGTCAATGTACAACTTAGCAGCTACATTGCGTAGCTACTCATCGGTTCGCTCCTGATCAACGGTGCCGGCTGGATGCGAAGCGGAGCCGCAAGACCAACTGAAGACGAACAGTCCTACCTAACGCGACTCGGACGAATTCCATAGACCGATCACGCTAGCGTTGTGGCCGAATGGCGCGACTACCACTACCAAAGGCAAAGCCAGAGGCCCCGGGAAGTCCGGAGGAACTGTTCGGACGTCTTCAGATAACCGACGAACGGCTGGACAATCTCTGGTCAGAGCAGGCTGACGTGCTACGGATCTATGCAGAGGCACACATCGATGATCGTGACGTGGCCCTTGAGCTTCCCACCGGCTCAGGAAAGACCCTTGTTGGCCTCCTAATTGCGGAGTGGCGCCGCTTGAAGCTAGGTGAGCGAACGGCTTTCGTCTGCCCAACGAATCAGCTAGCCCGCCAGGTTCACGCCAAGTCACTCGGCTACGGAATCGAGCCGGTACTCCTGATCGAATCCTCCGAGTACTGGGACCCCGCCCATCAAACCAAGTTTGATCGCGGCGAGACCATCGCGATCACGAACTACCACCACGTCTTCAACCGCACGCCAAGGATCGAGGCCCAGACGCTCATACTCGACGATGCCCACACGGCCGAAGGCCCAGTGGCCAACCGCTGGTCGCTGAAAATCAAGCGTGAAGCGATGCGTGACACCTACATGTCCCTTGTCGACATCCTTGCTGACGAGCTTCCCAAAGCACACTTGCAAGGACTGCGAAATGACGAGCTCGACCAGAGCCGGCGCCGTTTTGTTGAGGTGGTCCTTCCCGACGGAACGCATCGAGTCAGCGAGCAGCTGGCGGAGGTGATCGGCCCTGCGGTCGATGACAGCACGGAGTGGTTCGCTTGGGACGCGATCGGCACCCAGCTTGAGACCTGCCTGATCTACGTGAGTTGGACCGAGATCCTGATCAGGCCCTTCATCGCCCCCACTTTCACCCAGGATGCCTTCTCGGACGCCAATCAGCGGATCTACCTCTCCGCGACGATCGGCGCTGGCGGCGAGCTCGAGCGATCCTTCGGGCGTGAGCCGATTAAGCGAATCCCAAAGCCGCTCACCTGGGATCGGGAGGGATCCGGCCGCCGCTACATGATCGCCCCTGGGGCCGGGCGGGACGGAGACGCAGCCAACCATCTGATCCAGGACGTCGTTGATCGGGTCGGACGAGCCCTCCTGCTAGCTCCGAGCGGCTGGCGCCTGCGACGGGCCGCCGAGCGCGTCATTCCAGACTGGACGCCAACGCTAGGCGCGGAAGACATCGAACAGGGCCTCGATAGCTTCACCGAGGCGGACCGTGCGGTCCTGCAACTCGCCAACCGCTACGACGGCATCGACTTGCCGGGGGAAGCTTGCAGCCTGATCGTCATGAGCGGATTGCCCACCGGCACCCACCTCCAGGAGCACTTCCTCAACAACCGCTTGGGGGCACGCCATGCCCTGGCCGAGCGGATCAGGACGCGGATCACCCAGGGAGTCGGCCGCGCCACCCGCTCTCGGCGGGATACGGCGGTCGTCGTGCTGCACGGAGACGACCTGATCGGCTTCCTGGCGCCGAAGGAGGATCGCGCGATGCTCCGCAGTGAGATCCAGGCCGAGCTGGAAATCGCCTTCACGACCGCCGAGCTCTCCCAGGGAGAGATCCTCGAGAGCATAGATTCGTTTCTCGCCCAGGACGACGATTGGCAACCGACCGAGGAATACCTGCGCGAGTATGCAGAAGAGCATCCCCAGCAGAATCCCCCGGGCGCCAAGCAGCTCACCGCAGCCGCACCCCATGAGGTCGCCGCCTGGCGAGAAGCTTGGCGCGGCAACTATGACGAGGCGGCCTCCACCGCACAGCGAGCTGCGGCCGCACTGAACCATCCAACGATGAGTCCGTACCGAGCGTGGTGGCTGGCCCTGGCGGCTAGCTGGTCTGTCATCGCAGATGGGCCTGAGGCCGGACGATCTGTCGCGCTGAGCCGCGATGCGGATCTGGCGACCCGTCGCCTGCCGTGGCGCCCCCCGCTCAACGCCTTGCCGGACAATGGGAAGCCAACCAGGGACGACGCGCTGGCGCTGAGGGCCGACAAGGCAACGCAATGGCTCCGCCGCCGCTACCAAAGCCCAAAGTTCGAGCGGGACCTGGCCGCCCTCGAGTCCGGCATCGAGGACCCGGACGCGAAGAAGTTCGAGGTCGCGCTGCAGACCCTCGGTCAGCTACTTGGGTTCGACGCGGAGCGACCCGCCAAGGAGGAGGCCGCCCCTGATGGAGCCTGGCAGGACGGCTCGCGCGCGTGGATCCTCTGGGAGGCAAAGACGGAAGAGGGGTCCGAAGGAAAAGTCTCGGCCGAAGAGACCCGCCAGGCAAATTCACACGCGGACTGGGTGCGGCACAACTACTCGTGGACCGAGCCCGAAAGCGCGATCACTGTCATGGTCACCCAGAAGCAGGCCCTACACCAGAGTGTGAGCGGCGTCGCCGCCCCTCACCTGTACATGGTCTCACCCACCACCGTCACCCAGGTCTCCCGCGCGACGGTGGAGATACATCGCCAATTGGCAGGACAAATCATCGGCCTCCCAGACGACGAGGCCACTGAACGAATGGCTACCGCCCTAAAGGCCAAGAAGCTCGACACCTCAAGCCTGATCGACCGCCTCAGCACCACCCCCCTCCGCGGGGAAGACTCCTGACCCGGCGCTCATATTTCTTGGTGGCCAATCTGGTGGCCAATTCCCGCAACCCTCCGTAACTGAGGGCAGCTAGGATCGCTTCAGATCACTAAATGGAATGGAGATCAGTCCCACCCACGCAATTGAGGGCCTTGTGGGTGGAAACACCCGTGATGGTTCGACTCCATTCAGCCGCATCGGAAAGCCCCCGCTAGTCGGGGTTTTTCTGTTTTTGCGGGGCTTTTGCACAGGACGCCTAGACCCGTGGTGCGCCAGTCGGTGCGCCAGTCAGACAGGTCCGAAGATTTGTTGGCGCAAAAGGGCCATAGCATTCAGCTCCTAATGTCAATCGAGACTGATCTGAGGGACTGGCGCGACGGCCCTACCAATGCAGAGCGACTTTGCGCCGGGATCCTCGGAATCAGCGGTTTCGTTGACATAGATCCCCAAGCACCAATTGGCGGCCCCGACGATAAGAAGGACATCTTGGCGCGCCGTGACGGCCATCGATATGTCGGAGCGGTCTACTTCCCCTCAACTCCCCAGTCGTTCACCTCAATCAAGGAGAAGTTCCTTGGTGATCGCCAGGGCGTAGACAGGCACGGAGCCGACGGATTCATATTCCTTGTGAATCAGCCCCTGACGCTTGGGCAACGAAAGGATCTCCAAGAGCTTGGCGAGCCGATTGACGAAATCTTCCATCTAGAGCGCCTACGCCTTGCCCTCGACTCACCGCAGGGATACGGACTTCGCCTTCAGTTCCTTCGCCAGGCAATGACCACCGAGGAGCAGATCTCTTTTTTCAGCACTCTGCACGAAGACCTCACCAAACGGCTACTTGCAAACCAGAGAACTGCAGATTCCAAGCTCGACACGATCATTGAGCGAACTAACTCGATTGCGAGTGCCCTTGGCATCACCCAAGCTCCCTCTTCTTTGGAAGAGGGAGACATCGTCGGCCCAACGGATGCGTCGATGTCCGACCTGACCATCGCGACGCTTCAGCTCCTCCATCGAGCTTTGACCGATTCAAGTCCTCTTCCTCAAGCCGCACGTGGAACGCTTCGAGGAGTACGTGTCTGGATTGGCGACCCGAACGCCCCGGTCTTTGAGCCGCCAGATCCCAGCGAGGTCCCAGAGAAGCTTGCCGACCTGCTTCGCTGGTGGCGTGAGGTCTATCCGACCGCAGGGAAGGCTGGAGAGCCGGCCGTCGTCCCCGCCCTCGCCCGGCTTCACTATGGGCTAGTTGCAATTCATCCGTTTCTAGACGCAAACGGACGCCTGGCACGATTCGTTACCGACCAGGGGGCTCGTGAGCTTCTTGGCAGGCGCATCGGGAGAGAGCTGACGGCGGATCGCCAGGAGTACTTCGACGTGCTCCTAGCTGGCAATAAGGGGGACCTTGCCCCCCTTGAGAATCTCCTCCGAGCCGCTCTAACTTGACGTAGGAACGGCGCCTCTGCGAAGCGGCGTTCTCTGCAATTAGCTAGCCACAGAAGTCAGGCAGATACGACCAGCTCGCGCTTCGGCGTCCGCCGAGACTTCGAGCTGGGCGCCTCGTCCTGAAATCCGTAGACGAGATGGGTGTCGAGCGCCTTGGCGAGTTTGCGCATCGTCGCGAAGCTGAATCGGTGCTGCCCGCTCTCCAGACGAGAGACAACGGAGTGGCTCGTCCCCATCCTCTTGGCCAGCTCCTCCTGAGTGAGGTCGAGCTGCATCCGCTTCTGGATCACCAGCCGCGCGAAGTCCTCATAAGGCTTCTGCTCTGCGAGGGCAGCCCTGTAAGCAGCGCTCTTGCGAGCCCGCTTCTCCATGCCCTCAGCGTGTGAGCTTCCAATCGGTGAGTCGTTTTTACGAGCCATTTCCGTCCGATTCCATCGACTACGTCAGGTAGTCAATTTAGCAAAACTGCTAAGTCCATCGGACGGAATCAAGGCGCATCCCCGCCCGCCGCGCGGGGGCGCTTGCGAGGCCGGGCCTCCATCCGATCTTTGAAGTCCTGCCAACGCTCCTTGGCGATCTCGATCTCCGCACGAGGAACAGCCTTGCTCATCTTGCGGATCATGTGCAGCAAGACGAACAGATTCCCCGACCTCCGATAGAGCACCCGGTAGTGCGCGCGGCCGTAATGGCACCGAAGCTCGCGCAGCGGGCCGTCTATCTGAGAGGTGTGCGGGAAGGGCAGCGGCGGGTCGTCGTTTGCCAATCCATTGAGGCGATCAATTTGGAGGTCGATCGTCACCCGCTTGGTAGCCGCCGCCTGCAACTCGCGGGGGTTTGGCTTCTTCTTCCGAGGTTCGATTGGGAACTCGCCATCGAGGAATTCAGCGACGGGCTCAGAGCCGTCGGGAGCGCGGTAGAAGACAGCCTGGGTCGGCATCGGCTGAACCTATCGACGCTCGGGGCGGCGTCTCCGCATCATGCCGCGGCGGCGCTCATGTAGGCGTCGACCAACTCGCGGGCCTGGTTTGCGCGTACCGGGCATCAGGTGTCCGTAGCGGAGAAGGTCTCCTCGATGGTCGCGTGCCCATGAACTCCTGAATCGCCTTCGGGTTGACCCCGGCATCGATCAACGACGCGAAGGTATGGCGGCACTCGTGGAGCTGATCGGCAGGAGCAGTTCGGGCTCACGCCCCTCGCACTCCGCAAGCGACCTCGCACTCATTTGCTGTCGCCCAGGCTCGCTTGGCTCGGTCGTTGATCGTCTTCGGGTCAAACAGGCCTCCGCCCCGGTCTCGCTGAACACCAGATCCGAACCGCTCGTCGGGCCGCGCAAATCCAGACGCGCCCGCAGCACCCCGAGGAGCGACACCGTGCGAGTGCCGGCTTTTGACTTCAGCGCAATCGGTCCCTCGTGCTGATCCCAAGAGCGGTGGACGTTGATCTCCGCGCGCCTTTCGTCGATGTCGGAGCGCTGAAGGCCTGAAGCTCTCCCCACCGCAATCCGGCGTAGAAGGCCGTCGCCCAGATCGGCCGGTCGGTGTCGCACCGCATAGCGATAGATGGCTTGCAGAGGATTAACCGTGTTACGGATCGTGCTTGGCGCCAACTCCTCCGCAAACATCCCGTCCACGAAGCTCTGGATGTCTGCCCGAGTCAACTCCGCGAGTCCGACCGAAGCGAATTCGGGAAGCACTCGCAGACAAAGCACTCGCCCATATTCGCGCACGTGCCCGGCTTGTATATCCCCGTCCATGGAAGCCTGGGCCAAAGAAGCGGAGGGCGTGTCAGGGGAGGAGTCCGCTAGCGGCGTTTCTTCGAAGTGCCGTTCACCGATTTAAGTCGGTCATTGATCAGCATTTCCAGGGTGTTGTCCGCCCCTCGCTGATCTCAGTGTGCTCCTCCAGCCCCTTCTGGGAGCCGCCCACCCGGACCCCGCCGTCAAAGACATACTCTTCCTCTTGGAGCCGACTCTTATGAGCTCGGTGTCCTTTGAAAATTGAATCATCGGTACGCCATCTGCTTTCAAAGTGCCAAGGAACGCCTCTCGGTCCTCCCTGACCCGCCGAATCGGCGATCGCCCGGATCATGGTCAGGTTCCCCACCGCGCTGACTAGTCCGGTTTACGCCGCCCCGCGTCTCGCCGAAGCTCCAAGAGAAAGGCCCTGCAGGAACCGCAATGGGAGAAATGCACCCGCAGAATCCCAAGGTCTGGGGCAGGATCGCAGGGATGACCGTCGAGGTCCAAGCGACGGATTTGGTCGCGCATTTGCTTGCAAACTCCGCGTCTTCTACTGACACCAACCTCTTTTTCGCCTGAGCGGTGGCACGCGACACCAGCTTCTTGGCTGCCGGCAGGCTAATCCCGAGATGACTCGCAATTTCCGGTACGGTCATGCCGCGCCCGAAGCGAAGAAGGATCGCCTCGCGGTAATTGGGGCGCATCCGTCCCACCGCCTCCTGGAGTCGAGTGGCATCCTCGTGCTCCACCGCACATTCCCCGGGCCCTGACACCGGAGCCGCCAACTCTATGACTGCGTTCAAGTCCACGGTTGGCCGAACTGCGCGAGAACGCAACATATCGATACCTGCGTTGCGGACGCTTGCCAGGAAGACGGCACGCAAATTCTCGGGTACCCAACCCGCAGCCAGCTTGCGGTGGATCCGAAACAGGACTTCAGCAACCACGTCCTCGGCATCCGCTTGGTTCAAGGAACCACCAAAGTGTCGCAGCAGATAGGCCTCTCCTAACGGACGCAGCTGCCGAGACGCGCGCTCAAAGGACTCGGTGCTCGAGCGGGTGGGCCTACCAGGCGGCACTAGGCCTGAGATCCCTCAGCATTGTCGCCGTATATCCGCAATGGCTCGATGCGCCCCTATCCGTACGCTAGTCCCATTCACACAAGCCGTGGGCCTTTTGCGGACCTCCAAGTCGCTAACTTGTGGGTGGAGACGGAGCGTGCCGAGTGGGATCGGCCCCAACCGAGGAGGAGGTCCGATGTACGACTACGTGATCGTCGGAGCCGGTTCCGCCGGATGCGTGCTGGCCGCGCGCCTCTCCGAAGACCCTGGCGTCAGAGTGCTGCTGCTGGAGGCGGGGCCTCCGGACACGAAGGAGAACATCCACGTGCCGCTCGGGTATCTGCAGCTGGCCCGCACCGACGTCGACTGGGACTACTGCTCGGCCCCGGAATCCAACTGCAACGGCCGCCGGCTGCCGCTGCCCCGCGGCAAGGTGCTGGGCGGCTCCTCCTCGGTCAACGCGATGATCTACATCCGCGGCAACCGCGCCGACTACGACGGCTGGGGCCAGCCCGGCTGGGCCTGGGACGACCTCTTCCCCTACTTCCTCAAGGCCGAGGACAACGAGCGCGGCGCCTCCGAGTGGCACGGCGCCGGCGGGCCGCTGCCGGTCTCCGACCAGCGCTCCGGCAACAGGATCACCCCCGCCTTCGTCGAGGCCGGCGCCGAAGCAGGGCTGGACCGCAACGAGGACTTCAACGGCGCCGAGCAGGACGGGGTCGGGATGTATCAGGTGACCCAGCGGGGCGGCATGCGCGCCAGCGCCGCCGTCGCCTACCTGCACCCGGCGATGGAGCGACCGAACCTGACCGTGATGCCCTACATGCAGGTCGAGCGGGTGCTCTTCGAGGGCAAGCGCGCGGTCGGGGTCGAGGCCAGCCGGCTCGGCGAGACCCAGCGGCTGCGGGCCGAGCGCGAGGTGATCCTCTGCGGCGGCTCCTACAACTCGCCGCAGCTGCTGATGCTCTCCGGCGTCGGCCCGGCCGAGCACCTGACCCTGCGCGAGATCGAGCCGCTGCTCGACCAGCCCGCAGTCGGCGCCAACCTCAGCGACCACGCGGCCAGCTTCTCGGTCTGGACGACGCCGGAGGAGGAGAGCCTGCTGCTGGCGCTGGAGCCGGCGGCGCTGGAGGAGTTCACCGCCTC
>Ga0070691_10000113_pt1 | contig 24302 bp, 18 predicted proteins | sample KBSK1101metaG_FD_64673 | JGI IMG/M metagenome (GOLD analysis project Ga0070691, IMG submission 64673) | Corn, switchgrass and miscanthus rhizosphere microbial communities from Kellogg Biological Station, Michigan, USA - KBS K1-10-1 metaG | ecosystem: Host-associated > Plants > Roots >... | reverse complement strand
GTGGCTTGTGCAACGACACCTTGAGATGCCGTTGCACAAGCCGCCGCCGGGATGGTCGAGACCCGAAGCAAGCGGGTCGGTGAGCCGAATAGTGTAGCCGCAACAGATGGTTGGCAACAAGGGAACCCTTGAAGCACCTGTCGCACTCCGGCGAGGGGCCATACTGCCGAACCCGCTCATGAAAAACGCCCCGGACGAGCCGGGGCGTTCAAATTCAGCAACCAAAGCCTTGCGAGCCTTGGATTATTACTTGCTGCTCGTCGCCGGCGCCGCGGTCTTGGCCTTCTTGGCGTGGTGGTGCTTCATGGCGTGATGCTTCATGGCGTGATGCTCGGTCTTGGCGGCCGGGGCAGTCTTGGCAGCCGGAGCAGCGGCGGGAGCCGAGCTGGCCGGGGTGGTCTGGGCGGCAAACGCCGGGATCGAGAACGCGGCCGCGACGAGGGCGGCGAGGATCAGCTTACGCATTGCAATGGTCTCCTGGAAATGCACGGGTCACGATGGCCCGGCGGCGCGGATATTCCGCCTGATCGGCCGTCTGGACGCTGAACGCCATACGGGAATTTTTGTGCCGCCATCTTGCAATTCGGCCGAAGGAAGGATTGACCGTCGCGCCCCGGGTCGCCATCCTGATCGGCTGCACCTTTCGCGTTCACGGGATCCGCCGCATGGCCGCTTCAACACGCTACAACGCCGCCGACATCGAAGTGCTGTCGGGCCTCGAACCGGTGCGCCGCCGCCCCGGCATGTACACCGACACCACCCGGCCCAACCATCTGGTGCAGGAAGTCGTCGACAACTCGGTGGACGAGGCGCTGGCCGGCCACGCCAGACAGATCGACGTCACGGTACACAAGGATGGCTCGGTCACGGTGATCGACGACGGTCGCGGCATGCCGGTCGACATCCATCCCGAGGAAGGCGTGTCGGGCGTCGAGCTGATCCTGACCCGCCTGCACGCCGGCGCAAAGTTCTCCGATCGCAACTACACCTTTTCGGGCGGCCTGCACGGCGTGGGCGTGTCGGTGGTGAACGCACTGTCGTCGTTCCTCGAGGTGCTGATCCGCCGCGAGGGCACCGAATACCGGATGCGCTTCAAGGACGGCGAGCCGGTCGGCAAACTGGAAACCTTGGGCGAAGTGCCGAAGCGCCGCACCGGCACCACGCTGCGTTTCCTGCCCGATCCCAAGTATTTCGACTCGCCGAAAATTTCGCTGCCGAAACTGAAGCACCTGTTGCGCGCGAAAGCGGTGCTGTGCGCCGGCCTGACGATGCGGCTGCTCGATGAAGCGTCCGGCGAACAGGATGAGTGGCGTTATGAAGACGGTCTCGCCGAGTACCTGAAATCGGAACTCGCCGGCGCGGCCTGCCTGCCACCCGACCTGTTCGTTCACCACGCGCAACGCCACGATGGCGGCGTCGATGCGGCGTTCGCATGGGTGCCCGAAGGCGAGTTGGTGCAGGAAAGCTACGTCAACTTGATCCCGACCATCCAGGGCGGCACGCACGTCAACGGCTTGCGGTCGGGCCTGACCAATGCAGTACGCGAGTTCTGCGATCTGCGCAACCTGCTGCCGCGCGGCGTGAAGCTGGCGCCCGAAGATGTGTGGGAGCGGGTGGCGTTCGTGCTGTCGGTGAAGATGCGCGACCCGCAGTTCGCGGGCCAGACCAAGGAGCGCTTGAGTTCGCGCGACGCCGCCAGTTCGACCGAGAACGCGATCCACGATGCGTTTTCGCTGTGGCTCAACCAGAACGTGGCGGCGGGCGAGGCGATCGCGCAGCTTGCAATCGAACACGCTGCGGCGCGCATGAAGGCGGCCAAGCAGGTCGTGCGCAAGAAGATCACGCAAGGTCCCGCCCTGCCCGGCAAGCTGGCCGACTGCGCATCGAGCGACCCTGATCGCACCGAACTGTTCCTGGTGGAAGGCGATTCGGCCGGCGGTTCCGCCAAGCAGGCGCGCGACAAGGACTATCAGGCGATCCTGCCGTTGCGGGGCAAGATCCTCAACACTTGGGAAGTCGAATCGGGCGCGGTGCTGGCGTCGGAAGAAGTGCACAATCTTGCTGTCGCGATCGGCTGCGATCCGGGCAAGGACGATTTGTCCGGCCTGCGTTACGGCAAGATCATCATCCTTGCCGACGCCGATTCCGACGGCCTGCACATCGCGACGCTGCTGTCGGCGTTGTTTCTCAAGCACTTCCCGGCGCTGGTGCGAGAAGGACACGTCTGCGTCGCGATGCCGCCGCTGTTTCGCGTCGACGTGGGCAAGCAGGTGTTCTATTGCCTCGATGAATCCGAGCGCGACGCCCTGCTGAAACGCATCGAGCGCGACAAGATCAAGGGTGCGGTCAGCGTCACGCGCTTCAAGGGTCTCGGTGAAATGAACCCCGCGCAGTTGCGCGAATCGACCATCCACCCGGATACGCGGCGGCTGGTGCAACTGACCGTCGATGACGGCGAAGCGACGTCGAAGCTGATGGACATGCTGCTGGCCAAGAAACGCGCATCCGACCGCCGCAACTGGCTGGAAGAAAAGGGCGACCTGGCTTCGCTGGAAGTGTGAGGAAACTCGGGACTCGGGACTCGGGACTCGCAACATAATCCGATCGTCATTCCGGCGGAAGCCGGAATCCATTTTGCTTTTGCACTTACAAGATTGAAATTGGATTCCGGCTTTCGCCGGAATGTTTCGTTGCTGTCCGACGCACGTCCTGCGTGTTGCCATCAAGCCTCAGCAATCATCCGCTTCGGCAACGCCCCACGCCAACGCCAGTACGGCCATCCCCAGCATTGCCAGCAGCAACGTCACCGCCGGCGCGGACCAGTGACCACCCAAACAATCGTGCCAACCGGCATCGACGGCTGGCGAGAACAACAGGGCCAGCCAGCACGCGACGGCGCCCACCAGGATGCCGCCCCATACCGGCCACGCGACACGGCGGCGGCGTTGCGGCAGCCGCTGCATCACTCGCCGGCTGAAGCCCTCATCAAGCGCCGGGCCATCGAATTGCTTGCGCAGCAGTGCGTCGATCATTGCGTCTTGCGATGGATTCATGATGCCTCCTCTACGCGGGCGGCTTCGTGCCAAGCCGCCAGCCATGTCTTCAACTTCGCCTTGCCGCGTGTCGCATGCGTTTTCACGGTCCCGAGCGGCATCGCCAGCACGTAAGCCGCTTCCTCGTGGCTGAGTTCCATTTGCACGCAGTGCAGCAGCACCGTCTGCTCGGCTTTCGACAACCGCCGCATTGCGCGCTCGAAATCCAGTTGCAGATCCGTCGCCTCTTCAGAGGCCGGCAATCGTTCTGCCTCGCCCTCGCCCGCCCGGTCGATCGGCAGCGGCGTCTTCCGGCTCGCCTGCAGGAAACACGAATAGGCAATGCGATAAAGCCAGGTGGAGAATCGCGCTTCACCGCGAAACTGGGCCAGCTTGCGCCACGCCAGCAGGAATGTTTCCTGCGCCAGATCGTCGGCGGTGGCCACATCGCCATGCAACAAGCGGCGCAATTGCGCGCGCACCATGCCCTGGTGCCGGCGCACCAATTGTTCGAACGCAGCGCGATCGTCACTCAACAAGACGCGCGCCACCAGCGCGCGATCGACGCGCGCTTCGGCCGCGCCGTCAACCACCCAGCTCACCGCGCCGGTTCAACCACCAACTGGCGAGGTAACCCAGCCCGATCATCAATGGCAACAGGCCGAGGCCCCACAGACTGCCCACGCTGAGGCCATTGTCGAAGTGCCCTGGCAACGCGATGAACATCACCATCAGGCCGAGGCCTGCGCTGATCAGCACCAGCGCGCGCCGCCGTTCGGAATAGGCCAGTCGCGGTTCGGCGAGCATGTGCGGCGCCAACTCCACGCCCTTCTCGGCCAGTTGCACCAGCGTGGCGTAGCGCGCCTGCGCCTGCAGGTGGCGATAGCGGAAGTAGATCAGCACGATCAGCGTGGGCCCGAGGAACAGCACGAACGGGATGAAAATGGAAGGATCCATGGTTTTGCTCCGAGTGGCGATCCGATTGAGGGATGAGTAGTTCTGTTTCCGGCAGGCAATCCGTTGCACAGGGCGCCGCCGCGCTGGCGGACACCGATTCAACGATTGGATGCGTGGCATGACCCAAATGGATTCAACCCGTTTCAGCCCGCAGCAGGAACGGCTCGGCCATTCCACCCGGACATGCTTTCTACAAGCGCCGATGCGCGCCGGGCGTGGCGTCGGCGTGGGTCTTCCACAACCGCCGCAATTGCCGTGCCGATCCGACGCCCGCGCTCTCTGCAGCGGCCTCGACGCTGTTTCCATTCGCCAGCGCCTGCCGCGCCACCGCCACGCGCAGGCGCGCATGGTAGTCATGCACTGACATGCCCGCCGATTCGCGAAAGCGTCGCGTCAACGTGCGTACACTCATGTGGCCGAGCCCGGCCAGTTGTACCAGCGTCCAGTCGCGCTGCGGTGCACGCGCCAAGGCATCCTGCACCTGGTGGACGCGCGCATCCATGTGATTGCGGCCTTCGAGCCAGGGCGACAGCGCGGGGTCGTCGGGCGCGCGGCGCAGGTACACGACCATCTCGCGCGCGACTTCCACCGAAAGCCGCGGCGACGCCATCTGCGCGATCAGGTGCAACGCCAGGTCGATGCCGGCGGTGATGCCGGCACTCGTGCAAATGCTTCCGTCCTCCACGAACACGCGACTGTCCAGGACCTCGGCGTGTGGCGCGATTTCGCGCAACGCCGCGACCAGCGTGTGATGGGTGGTGCAGCGTCGGCCTTCCAGCAGGCCGGCGCGCGCGGCGATCAGCGCGCCCGAGCATACGCAGGCGAGGCGCGGCAGCGGGGTCAGCCGCCGCAGCCAAGCCGTGATCGCCCGGGTTTCCCGCGTGTCGTGCGCGGCCGCGTCACCCGCCACGCCGCACACGACCACCAGCGCACCGGGCTCGATCCGTTCCGGCAGGGGTTCGACCCCAACCAAGCCGGCACCCACCGATGTGGCGACCGTTTCGCCGGGTTCGATTGCCGCCGTCGTGCGCACGCGAAATCCTGCGCCGAAGCGGGCCGCAATGCGAAACGCCTCGGCCGCGCCGGCGAAATCCAGCAGGACCACGCCGGGCGGCAACACGAACCAGACGTCAGTCGCCGGCGAGCAAGGCATCGACGCTGCGGATGCGGGCAAAGCGTCCATCGAGTACCAATTCAGTGCGCTGCTTGATCTCGTCCACATCGTAGTGGCGACCGCTGGCAGCGTGGACCATCGGAAAGGTCAGCGTTGCCTCGGTCACGAAATCGACGTCGAAACCGAGGTCGGAAGCGACGCGCGTGGTCGTTTCGCAACACTGCTCGGTGCGGATGCCGATCACGATGACGCGGCGAATCCCGCGATCGCGCAGCCAGGCCTCCAGCCCGGTGTCGGTGAACGCGTTGTGCGCGCTCTTGCGGAAGGTCACCGCCACATCCTCCGGCATCCATTCAAGCGGACGCACCAGCCCCGCAGCGGGGCCAAACGGGCCATCGTCGTTTTCCTGGTGGAGGATGCGCACCACCGGCCATCCGCGTTCCGCGGCCGCTTGCAGCACCCGCTGCACGGCAGCCCGGAAGGCGGGTAGGTCATCCTCGCGCCAATACGGGGCGCGCAGGAAAGATTGCTGGACGTCGACGGCGAGTACCGCGGTATCGGCAGACATGCACAAACTCCATCGGATCGGGAGGCGTCATTGTGCGCAGCCGGATCGCCACCGGCGAGCACCGACCCGGACCGCATGCGGACGGATCGGGCCATGCACGCCGGCATGTGGAATCGATGCGCCGGCTTTGCCCCGGGTCGCGGCGGCGGTATGGTGGCGGCTTGGCCCCGCGAGAACCGGAACATGGCCCTGACGCCGCCCCTCAACCTGCAACGCTGGATCGACGAACACCGCCACCTGCTGAAGCCGCCGGTCGGCAACAAGTGCATCGTCGATGGCGACTTCATCGTCATGATCGTTGGTGGTCCGAACGCGCGCAGCGACTATCACTGGGACGAGGGCCCCGAGTTCTTCTACCAGTTGGAAGGCGAGATGGTGTTGCGGGTGCAGGATGACGGCCAGCGTCGTGACCTGCCGATCCGCGCCGGCGAGATGTTCTACCTGCCGCCACGCACGCCGCATTCGCCGCAGCGGATGCCCGATTCGATTGGCCTCGTGATCGAGCGCCGCCGCCTGCCGCACGAAAAGGATGGTCTCTTGTGGTTTTGCGAGAACTGCAACCACAAGCTCTACGAGGAGTATTTCATCCTCGACAGCATCGAAAAGGATTTCCCGCCGGTGTTCGAACGCTATTACGGATCGCTGGAAGCCCGCACCTGCAAGCACTGCGGCCACGTCGACCAGCCGCCGGCGAAATGATCGCTCGAAATATTTGGTGCGCGGGGCGGGGATCGAACCCGCATGGCTGATTAGGCCGGGGGATTTTAAGTCCCCTGCGTCTACCGGTTTCGCCACCCGCGCAGCTTTGCGTGCCGCGGTTGGTTATAGTAGCCGTGCCTCCGCCGGGACACCGCGCGCATGACGGAACGGCACGACTACCGACTCGTTACCGACTGGCATTCGCTCGATGCCGAGACCGGCGCGGCCATCCGCGATTTCTGGCTGCGCGAGCACGCCAACGTCGAAGGCGGCGAAGCCACGCGGCGGCTGGGTGAAGTCGTGGCGCATGTCGTTGACGAGAACGGGGAACTCGCGGCCGTGGCGACGGTGGCGACGAAGATCCTGCCCCGGCTCGGCCAGCCGATGTATTACTACCGTTGTTTCGTTGGAAAGGCATGGCGCTCGCGCAAGCTGGTGCGACCCCTGCTGCGGCGTACTCAGAAGGTGCTGGAAAAATATGCGCGCGAACACGATTACCCCTGCATCGGCATCCTGCTGGAGCTGGAGAACGCGGGTTTCGCCGACACGCTGCGCTGGGCGCGCTGGCCGGGAATCGATTTTTCCTTTATAGGCGTGAGCCCGCGCGGGCTGGAGTTGCGGGTGTGGTATTTCCGCGGCGCGCGATTGAAGACGCCGGCGCAAATGGCGCGCATGCGCAATGGGCTTTCCAACCTCAAGTCCGCGCAGGCGCCGTTGTTGCAGCGCTGACGGCAGCGAAACCCGGCACATTGCGGGTCATCCACCTGTCGAAAAAATCGCGCCGGGCGAGGGGCCCGGCGCGATCCATTCGCATGCGACGTTCGACCTGTCCCGTCGGATGTTTTGCTCAGTCGGCCAGCGCTGCAGAGGCCCTGCCCACATCGAAGCTGCCGAGACCGGTCGCCCAGTCCCACCCAGGCTTTGCGATGTAACCCCGGTTGTTGCCCGAGCGGACGTCGTGCAGCGCGCTCGCCGGCAACGCATACAGATGCGGTGCAGCGAAGCCGAGGCCCGGATTGCCCTGCAGGATGCGCGCCCAGCCACCGGCCGTCAACGGCGCCGCGAGACTGGTACCACCGACCTGATAATAGCTGCCCTGGATCAGCACAAGTTCGCCGGAAGAAGGATTGGCGTCGAAGGCCACGTCCGGACCGCGAGACCCGGCGTACGTGCCGTAAGTCAAGCCGGCCTGCCACGGTTGTGCCGTTTCCGCCGAGCTCGGGCTGCCGCCCGCACCCACCCAGACGTTTTCGCGCGCCCAAGTGGTGTCGGACGCGCGCAGCGTGGTGCCGCTGACCGCGACCACCCATGGCGAACTGGCCGGGAAACTCGCGGAGTTCGGCTGACCATCGCCGCACTCGTCGGCGCCGGAGTCGCCGGTCGAAACGGTGAAGGTTTGACCTTGCGCGACGGCAACCTGGAACATCGCATCCATGGCCTGCATCGAACCGTCACCGCCCTGGTTCGCATCCTGGAAACGCTCGCATTCGCCGAACGAGGCGTTGATGACCTGCGGCAGTGGCTCGCCGACGGTCGGGTTCACGATTTCGCCGAGGGAACTCGTGATCGTGGTGTTGTACCCGCCGTACGCGGCATAGAACGTCAAACTCTTCAGGCCACCGCTCATGGCGAGGATGCTCTGGCTGTCCATCGCCCATTCGACTTCGCCCTCGTCGGAATTGCCGTTGCACGAGGGGTCGCCGATGGTGGTGCCGCCCAGGCCTTCGCCGGTGTCCGAGTCGATGCCGTTGGTATCGGTGCAGACCACGGCGACGTCGCCGGCATCCAGGCCTGTGATGCCCATGAAGTCGTTGAGATCATCGACCGTGTTCTGCATGCTGCCCCAGCCCCAGACCGCGGCCGCGACATCGGTGGCCGCGGGCAAGCCGGACGCGCCATAGATGTCGGCGAACTCGGTGGGAAAGTGCCCGCCGATGCCCACCGTGGCATGCGGCTGCGCCAGAATGTGCGCCTTGTGCACCGTCTGCAGGCCGAGCACGGCCTGGACGCTGCCCTGCAATGCCGCCGGGATCCTGATCGGCGAGCTGTTCGCGAACGCGTTCCGGCCGTCATGGGTGCGCACGTTGACGAGCGTGGTCTGGAACGCCGACTGCACGATCGCGGCGCTGGCATCGCCCGATACCAGCAGGTTGCCCGAGTGGACCTTCACGTTGTCGAAGCCGGCCTTCTTGAGGTACGAAGCCACCGCCTGCGCCTGGGCTGCAGTTGGGAGATGGTCGGCGGCAAGCGTGGAACGGCTCATTACCCGTTGCGTGGCTCCCGGCTGCTTCGCGCGCGTCAGGAAGGATTGGAGCTGCGAGTCATTGCGAAGCTTCAACGCAAGGGTTACGTGCACGGATTGGGTAACGGGCATGGCGCCGCGGACCGCATCGCCACGATTCAATTGCGTCGCTTTGGTCAGCACCGCGAATCGCCCTCCGGCCGGCACGGCCGCCGACGCGAATCCGGCACAGCCGAGGGCTCCCGCAACTGCCGCCACGAGAAGCCGCTTGCGCAAACCTTGTGTTTTATTCGACATAAATCGTCCTCTGGGTTTGATTGTGGACATGCATCGCGAGCGATGCGGACAGTTGCCGCGGCCAGGCCTCGCGGCCCAGCCCCCCGTGTTTTGCATCACCAACTGAAGCCGAAGCCGACACCTCCGGACGTTTCGCCATTGCCCGACGACACGCCGGCGGAAATGCTCGCCTTCTGGTTGGAGAACATGTGCTGATAGCCGAGCGACGCGGCCTGCCGGCCACCGTAGGTCCCAAGGCCCACGCCCACGCGGTTGTCGCCGGTGAGACCCGCCGTGTTGATGGCCATCTGGGTCGCCGCCGCCGACATCGCGCCCAGTGTGTCGATGCGCTTGTCCTGTTCCTGAAACCGCATGTTCACCTGGTTCTGGAACTGATTGAACGCGTCGGTGGTCACGTAGTTAGCCAGTGCCGCGTTGGTGTACGCGTTGGCTGAGCTCAGCGTCTGCGAGGTGGCCGCGTCGGCGTAGGTGTTCGCCGAACGCAAGGCCTCCTGGGTCTGCTGATCGGTGTAGTTGTTGGCGTCGGCCACCGCGGTGTGTTGCTGTGAGGTGCCGGCCGTGGCCGCCGATGCGCCCGCCGAATGCGTTCCCGGAACTGGACTGTCGCTCGCAGCGGCAGGCGTGGCTGTGCTGGTTGCCGCCGACGCGCTGGCAACGCTCGGGCTGCTGGACGTCGAAGTGGAACCCGAGGATCCGTTCAGCGCGGCCATTTGCTGGTTCAGCGAATCGATCTCGTGCGACAGATTCGCGATCGCATCACTGGTCGTGCCGGTAGTGGAGTAGTTGTTCTGCAGATAACCCAGCGTCACCGCGTCGTGCGCAGCGGTGGGATCCGCGACATTGACGATGCGCCGGTAGTTGCCCACGGAGCCCACCGAAACCGTGTTCATGAACGACGCCATCGAACCCGCGCCGATCGCCACGCTGTTGTTGGCGGTGGCCATCGCGCCTGCGCCGAACGCGGCCGATCCGCTGCCCGTGGCCATCGCACCCGCACCCATCGCGGCCGCGTTCATGCCGCCAGCCAGTGCGCCGGCGCCGAACGCCGAGGCATTGTTGCTGCTCGCCGAAGCTCCGGCCCCCACCGCCGTGGCGTTGATGCCCGATGCATCCGCGCCGCTGCCGAAAGCCGCCCCGTTCAGTCCCCCTGCCTGCGTGCCGGAGCCGATCGCCACGCTGGTGGCGCCGGAAGCCAATGCACTGGGACCGGCTGCCACGGCTTGCGTGCCGAGTGCCACGGCGTTGTCGCTGCCATCTCCCGCACCGTTCGCCGTGAAGTAGGCCGCCGTCGCAGCGCCCGCCGCGGTGGCTGCGTTCAACTGCGCCACGTTGACGGCGTCGGTATCTTCCGTGCCGGCCGCCACGTGCGTGATCTGGCGATCCATCGCCGCGATCTCGTACGGGAATTGCCCGCCGGAAATGCGCGCAGGCGTACCCACGGACACGGTGTTGGGGCGATCGGTATAGGAATTGTTGCCCAGTGCCACCGCGTTCTCCGCACCCAGCGCCACCTCAGCGCTCGCGCCCAGAGCGGTATTCGTGGCGCCGGGGAAGGTGATCGCATTCCAGCCAAGCGCGACGCTCTGGTCGCCACCAGCCGCGGAAATCCCGCCGATCGCGACGGCGCCGTCGCCTCCGGTGATCGCCATCTCGCCCAACGCCACGCTGCGCGGTGCCGTGGCCTTGGCGCTGGAACCGATCGCGACCCCGAGCACGTCATACGCCCGCGCCATGGTGCCGACCGCCACACTATTCTCGCCGCGTGCCGTGCTGGCCGTGCCCAGCGCGACGGCGCCCTGCGCGGATGCTTCCGCGGTCGAGCCGACTGCAGTGGTTGCGTAATCGGTGGCATGCGCCGCGGTGCCGATAGCCGTGCTTTCCTGCCCCGTTGCTTCGGTGGACCAGATCTCCGGTTCCCACGTCGTGCCGTTGATCACGACCATCTGGCCACCGATCGCGACCGCGCTCTGTCCGGTGGCGGTGCTGCCGGGACCGTAGGCCACGCTCCACTGGGCGCTGGCCAGGCTTTCGAAACCACCCGCGGTGGAGAATGCGCCCAATGCCGCCGCATTGGCGCCGAATGCGCTGCTGTAGTCGCCTATCGCCTGTGCGTTGGCGCCGAATGCACTCGAAGCGACACCTTGCGCAACGCCGTAGCGGCCGACCGCCGAACTGTCATAGCCCATTGCATTCGCGGTATCGCCGATGGCCGTCGAGCCATAGCCTGCTGCGACTGCGAACGGACCGACCGCAGTGCCGTAAGTATTTGCAACCGTCTGGTTGCCGATCGCGATGCCGCCGTCGCCCAGTGCCACCGCATTGCCGCCCATCGCGATGCTGGCGTAGCCCGATGCGTTCGCGAAATACCCCACCGCGATGCTGTTGGTGGCGGGAGCAGCCGTGTAGGCACGGAAACCTTCCGCGATGGAATGGTCACCCAGCGCCACCGCATCCGCACCAATTGCGGTCGCGATGTAACCGCTGGCATAGGCGCCCACGCCCATGGCCGTGGTACCGCCATTGACCGCGTGCGCACCTGCCCCGAAAGCCGCCGAGAGATACCCGTCGGCATGACTGCCGGCGCCGATCGCGGTGCCTTGATACCCGGTGGCATAAGCCCACGAACCCACCGCGGTCGCATATTTGCCGCTGGAATAAACGTGGCTGCCAACGGCGGTGCTGTAGTTGCCCTTGGCGATCGCCAGATCGCCGAGCGCGGTGCTGAAGTAACCGCTGGCCGAAGAGCGCCAACCAGCCGCGATGCTGTATTTGCCGGACGCTTCGGTTCCCTGCCCGAGCGCCGTGCTGTACTTGCCGCTCGCGCTGGCACCGTTGCCGAACGCCGATGCGCCTTCATTGGTCGCCATGGCATTGGCGCCGATCGCGGTGGCCGGGGAGGTGCCGTAGTAGCTGGTGCCGTTGGCGATTGCGTTTTGACCCATCGCCACGTCGGCACTGCCGTAGGCGTGTGCGTTGCTGCCGATCGCGGTGCTGTTGTCACCGATTGCCTGCGCGTTGTCACCGAAAGCGCTCGAACCCATGCCTTGCGCGACGCTATAGTGGCCAACCGCCGTGCTGTCGTCGCCCGTCGCGTTGGCCGTGTCGCCCACCGCCGTCGACGAGTAACCCGTCGCCACCGCGAATGGTCCAAGAGCCGCCCCGTAATTCCCGCTTGCCACGCTGGTGTTGCCCAGCGCGACACCCGAGGTGCCCGTCACGCTCGCGTAGGTACCGATTGCTATACCGCTGTACGCGTTCTCGCCGGTCGTCGCGCGGAAGCCTTGCGCGATGGACTGATCGCCTTGCGCGGACGCCAGAACGCCGAATGCGGACGCCAGATAGCCCGTTGCGGATGAATACGCCCCGATCGCCGATGAGGCGGCACCTTCGGCCGATGCGGCAAAGCCGAATGCATTGCTGAAGGCCTCGCCTGCGGTGCTGTTGGCACCCACCGCGGTGCTGACGTCGCCGGCCGACAAGGCGTTCATGCCGAGCGCCGTGCTTTGCACCCCGAGCGACGCGGAACCGCCGCCCAACGCCACGCTGAAGTCTCCCGCCGCAAACGATTCGTCACCCAATGCCGTCGAGAAACCGCCCTTGCTGTAGGCGCCGGGGCCGACCGCGACGGAGTGCGGCCCCGTCGCCTTGGTCTTGACGAACGCGACGAAGGTGTTGAACTGACCGCCGATCGCAACGCTGGACTGGCCCGTTGCGGAAGCCCCGCCGCCGATCGCGACGGCACCAATTCGCGATGCGTTGGCCTTCTCGCCCAGCGCCACGCTCCATTCCCCGGTCGCGCTGCTCTGGTAGCCGCCCGCCAACGCTCCGAAGCTGCCCGCGAAGGCATTGGCGCCGAAAGCCGACGCATAAGCCTCGCTTGCAACGGCCTGTTCGCCGACTGCCGTCGCGCCACCGCCATAAGCCGCGCCCGCGAATGCGTCAGTGCCGATAGAAACGTTGCTGCCCACCGAATAATTGCCGCCACCGGTCGCCGCGCCATTGCCCAGCGCGATGTCATTCGTACCTGCGGCATAGGCGTTGCTGCCGCCCGCGAAAGCGTTGTCGCCGAACGCGATGGCCGTATCGCCGATCGCAATCGACGAGTCGCCCGCTGCTATCGAGAACGACCCCAGCGCCGTGGCGTACGCGCCAGCTGCAATGGTGGTATTGCCCAAGGCCACTGCCGAATCGCCCAAAGCGGTCGCATTGCCACCGATCGCGGAGCTGTCATATCCCAGTGCGGACGTGTAATAACCGACTGCGACGCCATTCGGGGCGTTCCGGCCCACATAGGAAAATCCGCCGACCGCGGTGCCGCCTTGCGACCAGGCCGCGCTGTCGGCACCCAGCGCCGTCGAGGCCGGTCCTCTGGCCACGGCGCTGATGCCGAGTGATGCGCCCGCCTCGGCCGCGTAGGCGCCCGTGCCCACGGCGGTGGAATACCTGCCGTAGGCGTAAGAATTGGTGCCGACCGATGTCGCGAAATCGTCGTTGGCCCTGGCGTTGGAACCCAAAGCCGTCGAATACAGGCCGAGTGCGCGCGCGCCGTCTCCCGCCGCCGTCGCATACTTGCCGCCCGCATAGGCATAGCGGCCCACAGCGGTCGTGTACTTGCCCGTCGCAGCGGCGCCCTGGCCGATCGCGATGTTGTCGTTGTGACCGCCGGCGTAGGCATCGGCACCGATCGCGATGTTGTTGTTGAAGCCTGCACCGGTCGCCGCGCCGTTGCCCAGCGCGATGTCGTTGGTGCCTGCTGCATACGCGTAGCTGCCGCCCGCGAAAGAGTTGTCGCCGAGCGCATTGGCGGTATCCCCAATCGCGGTCGACGAATAGCCGGTTGCGACCGCGAACGGTCCCACCGCCGTCGCATAGGTGCCGGCCACACTCGTGTTGCCGATCGCGATCCCGCTGTCGCCCAGCGCCGCCGCATTGCCGCCCACCGCGATGCTGTTGTAACCACCCGCGTACGACTGGCTGCCGACCGCCACCGCTTGATACGCCGCCGTCCCGGTCGTTGCCCTGAAACCCACCGCCGTCGACAAGTCGCCCTGCGCATACGCGTTCGTACCCAGCGCCGTCGCGATGTAGCCCGGCGCCTTGGTGACCAGACCGAGCGCCACGCCGGCCGTGCCCGCCTCCGCACCCGTGCCCACCGCGGTGCCGTAATCGCCCGCCGTCGAGAACGCACCCACCGAGGTCGCCTGCAGACCCGCCGTGGAGAATGCGCCTGCCGCGGTGGCGTAATCGCCCGCCGCATTCGCGCTGGCGCCGAGCGCCGTGGTGTATTTGCCCGAAGCCGTCGAGCCATTGCCGAGCGCCGTGCCGTACTTGTCGCTGGCACTGGCATTGCGGCCGACCGCAGTCGCGTATTTGCCGGTCGCGCTGGCGTTCTGACCGATCGCGATGTTGCCGCCGTAGTAGCTGCCGGCATACGCGCCCGCACCGATCGCGATGTTGTTGCCGTAGCTGCCGCCAGTCGCCGCATCGTTGCCCAGTGCGATGTCGCTGGTGCCGAGCGCCGCGGCACCGTCGCCCATGGCCATCGAATGATCGCCCCACGCTGCCGCGCCATAGCCCGCAGCCAGCGCGTTCATGCCACTCGCCAAGCTGTTCTGGCCCAGCGCGGTGCTGCCATCCCCGCTCGCGTGAGCATTGTTGCCAAAGGCGCTGGAACTCTGGCCGCTGGCGGTCGCCATGTAACCACTGGCCGTGCTGTCGTCGCCCGAGGCCGTCGCCAACGGACCGGATGCCGTGGCATGTGCGCCGGTCGCCGAGGCGTCGTCGCTGCCGTCGGCCACACCATTCGCCTTGAAATAATGCGAAGTCGCCGCGGCTTCGCCATTGTTGGTGGCCGCGTTCAACTGCGCGAGGTTGATAGCGTCGGTGTCTTCGGTACCGGCCGCCACGTTGGTGATCTGGCGTTCGGCACCCGGTGCACCGACGGCTACGGCATCGGCACGATCGACGACTGAATTCGCACCGAGCGCGACGCTGTTGGCAAACCCCATCGTGTTGGCGGCATAGCCCAATGCGACGCTGGACTTGCCAGTCGAGACTGCGGAGGTGCCGATCGCGGTGCTGAAATCGCCCCCGGCATGGGCCTTGTTGCCGAAGGCACTCGAATCCTCGCCTGCGGCCATGCTGTAAGCACCCACCGCCGTGGCCAGGTTCTGCGTGGCGAGCGCGCCCGCGCCCATTGCCGTCGAATTCTTGCCCAGCGCCACGCTTTCATTGCCGACCGCCGTGGCCCAGTTGCCCGCCGCAATCGCCGCGTGGCCAATGGCCGTACTGAAACTGGCGCCCGCGAGGCTGTGGTCCCCGAATGCACTCGAATCCTTGCCCACGGCAGTGCTTGCGTTGCCTACCGCGACACTGTTGGCGCCTTGCGCCAGTGCGCTGTCGCCGAATGCCGAGGCGTGACTGCCCGACGCGCTTGCCTTGGTGCCGACCGCCGTCGCGTGCGAACCGCTCGCCTTCGCACCATTGCCGCACGCCAGCGAAGCCTGCCCCGTGGCCGTCGCGCCGCTGCAATTGGTTTGCCCGCTCGCGGGGGCGGCCGTCGCCCATGAAACCGTGCCCAGCGCCAGGAGCGCCGCCAACGCGAGCGCCACGCGCCGCAATCCCATTCCGGAACGCTTTCCTTCTCCCGTCGAACCGCCGCCTTCGACTGTCGCCAGCTCGGATGCCACCACAATCTGGCGAAGGGATTTGTTCCAAACCAGGCTGTAGATCTTCTTATTCATCGGTCGGCCTCTGGATTGTCTTTTTGTGGTTGGCAACTTGCGTGGCGCTCGAATACCCAGCGACGCGTCACGATGGCGTGCGGCAGAACGTTTTTTCGAGACAAAACCACCCGTCGCACCTGCCTCGCGGCGGTGCGGTCGTCTGTTGATTCGAAAGTCGGTCAGGACTTGTGTTGCACTTCAGTCGCGCGTGAACTCCCCGCACGACGGAACGCTCTTGCAGTCTTGCATGCGACCCTCGCGCCTCTCAATAGCGCAGGGCGATGGATCGCCCTCATGAGGGAAATCAATCAGGCATCGTGCGACACGCGACGCGCGCATCGCGCGACCTTCGCGACTACGCCGCGGCCGCCGCGTGCCCGTCGTTGGACTGCGCAGCATCCAGTGCCGCCCGCCAGCCGAGTTGAAAGCGCGTGCGCGTGCCGGTGGCCCGCATCAACTCGCTCATGCGGCGATTGAGTGTCGCGGGCGAAATGCCAAGCTCCATCGCGATGGCCTTGTCGTTGAGGCCCGCCGCCAGCAGCGGGATCAGCGCATCGGCCATTTCGCCGGAGCGCGCATCGAGCGTGCCGGCACCGGCAATGTCGGGCCGCCCGAACATGATCGGGGTGGCCCGCTCCCACACGAACTCGAACAACCGGCACAACGCCTTCAACAACGCGCTGCCGTGGATCAACAGCGTGGGCGCGCTTTCCGGATTTTCGCCATCGAGCGCAATCACAGCCGCGCGCCGGTCGAAAATCATCATCTTGAACGGCAGCGACGGCAGCATTCTCGCCTGCTCGCCCTCGGCCACGTCCTGCTTGATGCGGGCCAAGGTGCCGGGAATCTCGAGGATGCTGTTGTCGGAAACCGTCCGTACCCGCGCGCCGGAACGCGCCCTGCGCGGCGGCATGACCGTGGGGGTGAGCGTCGGCGCGCGCTGGAAGCACATCGCCTCGCTGCGGAAGGACTCGTACATCTGCGTCATCACCGCGCCGAGGTGCGTGCGGCTGGTGATCAACTCCAGCACCGGCTCCTGACCACCCACACGGTTCGAGCGCGCCGATTGTTCCTCGAGATCGGGAATCGCCACCCGCACCCGTTCCAGCATGGCCTGTTGCTGCCTGATCAGGGCGGCCACCGCGAACTCGGGCGGCGCGGCGACATAGACCCTCGGGACTTTCGGGGTGTGGGTGGCCAGCCCGAGGGCTTCGAGGTCGGCCAGCAGCTTGCGCGCCACGCGCAACGAAAGGCCGAGACTCTCGGCGATTTCGGCCGCAGTGGCCATGTGACGTTCGATCAATGCTCGATAGGCACGTTCCTCGGTCGCGCCTATGCCAAGCAGTTCCAGTGGTCGCGCGACAGCCTTGTGGTTGACGGAAGCATCCACGGTTCCCTCCCTTTTGATATTGGTGTCGTACCCCTGTCGGTGAGCTTGCGGTCCGGAACGGCCATGGACACCTCTTTGTATGTGTCCAAATGAAACAACTCGGTGCCGGACCTCATGTTTTACACCATGCGGAGTCTGGCGTCTAACGGTGGCGACCGAAGCGAACTGGCTGCTGGCGCCCTTTCCACATGCGGCGCGAGGCAGAGGGCCAGGCATGGGAGGAAGCGCTGCGGGATTGGAATCGGGTCTTGACCCGCCATTCGAGCCCGCGATCGAAACTCGCCCTGCAAGCCCGGCCTCGGATTCGATTTTCCCTGACGGTTCGGCGCGCGTATGCGACACTGATGCGGTTCGTTCGGAGCAAAAAGTTGCGCATCAACCTGCCGACCTGGATGACGCTGTTCCGCGTGCTGCTGCTGCCGGTGATGGTGGTGGCGTTCTATTCGCATGACGCGATCCCGGCCGTGCCATTGCGATTCGCCAATATCGCCGCGGTCGCCGTTTTCGCATTGGCGGCACTGACCGATTGGCTGGATGGCTGGATCGCACGGCGCTGGCACATGGAATCCGCGTTCGGCGCATTCCTCGACCCGGTCGCCGACAAGCTGATGATGGCGGTGACACTGTTCGTGCTGGTGCAAAGCCATCCGACGGCCTTGCTGGCGGTCACCAGCGCGGTGATCGTCGGCCGCGAAATCGCGGTGTCGGCGTTGCGCGAATGGATGGCGTTCGTGGGCGAGCGCGCCCGCGTGAAGGTGCAATGGATCGGCAAGTTCAAGACGGTGATGCAGATCGTGGCCATCCTGATCCTGCTGTGGGAGCGCGACAAGGACGCGACCTTCCTGCGCGGCTGGTACGTCGGCGAGGTGTTGCTGGTGGTCGCGGCCATCCTGACGATCTGGTCCGGGCTGGCCTACATGAAGGCCGCGTGGCCGGTGTTGCAGAGCGGACGGATGCCGGGCAGCGAGGGGCGTCCGGAGGCTTGAACCGGATTGCGGCGCCACGTATCATTGCCGGCTCGCGCGGGAATAGCTCAGTTGGTAGAGCACGACCTTGCCAAGGTCGGGGTCGCGAGTTCGAGTCTCGTTTCCCGCTCCAGGTTTTCGAGACCCCGGCCCTGCCGGGGTCTGTTGTTTCGGGGCCGCGCAAGGCGGTTCCGGTTCGGAATGCCCGCATCAGCGGCGAGCGGTTCCGGTCACCGGCCAGGTGGCAGAGTGGTCATGCAGCGGACTGCAAATCCGCGTACGCCGGTTCGATTCCGACCCTGGCCTCCAGCTTGGCGGGATGACGTGCCGAGCGCCGTTTGGGCGGGCCGGCACCGCAAGTCGATCGACGCCCCACAGCTACGTGGAAAAGATCGCGTGGCCGCAGGGCGGGTTTTAACCCGCCGAAGGCTCGATGGCGGGCCAAGACCCTCCATACCTAACCGTGCAGGAATCCATGGATGCGCTCGGCCAGTTCACGATTGATGCCGCGGATCCGGCACAGTTCCTCGACGCCGGCCGCCATCACCCCCGCGTGCCCACCGAACGCCTTCAGCAGTGCCGAGCGGCGGGCCGCGCCGATGCCGGGCACGTCTTCCAGAACGCCGCGTTCGCGCGCCTTTTCGCGGCGCTTGCGATGGCCGGTGATCGCGAACCGATGCGCCTCGTCGCGCACCGCATCGATCAGGTGCAACGCCGGTGAATCAGGGCCCGGTTCAAGTTCGCGCCCGCTATCGCCCAGCACCAAGGCCTCCTCGCCTTCGCGGCGCGACGGGCCCTTGGCCACGCCCACGACTTCGATGCCGTTGATCCCCAGGTCCTGCAGCACCGACAGCGCCTGCGCCACCTGGCCCTTGCCGCCGTCGATCAGCAGTACGTCGGGCGCTTCGCCTTCGCCGCGCGCCAGCGCCTTGAAGCGCCGCTCCAGCGCCTGCCGCATCGCGGCGTAATCGTCGCCGCCGGTGATGCCGCGGATGTTGAAGCGGCGGTAGTGTTGTTTCTGCGGGCCTTCCGGGCCGAACACCACGCACGACGCCACGGTTTCTTCGCCCATCGTGTGGCTGATGTCGAAACATTCGAGGCGTTGCGGCGTTTCGTCTAGCTGCAGCAATTCGCGCAGCGCTTCGAAGCGCGTGTGCAGGGTCTGCCGGCTGGTCAAGCGCGCCAGCAGCGCGGCCTCGGCATTGCGCTCCGCCATCTCCACGAAGCGCGCGCGTTCGCCGCGCACGCGCCACTTCAGCGCGATCTCGCGCTCGCGCTGCGCTGATAGCATCTCGGCAAGCGCCTCCGCGTCGGCCGGCTCGCGGTCGCACACGACCTCGTTCGGCGCGGGCTGGTCGAGGTAGTACTGCGCGAGGAACTGCCCGAGCACGTCTTCCGGCGCGGAATCGAACGCCAGTTTCGGGAAGTGCGCGCGCGAACCCAGGCTGATGCCGTTGCGGAAAAACAGCACCGACACGCAGGCGACGCCATCCTCGACGCGGCACGCGAACACGTCCATGTCCGCGGTGGCGCCGTGCACGTAACTTTGCGCCTGCAGGCCGCGCAGGGTCGCGATCTGGTCGCGCAGGCGCGCGGCGCGCTCGTAGTCCTGGCTCGCACTGGCGGCATCCATCCGCGCCGCGAGTTCGCCCAGCACCGCGTCGCTGCGGCCTTCCAGGAACATCACGGCATGGCGAACGTCCTCGGCGTACTCTTCCGGATCGATGAGGGCGACGCATGGCGCGCTGCAGCGCCCGATCTGGTATAGCAGGCACGGGCGCGAACGGTTGCGGAAATAGGTGTTCTCGCAGGTGCGCACCTTGAACAGCTTCTGCATCAGCGCCAGGCTTTCGCGCACCGCGTGTGCGCTCGGATACGGCCCGAAGTAGCGGCCCTTCTCGCGCTTGGCACCGCGGTGGAACACGATGCGCGGAAACGGATCGTCCGACACGAAGATGTACGGATAGCTCTTGTCGTCGCGCAACATGATGTTGTAGCGCGGTTTCAGCGACTTGATCAGTTGCGCTTCCAGCAGCATCGCCTCGCCCTCGGTGCGCGTCAGCGTCACCTCGATGCGCGCGATCTGCGAAACCATCGACGCGATCCGCGGTTCCAGGTTCGGCTTCAGGAAATAGTTGCCGACCCGCTTCTTGAGATTGCGCGCCTTGCCGACATACAGCAACGCGTCATCCGCGCCAAACATGCGATAGACGCCGGGCGAAGTCGTGAGGGTGCGAACGAAGGCCTTGCCGTCGAAGGCCGCTGCATCGGACTGCATGGCGGTATTGTAGCCGCGCGGTCGCGGCGCCCGGTGTCGTCGCCGATGCACGGAAACGGCGCCCGTCGCAGGTTGGCGCTGAACGGAGTGAAGCCCAACGAAAGATGTCGGGCTTCGCGGAGGGAGCCCGCTCAGCCCAACCTACGGGAGAGCAAGCCACATATGCCGCGACGTCATTCGTCCACCGCCACCCGCTCGCAGGTGCCACGCGCGGGATCAATGCGCAGGATCGCGTGATCGTTACGATCGGCCACCCATAGCGAACCCGCCGCGAACGACAGACCCTGCGGTTCGTGCAACGGGTAATCGAATTGCAGTGTCGCGACTTCGCCGCTGTATGGATCGAGCACGCACAACCGGTCGTTGCAGGTGTCGGCGAAATACACGCGATTTTCGGCGGCGGCAATTCCCGAGGGATAGGCAAGCCGCGCCTTGCGGCCCGCGCCGTCGCGCCGCCCCGGTTCCCATGGCGAGGCGCCGACCAGCGTGGTGAGTGCAAGGTCGGCGAAACGCAGGCGGCGGATCGCATTGCCGCCGGCATCGGCGATCAACAGTTGCCCGGGCACCGACGCCAAGGCCAGCGGCTGCGACAACGAAGATTGCCCGCCGATGCCGTCGCGCACGTCGCTGCGGCCATCGCCGGCGATGGTTTCGACGCGTTGGTGATGGAGGTCGGCGCGCAGGATCTGGTGCTGGCCTGACGCCGCCACGTACAGCATCGCGCCGTCGACAGCGACGGCACTCGGCGCGTTGATCGCGACCCGCAAGCCGCCGCCCTGTTCCTCGACGTTGCTGTAGGCCGGGCGCCCCGAGCCGAGGACCGTTTCGACCTCGCCCGCATCCAGCCGCACGCGCCGCACGCAGTGGTTGCCGGCGTCGGCCACATAAAGCGTGTCGTTGTCGATCGCCAGTCCCTGCGGGAGCTGGAATCCGCAGGCCGCCAGTTGTCCGTCCCAACTGCCGGGCGTGCCGGAGCCGAATTGTCGCAGCACCCGTCCATCGTGGCTGCATTCGAGGACGCGGTGATGCCCGGAGTCGCTGACGAACAGGCGCGTGCGCGTGGCAAGCGCGTGGGCGGGAAACGCCAGCGGACTCGCCGGCTCGGCACGCACGTCGCGCAGCGGCGCCGGCGCGGGCGGCGGCATCGCCGAATGGTCTGCGTGCATCGCGTCGCGCAACTGGATGATCGCGTCCTCGATTTCCTGGGTGCGGCCCTCGCCCACCAGGCGCGCGGCAAGTCCGCCATCCGCGTCGATCAGCAGGGTGGTCGGCCAGGCAGGAATCGAAAACCGTTTCCAGGCCAGCCAGTCGCCGTCGTTCGCGACCGGCGCGCGCAGGCGATTGCGATGCGCCGCCTTCAGCACCGCCGCATCGGATTGCTGCGACGCGAAGCGTGGCGTATGCACGCACACCGACACGAACACGCCGGGCATTTTCTTTTCGAGCTGGCGCAACTCGCCCAGCATGTTGGCGCTGCTGACGCTGCTCGCGTTCCAGAACAGCACCAGCACGATCTGTCCGCGCCAGTCGGTCAACCGCAACCGCTCGCGACGATTGACCCAGCGCAAGGCATCGGGAAATTCGGGCAGCACCGGACGCGAAACCGGACGGGTCGCATCGAAGGGGATGTCGCCGACGATCATCGCGACGTCCCGCCCGCGCGCAGGCGCTCGCCGAGCCCGTCGACGCCGCGCCGGATCAAGCCGAGCACCGCGTCGAAATCATCCGGCGTGCCGGTGTATGGATCGGGCACATCGCCATCATCGGTCGAAGACCACGGCGCCAGGCCTGCCGCGACCAGGAAGCGCTCGGGCATCGGCATCTCGTCGGGCACGCGCCTGCGCAATTCGTCCAGTGTGGCGCGATCGACCGCCAGCACCGTGGCGAAGCGGCCGAAATCGTCCTCGTGGAATTGCCGCGCGCGGTGCGGCGACAAATCGAATCCATGCGCGCGCGCCGCGGCGACGGCACGCGGATCGGCGCCCTGCCCGACGTGCCAGTTGCCGAGGCCGCGCGAGGCCACCGGTATGCGCAGGCCGAGCTTCTCGAATTCCGCGCGCGCCACGTATTCGGCCGTCGGCGAACGGCAGATGTTGCCGAGGCAGACGAACAACACGCCGGCGGGCGGCCGGATCATGACCGCACCTTCATCGCGGCCAGCGCGTATTCGGCGCGCGCCAAGTCTTCCTCGGTGTCGACGCCCGGCGGGAACGGTTCCGGCGTGGTGCGCACCGCAATCGCGAAGCCGTGTTCCAGCGCACGCAGCTGCTCCAGCGATTCCGCGCGTTCCAGCGGCGTGGGCGCCAGCGCGGCGAAAGCCTTCAGGAACTTCGCGCGATAGCCGTAAATGCCGATGTGGCGCAGCACGGTCACGCTCGAGGGTACGCGCGTGCGGTCACGCGCCAGCGCATCGCGTGCCCACGGCACCGGTGCACGCGAGAAATACAGCGCGTGGCCGCGCGCATCGCAGACGACCTTGACGGTGTTCGGGTCGAACCATTGCTCCGCCAACTCCACCGGCGTCGCGAGCGTCGCCATCGGCGCCGGATCCTCGCGCAGCGCTTCGGCCACCGCGCGGATGCCGGCCGCCGGCGCGAACGGTTCGTCGCCCTGCAGGTTCACGATCCGCGCGTCGTCCGGCCAGCCCAGCGTTTCCGCGCACTCGGCGAGACGATCGCTGCCGCTCGCGTGGTCGGCGCGCGTCATGCACACCTCGATGTCGCGGCCATCCAGCGCGTCCGCGATGCGCACGTCATCGGTGGCGACGACCACCCGCACCGCTCCTGCGGCGCGCGCGCGCCGGGCCACGTGCACGATCAACGGCTCGCCGCCCAAGAGTCGCAACGGCTTGCCCGGCAAGCGGGTCGAGCCGTGGCGCGCGGGAATCGCGACGATGAAATCCTGCCCGACGTTCACGCAGTCGCTTGTCCGGCGGCGGCACGTGCGGGGTTCGGTCGCGGCCTGCGCACGAGTTCTCCGCCGCAGTTGGGGCACACGTGCTGCATCGAGCCGGCGCATCGGGAGCAGAAGGTGCACTCGAATACGCAAATCCAGGCCTCGCCGTCAGGCGTCACCTGCGCGTGGCAGTGTTCGCATTCGCCGCGCATCTGTAGCGCCATGTCGTCTCCTGCTTTCAGTGCGTTTCGCCGGTTCCGTCGCGTTCAAGCGTAACGCGAAAACACGCCGGTCCCAGCGCCTCGGTACCACCCGTGCGCCAGGTTGCGACCGACGCGTGCGAGTTCCAGTCGGACGCGCGCGCCGGCAGCACCACTTCCGCGGCGACGATGTTGCGGGCCAGCCCGCTGGTCACCAGTACCGACAGATTGTCGACCTCGCGGCCGTTCATCAGTTCAACCGCGCGCAGCGGCGCCAGCGTTTCGCCATCCGCCGTGACCGGGCGCAGGCCCGCCGCACGGGCTTCGCGCCGCAGCAGTTCCACGCCCAGCAGCTCGCTTTGGCCATCGTGGCGCAGCCAGCGGATCACGCCGACCATCCAGTCGCGGTCATCCTCGTCGTCCACCGGCGACAAACCGATCACTTCGCCGATGCGCATCCGCAGGCCTTCCCCGCCGTGCAATCGCATCCGGTAACCGCCGCCGCTCTGGTCCAGTACGTCGGCGCGAAAAACCTGCGGCCGCGAGGCGTCGGCCGTCGCCAGCCACGCCGACGCCAACTCGTGGGTACCGACCATGATCGCGTCGCCATGGACGCGCCGCACGAAGGTCCCGAAATCGAGATTGCCGGCCAGCGCGTAATGCAACGCATGCATGCCGACCACCACGTCAAGGGCGTGCTTCGCCGTCAGCCGCACATGACCGCGCGGCGCAGGGCCCCACGCCATGCGCAGGCGATCGAGGAAGCGCACGCTGGTGGTCACCACGCCGCCGCCGGGCCGCGGCAGATCGATCGCATCGGTATCCGCCGGCAGCAAGGCACTGCGTTCGAACATCCGCTCGACCGGCGAGACGTCGACGGCCAGCACACCGGACTCGGTGGACAGGCGCTCCTCCGCGATGTAGCCCGGGCCGGCGTCGC
>Ga0070691_10000112_pt1 | contig 24438 bp, 27 predicted proteins | sample KBSK1101metaG_FD_64673 | JGI IMG/M metagenome (GOLD analysis project Ga0070691, IMG submission 64673) | Corn, switchgrass and miscanthus rhizosphere microbial communities from Kellogg Biological Station, Michigan, USA - KBS K1-10-1 metaG | ecosystem: Host-associated > Plants > Roots >... | reverse complement strand
CCACCTGCCGCTGCTGCAGGCGCTGAGCGCCAACTCGCCCTTCCGCGCCGGCGCCGACAGCGGTCACGCCAGCGCCCGCACCTCGGTCGTGCGCAGCTACCCTCGCTTCGAGGTGCCGCGCCGGTTCCGCGACTACGAGGATTTCTGCAGGGTCGCCGACCAGTTGATCGTCGCCGCCGGCGTCGACGACTACACCTACATCTGGTGGGACGTCCGCCCCCACCCCCGCCTCGGCACCGTCGAGGTGCGGGCGGTCGACGTGCAGACGGACGCCGCCCGCTCCAGCGCCATCGCCGCGCTGATCCAGGCGATCGCGGCGAAGGAGCTGGAGGAGCCGACGGCCCCCGATCTCTATCGCGAGGCCCTCGAGGAGTCCTACTTCCAGGCGGCGAGCCACGGGCTCGAGGCGAGCATCCTCTACGACACGAAGACCCCGCGGCCGGCCCGCGAGGTCGGACGCCAGGTGCTCGACTCGGTGCGTCCCTTCGCGCTGGAGCTCGGTGGCGCCGAGGCGCTGGTCGAGATCGAGCGGATCCTCGCCGAGGGCAATGGGGCCGACGACCAGCGCCGCGTCCAGCGCGAGACCGGAATGAAGGGCCTGCTCGGGTACCTCGCTGTGCGCGGCGGATGAACGGCTCTGGAATGCGGGCCCGGTAAGGGACTCTTTTTCCGCCGCCCCCGGGTAAGTAGGTAGTCAGAGCACGTACCGCTCTAGATAGCGCTCCGCCTAGCCTTCTCGCCGACAACTGAAAAGAACGCCGGGGACGCCGCGCTAACGGCTCCCCGGCTGGCACGAGGAGGGATGCTCCCCATGCACCACAAGGCTATTCCGCCCACGCAGGGCGGCACCGAATCCGAGGACGTGCAGCGCGTCGTGCTTGCCCTGGTCCTCGCTGAACACCCGGCCCAACTGACCGCCGAGGAGTTGGCTAGAGAGGTCGGCGCGGCGGTAGATCAGGCAATTGACGACCTCGGTCGGACCGGGTTGCTGCGTCGTGAGGGCACGTCGATCCTGCCGACGCGGGCAGCCCTCCATTTCGACCGGCTGCCGTCGTGATCGACATAGCCGCACGCTTTGGCGACAACCTGATTCGTTCCCGCAAGGAAGCCGACCTCTCGCAGGATGAGCTGTCGGTCCGCGCTTCCGTCCACAGGACCGAGATTTCGCAACTAGAGAGAGGGTTGAGGATCGCCCGCATCGACACGTTGGTGAAACTTGCGGACTCCCTCGAAGTCTCCCCCGCTGAGCTTCTGGAGGGGATCGGCTGGGAGCCGGGAGCGCAGCGGACGGGAAGCTTCAAAGAAGGCAAGACCCCGCCCAACGAGGGGCGAGGCCTTGACCATCGGTGATACGGTTTACCTGTAATAGGTACCGACCCCGCGCCGACCTGCTTCGGTCTAGATTTCGGTCGGCGCGGGGGGTTTAACGTCGCCCGCCGGTCCGGCGGCCACTAAGGGGCGGGTCGACTTAGCCTCTCCTCATCACATCTCCGCACCGCCGCCGGAGTCGTCCTGCGGCTGCGAATAGATCAAGTTGAAGGTGGCTTTCGCGTAGGCGAACCAGGCGTCGCGGTCGGCCGTGGAGAACGCCGGTTTTTCGCTCTGGTCCTCGAACTCGGGCAGCGACTGGACGAGGGTGACGATGGCAGGGTGAAGTCCCTGCATCGGGTCGAGCGGCGGCGTCGGCGCCGGCGGCGTCTCTCCCCCTCCGTTGCCATTCGGTTTCCGCGTGGTCCGTTTGCGCCGCCCCCCGGCGCCGGGGCGGGTGGACTTGAACCGGGTACTGAGCTCGATGTCGGTCTGCTTGGCTGCGTTCAAATAAAAGGCGATGGCCTTGCGGACGGTATCGCCTTCGATTCCGAACTCGCGGAACTTGTCTTCGAGCATCTGCTGAGTTGCGCCGTTGCCGAGGGCGACGACATTGGGGTAGCTCTCGCGCAAGATCTCGCCGAGCAGGGGGCCGCGCTCCTCGGCCGTGACCAGGTCGCGCATCCGCTCGGTCGGCTTCTCGGTCTCCGGTTCGACGAGGCCGAAGTGCAGGCAGGCCCGCAGGAACTGACTCTGATCTCCCCCTGACTTGCCGACCAAGACGCTGCGGTCGATTTTGTCGGGGATACCTGCGGCCTTGAGCTGGTCGAGGATTCCCTCGAAGGTGGTCCACGAGAGATACGGCGGTTGAAATTCGTTCTGTGGCACGGTGTTCATTCTGGCACGCTCCGGTCTAAAGGCGTCTGGAGTGGCAGAAGATACCACTTCTGCCACTCGGAGGCAGATTTCTCCAGATTATCCCTTGGAGGACCGAGTGGCACGGAGTAGTTTGTCCCTATGGAATCACTCATTAAGGGCACTCAGATCGAGGTCACCGACGCCTTTGGGGAGCACCGCCTAAAGCGCGTCCTAGAGATCGTTAACGGCGGGAATTATCCGGCTGCTTGGGCCTGCTCAGACGCTGAGTGGGAAGCTGCCCTAGCGGAAGGGCGCGAGCCTGAACCGGAGCCGTTTCCCTGGCCGCTCGAATCAACCGGGCAGCCGACGCACTCATGAGCCCCGCCCGAAAGCGACCGGAGAAGGAGAGACCGACGCCTCCCACTTCTGACATCAAACAGGACCCTTGCCATACCGAGACGGACTTTCTGCGAGATCTTGGGAAGGCGACTTCGAACCAGGCTAGGAAGAAACTGGGCTTGCCTTCTCAACGCGGTTGAGCATCGCCCAGAACATCGGCTCCTTCGAGTGGCGCCGGTTGTAGCGGAAGGCGTACTCGTCTAAGTAAGCCTGCAAGTACTCGGTGCTGATCGCGTGGTAGACGCCGCGCACGCCGTTCTTGAAGAGGCCGAAGAAACCCTCGACGGTCTGCGTGTGGGTCTCGCCTATCGCGTAGACGTTGGCTTTGTGTTTGATCCGCCGATGACCTCGGTAATCGCGCCCGATCGCCTCGTAGGCCGAGAACTCGTCGGTGAAGAGCATCGACGCCGGTAGGACGTGTTCGCGGACGATGTGGTTGATCGTCCGGCCTCCGCGATCAGGGACGTGCAGCGCCCGGACGCGGCCCTTGCGCTCGACCATCGCCACGATGGTCGGCCGGCGGCTTTTCTTCGCCAAGACCTGCCGGTGCGTTTCTTCGGCTCGCGGCTTGCCGCCGTAGGCCGACTCGTCAACCTCAACATCCCCTTCGAGCTGGCCGTCATCGTCGTCGGCCAGGAGCGAGCGGATCTGCTTGAACATCCGGTGGGCCGTCTTGTAGGTGACGCCGATCTCGCGCTCGAGCTGCTTCGCGCTGATGCCGCAGCGGGTGCTGCTCATTAGGTAGATGGCAAAGAACCAAAGCTGGAGGCTCACCGTGGACTTGTGGAAGATGGTGCCGGCGGTGGGGTAAACGTGGTGCCCGCAGAACTGGCAGCTATAGGCCGAACGGGTTTTGATCCGGTGGAACTTGGTCGCCTTGCCGCATTTCGGGCACTCGGTGCCGTCAGCGAAGAAGCGGTCCTTCAGATGCTCCAGGCAAGCGTCGTTGTCCGGGAATAGCTCCAAGAACCGTGAGTAGGTCATCTGGCTTTCGCTCGACGGCGAAGGCGCGACTGAGTTGCGATTCCGGGCTGCCATGTCTGAATGATACCAGACACACGTACGGAATGTCCCGTCCCTAGCGGGCCTATCAGGCAGCTTGCAAGTTGGGTTGCAGCCGTTTTCCGCATAGCAACTGGCATTGAGGCCGTGTACGTGCTGCGGCTACATATTCCCCCGCCCCCGATGGGAACATATGTTCCCATCGGAAACTTTGCGGACCTCGAGGAGATGACGATGCCCCAATTCGACGCCTACGAAGACCTGGTCGGCAGGTGGCGCTGGCGATTGCTCGGCAGCGAGGGACGCACCGTGGCAACCTCGGGAGAGTCCTATGACTCGCACTGGCGCGCACTGAGGGCGGCCGAAGACGTGCGCGGGGCCGCCGCGGCGGCGACCGTCAGCAACGTCCCGGCCGACGGCGTGGACGACGCGCTGGCCCAGATCGTCGACCGCGAGCGCGCCCACCGCTAGAAGGACCAGTAAACCCCCGGCCGGCGGGAGCGGCGGCTCAGCGGTCGTCGAGCTCGCGCGCCAGCTCGCCCACCCTCCGCTCGATCTCCGCGCGCGTCTCGCGCACCGCCTCCAGCGGCTGTCCCTTGGGGTCGGGAAGGTCCCAGTCGAGGTAGCGCTTGCCGGGGATGTAGGGGCACTCGTCGCCGCAGCCCATGGTCACCACCACGTCCGCCCATTCGGCGTGCTCCGAGGTCAGCTTTCGCGGGCGACGCTCGCCGAGGTCGATCCCGAGCTCGGCCATCGCCTCGACGACCTCGGGATGGACCCGGTCGGCGGGCGTGGTCCCGGCCGAGCGCGCCTGGTCGCGATCGCCGGCGGCGCGGGCGAAGAGGGCCTCGCTCATCTGCGAGCGGCCGGCGTTGTGGAGGCAGACGAAGAGGACGTTGGCCATCAGCCGCGCTCCGAGAGCGCCTCGCCGGGGTGCTCGCCCCGGACCAGCTGGTAGGCGAGCGCGCCGGCGACGGCGCCGGCGAGCGGGCCGGCGAAGTAGATCCAGAGATCGTGCAGCTCGCCGGAGACGAGCGCGGGGCCGAGCGAGCGGGCCGGGTTCATCGAGGCGCCGGTCACCGGCCCGCCGAAGAGGGCGTCGAGGCCGACGGTGCCGCCGATGGCGATCGCCGCGGCGGCGCCGACCGCGCGGGTATCGGTCGCCACGGCCATGATCACGAACATCAGGAAGGCGGTCAGGACCGCCTCGTAGACGAGGGCGCTGCCGCTGCCGACTGCCGGCAGCGTCGTGCCGAGCGCCGCCGGCTGCCCCGGCCAGACCGCCGCCAGCAGCGCCGCCGCGGCGAGGGCGCCGGCGAACTGGGCGCACAGGTAGGCGAACGCCTCGGCGCGCGGGAAGTGGCGGGTGAGGACGAAGGCGACGGTCACCGCCGGGTTGAGATGGGCGCCGGAGAGATGGCCGGTCGCGTAGACCATCGCCATCACGATCAGCCCGAAGACGAGGGCGATGCCGACCACGCCGAGGCTGGCGGGATCCTCGGCCTCGGCGACGATCGCGCCGCAACCGGCGAAGACCAGGGCGAAGACCCCGAACGCCTCCGCCGCGGCGCGGCGGATCAGGTCTGGGCGGCCGTCCATCGCGCTTTCAGCAGCAGGCGGCGATCGGGGACTCGAAGACCTCGCGGACCGAGTCGAGGGCGCCGGGGACGAGGCTGAAGTAGCTGTAGGTGCCGCGGGACTCGCGGGAGACGATGCCCGCCTCGACCAGTTGCTTGAGGTGGTGGCTGACCGTGCCCTGGGCCAGGCCGAGCAGGGGCTGGACCTCGCAGACGCAGACCGGCTCGCCGCCCGCTCGCAGCAGCAGGTTGACGATCCGCAGGCGATGGCGGTCGGCGAGCGCTTTCATCACCCCCTCCAGCTCGACGGCCCGCGCCTCCCCCAGGGAGGAGCCGGCGAGGGGGGTGCAGCACTCGAGCGTGGCCACCGCGGTCATCGGTGAGGGCGACGCTATCAGCTTCATCGACGTTCATCAATGAAGTATGCCGTCGGGGCGCGACCGAGTCGCTTTTTTCCACTTCCGGCGCGGCGGTCGCCGCCCTGCTGGCCTAGCCTCCCGGGGGGGCCGCTTCCGCTTCCCCGCCGGCGCTCCCTTCCCCAGCCCGGTCCCCGGGCGCGCCCGGCTGCGATTCGGAGTCCCCGCCCGTGGCGGCGGGTGCCTCCGGTGCGGCCGGCGCCGCCGCCGGGTGCGAGGGATGGGCCGGCTTCGGCGGGTGGGCGTGAGCCCCACCGCCCGCGTGCGCCGGCGTCGCTTTGTGCGTCGGCGTCGCTTTGTGCGCGGCGGCGGTCCGCTGTCCGTGCTCGGAGGCGCTGGGGAGCTGCTTTTCGTGGCCGCGGCCGTGAGGGTGAGCGGCTGACCCGGGCGCCACGACCCTCGCCTGTCCGGGCGGACCGGGGGCGTCGGCGACGTCCGCACGGGATCGTGCCCGCCGGCGCTGCGCGAGCTTTGCGGCCCGGCGGACGGCCGGGCCCGCGACCGCTCCGGCGGTGGCCGCGTCGCCACCGCCGGCCGCGGGCGCGCCGGGAGCGGGGCCGGCGTCGTGCGTGACCCGGGGGCCGGCGCCTCCCGGCAATCCGGCGTCGATCAGCCCGCCGCGGTCGGCGGCGGTGACGCCGATGGCCGCCACGGCGGCGACCGCGGCCGCGCCTTTGAGCGCCGCCGAGGTCCCAAGCGACTTCGCCGCGCCGGCGCCGAGCGCGCCGGCCAGCCCGCCGCCGCCCCCGGCGGCGTTGGCGCCCAGCAGGCCCTGGAGCAGGCCCGCCGCCGCCACGGCCGGGAGCGGCGAGAGCGCCGCCAGGTCGCGTTCGCGCCCGCCGATCCCCTCGCCGAAGCGGCGGCACTGCTCGCACTCGCGCAGGTGGGCGCGGATGTCGCGGCGACGGGTGACGCGGCCGTCGCCGTCAGAGAGCGCCATGGTCACCTTCCGGCAGTCCATCTCACGCCCCGCTTCCATCTGTCCGAGGCTCAGGCGCGCCTCGTAGAGGGTCTGACGCGCGACCGCGGCCGAGGTGCCGAGCGCCGCGGCGATCTCCCCGAAGTCGAGCCCGCCGAGCTCGCGCATGATCAGCGCCCCGCGCTGGCGGTCGGGGAGCTGGTCGAGGTCGGCAAGGAGGTGGCTGAGCCGCTCGCGGACCTCTGCCTCCGCGGCCAGGCCGCCGCCCCCGGCGACCAGCTCGGGGTCGAGCTGCGCGGTCTCGCGGCGGCGCCGCAGCAGGTCGATCGACTCGTTGTGGGCGATCCGGTAGAGCCACGGCTTCAGCTCGATCCGCCGTTCCTCCCCCGGCAGCGCCCGCAGCACTTTGACCATCGTGTTCTGCAGCGCGTCGTGCGCATCCTCGGGATTGCCGACCACGGCCAGGCAGTAGCGGTAGAGGCGCTGGTGGTAGCGCCGGAAGATCGCTTCGAAGGCCTGCTCGTCGCCGCCCGTCGCCCGTCGCACCAGGCGCTCGTCGGAGAAGAGATCGGAGAGGCGCGATCCGCCGCGGGCCGCCGCTTCGCTCATCGCTGGCTGGGTGCATCGGTTCCCATCCCCCAAGGGTAGAGGTGGTCTGCTCGGTCCTTCAACGGCCGATCGGCGGTCCCGTCAGCGCCTATCCCGCCGATTCCCCCATCGCCCGGATTGGTTTTCTCGCTCAACGGGGATGCGGGGAGCATGCTGGCGACGCTGAAACGGACGGTCTCGGAGTTCATCGAGGACAACCTCACCGACTGGGCCGCCGCCCTCACCTACTACGGCCTGCTGGCGCTGTTTCCGGCACTGATCGCGATGGTCTCGCTGATCGGCCTCGTCGGCGACCCCAAGGGCACCACCGACAGCCTGACCGAGATCATCACCTCGATCGGGCCCGAATCGGCCGCCGAGACCTTCTCCGGGCCGATCGAATCGATCGCCTCCGACCGCGGCACGGCCGGCTTCGCCTTCGTCCTCGGCCTGGGCGTGGCGCTGTGGTCGGCCTCCGGTTACGTCGGCGCCTTCATCCGCGCCTCGAACGTCATCTACGAGACGCCCGAGGGGCGGCCGTTCTGGAAGCTGCGCCCGCTGCAATTGCTGGTCACGCTGGGGATGGTGGTGCTGCTGGCGCTGCTGGCGCTGGGCCTGGTCCTGACCGGACCGCTGGTCGACGCCGTCGCCGCGCCGCTCGGCGTCGGCGACACCGCGGTGAGCGTCTGGAACGTCGCCAAGTGGCCGGCGATGGCGGCGATCTTCGTCCTCATGGTCAACCTCCTCTACTACGCCGCGCCCAACGTCAGGGTGCGCGGCTTCCGCTGGGTCACCCCCGGCAGCCTGGTCGCGATCGCCGGCTGGGCCGTCGCCTCCGCCGCCTTCGCCCTCTACGTCGCCAACTTCGGCTCCTACGACAAGACCTACGGCACCCTCGGCGGCCTCGTCGCGCTGCTGGTCTGGCTCTGGATCAGCAACCTGGCGATCCTCTTCGGCCACCAGTTCAACGCCGAGCGCGAGCGCGGCCTCGAGATCGACGAGGGCCGTCCCCGGGCCGAGCGCGAGATACAGCTGCAGCCGCGCAGCGAGCCGAAGCGGCAGAAGCCCACATGACGACCCCGAAGGAGTCCCCGATGAAGTTCCTCTTCACCCCCGTCAGCATCGTCGCCGGCCTGATCGCCGGGATGGTTGGAAAAAAGCTCTTCGAACGGCTCTGGAGCGTCGTCGACGACGAAGAGCCGCCGAAGCCCGAGCACCGCGAGCTCTCCTGGCCGAAGATGATCGCCGCGCTGGCCGTCGAGGGCGCGATCTTCAGCCTCGTCAAAGGCCTGACCGACCACGGCGCCCGCGCCTCCTTCGCCCGCGCCACCGGCACCTGGCCGGGCGAGGAGGGGCCCGACCCGGCCTAGCCGCGGCCCCCAGCGCGGCCCCGCTCCCGGTCAGCCCGGCCGGTCGCCGGCGCCGGCGCTCACCACGCTCTCGTCCCGCGGCCCCGGGCGCAGGATCAGGACCTCGGCCGGCGCCCGCTCCAGCAGCCAGACCAGGTCGTCGCCGGAGAAGCCGGCGCCGGCGCCGGCGGTCGCGGGCACGACGACGCGGTCGAAGGACTCGCGAGCGAGGAGCCGGGCGAGCGCGTGGCGATAGGAGCGGCCGCGCTCGATCCGCGAGTCGATCGTCACCCCCTGACCGGTCCCGCGCTGTTCGATCGCCTCCAGCATCGGCATCGCCTTTGCCGCCTCGGCCGGGATCGCGCACTCCAGTGGCAGGCTCTTCGGGACGGCGGCGAGGTAAGCGGGCATCAGGGTCGCGTCCTCGGCGCGCGCCAGGCGCAGCGCGGCGTCGACGGCGCGGCGCGAGATCGCGGTCCCGGTGAAGGGGAGCAGGATCTGGTGGATCCGCTGCGGGCGCTCGGAGCGGCGCCACCCGAACCGTGAGCGGGCGATCAGATAGCCGCCGGCGAGGCCGGCGAGGAGGGCGACGGCGATCCCGGCGCGCTCGGCGCTCATCCTCCCCGCTCCTCCCGATGGCCGCGATGGGCGACGATCCGCACGTCGACCCCCGGCGGCGTCGCCCGCATCAGGCGCTGCGGCAGCGGCTCGCGCAGCCTCGCCAGCCCGCGTGGGGGCGACGACTCCCCGACCATGATGTAGGTGATGCCGCGCTCGCGGACCACCCGCGTCACTCCAGCGACGAGGTCGTCGCTCTCTTCGATCAGGAAGTCGGCGCCGAGCACCGAGGCGAGGTGGCGCAACGCCGTCACCTGGCGCCCCACCTCACCCTCGATGGCCTCGGCGGGTGGCTTCACCCAGAGCAGGTCGAGGCCGGTGCCGAGGCGCTGCGCAGAGCGCCAGGCGCGGCGCACCAGCCGCTGCGAGGAGGGCTGGGGACGGACCAGCGCGAGCAGACGCTCGCCGACCGCCTGCGGCACCTCGGCGGCGACCCGCTCCCCCCTGGTCCCGAGCGGCTCCTCGACGACCAGCCGCTTCGCCTCGACCTGCTGAGCAACCTGCCGCAGCGCCACCTCGCGCAGCGCCAGCAGCTTCTCGACGGTGAAGAAGTTCTCCAGCGCCGCCCCGACGCTCTCCCCCGGGTAGACCTTTCCAGCGCGCAGGCGCTCGATCAGGGCCTCCGGCGTGAGGTCGATCAGGACCACCTCGGCGGCCTCTCCCAGGACCGCGTCGGGGATCGTCTCCCGCACTCGCGTCCCCGTCAGCTCGGCGACCTGGTCGTTGAGCGACTCCAGGTGCTGGACGTTGACGGTCGAGAAGACGTCGATGCCGGCGGCGAGCACGTCGCGCACGTCTTCGTAGCGCTTCTCGTGCTCGAGGCCGGGGGCGTTGCTGTGGGCCAGCTCGTCGACCAGCGCCAGCTCCGGCGCCCGCGCCAGCAGCAGCGGCAGGTCCATCTCCTCGAGCACCGTGTCGCGGTAGACGACGCGGCGACGCGGGACCATCTCCAGCCCTACTGCCATTGCCGCGGTCTCCGGCCGCCGGTGCGGCTCCATGTAGCCGACCGCGACATCGCGGCCACCGCCTTGCTCGAGATGCCCTTCCTCGAGCATCCGGTAGGTCTTGCCGACCCCGGCCGCCATGCCGATGAAGACCTTCAGCCTGCCCCGGTGCGCCGCCCCCACGACGTCACGCTCCCAGCAGGTTGTGGATCACGAGGTCGAGCAGCTTGATCCCGACGAAGGGGACGATCAGCCCGCCGAGGCCGTAGACCAGCATGTTGCGGCGCAGCAGCGCCGTCGCCCCGATCGGCCGGTAGCGGACGCCGCGCAGCGCCAACGGCACCAGCAATGGGATGACCAGAGCGTTGAAGACGATCGCCGAGAGGATCGCGGAGAGGGGCGTGCCCAGCGCCATCACGTTGAGCGCGTCGAGCGGGCCGACCTGACCCCGCACCGCATAGGTCGAGGCGAAGATTGCCGGCAGGATGGCGAAGTACTTGGCAACGTCGTTGGCGATCGAGAACGTGGTCAGCGCCCCGCGCGTGATCAACAGCTGCTTGCCGATCTCCACGACCTCGATCAGCTTGGTCGGGTTGGAGTCGAGGTCGACCATGTTGCCCGCCTCGCGCGCCGCCTGGGTGCCCGTATTCATCGCCACCCCCACGTCCGCCTGGGCCAGGGCGGGCGCGTCGTTGGTGCCGTCGCCGGCCATTGCCACCATCCGCCCTTCCCGCTGGTGGGCGCGGATCAGCTCCAGCTTCTGCTCCGGCGTCGCTTCCGGCAGGAAATCGTCGACGCCCGACTCCTCGGCGATCTTGGCCGCGGTGAGGTGGTTGTCGCCGGTCACCATGACGGTGCTGATGCCCATCCGCCGCAGTTCGTCGAAGCGGGCGCGCATCCCCTCCTTGACGACGTCCTTGAGGTGGACGACGCCGAGCACGTGATTGTCGCGGCAGACCGCAAGCGGCGTGCCCCCGTCGCGGCCGATCAGGTCGAGCTGCTCGCGCAACCGCGCCGGCGCTCGCCCGCCCTGCTCTTCGACATAGCCGACGATCGCGTCGCCGGCCCCCTTGCGATAGCGGTTGCCGTTGACGTCGACCCCGCTCATCCTGGTCTCAGCCGAGAAGGGGACGAAGCGCGCCTCGTGGGACTCGAGCTGCCGGGCGCGGATCCCGTACTCCTTGGCGAGGACGACGATCGAGCGGCCCTCCGGCGTCTCGTCGGCGAGCGAGGAGAGCTGCGCCGCCTCGGCCAGCTCGGACTCCTCGATCCCCGGCATCGGGATGAACCGCGTCGCCTCGCGGTTGCCGAGCGTGATCGTGCCGGTCTTGTCGAGCAGCAGCACGTCGACGTCGCCGGAGGCCTCGACCGCGCGGCCCGAGAGGGCGAGCACGTTGTGGCGGACGAGGCGGTCCATGCCGGCGATCCCGATCGCCGAGAGCAGGGCGCCGATCGTGGTCGGGATCAGGGCTACCAGCAGCGCGACCAGGGTGACGACCGAGGCGTCGGTCCCGGCGAACCGCGCGAACGGGCGCAGCGAGACGACCACGGCGAGGAAGACGATGGTGAGCCCGGCGAGCAGGATGTTGAGCGCGATCTCATTCGGGGTCTTGCGCCGCTCGGCCCCCTCGACCAGGGCGATCATGCGGTCGAGGAAGCTCTGGCCGGGCTCCTGAGTTATCTCGACCACGATCCGGTCGGAGAGGACGCGGGTGCCGCCGGTGACGGCGGAGCGGTCGCCGCCGGACTCGCGCACGACCGGCGCCGACTCGCCGGTGATCGCCGACTCGTCGACCGAGGCGATCCCCTCGATCACGGTGCCGTCGCCGGGAATCGTCTCCCCCGCCTCGACCACGACCACGTCGCCCCGCCGCAGCTCGGAGGCCGGCCGCTCGCCGCCGTCGCGGAGGCGAGCGACGGTCTCGCTGCGCATCGAGCGCAGCGCGTCCGCCTGCGACTTGCCACGCCCCTCGGCGATCGCCTCGGCGAGGTTGGCGAAGATCGCGGTCAGCCAGAGCCAGACGCCGATCGCGAAGGAGAACCAGGCGGGATCGTCGCCGCCGCCGAGCGGCCGCCCGCCGAAGACCTGGATCAGCCAGGCGCCGGTGACGATCGCGGCGCCGATCTCGACCACGAACAGCACCGGGTTGCGCGCCTGGTGGCGGGGATCGAGCTTGCGCAGCGAGTCGAGCAGAGCGCGCGCGAGGATCGCCCGGTCCAGCGGCGAGCGCGACTCGTTGCGAAGCGGCGCCCCGCTCATCCCATGCTCCCCCGGTCGAGGGCGAGGTTGAGCTCGAGCACGTTGACGCCGGCCTCGCCGAAGAGCCCGAGGAAGCGCCCTTCGGTGTGCCCGTCGACGAGAGCGAGCACGCGCCTCAGTCGCAGGCCGCGGACCGCGGCGACCCGGTGCGCCTGGATGCGGGCGTTGGCGACCGAGATCTGCGGGTCGACGCCGGAGGCGGAGGTGGCGGTCGCGTCGACCGGCACCTCGGCGGCGGCGAGCCCGGGGTCGTAGGGACGCTCGCGCCTCAGGTAGGCGGCGAGCTCCCGCGCGAACAGACGCGAGAGCTTGCGGCTGTTCGGCCCGAGGTTGTCGAAGTAAGTGACGTCGGCGCTGTACCCGGTGACCGAGGGGCGGCTCTGGAAGTAGCGCCGGCGCCCCTGAAAGTCCTGGCCTATCAGGCGCGAGCCGACCACCCTGCCGCCGACCTCCACCCTGCTTCCGTTGGCGGCTCCCGGGAACGCGAGCTGGGCGATGCCGGTCGTCGCCAGGGGATAGGCGACGCCGAGCAGGAGCGTCAGGAGGATGACGGCGAGAGCGGCGGTTGTGAGATCCCTGCGCATCTCAGAAGAGCTGGTCGGTCATCCCCTGCACGACCGGGCCGAGCAGGAGGGCGGGGAAGAAGGTCAGGGCGGCGACGATCACGACGACGCCGATCAGGAGCAGGACGAAGGTCGGCGAGTCGGCCCTGAAGGTGCCGGCGCCGGCCGGCGCGACCCGCTTGACGCTGAGCGAGCCCGCCACCGCGAGCGCGGCCAGCATCGGCAGGAAGCGGGCGAGCAGCATCACCAGGCCACCGAGCAGGTTGGGAAAGCCGAACGCTTCGGCGCCGGCGTTCCCCGGCGCGTGGGGCTGAACGAAGCCGGTGTAGCCGGCGAAGGCGGAGCCGTTGTTGTTGGCCTGCGACATGTAGGCGTAGAGGGATTCCGAGAAGCCCTGCGGACCGGCGTTGTAGATCGAGTGCGTCCCGGCCGGGCTGGCGATGGCCCAGGAGGTGGCGAAGAGGACCAGGAGCGGCGTCAGCAGGATGCCGACGAGGACCAGCTTCACCTCCCTCGACTCGATCTTCTTGCCGAGGAACTCAGGCGTGCGCCCGACCATCAGGCCGGCGACGAAGACCGTCAGCAGAACGAACAGGAGCATGTAATAGAGCCCCGAGCCGACGCCGCCGAAAACGACCTCGCCGGTGCCCATGCTGGCCAGCGGCACGAGGCCGCCGATCCCGGTCAGCGAGCCCAGCGCCGAGTTGACGGCGCCGCAGGAGGTGACGGTGGTGACCGCCGTCCACAGCGACGACTGGGCGATCCCGAAGCGCTGCTCCTTGCCCTCCATGTTGCCGCCGCTGGAGCCGTCGAAGGCATGGGCGACGACGCCGGCGTGGTGCTGGGCCGGGCTGCCGTGCTGCTCGGCCGCGTAGACGACGGCAACCGCGACCAGGAACAGCGCCATCATCCCCCCGTACAGCGCCCAGCCCTGGCGGCGGTTGCCGACCATGCGGCCGAAGGTGCTGGTGAGGGCGGCGGGGACGAGCAGGATCAGCAGCAGCTCGACCATGTTGGTGAAAGCGCCGGGGTTCTCGAGCGGGAAGGCGCTGTTGACGTTGAAGAAGCCGCCGCCGTTGGTCCCGAGCTCCTTTATCGCCTCCTGCGAGGCGACCGGGCCGAGCGCCAGGGTCTGGGTGCCGCCGACGACCGTGTGGAAGGTCTGCGAGCCGTCGAGGGTCTGGATCACCCCCTGCGAGACGAGCACCAGCGCCGCCAGGAAGGCGATCGGCAGGAGGACGTAGAGGTTGATCCGGATCAGGTCGCTCCAGAAGTTGCCGAGGGCGGCGCCGGAGCGGGCCGCGAAACCGCGGATGACAGCGGCGAGGGCGGCGATGCCGACCGCGGCGGAGACGAAGTTCTGAACCGTCAGCCCGGCCATCTGGGCGAAGTAGGAGAGGGTCGTCTCGCCGCCGTAGTACTGCCAGTTGGTGTTGGTGACGAAGGAGGAGGCGGTGTTGAAGCTGAGACTCCACGGGGCGGAGCCGAATCCCTCGGGGTTGAACGGCTGGATGCTCTGGGTGCGCAGGATCAGGTAGAGCGCGAGCCAGGAGACGAAGCTGAAGACGACGATCGAGCGGGCGTAGGCCTTCCAGTCCTGGCCCTCCTCCGGCCGCACGCCCAGGGTGCGGTAGGAGAGGCGCTCGAGTGGCCCCAGCACTGCGGTGAGGAAGACGCCTTCGCCGCGGAAGACCCGCGCCAGGTAGCCGCCCGTCAACGGCACCAGCGCCGTCAGGATCAGGAGGAAGACGACGATCTGCGCCCAGCCCTGCGCCATCAGAGGTTCTCCCCGCGGAAGAGCGCGTAGCCGAGGTAGGCGAAGACCGCCAGCGCGGCCAGGAGCCCGAGCAGGTCGGCGCCGCTCATACGCGGTCGAGCGCGCCGACCAGCGCGTAGATCAGCGCGAAGGCGGCGAGCGCGAGGACGAGGGAGACGAGGTCCATGCAGCGATCGTGGACCTCGTCCCGTCAAGGCCGCATGAAGGAACCGGCCCGGCGCATACAGATTTCGTAAAGATCTCTTTTAGCCCGCGAAGCGGTAGCCGACGCCGGGGTCGGTGCGGATGTAGCGGGGCTCGCCGGCCGGCTCGATCTTGCGCCGCAGGTTGGCGAGGTGGGCGCGCAGCACCTGCACGTCGTCTTCGTACTCCACGCCCCAGACCTCGACCAGCAGCGAGCGGTGGGTCATCAGACGGCCGCGGTTCTGGGCGAGGACCCGCAGCAGCTCGAACTCGGTCGGGGTCAGGTGCACCGGCTCGCCGTCGCGGCGCACCGCCCGGGCGAGGAGGTCGATCTCCAGCCCGTCGGCGACGATCAGCGGCTCGCTCGCCTCGGGCCTGGCCCGCCTCAGCGCCGCCTGCAGCCGCGCCACCAGCTCCGGCGGGCCGAACGGCTTGGTCACGTAGTCGTCGGCCCCGGCGGCCAGGGCCCGCACCTTTGCCTCCTCCTCGCCGACCGCAGAGAGGACGATGATCGGCATCTCGCTCCACTCGCGCAGGCGCTCGGTGACCTCCACCCCGTCCAGGTCGGGCAGCATCAGGTCGAGGATCGCCGCCGCCGGTGGCCTCACCGCGGCGCGGTCGAGCGCCTCCTCGCCGCTGGCGGCGGTGACCGCCTCGTAGCCGGCATCGCGCAGGATCACCCGCAGCGCCCGCAGGATCTGCGGCTCGTCGTCGCAGACCAGGATCCGAGTCGCCTCGGTCACGCCCCGCCTCCCTCGGGCCGCGGAAAGGAGACCACGAAGCTGGTCCCCTGTCCAGGCAGCGACTCGACCGCGATCTCGCCACCGTTGGCCTCGACGAAGCCCTTCGCGATCGCCAGGCCCAGCCCGGATCCGGCATTGGCGTCGCCGCCCGATTGGAACGGCTCGAAGATCCGCTCCCACTCGCTCTCCGGTATCCCCCGCCCCTGGTCGACGACGCGGACGACGACCCTGTTGCCGACCAACCTCGACTTCACCGCGACCGGCCGGCCGTCGCCATAGCGGACGGCGTTCTCGAGCAAGTTGGCGAAGCTGCGCTCGAGCTGGGTCGCGTCGGCGTCGACCAGGGGCAGCTCGGCGTCGACGGCGAGCCGGATCGAGTCCCTCCTCTCGATCCCCTCGCGGGCGGCTTCGAGCACCTCGGCAAGATCGACCCGCTCGCGGTGCGGCTCGGCCTTGCCGGCCTCCAGGCGGGACATGTCGAGCAGATTCTCGACCAGCCCCGAGAGCCGCGCGCCCTCGCCGACGATCGCCGCGGCCAGTTCGGCGCGCTCCTCCGCGGTGAGGGTGGGCGAGCCGAGGGCGGAGCCGCTGGCGATGATCGAGGTCAATGGCGTGCGCAGGTCGTGGGAGATCGAGCGCAGCAGCGCCGTCTTCAGCTCGTCGCTGCAGCGCAGCGCCTCGGCCTCCACCGCCTCCGCCTGCATCCGGTCGCGCTCACGGGTGAGCGCGGCCAGCTCGGCCAGGGCGCGGTCAGCCTCGGCGCGGCGGCGCTCGGCCTCGACGGCGCCGGCCCGCGCCAACCCCGCGACCGTGCTGCTGACGATCGCCGCGATCGCGAAAGCCGCCAGTGCCACCCAGTTCTCTTCGTGCGCGATCGTCAGGCGGTGCAGCGGCGGCAAGTGGAAGAAGTTGAAGGCAACGGCGCTCGCGACCGAGGCGAGCAACCCCATCCGCAGTCCCCAGACGACCGAGATGACGAGGATCGCGGGCAGGTAGACGATCCCGAGCGAGACGACCGGCGCGACCGACTTCAGCGGGTAGACCAGCAGCGTCCCCGCCGCCACCGCCGCCAGCGATGCGCACAGGCCCAGCCAGGTCGGCGGCGGCTCGATGCCGAGTCCCAGGGAGATGTGTCGTCGCCCCATCGTCGTCGCCAGCGTATGCCCAACGCGCCGATCGACCGGCCGTTACCCCCCGGTTGCTTTTTGCATCCCTGCGGGCGACGAGGGACAAGCGCCCGCGAGGTGCGGTCGTGGCCCAGGCGTGGTTGGGGTTGCCTTGCCGCGTAGCGAGACGCCCGGAGGGGTAGCTTCGGGGCGTCCCCATCAGTCACCGAGGAACGGAGGAGCACCGCCCATGGCCCACTCTCTCGAAGGAACCGTCGCTCTCGTCACCGGCGCCAGCAGCGGCATCGGCGAGGCGACCGCGCGCGAGCTCGCTTCCCGCGGTGCCGAGGTCGCCATTGCCGCGCGCCGGATCGACCGGCTCGAGAGCCTCGCCGGGGAGATCGCCGACGCCGGCGGGACCGCGATGCCGATCGAGTCCGACCTGGCCGACCAGGACCAGGCGATCGCCGCCGTCGAGCGCACCGCCGAGGAGCTCGGCCGGCTCGACCTCGTCGTCAACAACGCCGGCCAGATGCTGCTGGGACCGATCGAGGGCGCTCCCACCGAAGAGTGGGAGCGGATGATCGACCTCAACCTCAAGGGCCTGATCCACACCACCCACGCCGCGGTCCCGCACCTGCTCGCCGCCGCCGCGAGCTCCAAGCGGCACTGCGCCGACGTGGTCAACATCAGCTCGGTCGCCGGCCGGGTCGCCCGTTCGGGCTCCGGCGTCTACAACCTGACCAAGTTCGGCGTCGGTGCCTTCAGCGAGTCCTTCCGCCAGGAGTTCGCCAGCCGCAGGGTGCGGATGACGATCGTCGAGCCGGGCGCGGTCGAGACCGAGCTCACCGACCACATCCGCGACGGCGTCCGCGAGCAGGTGCGCCAGCGCTTCGTCGACGTCGAGAGCCTCAAGTCCGAGGACATAGCCGACGCCATCGGGTACGCCGTGACCCGCCCCTGGCACGTCTCCGTGAACGAGATCCTGATCCGCCCGACCGAACAGGTGGGCTGAGGCGGTCGCCCGGATGGCCCCGATCGCGACGATCGGCGTCTACGGCTTCGACCGCGACTCGTTTCTGCGGATGCTGGCCGAGGCGGAGGTCGACCTCGTGCTCGACGTGCGCCAGCGGCGCGGCGTGCGCGGCAGCGAGTACGCCTGGGCGAACGCCAAGCGCCTGCAGGCGGCGCTGGCCGAGGCCGGCGTCCGCTACTCGCATCTGAAGGAGCTGGCCCCGACCACCGAGCTGCGCGAACTCCAGTACGAGGAGGACGCGCGGCGCGGCGAGGGCAAGCGCTCGCGCACCGTCCTCTCCCCCGCCTACGCCGACGGCTACACCGAGCAGGTCCTCGACCGCGCCGACCTCGACGAGGTCGGCCGCTGGATCGGCGGCAGCCACGCCGCCCTGCTCTGCGTCGAGCGCGATCCCGAGGCCTGCCACCGCTCGCTGATCGCAGCTCGGCTGGCGGCCGAGCACGGCTTCGAGGTGACCGACCTGCGTCCGCCAGACCCAGGTTGAGCGAGCCGCTCAGCCTCGACGGAAGGATGCTCCGAAGAGGAGCGTGATCGTTCCGTGGGGAGGGTCCGGTAGCGGGCATAGAGCACCTGGGAGCCGAAGGTCCGCGTTCCCATCAGCTCCAGGCCGACGCGCTCCTCCAGCATCGGGAAGAAGGGCGTGCCGCCGCCGACTACGGCCGGGTGGAGGAAGAGCCGGAACTCGTCGACCAGGCCGAGCTCGATGAAGCTCGAGGCGAGGGCGGCGCCGCCGACGCCGATGTCTTTTCCGGACCGCGCCTTCAGCTCGGCGACTTCCTCCGCGACCCCCTGAGTCGCCAGCCTGGCGTTGCCCTCGACCCGCTCCAGGGTCCGCGAGAAGACGACCTTCGGCAGCGCCTGCCAGATGCGGGCGAACTCGCGCTCGGTCTCGGAGATCCCGGACTGGCTCTCCGCGGTTTCCCAATAGAGCATCGTCTCGTAGAGGCGGCGGCCTAGGAAGTGGGCGCCGAGCTCGCGCGCCTGCTCGTTGTGGAAGCGGTGCAGCTCGTCGTCGGGGGCCGACCAGTCGATCTCCCCTTCAGGCCCGGCGATGAAGCCGTCGACCGAGACGCCCATCGAGTAGACCACCTTCGCCATCAGACGCCGCCCGGCGTCATCAGCGCCACCGGCAGCCCGAGGCCGGCGGAGCGGCGCAGGGTGGCGATGCGGCGGCCGGGCTGGACCGCGTCGCGGGGTCCGCTCACGTGCTCGTCGCCGAGCCCGGCGACGGTGGCGTCGAGGTCGGGGGCGACGAGGGCGAGGCCCCAGAAGAAGGCGGGGCGGTCGCCGCCGGCGCGCTCGATCGCCTCGGCCGGCTCCTGCACCACCTCGAGGATCGTCGGGCCGAGACGGAAGAAGGCCTGGCGCGGGGCGCCCGCCGGGGTCGGCTCCTCGCGGATCCGGCGCAGGTCGAGGCCGGCCTTCTCCAGCGCGGCCACGGTGCGCTCCAGGGCCGGCGTGATCGCGACCACGTGGTCGAGCTCGGTGACTCCGTTGGGGTGCGGCGGGGCCGCGGCCGGCAGCTCGCGCTCGGAGCGGACGGTCGCCAACCCGTCGAGCTCGGTGCTCTCGAGCCCGCGCAGCGACCAGCCGGCAAGGCCCTTGCCGGCCTCGGCGCCCGCCAACCGGATCCGCACCTCCCCCACCACACAGGTATCGCCCTCGACCGCGAACCCGAGCGCCGCCCACGCCCGCGGCGGGTCGGCAACCGTCAGCTCGTCGACCGTCACCATCACCCCACCACCGTACCCCCGAACTGCATCAAGTTTCCGGGCCGGTGGCCCGGAAACTTGATGCAGTTCGGGGTTCGGGGGTTACTGGAGCTGCTCGAGGGTCCTGCCGCTGAGGACCGAGCGGGGGGATTCGGCGACGACGTCGGAGCCGGGGCGGGCCTCGTCGTCCTTGCGCTTGATCAGCAGCCACTGCGGCTTATCGCCCGGCCGGGTGCGCTGCAGGGCGAAGCCGCCGCGCAGCTTCTCGCCGTGGAGGACGAAGACCGCGTGGCCGCGCTCCAGCGCCTCGGGCCAGGGGACGCGCCCGCCCTGCTCGTAGCCGCCGCGGTCCCAGACGATCACGCTGCCCTCCCCCAGCCTGCCCTCGAAGTCGTTGTGGGAGAGGTCGTGGTCCTCGACCTGAACCGCGAGCCGTTTCGTCGCCGGGTCCATCGAGGGGCCCTTCGGCACTGCCCAGGAGCGCATGACTCCGTCGACCTCCAGCCGCAGGTCGAAGTGATGGGCGGTGGCGGCATGCTCCTGGACGACGAAGGCACCGGCACTGACGCCGCGGATGGCGAACTGCTCGTGGCCCTCGGGCTTGACCGTCTCCACCTCGACCGACTCGACCCGCGCCGTCGCCGGCCCTTCGCGCAGGAAGCCCTCCAGCTCTTCAACCGCCGCCTCGGGTCCCTCTGCATGGACCAGCACCTCGCCGTCCTCGCCGTTGCGGACCCAGCCGAACACGCCCAGCTCCCGCGCCCGCCGCACAGTCGCCTCGCGGAAACCGACCGCCTGCACCCGCCCCCGCACCTCCGCCCGCACCGCAACCCCCCAGCTCTGCATAGAACTCATCGCCCAAAGTCTCGCCGATGGGCCGATTTGTCGCCTTATAGGCGACTTTTCGGCCCATCGGCCGCGGGGGTTAGGTGGGCAGGGGGTTGAGGCGGGTCTTTTCTACCCGGGCGAGCTTGCGTTTGAGGCGCTGGAACTGGCGCTCCTGGGCTTCGCTGCGTTCGTAGCCCGGGTAGGCGAGGTTCTTTTCCTCGAGCGGGTCCGTTTTCAAGTCGTACATCTCCCACTGCGGCGGTTTCTTTTTGCGTTTCGTCTGCGGAACGTCGTGGTATTTGGCCAGCTTCCAACGCCCTTCGCGGATCGCGACGATGTGGTTCGGCGGTTTCGGGTAGGGCGGTTTCTTCTGGCCCGACTGGAAGTCGTCGTAGGTGAAGACGACGTAGTCCTGGACCGACCCGCCGCTCTGCGGCTGCAGCACCAGCGAGGAGTAGTCGACCCCCTGCCAGGGCGCCCGCGCGGCTTTCGGCGCCGCCGCCAGGCTCGCCAGCGTCGGCAGGAAGTCGACGTGGGAGACCAGCGCGTCGCTTTCCAGCGGTTTCGGGAACAGCTTCGGGTTCGAGTAGACGAGCGGCACCCGCGTCGCCTCCTCGTAGAAGTTGAAGTTCTTCTGCCGCATGCCGCCGTGGGTCAGTCCCATCTCGCCGTGATCGGCGGTGCGGACGATCAGGGTGTCGTCGAGCAGGCCCGTCTCTTCGAGTTTGTCGAGGACGCCGACCAGGTAGCTGTCGGAGGAGCGCATCAGGTTGCCGTAGTAGTTCAGGTAGGCGCGCTTCTGGGCGTCGTTTTTCGGCTTGCCGGTGAGGTTGAAGATCTTGAGGAATTCTTCCTGCACCGTCGGCTTGGTCGAGAGGTCTTCTTCGTTGGTCCGCGGCACGCCGATGTCCCCCTGCAGCCAGGATTCGTCGTAGCCCGCTTCGGTGAAGGTCTTGCTCGGGTAGAAGAGGACGTCGTGCGGGTTGACCAGCGAGATGACCATGAAGAACGGCTGCTGCTTGGCCGCGACCGAGCTCAGGTACTGCATCACTCCCTCTTCGCCGGCGGCGGTGCTGCCGACCGAGTCGACGAAGCGGCCGTCGTTGTCGACGAAGCCGCCGCCGGCCTCCGGGACGCTCTGGTTGGCGCCGGCGTCCGGCGGGTTCCAGCGCTGAAAGCCGTACTTTTCGAGGTCGGAGGGTTCGGCGTGTTCGGGCGTCGCCGGCTTCGAGCAGTGCCACTTGCCCTTGTAGACGACGTGGTATCCGGCGGCTTTCATCACCGTCGCCAGGTTTTTCAGCTCGACCGGGAGGCTGACCTGGGGATAGCCCTTTTCCGCCGGCATGTCTTCCTCCAGCGTGTACTTGACCCCGTGCTGGGCGGGGAAGTAGCCGCTCATCAGGGTCGAGCGGGCCGGCGAGCACATGCAGGCGTTGGTGAAGGCGCGTTCGAAGCTGAGGCCGTGGCGGCGCAGGCGCCGCATCCCCGGCAGGTTCTGGCGCAGCCAGTTCTGGGGGAAGTGCTGGATCGCCCGTTCCTGGTCGGTGAGGAAGAGGATGACGTTCATCCCCGCCAAGTCGCCCTGGCCTTTGGCCGCCGCCAGCGCCCGTTCGATGCCGGCGCCCTGGGAGAGCAGCAGCGCCGAGGCGGCGGTCGCGCCCGTGCCCAGCAGCTGCTTGCGGGTCAGTCCGTCGGCGCGATCGTCGGCTTTGCTCATCTGCTCCTCCGTGGGGTCGCCCGACGGAAGACGTCGACGGCGTTGCTTTCGGTTGCGGTCGCGTAGACGAAGCGCCCGTCGGGGCTGAGCGCGATCGAGCTGACCCCGGCCAGGGCGCGGCCGCGGGTGCAGCCGGAGACGGCCCGCGGGGCGAGGCAGCCGCGAGCGCCGACCTTCTGCACCGCCGAGCCGGTTTCGCGATCGCGGTCGAGGACGGCGATGGCGCCGGTGGCGAAGGCGGCGACGTAGACGTTCGCCCCGTCGGGGGAGATCGCCAGCCCCTCCGGCGCTTCCAAAGCGCGGCCGAACGAGCAGCCGACCGCGCGCAGCTGCACCAGGCAGCCGGCGGTCCCCGGCAGCTGGGTCAGGCCGGTGCCGCTGCTCGGACGGGCGAAGGAGGTGACGCTGTTGCTGAACAGGGAGGTGACGAAGGCGCCGCCGGGGCCGGTGATGACCGCGTTGGCGCCGGCCAGCTGAACGCCGGTGGTGCAACCGGCGAGCGGCGCGTCGACGATGCAGCCGCTGCCGTCGGTCGCCTGCGCGAGCGCCCCGGTCGTGGTGTCGCGGGCGAGCACCGAGACGGCGTTGGAGAGGGCGGCGGCGACGTAGACGGCGGTGCCGTCGGAGGCGATCGCGAGTCCCTCGGGGGCGCCGAGGGCGGTGCCGGTCGCGCAGCCGTTCGCCGCGCCCTCGGCGATGCAGCCGGCGGTGCCGGTCGGCTGGGTGAGAGCCCCACTGCTCGAATCGCGGGAGAACTCGGCGACGGCGTTGCCGAAGAAGGAGCCGACGTAGACGTCCTTGCCGTCGGGGCTGATCACGACCACGTCGGGGCCGACCAGCGCCCGGCCGAGGACGCAGCCGGGTATCGCCAGCCCGGCGACGCAGCCGCTTCCGGGAGGCAGCTGCACGAGTGCGCCGGTTTTGCGGTTGCGATGGAAGACGGCGACCGAGTTGCTGTCGCGGGCGGTCGCGTAGACGTTGAGCCCGTCGGGGCTGACCGCGACCGAGTTGGGAGCGTCGAGCCCGACCGCCAGCCCGCAGCCCTCGGCGCCTTTGGCGGCGACGCAGCCAGCGGCCCCTTTGGGCTGGCTCAGCGTGCCGGTCTTGGGGTTGCGGGCGAAGATCGCGATCGCGTCGCTTGCGGAGGAGGCGACGTAGACGTTCTTGCCGTTGGGGCTGAGCGCGATCGCCCGCGAGCCCATGAACGGGCCGGGGCCGACCAGGGCGCGCGCCTTGCCGCAGCCCGGAACGGGTTTGGAGGCGGCGACGATGCAGCCGCGAGCGCCCTTGAGCTGGGTCAGGGTGCCGCGGCTCGGCTGAGCGGAGGACGGCTTCGGCTTCGGCTTGGTCGCGCCCGCCGCGCCGGCCGCCAACAGCAACGAGGCGAACAGCAGGAGCGCCAGCAGCGCCATCGGCGCATCGGTGCGGTTTCCGAGCGGGCGGCGCATGCGCGGCGAGCGTAGCCACGCATGCGGACGCCGCCGGCTCAGCGCGGCGACTTCTTCAGGTTCCCGAGCACCCCGATGCGAATCCCCAGCCAGGGGTAGGTCGCGGTGAAGAAGGTGTTGTCCTGCGGCTGCAGGCCGACCGCCGAGAGCCACAGCTGGTAGACGGGCGCGTTGGCGATGCCGCCGTGCAGCCGTCGCCAGACGCGGCCGCCGGTGCGGCCGGTCGGGGCCGGCGGCGGCGTGATCGTGTCGGTCCACTCGACCACGTTGCCGCCCTGGTCGAGGGTGCCCCAGGGGGAGGTGGTGAGCGACTGCCCGATCGTGCCGAGGCTGCCCTGGAAGGCTTTGCCGTAGGCGGTCGCGTCGAGCCCGAACGGGTTGACGGTGGCGCAGGCTTCGGCCGACTCGGTGGTCGGGCACCAGCTCGGCGGCGCCGTTTCCGCCGCGTGGAAGATCGCCAGCGGCTGCGCGGCGGCGTTGGTGACGTCGCCGCTGGTCGGGTCGAGGGTCGCCTGGTGGGGCGCCGTCGCGGTGCCGTCGCCGAAGACGCCGGCGTTGGTCGGGTACTTCCAGTAGGAGTAGGTGCCGCCGCCGTTGGGGTCGTAGTAGGCGGCCTTGATCCACTCGTCCTGGCTGGGGACGACGAAGCCGGTCCCGGCCGAGCGGGTCGCCTTGCGGTTCGTCATCTCGTACATGCCGCTCTCGGTCCGGCGCGAGAGCCGGACCCGGTAGGTGACGGCGGGGTAGCCGTCGAGGCGGCCCTTCCGGGCGGAGAGGACGGTGCCGTTGTAGAGCGAGTTGACGAAGCGGGCGCTGCGGAGGAAGTTGGCGAAGCCGTAGGGCTTGTCGGCCCAGCCGGGCGAGGCGACCGTGTAGTGGCGGCCCCTGGCGGCGCCGGCCGCGAAGTCGATCTGGCCGAAGCGGGGCCAGGCGCTGGAGCTCTCGGTCGAGCTGTAGAGCTTGTGCTTGTCGCGACCGGCCGGGTCGGCGGTGTTGAGGAAGTCGACGTACTGGTCGACGGTGATCTCGAGCTGGCCGATCCCGTAGCGGTAGCCGACGGCGCCGACTTCCTGGCACTTCGGCTTGC
>Ga0070691_10000108_pt1 | contig 24654 bp, 23 predicted proteins | sample KBSK1101metaG_FD_64673 | JGI IMG/M metagenome (GOLD analysis project Ga0070691, IMG submission 64673) | Corn, switchgrass and miscanthus rhizosphere microbial communities from Kellogg Biological Station, Michigan, USA - KBS K1-10-1 metaG | ecosystem: Host-associated > Plants > Roots >... | reverse complement strand
CCGCCGATGCCCGGCACGCCCGTGCCGCCCGACGAGGCGATCACGTTGGTGCCGTGGGTGATATCGTCCGAGAAGTCGTTCGAATCTTGCGCCTGGGCGACGAAGACGAAGTCCATCACCGAATCCTCGGCGTCTTGCGATGGCGCGCTCTTGGTGACGACCTTGACCTTGCTCGGGTCGACGCCCGCGGCCGTCAGGGCCGCGTGGATCTCGGTCGGGTCGCAGGACGGGAAGATACCGGTAACGATTGCCACGAGACGAACTCCTATGCGAGGTGGGCGTACTGCCGCAGGGCGTGGGCCAAGCGTTCGATGCCGACCCGGGTTTTTTCTTCCGATGAGTTGGAGAAGTTGAGGCGCATGCCGTCGTGGACGTCCCGGGTCGGGTAGAAACTGACGCCCGGGACGAAGACGACCTTCTGTTCGGCGCTGACTTTGAGCAGTTCGGCCGTATCGATGCCGCGGACGGTCGCCCACAGGAACATCCCGCCGGCGGGCCGGTTGAACGAGACGATGTCCGGCATGTGCTCTGCGAGCGCTTCGTGCATCACGTCGCGGCGCTTGCGATAGGTCGTCACGATCTCGCTCAGGTGGGCGGCGAACTGAGCCGTCCGCGAGACGAAGCGGTGGAACAGGTACTGCGAGAGCGACCCGCTGTGCAGATCCGCGCCCTGCTTGGCGAGCACGAGCTTCTCGCGTACGTCCTCGTCGTCGCAGACCACCCAGGCGACCCGCAGGCCGGGCGCCATCACTTTGCTACCGGTGCCGAGATAGACGATCGTCCCGGCGGTCGCGTACGACGCGAGCGACGGCAGATGCTGGCCTTCGAAGCGCAGTTCGCCGTACGGATCGTCTTCGACCAACGCGATATCGAAACGTTCGCAGATGCGGACGATGGCTTCGCGGCGCTCGGCCGCGAGCGTCCGCCCGGTCGGGTTCTGGAAGTTCGGGATCAGATAGACGAATTTCGGGAACGGGTCGGCGGTCTCGAGGACGCGCTCGAGCGAGGCCGGGAGCATGCCGTCTTCGTCGGTCTCGACGGTCAGATAACGCGCCTGGTACGCGTCGAATGCTTGGATCGCGCCCAGATAGGACGGATGTTCGAGGACCACGTGATCGCCCGGATCGAGATAGATCTTGCCGATCAGATCGAGGCCTTGCTGCGAACCGTTGACCATCACGACCGCGTCGGGGTCGATGCTGCGGTTGAAACGCATGGTCAAGCGGCGCGCGACCCACTCGCGCATCTCGGGGATGCCCTCGGTGACGCTGTACTGCAGCGCCTGCGCGCCGTACTCGTCCATCACCTCGCGGGTGCACTCGGCGATCGCGTCGATCGGGAACAGTTCGGGTGCGGGCAGGCCGCCCCCGAACGAGATCACGTCGGGCTGCTGGGTGACCTTGAGCATCTCGCGGATGGTGCTCGCCCGCAGGTGCGCCGTGCGCTCCGCGAACTTGGCCGCCTTGGATATGGTGGACATGGCGAAAGGCCTATTGGCCGAGAGTTGACGGTGCCCTGCGGTAAGGATAGAGTGGTAAGGAATGGAAAGTAAGGAATATCGGGCGAAGATCACGAGCAAGAACCAGCTGACGCTTCCCGCCGGGGTGAGCGCCTTCTTGCACGTCGGGCCCGGTCAGGAAGTCCGCTTTGAAGTCTCCGACGAGGGCGTCACCGTCAAGCCGCTCTCGATGGAAGAGCGCCTCGCTCCGCTGATCGGCCGTCACCGCGTCGGGAAGGGCATGTCCTACGAAGAGGTCGATGCATATATGCGCGAGCTGCGTGGGCCGCGGGACGAATGATCGCCCTCGATACGAACGTCCTTATCGAGATCGAGCGAGGCGAACCGGAGATAGCAGCGCGGACGCTAGCCGCCGTCGTCAAAGCCGGCGGAGGCGGCGCGCTGGTCGTCTGCGGCGTCGTCGTCGCCGAACTCTGCGCGGGCGAAGGCTCGTCCGATACGCTTCTGCGGTTTCTCGGAGCGGCGAGGATCAGCGTCGATTCGAACACCGCCTTGAACGTATGGCTCGAAGCCGGAACGGCATTCGGCGACTACGTACGACGCCGTAAGACGAGTGGTGGCGGTACGTCGCGGCGCCTCGCCGCCGATTTCGTCATCGGTGCCCATGCCTGCACCGTCGGCACGCTCGTGACGAGCGATGCAGCGTTCTTTCGGCGCGCCTTCCCGGCGCTGCGCGTGATCGATCCGCGAGAAGAGATCGCCGACTAGCCGATCACCATGGGTGGGCCGCCGATGGGTGGGCCGGCGGGTGCGGCGGGGCGGACGCCCGTGAACGATTCTTCGCGGACGAAGGCCAGAACGGCGGCGCCGAGGCCGACCACGCCGACCAGGACCATGATCAGCGCGCCGACGACCGGCACCAGTTCGGCCGCGGTGATCAGCGCGAGCCCGAGCAGGAGCGCGAGCAGCGGCGGTGCGGTCGTGCGCGGGCTCATCATCTCGTAGAGGCGGCGCCCGACCAAGAGCGCGAGCGCGGCCGTTCCGATGAACAGGCCGGCGACGATCGCGACGACCTCGACCGCGATCAACGGGATCAGCACGACCGTGATCGTGAAGAGCAATCCGAGCGGGATGACCGCGATCCAGCCGACCAGCCCGACCGCCGTGCACAGTCCCGGATGTTTCTCCAACCGGTCCAGCGCCATCCGCGTGCGCAGCGGGAAGATCAAGAAGAAGAGCAGCACGACGACCGCGAGACCGAGCTTCCACGCGATGCCTTGATCGGAGGCGATGGTGCGCGCGAGCACGCCGCCCTGACGGACGTTTCCGGTGATGAGCGAGCCGGGCCGCTCGTCGATGTTCCCGCCGACGACGGTGAGATCGCCGTGGATGGTGCCGTCGACGGTGGCGTCGCCGCCGATCACCGTGATGTCGCCTTCGACGATCTGCCCGCGCTCGATGTAGACGTCGTCGAAGTAGACGCCGCCGTGGTCGATCGTCTCGACGCGCGCCTGCGCCTGTTGCGCGAACGCCCCGAGCGAGAGCAGGCCGAGGACGAGCGCGAAGAAGATGGTGACGCGCGCGTTCATCGACGGACCTCGAGAGTGACGTCCGCCATCCGGCGCGGTCGCACGTGACGGTAGAAGTAGAGGAGACCGGCGAGCGCGAGCACGTCGAGCAGCAGCACGCCGCTCACGATCGCGCCGATAGCGATCGGGTTGGGCGCGAGCGCGTGGCCGGCGCCCGCACCGGCGTCGGCGAGCGCGAGCAGACCCGCGCCGAACGGCGCGAGGGCGCGCCCGGCGGCGTCGATCGCCCCGGTGCCGCGCAACAGGAACCAACCGCCGGCGAGCAGCCAGACGGCGATCACGTAGCCGGCGATCGCCATCCAAACGGGCATCAAGCGACGCTCCGGGACCGGCATCGAGCGGGCGTGCGCCATCACGGCGAAGGTGAAGTTCGCGGGCAGTTCGGGCGTGGTGGTCGTCGTCAACAGTGCGTCGACGACTTTGAGCTCTTCGACCAGTGCGGTGCAGGCCGGGCAGCCGTGGACGTGGCGCGCGACCACCGCCATCCGGCGCGCCGAGAGCGAGCCCTCGATGTACTCGGCGAGCAGCGGTTCACACGAAGAGCAGCGCACTTGGCCCTCCTCGTCCGGTCTTGGTCGCGGCGACGGCACGCTTCTCGCGATCGCGCATGCGCTGCGCGAGCGCGATCTTGCCGCGGTGGATCAGCGTCTTGACATTGCCCAGCGACAACCCCATCGTGCTCGCGATCGCGTGATATTCCAGGTTGTCGAAGTAACGCAAAGCCAGTACCGTCCTCGTCCGTTCCGGGAGTTCCGCCATCGCCTCGCGCACTTCGCGCTCGGCTTCGCTGCGGAGGATCCCGCCCGCCGGATCCGCATCGAGAGAGTGATCGGGAAGCGCGTTCTCGAGCGTCTGGTCCTCGGGCAGTTCGAGCGTCGGCGGACGCTTCTGCGACTTCCCGAGGTGGGTTCGCACGACGTTGCGCGCGATCTGATAGATCCAGGTCGAGAACTTCCCGAGCTGGGGATTGAACGTCCCGAGGTGCGCGTACGCCCGCAGAAACGTCTCCTGCGAGAGATCCGCGATGTCGGACGGCCCGCGCACGCCGGCGCCGATGAAGTTGGCGATCCCGCGTTTGTAGCGGTCGACCAGGACCCCGAACGCGTCGGGATCCCCCTCTCGGACCTGGCGTACTAGAGCTTCGTCGCTCCGACCCTCGATGGTCATCCCCTCTCTGGTTCGGTCCTTGTCTATCGTCTTACCGCGGCGGCAGCGAAGAGTTACAGGCGTCCTTGGGAGAGAGCCGGGGCCGGCGGCCGTCGAGCGGCCAGCCGATCGCCAGGGTCGGGTCATCCCAAGCGACCGCGAACTCCGAAGCCGGGTCGTAGGCGGCGCTCTGTTTATAGGAAAGGATGGTCCCGTCCTCGAGCGAGAGGAAGCCGTGCAGGCAACCGGCCGGGATGTAGAGCTGGCGATGCTCGCCGGCCCGCAGATACTCTCCGACCCAGCGGCCGTAGGTAGGGCTCTCCGGTCGCACGTCCGCGATCACGTCGTAGGCCGAGCCCGCGAGCACCTGGACGAGCTTGGCCATCCGGAGGTCGCCGTGCAGACCGCGGAGCACGTCGCGATCCGAGAGCGAGACGTTGTCCTGGACGAACGTCTCGCGTACGCCGGCCTCGGCGTAGCGCGCCGCCGAATAGGTCTCCTTGAAGTAGCCGCGCTCGTCGGCGAAGGTCGCCGGTACGATCAAGAGCGCTCCGGCGATCGGCAGTGTGCGGACGTCCATGACGCGGGTGTTCTCGCGCCGACGGCCCTCGCACCTGGGGAGAACCGGGCGATGCGTCGTACAAGCGACGACGTGCGAAGCGGATTGGCGCAGTTGCGGTCGAGCGAATTCATACGTCAAGGGGTCCTCGTCTTCGGTGCGACGACGTTCGTCAACGCCGCCGGCTTCGTCTATCATATGATCGCCAGCCGGACGTTGGGCGTGGCCGAGTACGGGACGCTCTACGCGCTGCTCTCGGTGATGTCGCTCGTCTCCGCTCCGGCGAGCGTCGTCATGCCGGTGATCACGCGATTCGCCGCGGAGTTCCGCGCGTTGGACGACTGGGCCCATCTGCGCGGCTTGGCGGTCGGCCTGGCGCGCGCGTTCGGGCTGGTCGCGCTCGTCACCATCGCGGTCGCCGCGCTCGCCGCGGTGCCGCTCGGCGGCGCGCTCCACGCGCCGGCCTGGTCGATCCCGGTGGTCGCGGTGCTGCTCGCCATCGTGCTCGCGTCGACCGCCTACCGCGCGCTCGCGCAGGGGGTGCAAGATTTCGACGGCTACTCGATCTCCGCGGTCGTCGAAGGTATCGCGAAGGTCGCCGCGACCCTGCTCTTCATCGCGATCGGCTGGCGGTTCTTCGGGGCGCTCGCGGGCTTCATCGTCGGAAGCCTGGCCGGCGGCGCGTTCATGGTCTACCGTACGGTCGGAAGCGTGTTGAAGTATCCGGAGGAACCGCTCCGGTACGATTGGCGCCGCATCGCCGTCGCGGGCGCCGGTTCGGTCGCGCTGACGGTCGCCATCGCGATCCTCGGTAACGTCGACGTGATCGTCGTCAAGCACGCGTTCGACGCGCATCAGGCCGGGATCTATTCGGCCGCGTCGCTCGGCGGGAAGATCCTGCTCTTCGGATTCAGTTTCGTGCCGGCGGTGCTGCTGCCGCAAGCCGCCGACCGGCGCGCCCGAGGCGAGCGCACGCGCGGCATCTTGGCGCTCTGCGTCGCGATGGTCGTGGCCCTCGGCGCGATCGGGCTGGTGCTGCTGCGGTTCTTCGGCCTGACGCTGTTGCACGTGCTCGTCGGCCCGAAGTTCGATGCGGCGGACGGATTGCTCGTCTGGTACGGCGCGGCGATGACGTTGGTCGCGCTCGTCAACGTCCTCGGATCGTACGGCATCGCGACCCATCGTTTGGCCTTCGGCTGGTCGCTGCTCGCGGGTTCGCTGCTCACCGGCGTCGCGATCGCGATCTATCATCCGACCCTGCTGGCGGTCGTCATCGTGCTCGTGGCCGGCACGGCGGTCACCACGGTCGCGACCGGCGCGTCGACCGTCATCCAAGGTCTCTACGCCGACCGGATGCGTGCGGCCGCATGATGCGCGTCCTCGTCTTCGGCGGCTCCGGCCAACTCGGTTCCGAGATCGTGCGACGCTGGACCGGTTGCGAGATCGCCGCGCCGGAGAGCGCGCAGGCGGATGTCGAGGACGCGCGGGCGGTCGCGTCGTCGATCGCGACGCACGCGCCCGACCTCGTCGTCAACTGCACCGCATTCCACGACGTCGATCTCTGCGAGCGCGAACCGGAACGGGCCTTCGCGGTGAACGCGACCGCGGTCGAACGGATCGCGCGCGCGTCGCGCGCCGTCGGCGCCGCGTTCGTCACCGTCAGCACCGACTACGTGTTCGACGGCGAGACCGAGCGGCCGTATCGCGAGACCGACGAGCCGCGCCCGCTCTCGCAGTACGGCGCGTCGAAACTCGAGGGCGAGCGTCGCGTCGAACGCCTGCACATGGACGCCTACGTGGTGCGCACGTGCGGACTCTACGGTACGCGCGTCAGTTCGTCGAAGGGCTACACGTTCGTCGATCGCGTGATCTCCAAGGCGCGGGCCGGCGAGACCCAGGCGATCGTCGACGATGCGTTCGCGTCGCCGACCTACGCCGCGCATCTGGCCGACGCGCTCCGCGCCCTGGTCGCGACGAAACGGTACGGGCTCTATCACGCCGCCGACGCGGGTCCGGTCTCGTGGTACGCGTTCGCGGCCGAGGCGCTGCGACGGGCGGGCGTCGATGGCAGGCTCGAGCCGACCACCCGGGCGGCCTGGAAGCCCGAGACCCCACGCCCTCGCTTCTCGGCGCTTGCTTCGGAGCGGCTGGCCGGGCTCGGGATCGCCATGCCGACCTGGGGCGAAGGCCTGAGCGACTACATTCGCGATAAATTAGCCCTGTAGCATATGGAACTTCGGATCGATTCCATCGCGGTCAAACGCTGCCGCTCGCTTGCGAGCGCCGTCGTGGCGCCGGTCAGCACGTTCATCGCCGGGCACTCGACCGTCGCGGTCGAGCGTTCCGTCCTGCGTCTGCTCGGCATCGACGGGGTCGGGCACGACGAGATCCCGCTCCCGAACGCGATCCTGGACGACCTGGCGCCCGAACGGCGCGGCCGCGGTATCGCCCTGCCCTTCGGACGGGTGCTGGCCGAGACGGGGCTCGCCCCGCAGGCGGTCGCCGAAGGGCTCGCGGCCGGCACGCTCTCGCTCGCGACGTTCGACGACGTTCCCGAGGTGGCCGCCCGGGGCGCGCTCGCGCCGTTCGTGCAGAGCGGCCTCGCGCGGGTGCGGGCCGGTCGCGACCGGCGCGTCGAGATGCTCGCGCGACTTCCGCAGACGCAGGCGCCGTTGCTCTACGTGATCGTCGCGAGCGGGAACATCTACGAAGATCGTTCGGCAGCGGTGGCCGCCGCCGAGGCCGGCGCGCAGATCGTCGCGGTCATCCGCTCGACCGGACAGTCGCTGCTCGACTTCGTCCCGTTCGGTCCGACCACCGAGGGCTTCGGCGGCACCTACGCGACCCAGGCCAACTTCAAGATCATCCGCGACGCGCTCGACGAGGCCTCGGAACGGCTGGGCCGGTACGTGATGCTGACCAACTACGCGAGCGGCCTATGCATGCCCGAGATCGCCTCGATGGCCGCCATCGAACGGCTGGACATGCTGCTCAACGATTCGATGTACGGCATCCTGTTCCGCGACATCAACATGAAGCGCACGTTCGTCGACCAGCACTTCAGCCGCATGCTCAACGCCTACTCGGGCATCATCATCAACACCGGCGAGGACAACTACCTGACGACCGCCGACGCGGTCGAGCAGGCGCCCGCGGTGCTGGCTTCGCAGTTCGTCAACGAAGAGTTCGCGCACCGGGCCGGCATGCCCGACCGGCAGATCGGGCTCGGCGATGCCTACGAGATCGACCCCGCCATCGAGGACGGATTTCTGCATCAGGTCGCGCAAGCCCAACTCGCGCGTCAGATCTTCCCGGACTCGCCGCTCAAGTACATGCCGCCGACAAAGCACATGACCGGCGACATCTTCAAAGGGCACTTGATCGACGCGATGTTCAACCTGACGTCGGTGATGACGCATCAGTCCATCCACCTGTGCGGCATGCTGACCGAGGCCATCCACACGCCGTTCTTGGGCGATCGCGCGCTCGCGATCGAGAACGCGCGCTACATCATGAACACCGCCCGCCACTTCGGCGACGAGATCGAGATCAAGCCGGGCGGCCGGATCGAGAAACGCGCGCACGACGTCTTGGCGGAGTGCGAAGCGCTGCTCGAGCGCGTCGGCGAGACCGGCCTGATGTCCGCCATAGAGAAGAAGTTCTTCGCCGACGTCTCGCGCCCGCCCGAAGGCGGTCGCGGCTTCGACGGCGTCTTCGCGCGCGAGCCCGGGTATTGGAATCCGTTCGAAGAGACGCTCCAGCGCGAACTGGGCCTGACGGCCGGAGCCGCGCGATGAGCACGATCGTCAAACCGTACGGCGACACGCTCGACGACGGCAAGGTCCAGCTCTCGTTCACGCTGCCGATCGAGTGGAGCGAGGCGGCCGACGAAGCCGCCCGCCAGCTGATCGCCAAGATGGGCTTCGCCGACGTCCAAGTGGTCGAAGGCCGCCGCATCGCCAAGGGCTTCTCGTTCTTCGTCGCCTACGCGGCCACGCCGCAGGGCATCGACGTCTCCTCGATCAAAGCGCCGTCCGCCAAAGAGCACGCCATGTCGATGGAAGAGGTCGACGCGTTCGTGCGCGAGCGGATCGGCCGCAACGTGCGGGTCGCGGGCGCCTGCATCGGCACCGACGCGCACACCGTCGGCATCGACGCGATCCTCAACATGAAGGGGTACAAAGGCGACTACGGCCTTGAGCGCTATCAGACGTTCGAGACGTTCAATCTCGGCAGTCAGGTCGCGGTCGAGGACCTGGTGCGGTTCGCCAAGGAGAAGCACATCGACGCGCTGCTCGCGTCGCAGGTGGTGACGCAGAAGGGCAGCGACATCAAGAACTTCACCGCGCTCGCCGAACTGCTCGAAGCCGAAGGCCTGCGCGATAAGGTCGTGCTCTGCTGCGGCGGTCCGCGCGTGACCAACCTGATGGCGGGCGAGTTGGGCTACGACGCCGGCTTCGGGCGCGGCACGCTGCCGAGCGAGGTCGCTGCGTTCGTCGCGGTCACGCTCGCCGAACGCGCGAAGGCGACGAACTGATGGTCCCCGCGATCGTCGCGCAGGCGGCCGCCGTCGCCGAACGCGATCGCGTCGGCGCGATCGTCTACCGGATCCACCAGACCAGCGCCATGGACGGCGGTCCGCTGCACCGGCACGCCGACGTCGTGATCGAGGCGGCCGCCGACGGCCCCGACCTGGTGAAGGTGCGGATCCTCCGCTATTTCGCCGACGGCAGCGAGCAGAGCGATGCCAAGAAGCGCGACCTCGAGCGGCAGCTGCTGACGGGCCAGGCCAAGGGCGGCTTCGCGGTGCCGTTCGACTCCCGGCATACCTCGGAGTACGACTACATCGCCGGCGCCGGTACGGTGCGGTTCCTCTCGCTCCGGCGCGATGCCGATCACGGCGACGGCGCGTTCACCGTCGATGGGGCCGGCCACGTGACCGGCATGCACTACGTGCCGGACGTCTTCCCGAAGTACGTGAACGCCGGGAGCGTGACCGACACGCGGGCCGAGGTGCTCCCCGGATTCTGGGCGAGCGTGCGCAACGACCAGGAGTACGACGGCCAGTATCTCTTCATCAAGGGGCACGCCTCGGTCGTCACCGAAATGAGCGGCTACCGGCGCTACAGCAGTCGCGCCGCGGCAGAAGCAGCGGTGGAGGCCGCTACGCTATGATGGGGGATCTCCTCGCGTGGTTCACGGGGAAAGACGCGAACCGCCGCAAGTATCCTCGCAAGCGGAAGCCCTATCGGGCGACCGTCTCCCTCGACGCGGGGCTCTCGCAGAAACCCGCGATCGGCCTGGACATCAGCGGCGGCGGTCTGTGCGTGCTCACCCAAGAGCCGGTCGGCAAGAACGAGTTCGAGGTCCGCGCGACCATCGAGACCCGCGTCGTGCGGATCCGCGCGAAGGCCGTCTGGCAAGACACCGTCAGCCATCAGGGCAAATCGGTCTGGCGTTACGGCATGAAGTTCACCGGCATCTCGGCGGACGACTGGGACGCGGTCATCCGGTACACGACCGACAAGCCGGTCCAAGAGGACACGAATAAGGCCCAAGAAGAGCTGGTCACCGTGCGCATGACGCCGGACGACGCCAGCCGCCTGTTGCCGCAGCATCTGCAGACGCTGCTGCTCAAACTGCTGGTCGAACGTCGCCGGCTCGCGCCGCTGACCGACTCGGTCACGCCGCTCGTGCAGTACTTCTACTCCGGCGTGATCCGTCACGAAGGCAAGCTGATGCATCGCCTGACGATCCAATCCAAAGTCGTCGGTGCCGAAGGCGCCGAACTCTTCGAGACGCGCTTTATCTTCGACGATAAGGGCGACTCGATCCAAATCCTCAACTGATAGGAACATCTTGAAGAAGACCGCGCTCATCACCGGCATCACCGGCCAAGACGGCTCGTACCTGGCCGAACTGCTGCTCGAGAAGGGCTACCGCGTCGTCGGTATGACCCGCCGCACTTCGACCGACGTGCACGAGCGCATCCAGCATCTGGTCAACGACATCGAGTTCGTCTCGGGCGATCTGCTCGACCAGACCTCGATGACGAAGATCGTGGACGCGCTCCGTCCGGACGAGGTCTACAATCTCGCGGCGCAGTCGTTCGTGCCGACGTCGTGGACGCAGCCGGTGCTCACCGGCGAGTTCACCGCGCTCGGCGTCACGCGCATACTCGAAGCCGTGCGCGCCGTCGATCCGTCGATCAAGTTCTATCAGGCGTCGTCGTCCGAGATGTTCGGCAAGGTCCAAGCCGTTCCGCAAGACGAGGACACGCCGTTCTATCCGCGCAGTCCGTACGGCGTCGCGAAGCTCTACGGCCATTGGATCACCGTCAACTATCGCGAGTCCTACGACATGTTCGCGGTGAGCGGAATCCTGTTCAACCACGAGTCGCCTCGTCGCGGCAAGGAGTTCGTGACGCGCAAGATCACCGACGGCGTGGCGCGGATCAAGCTCGGGCTGGCGAAGGAGTTGCGGCTCGGGAATCTGGACGCGAAACGCGATTGGGGTTTTGCGGGCGACTACGTGCGCGCGATGTGGTTGATGCTGCAGCAGGAGACGCCCGACGACTTCGTGATCGCGACCGGGCGCACGCACACCGTCAAGGACTTCGTGCGGATCGCGTTCGAGTCGGCAGGTCTCGGTTCGTTCGAACCGTACGTCAAGATCGATCCGGCGTTCGTCCGGCCCGCCGAGGTCGATCTGCTGATCGGCGATCCCGCCAAGGCGAAGCGCGTGCTCGGTTGGACGCCCGAAGTCTCCTTCGAACAACTGGTCGAGACGATGGTCAAGTCCGATCTCGACGCGCTCGCGAAGCGCATCCACTAGCCGCATGCGCGCGCTGGTGACCGGGGCGAGCGGATTCGTCGGGCGTCACCTGTGCGCGGCGCTCGCGGCGGGAGGCTGGGACGTCGTGCAAGCCGGCGCGGCGCACGAGCACGAGGGCTATCTCCCGGTCGACCTGCGCGACGAGCAGTCGTTGCGCGCCGCGCTCGACATCGCGCGGCCCGACGTGGTCTTCCATCTGGCCGCGATCGCGGCGGTCCCCGACGCGCTGGCCGATCCGCTCGGCGTCTACGACGTCAACGCGCTCGGCACGGCCCGCCTGGCGCACGCGGTCCGCACCTATCGCGACGACGGCGGCGAAGCCCCGAGGATCGTGTTCACGAGTTCGGCCGACGTCTACGGGCGGCGCGAACCGCACGAGTATCCGTTGCTCGAGACGTTCGCGGCCCGACCCGAGAATCCGTACTCCGCCAGCAAGGCGGCCGCCGAAGCGATCCTGCTCGGCGAAGCGCGCAGCTTCGATCTCGACGTCGTGATCGCGCGCGCCTTCAACCACATCGGGCCCGGGCAGAGCGAACGGTTCGCGATCGCGTCGTTCGCCGCGCAGTTGGCGCGCATCGCCGAAGGCGGCTCGCCGGTCCTGCTGGTCGGCAATCTCGAGGCTCAGCGCGACTTCCTCGACGTGCGCGACGTGGTCGCGGCCTACGTCGCGCTCGCGAACGCCGGCGCATCCGGCGAGATCTACAACGTCTCGAGCGGGACCGCGATATCGATGCGCGAGATGCTCGGCAAGCTGATCGCGGCCGCCCGCGTCCCGGTCGAGGTCCGCGAAGATCCCGAGCGGATGCGCCCCTCGGATACGCCGGTCGCCTACGGGTCGTCGGCCAAACTGCGGGCCGCGACCGGCTGGGAGCCGCGTTTCAAGCTGGAGCGGACCCTGCGCGAAACGTACGAGGACGCCCGGGAGCGCGGTCGAATCCCGCCCTCGTGAACGACACCGACGAATTCCAAGCCTTCGTATTCAAGAATCGCGGCGCGCTACTGGCGGTCCCGGCCGTCGTGCTGGCGGCCTTCGGCAAGCCGAGCGCGCTCGGCGTGACCATCGGCCTGCCGCTGGCGCTGGCCGGCGAGCTGGTGCGTTGCTGGGCGGTCGGATACTCCGGCGTCACCACCCGCGGCGATCACGTGATCGCGCCCGAGCTGGTGACCGCGGGGCCGTACGCGCACGTTCGCAATCCGCTCTACGTCGGCAACTTCATCACCGCGCTCGGATTCGCGATCGCGTTCACCGGCAAGAACACCGGCGCCGAGAAGATCGGCTTGATCGCCGCGTCGCTCGGCACGATGGCGGCCGTCTACGCGACCATCATCCCGCACGAAGAGCAGTTCTTGCGCACCCAGTTCGGCGAGGCGTTCGACGAGTATTGCGCGGCCGTGCCGCCGCTGATCCCGCAAGCCGAACCGATGCCCAACGCCAAGGGCGAATGGAAGCCCGAGGTCATCCGCGAGGCCGAGACCAAGACGCTCGGCTTCTTCGGCGCCATGCTGGCCGTGCTCGCGCTCAAGGCGATCAAAGCGTAATCGGATGAGACTTCGCGGGCGATTGCTGCTCGCGCTCGTGCTGGCCGCGTTCGTCGCGGCGCTCGAGTTCTGGGGCGGCGCTCGCTCCGGTTCGCTCGCGCTCGTGACCGACGCGGTGCACGTCTGCATGGATCTCTTCGCGCTCGGCATCGCGCTGATGGCGACCATCGGCGCGTCCCGTCCGGCGAACGAACGCCGCACCTTCGGCTACGGCCGGATCGAGATGCTCGGCGCGCTCGCCAATGGTGCGCTCTTGATCGGCGCGGTCATCTTCATCGTCTACGAGGCGATCGGACGCTTCGCCCATCCGTCGCTACCGCAGGGCGGATTGATGAGCGGCATCGCGGCGGTCGGCTTGGTCGTCAACGCCGGCGTCGGCCTGATGCTGATGCGCGACGGGCACCACGATCTCAACGTCCGCGCGGCGCTCTTCCACATCGCGGGCGACGCGGTCGGAGCGCTGGCCGTCATCATCGGCGGCGCGATCATCCTGGCGACCGGGGCCGCCTGGATCGACCCGTTCCTCTCGCTCTTCGTCGCGGCGGTCATCGTCATCGGCGTGGTGCGTATCCTGCGCGACGCGACCGACGTGCTGCTCGAATCCGTCCCGCGCGGTCTGGACACGCTCGATCTCACGCGTGCGGTCTGCGGGATCGACGGCGTCGTCGCAGTGCACGACCTGCACGTCTGGACGATCGGCTCGGGCGCGAACGCGCTCTCCGCGCATGTGCAGATCGCCGATCGCCGGGTCAGCGAAGCGGACGCGCTCCTGCGCGAGATCGACGCGCGTCTGCGCGCCGACTACGCCATCACCCACGCGACCCTTCAGCTCGAATGCGCGGACTGCGGCCCCGACTCGACCGCTATCTGCACGCAAAGCGCCCCGGCCGGGTCACCGCACCTGCATTAGGCGCTTGCCTGGACCGAGCGCATGCCGGCGACGAGCTGCTCCTCCGACCAGGCGCGGCCTTCGGCCAGAAGCGCGGCAAGACGCGGCGCAAGGCGGTCGTTCAAAAGCGCCATGGTCTTCGCGCGCATCTCCATCTCGGTCGGCTCGGCGTCGGCACCGATCGCCTCGTAACCGCCCATGGCCGCGCCGGCCAGGCGTGCGGAAAGTTCGTCGTGTCCGGCCCGGGCCGCCAGTGCCGCGAAATGGTCGGCGACGATCCTCGCGAAACCCGGGAGCTCGTTTTCGACGCTGAGACGCAGCGCCTCGCGCGCGAAGGTCAGGGCCTCGGCATCGCGGTCGCGAGCGATCGAGTAGGCGCTCAAATTCGCCGAATTGGTCGCGACGAGCGACGGCATCCCGAGCCCGATCGCATACTCGTTGCTCTCGGTCGCCAAGCGCACGGCTTCATCGACGTGTCCTTGCCGAAACGCGAGCTCTCCCAGGTTGTTGAGGGTCGACGTGATCCGGGGTTCGTCGCCGGTCGAACGGAAGATCGCCAGCGCGTCGTGGAACAACTTCCTGGTCGCGGGGAGGTCCGTATTCTCGCGGACCGAAGCGCTCCGCGCGCGCCCGAACAGGCAACCGCCGGCCAATCGCTTGTGGCCGAGCCGAGTGAAGATCGCTTCGGCCCGGTCGTATGGGGCATTGGCATCGAACGTCGGATCGGTGAATGCCGAGGCTGCCTCACTCGTCAGCGCGAGCGCCAGGCCGAAATCGTCGCCCAGGATCTCGGCTTCCTGACGGGCCGAGGCCGCGAGCGCGCGCGATCGCCCGTACATCGCATAACTGTTGAGGAAATAGGCGAGGGTACAGGCGAGATGAAGGTGGTCGAGGTTCGGCTCGCCGGTGTCGGAAGCCGCAAGGGCCGTCTCCAATCGGGTCGACGCTTCGGCGAAACGGCGGGCCAGCGGCCAATACCAGCGTAGCGAGATCGTCATCGCGATTCCGAGCGGTGGATCGTTCCCCTCGACCAGCGACCAATCCAGCGCGGCGCGCACGTTCTCGAACTCGACGTCGATCCCGCTACGCCAGCGTCGCGTCGGCGTCGATTCGTACGTGCCCGCGGCCTGCGCGGCGAGCGCGGCGTAGAACTCGGCGTGTTTTCGCCGGATCGTCATATGCTCGGTGGTCTCGGTCAGCCGTTCCCCGGCATACTGCCGGGTGGAGACGAGCATGCGATAGCGCTGCTCCGAACCGGCCAGATCGGCGGTCAACAGCGACTTGTCGACCAAGCTCGAGAGGATGTCGAGCACGTCCCACGACTCGAGCGCCCCGCCCGCGCAAACGTTGCCCGCGGCGTCCAGCGAGAAACTTCCGGCGAAGACCGAGGCGCGGCAGAAGACCGCCTTCTCGTCGGGCGTGAGCAGATCGTAGCTCCAATCGATGAGCGCGCGCATCGTCTGCTGTCGCGGCAGCGCGGTCCGGCTCCCCCCGGTCAACAGGCGAAAACGCTCGTTCAACCGCGCCGCCAATTGTTCGACCGAGAGCACCTTCACGCGTGGGGCGGCAAGTTCGATGGCCAGCGCGATGCCGTCGAGCTGACGGCAGATCTCGGCGACCGTCTCGACGTTGTCGTCGGTGAGCGAGAAGCGCCGGTCGGCGGATCGAGCGCGATCCACGAACAGTCCGATCGCGCCATATTCCAGGGCCGATTGCGCGCTTAACCGCCGGTCGTCGGGCGGAACTGCGAGCGAAGCGACCCGCAGTGCCGTCTCGCCGTCGACCGCAAGGGCTTCGCGCGAACTCGCCAGGATGCGCGTCTTGGGTGCGCCGCGCATCACCACATCGGCGACCCGCGCCGCTTGCGCGACGACGTGCTCGCAGTTGTCCAAGATGATCAACGCCTGCTTATCCCGCAGGAACGATACGATCAACTCGGCGGGTGCACGTTCGCCCTGATGGGACAGGCCGAGGACCGTCGCCACCGTTTCGTCGACCAACGCGGCATCGGTCAGGGGCGCGAGTTCGACGAACCAGACGCCGTCGGGGAAATGATCCAGCACGTTGGCGCCGACCTGCAGCGACAGGCGCGTCTTGCCGATGCCGCCTGCGCCCAAGAGCGTGACCAGGCGAGACTCCGCAAGCGCGGTCTCGATCTCGGCGATATCCTCGTCGCGCCCGATGAACGAGGTCAATTGCAGCGGCAGATTGTTCGGCAGCGATTCGAGCGAGCGCAGCGGCGGGAAGTCCGCCTTCAAGTCGGGCGCCACGAGTTGATAGACCTGTTCGGGGTGCGTCAGATCTTTGAGCCGATGCGACCCGAGATCCCGGAGCGCCGCCCGGCTGGGCATCGCGCCCTCGGCGAGTTCCTTGGCGACGCCGGAGAGCAGGATTTGGCCGCCGTGGCCGACGGCCAAGAGCCGCGCCACCCGATTGACGGTCGGTCCGAAATAGTCGCCGCTTCGTTCTTGGGCGACGCCGGTGTGGATGGCCATACGGACGGGCAATCCGTCGACCGCGCTCCAGTCCTGCGAACTCAGCGCACGTTGCATATCGACCGCGGCCTCGATCGCGCCTTGCACGGTCGGAAAGACCGCGAAGAGCGCGTCGCCGACGGTCTTGAAGACGCTTCCGGCGTGCCGGGCGACGGCGTCGCCGAGGATCCGGTCGTGCTGCTGCAGCGCGGCCTGCATGGCGTCGCGCCGCGCCTCCCAGCGCTGGGTGCTGCCTTCGATATCGGTGAAGAGAAAGGTGACCGTTCCGGTCGGGAGCGCGGGTGCGTCGGTCGGAGGAACGCCCATGTCGCCGTCTTCGCAGGTTTGCGGCGAAGGTCCGCCAGAGCAGGCGTCTGCGAGAAAAGGAGCCGAGGGAAGGCCCTGGGGCCGGGCGAAAGCGAGGCAGGCTATGCCCACCGTCATTCTTTCCACCGCCCGGACGCCGTTCGGGAAGCTCGGCGGCGCCCTCGCGCCGCTGACCGCGACCACCCTCGGTGCGGTCGCCCTGGCCGCCGCCATCGAGCGCTCCGGCGTCGACCCTTCGGATATCGAGCACGTGGTCTTCGGCGAAGTGCTGCAAGCGGGCGTCGGACAGAACCCGGCCCGTCAGGTCGTCTTCAAGTCCGGTCTCGCCAAGACGGTGACCGCCGATACCGTCAACAAGGTCTGCGCCTCGGGCCTGCTCGCGGTCGTCAACGCGATGCGTTCGATCGATGCGGGCGCCAACGCGGTGGTCGGTGCCGGCGGCATGGAGTCGATGTCCAACGCGCCCTATCTGCTCAAAGACGCGCGCTTCGGCTATCGCTTCGGCGACGGCACGATGGTCGATGCGATGATCAACGACGGGCTCTGGGATCAATACTTCCCGATGACGATGTCGACGCAGGGCAGTATCGTCGCCGACGAACTCGGCCTCTCGCGCGCCGACCAAGACGCGTTCGCGGCGCAGAGCCATCAACGCGCGCACGCCGCGCGCGAAAGCGGACGGCTCGATCCCGAGATCGTCGCCGTCAAGGTCGCGACCAAAGCCAAGGGCAAGGTCGTCGTCGACGCGCTTCCCAAACGTGGTGAGGTGCGTGGCGAAGGCCACGCGCCGTCCGCGCAGTTCACGCTCGACCAAGAGCGGTACGCGCCCTTCGTGACCGGCGACGCGCCGTTCGCGCTGGTCGATCGCGACGAAGCGGTCCGCGGCGACTCGACGGTCGAGACGCTGGGCAAACTGCGGCCGCTCGAGAAGAACGGCACCATCACCGCCGGCAATGCTCCGGGCGTCAACGACGGCGCGGCCGCGTTGGTGCTCGCGGACGCCGCCTGGGCGAAGGCGCACGGACGAGCGGCGCTCGCGACCGTGGTCGATCACGCGACCGTCGCCTGGGATTCACCGTACATCTGTCTGACGCCGGCGATGGCGGCGCAGAAGTTGCTCGCGAAGCACGGCCTCACGCACGACCAGATCCACGTCTGGGAGATCAACGAAGCATTCTCGGCGGTCGCGCTCACGTCGTCGCGCAAACTCGGCCTCGCCGAAGGGTCGATCAATCGGAACGGTGGCGCCGTCGCGATGGGACATCCGATCGGCGCGTCGGGCGCGCGGCTCATCGGTGCGGTCGTCAATCAGTTGCGCGCGCGCGGCGGCGGGCTCGGCATCGCCTCGATCTGCTCCGGCGGCGGCCAGGGCGATGCCGTCTTGATCCGAGTGGATTAGACCGAACACGATGCGCATCGCCGTTATCGGTGCCGGCCAGATGGGCGCGGGCATCGCGCAGGTGGCCGCCCAAAGCGGACACGACGTCCTCCTCAACGATCGCTCGCGAGAGCTATTCGATCGCGGCGTGGCCGGCATCGCCAAGCAACTGGCCCGTTCGGTCGAGAAGGCGCGCATCACCGCCGACGATCGCGACGCGATCCTGGCGCGCATCGCGTTCGCACCGGCGATCGCCGGCCTCGACGTCGATCTCGCGATCGAAGCGGCCACCGAGAACCTCGACCTCAAGCTCGAGATCTTCCGCGCGCTCGACGGCGCGACGCCCGAGCGCGCGATCCTCGCGAGCAATACCTCGTCGATCTCGATCACGACGCTTGGCGCCGCGACCAAGCGCGCCGAGCGCGTCATCGGCATGCACTTCATGAACCCGGTACCGGTGATGAAGCTGGTCGAGGTCATCCGCGGGATCGCGACCTCCGACGCCACCTATGCGACCGTGCGCGACCTGGCCGTGCAGATGGGCAAGACCGCGGTCGAGGTCCGCGACTTCCCCGGCTTCGTCTCCAATCGCGTGCTGATGCCGATGATCAACGAGGCGATCTACGCGCTCTTCGAAGGCGTCGGCTCGGTCGAGGCGATCGACACCGTGATGAAGCTCGGCATGAACCATCCGATGGGCCCGCTCGAACTGGCGGACTTCATCGGGCTCGACACCTGCCTCTCGATCCTCGGCGTTCTGCACGACGGCTTCGGCGATCCGAAATATCGCCCGTGTCCGCTGCTCAAGCAGTACGTCGCGGCGGGGTGGCTCGGGAAGAAGAGCGGCCGGGGGTTCTACACCTACGCATGAACGTCTCCGAACGCACCCAGTTCTCGCTGACCGACGAACAGCGCGCGATCGCGGGCCTCGCCGCCGAGATCGCCGAGCGCGAGATCGCGCCGTACATCGCGGCCTGGGATCGCGAGCACGTCTTTCCGCGCGAGCTCTACACCAAGCTCAACGACGCGGGCCTGATGGGCCTGATCGTCCCCGAGGCGTACGGCGGCGTCGACGCGGGCTACGTGGCCTACGCGCTCGCGGTCGAAGAGCTGGCGCGCGTGGATGCGGGCACGGCGGTGACGTTCTCGGTGCACACCATGATCTGCAACGCCATCGTCAAGCTCGGCTCGGAAGAGCAGAAGCAGAAGTGGCTGCCGCGCCTGGCCGCGGGCGACGCGATCGCCGCGTTCGCGCTGACCGAATCGGAGGCCGGCTCCGACGCCGCCGCGATCCGTGCGAGCGCGAAGAAGACCGCGGATGGCTACGTGCTCAACGGTCGCAAGCAATGGTGCACCAACGGCACGTGCGGCGCGGTCACGATGGGCATGTTCCGCTCCGGCGGCGCGGGCTCCAAAGGCGTGAGCGCGTTCCTGATCGACAACGCGCTGCCCGGCGTCGTGGTCGAGCGCGTCACCGAGAAGCTCGGCGTGCATACCAGCAGCACGTGCGACCTCGCTTTCGACGACGTCGCGGTCGGGTTCGACGCGTTGATCGGCAGCGAGGGCGACGGCTTCGGCAACGCCATGACCGCGCTCGCGGGCGGACGCATCGGTATCGCCGCGCAGGCGACCGGCATCCTGGCCGCGTGCCTGGACGCATCGGTCACGTTCGCGAAGGACCGGCGCGCGTTCGGCAAGCCGATCGGGGCGTTCGAAGGCGTCTCGTTCAAGATCGCGCAGATGGCGACCGACCTCGACGCGGCGCGCCTGCTGACGTATCGCGCGGCCGCGCTCTGCGATGCGGGCGAACCGTTCGCGATCGAGGCCAGCAAGGCCAAGCTCTTCGCTTCCACGGCGGCGCGCAAGCACGCCTCGGAGGCGGTCCAGATCCACGGTGGGTACGGCTACACCACCGAGTTCCCGGTGGAACGCTATTACCGCGACGCCAAGATCACCGAGATCTACGAAGGCACCTCGGAGATCCAACAGATCATCATCGCCCGCTCATTGTTAGGAAGACTCGACTCATGAACTTAATGGAATACCAGGGAAAAGAACTGTTCAAGCGGGTCGGCATTCCGGTGCCGCGTTCGCAGCATTGCAAGACCGCGCAGGAAGCGGCCGACTTCGTCGCCGCCAACCCGGGCAAGTGGGTGATCAAGGCCCAAGTGCTGATGGGCGGCCGCGGCAAGGCCGGTAAGATCAAGTTCGCGACCGATGCCGATGAGGCGCTCAAAGCCGCGACCGAGATCATGGCGACGCCGATGCCGCCGAACCGGCAGAACCCGGCCGGCGAAGCCATCAACTCGCTGCTGGTCGAAGAGACGCTCGACATCGCGAAGGAAGCCTACTGCGCGATCGCGATCGACCGCACCACCAAGAAGCCGGTCTTCATGGTCAGCAAGTTCGGCGGCATGGATATCGAGGACGTCGCGCACGACCATCCCGAGTCGATCGCCAAGGCGTTCGTCGACGTCGCGGGCGGCTATTGGTCCTACATCGGACGCGATCTCGCGTTCGCCTCGGATCTGGACCCCGGTTTCCGCAAGGCCTTGCCCGGCATCGTCGGCGGTCTCTACGAACTGTTCTTCAAGTACGGCGCCAAACTCGTCGAGATCAATCCGTTGGCATTGACCGCCGACGGCAAGGTCATCGCGTCGGATTCCAAGGTCGAACTCGACGACGACGCGCTCTTCAAGAACCCCGAGTTCAAGCAGTGGCAACAGACGTTGCCGCTCGACGAAGACGAGACGCTCGCGACGGCCGCGGGCCTGGGCATCCGCAACTTCCGTCGCTTCCCCGGCACCGTCGGAACGATGGCCAACGGCGCGGGCCTGGCGATGGCGACCATGGACGCGGTCAAGAACGCCGGCGGCGAGATCGCGAACTTCCTCGACATCGGCGGCGGTGCGAACGCCGAGCGCGTCCGCAACTGCTACGAGCTGGTGATGAACAACACCGATGCCAAGGTGTTCTTCGTGAACATCTTCGGCGGCATCACCCGCGGCGACGAGGTCGCCAAGGGCATCGTCCAAGCGCTCGGCGAGACGACGTCGCGCAAGGTTCCGCTGGTCATCCGCTTGACCGGTACCAACGAAAAGGAAGGCCGCGAAATTCTCGCCGCCAACGGCTTCACGCCGGTGGAGACGATGGACGAAGGCGCCGCACAGGCCGTCAAGATCGCGGCGGGAGCATAAACGTGAGCATCTATCTCGACAAGAACAGCAAGGTCATCGTCCAAGGCATCACCGGTACGGAAGGCTCGTATCACACCGCGCGGATGCTCGCGTACGGCACGAACGTCGTCGGCGGCGTCACCCCGGGCAAGGGCGGACAGAAGAGCGATCACGGTCTGCCGGTCTTCAACACCGTCGCCGAAGCGGTGGCGGCCACCGGCGCGACCCACACCTGTATCTTCGTCCCGCCGCCGTTCGCGGCCGACGCGCTGTTCGAAGCCCACGCCGCCGGCATCTCGTTCGCGGTCTGCATCAGCGAAGGGCTGCCGGTCCACGACGTGCTCCGGGTGGTCGCGGCCACTCCCGGCATGCAGATCATCGGCCCGAACTGCCCCGGCCTGATCTCTCCCGGCAAATCCAGCATCGGCATCATGCCGGGCCATATCTTTAAAGAAGGCGACGTCGGCCTGATCTCCCGTTCGGGGACCCTGACCTATGAAGTCGTCGACCTGTTGACCCGGGCCGGCTTCGGTCAGTCCACGTGCGTCGGCATCGGCGGCGACCCGATCATCGGGACGGTCTTCGTGGACTGCCTGCGCGACTTCGCCAACGACCCCCAGACCAAGGCCATCGTGATCTGTGGCGAGATCGGCGGCTCGGACGAAGAAGATGCCGCGGCCTTCATCGCGGAGCATCTGCCCAACACCCCGATCGTGGCCTTCATCGGCGGCCGAAATGCCCCCCCGGGCAAGTCCCTTGGCCATGCCGGGGCCATCATCTCGGGCAACTTCGGGACCCCGGAGTCCAAGATCAAGGCCTTTCAGGCGGCCAACGTGCCCGTGGCCGACCGCCCGAGCCAGATCCCGGCCCTCCTGGCCGAGGCCCTCAAGAAGAAGGGGTAAAAGCCACTTCGGTCCCCTTCATGCCCTCAGGAACCATCCCGGAAAACGACCGGGGTGGTTTCTTCATATTTAATTCTTAAAGTTTCCTGGGGGGAGAATGACTTACGTCGCTAATAGGCCGAGCATGGCAGATTAAAGGTTGCTGAGAGCAGGGTGCTCGAGGCTGCCGTTTTTCTGACGTACATCACACAACTGATTGAGGGCTAGAATTTGACTACTCTACGTACCCTCCGTCGTACGGCCGTAGCGGCATTGCTACTGGTTGCATTCCTGATCCAGGGAACATGGGCACTGGCAGGAACGACCGGCAGCATCCGCGGTACGGTAATGGATGGAACTGGGGCGCCCGTCGCGGGTGCCAAGATCACGGCGTCGTCGCCGTCCCAGACCATCTCCACTACGTCGGACGCTCGTGGTAACTTCGGCTTCCTTTCGCTCGCACCGGATTCGTATACGGTGTCTGTCGACAAGGACGGCTACAACCCCATCTCTCTGGCCGGCGTCACGGTGTTTGCGGATAACTCGCAGACGCTCGCGCTGACGGCGACCAAGACCCTTACCGAGATCGTCAAGACGACGTCCCGCGCTGCGGGCAACCTGGTCAAGCCGGGTACCACGTCGGACATCTACTCGGTCAACGCTGCGACCCAGGCCACCGTGGCCGGCGTCGGCGGCGGTTACAACTTGAACAGCGCCTACTCTGCGATCTACTCGCAGCCGGGCGTCTCGTCGTACATCGGCAACTACGGACAAGGCCAGGTCTTCTACATCCGCGGCGCGAGCTACGGCGAGACCGGGTACGAGTTCGACGGCGTGCCGGTGAACCGCGCGTTCGATAACTACGGCGGAAGCTCGTTGTCGAACCTCGGCCAGCAAGAGCTCCAAGTGTACACGGGCGGTTCGCCGTCGTCGGGTACCTCGGCGACGCTGGGCGGCTACATCAACCAGGTCATCAAGACCGGAACGTACCCGGGCTTCGGCACGGTGAACTTCGGCCTGGGTTCGCCTGGCTTCTATCACGATCTGCAGATCGAATCGGGCGGCGCTTCGCCGAACCGTCTGTTCTCGTGGTACGCCGGCTTCGGCGGTTACAACCAGGCGTATCGCCCGTGTAACAACCAGAGCTGCGCCAACTACACCGCCGACGGCACGAACCCGCAAGGCTTCTTCGGCAACGAAGTAGGCGTCGACCGTGGCTTCTCGACCGGCGACTGGTTCGGCAACGGCCCGTTCGCGAGCTGCCCGGGCAACAACATCGCCAACGCACCGGCGACGTACTTCACGTCGACGTTCTACGGCGCGCCGACCTGTACGGTCTTCGCGACGCAGGCCGGCGGCTATCAGGTCGGCACCTCCGACCGCGAACTCGTGGCGAACTTCCACTTCGGGATTCCCCACAAGAACGACGGCGGCAAGGACGACGTCCAGCTGCTCTACAACCACGGCTCGGTCTACTCGTCGTATAACGACAGCATCAACGACGTCGGTGGACTGGGCATGTTCACGAACGCGCTCGCGATCACCGGGTCGGGCTACGGCTTCGGCAACGGCACGAGCCTGAACACGACCGCGTGCACGCTCACGCAGTACGCCGGCTACCTCGGCTACGGCTCGGGCATCTGCGCGCCGGCCGGAAGCACCTCGCCGTTCCCGTATGCGGACGGCCGGATCTTCCCGTCGGGCACCGCGTTCGGTCAAGCGGCCACGGGCCTTGCGTCGACGACGTACTGGTTCCCGAACTCGCCGACCAATCGCGTTCCGTATGCGGGTCTCCCGCTCGGCTCGCGCGCCGGCATCTTCAACGATGTCGCGATCGTCAAGGCCCAGTACCAGAAGAACATCGGCAGCAACGCGTACGCGCGTATCTACGCCTACTCGTTCTACTCGGACTGGCTCCAGAACAGCCCGAACGAGGCCTCGCTCTACTACGGCCTCATCGGTGACGGCTCGAGCGCGAACGGCGACTACCCGTCGCCCGACTACGAGCTCGAGACCCACACCCGCGGCGTCTCGTTCGAATACGCGAACCAGATCAACGCACAGAACCTGATCCGGTTCACGGGCAACTACGTGACCGCATCGCTCAACCGCTTCAACAACGCCTCGTGGGAAGGGACCGGCCCCGGCTTCTCCTCGCCCATCTTCGGAACGGTTGTCGGCGGAACCGCGACCAGCCTCGTGGATGCCAACGGCAACTGCTACTCGTTCTCGAGCGGCGCGTTGCTCTCGTGCATGTCGTCGTCGACCCAAGGCACCTTCGGCGCCCCGACCAAGGGCCACGCCGACGGCCACGCCTGTTCGTTCCTCGGTGCGGCCACGGCCGCGTGTCTCGCGAACGCACAGTTCGTCGTGACGCGTCCGAGCGGTACCGGAACGACCAAC
>Ga0070691_10000105_pt1 | contig 24902 bp, 23 predicted proteins | sample KBSK1101metaG_FD_64673 | JGI IMG/M metagenome (GOLD analysis project Ga0070691, IMG submission 64673) | Corn, switchgrass and miscanthus rhizosphere microbial communities from Kellogg Biological Station, Michigan, USA - KBS K1-10-1 metaG | ecosystem: Host-associated > Plants > Roots >... | reverse complement strand
GGCCTACGAGGTCTGGTGGGCGCTGGTCCTCGGCTTCGCGATCTCGGCCGTGGTCCAGGCCTGGGTCCCGCGCGAGCGGATCGAGGCCAACCTCTCCGGCAGCGGCTTCCTCCCGATCGCCAAGGCGACCGGGCTCGGCGCCGCCTCCTCCTCCTGCTCCTACGCGGCGATCGCGATCGCCAAGTCGCTCTTCCAGAAGGGGGCCTCGGCGGTCACCGCGCTCTCCTTCCAGTTCGCCTCGACCAACCTGGTCTGGGAGCTGGGCCTGGTCCTCTGGGTGCTGATGGGCTGGCAGTTCGCCCTCGCCGAGTACGTCGGCGGCATCCTCCTGATCGCCCTGATGGCGGCGCTGCTGCGCTTCTTCGTCTCGCCGCGCCTGGAGGAGCGGGCCCGGCGCCACGCGCAGCAGGCCCAGGAGGGTCACCGGCACGGGAACGCCGGCGCCGACCGCCTGCCGTGGCGGCAGCGACTCGCGTCGGCCGAGGCCTGGGGCGACGTCGGCGCCAACTTCCGCGGCGACTGGCTGATGCTCTGGAAGGAGATCGTGCTCGGGTTCCTGCTCGCCGGCTTCATCGGCCTGCTCGGCGACGATTTCTTCAACTTCCTCTTCGTCACCGACGCGCCGCCGCTGGTGCGGACGGTCGAGAACGTCCTCGTCGGGCCGCTGATCGCGATCCTCAGCTTCGTCTGCTCGATCGGCAACGTGCCGCTGGCGGCGGTGCTGTGGTCGGGCGGGATCAGCTTCGCCGGCGTGATCGCCTTCATCTTCGCCGACCTGATCGTGCTGCCGATCGTGCTCGCCTACCGCAAGTACTACGGCACCGCCTTCGCGCTGCGGATCACGGCGCTGATGCTGATCACGATCGTCATCGCCGCGCTCGTCGTCGACGGCCTCTTCGGCCTCGCCGGGCTGATCCCCAGCGGCCCCCGCCCCACCCGCGAGGACGTCTTCGGGACGATCGAGCTCGACTACAAGCTGGTGCTGAACCTGTTCGGCCTGGCGGTCTTCGCCCTCCTCTGGCTCAGCCGCCGCGGCCCCTCCTCTCACTGCCCCGCTCACTCCCCAGCGGAGATGAGTGGGCCCGGCACGATCGGGGTATAGGCTCGCCTCACGTGCCCGAGGCGAGAGCCGCAGACGACACAGAGTCCCTGCCCGGAGCCTCCTCCGTCAGGTACGAGGGCGCGACGAAGCGGTACGGCGGCTCCGACCGACTCGCGGTCGACCACCTCACCCTCGAGGTCCCGGCGGGCGAGATCTGCGTCCTGGTCGGCCCCTCCGGCTGCGGCAAGACGACGGCGATGCGGATGGTCAACCGCACGGTCGAGATGACCGAGGGCGACATCCTCATCGGCGGCAGCTCGGTGCGCGAACGCGAGCCGGCGCAGCTGCGGCGAGAGATCGGTTACGTGATCCAGCAGATCGGCCTCTTCCCGCACCGCACGATCAGCGAGAACATCGGCGCCGTGCCCGACCTGCTGGGCTGGAGGAAGGACCGGACCGAGGCCCGCAGCGCCGAGCTGCTGGCGCTGATCGGGCTCGACCCCGAGCTCGGCGACCGCTACCCGGTGCAGCTCTCCGGCGGCCAGCAGCAGCGCGTCGGCGTCGCCCGCGCGCTGGCGGCGGACCCGCTGGTGATGCTGATGGACGAGCCCTTCGGGGCGATCGACCCGATCAACCGCGAGCACCTGCAGAACGAATTCCTGCGCCTGCAGGCCCAGGTCCGCAAGACCGTCCTCTTCGTCACCCACGACATCGACGAGGCGATCAAGATGGGCGACCGGATCGCGATCATGCGCGAGGGCGGCAAGCTCGAGCAGTACGCGACCCCGGCCGAGGTGCTGATGGCGCCGGCGACCGAGTTCGTCGAGGACTTCGTCGGCGCCGACCGGGCGCTGAAGCGGCTGGCGCTGATGCGGGTCTCCGACATCTCCCTCTGGGAGGCGCCGCTGGCCTACGTCGGCCAGCCGACCGCCGAGGTGCGGGCCAAGCTCGACCGCGACGACGTCGAAGTCCCCTACCCCCTGCTGGTCGACGCCGAACGGCGGCCGCTGGGCTGGCTGTCGGAGCGCGACCTCGGCGCCGACACCGTTCCCCGGCAGCCGGACTCGCCGCTCGGGCCGCTGCTGGAGCTCGACGACGTGATGCGCGACGCGCTCGCCGACCTGCTCCAGGGCGAGGCCCAGTACGCGGCGGCGGTCGACCACGAAGGCCGCATCGCCGGCGTGCTCTCGGTCGAGATCATCTCCGAGTTCCTCAAATCGCCGCGGGCGAAGAGCGACGAGCACAGCGCCGTGGAGCGGCCCCATGACTAGCCCGGCGCTGCTGGCCGCGGTCGGCGAAGTCGGCAAGGGCTTCATCCAGGAACGCAGCTCCGACACCCTGCCCTGCCAGGCCGACTCCAGCAAGCTCTTCTGCTTCGACTGGGCCAGGGAGAACATCGGCCGCTACGCGACCCCGACCCTGCAGCAGCTGGAGCTGGTCGTGATCTCGGTCCTGATCGGCTTCGCGATCGCCTTCGCGCTCTCGGTCTTCGCCCACCGCCATGCCTGGGCGCGGCCGCCGCTGCTCGCCGGGACCGGGATCCTCTTCGCGATCCCCAGCATCGCCTTCTTCCTGCTGCTGCTGCCGATCACCGGCCGCGGCCGCGAGACCGCGATCATCGCCCTCAGCGCCTACACGCTGCAGATCATCTACCGCAACGTGATGGTCGGCCTCGCCAACGTCCCCGACTCGGTGCGCGACGCCGCCCGCGGGATGGGCCTGACCGACCGCCAGATCCTCTGGAAGGTCGAGCTGCCGCTGGCGACGCCGGAGATCGTCGCCGGCCTGCGCATCGCCACCGTCAGCACCGTGGCGATCGCCACCCTGGCCGTCTTCGCCGGCGGCGGCGGCCTCGGCACCCAGATCTACGGCGGCGGCAACCTCAGCTTCACGACCAGCATCATCATCGCCGGCGCCATCGCGATCTTCATGGCGCTGTCCTTCGACGTGATCCTGCTGGCGATCCAGCGCCTGGCCACTCCCTGGCGGCGGGCGGCGGCCGCATGACCGCCCTGCCACCGCTCGCCTCCTTCGGCGGGGCGATCGAATTCATCTTCACCCCGCAGGAATCGAACGTGACCGGCGGCAACAAGGTCGGGGGCATCGACAAGGTCCTGGAACTGGCGATGACCCAGATCGAAGTCTCGATCTTCGCGCTGGCGCTGGCGCTCGTCGTCGCCCTGCCGGTGGGCCTCTACTTCGGCCACAAGGGGACCGGCGAACTGCTGGCGGTGGGCCTCGGCAACGCCGGCCGCGCCGTGCCCGAGCTGGCGCTGATCGCCTTCATGGCGGCGGCGATCGGGGTCGGCGTCCTCAACCTCACGATCGCGCTCGCCGTGCTCGGCATCCCGCCGATCCTGACCAACACCTTCGTCGGCATCCGCCAGGTCGAGCGCGCTACCGTCGACGCCGCGCGCGGCCTGGGCATGAGCGAGTTTGAGATCCTCCGCAAGGTGGAGCTGCCCCTTGCGGTACCCAGCGTGATGAGCGGCGTCCGCGGCGCCTCCGTGAACATCGTCGCGACGGCGACGATCGCGCCGCTGGCCGGAGTCCTCACCCTCGGCGACTTCATCATCAACGAAAACGTCTACGGCACCGACGGGGTCCTGGCCGGGGCGATTCTCGTCGCCCTCCTGGCCCTCGCCTTCGAGTTCGGCCTCGCCGCGCTCCAACGCCGTCTCACCTCCAAGGGCCTGAAGCTGAAGCCCTCGTGATCCGTCCGAAAACACACAAGGAGGCATCAAAGTGAGGTCCAACACGACGAGGCTGCGAACGGGCTTGGCCCTGCTGGCGGCACTCGCCCTGGCGCTCGGCGTCACCGCCTGCGGCAGCAGCGACGACAGCAGCTCAACCGAAGGCGGCGAAGGCGGCGGTGCGATCGTCTCCAACCCCGACAACGGCAAGGTCAGCCTGACGATCGGCTCGAAGAACTTCCCCGAACAGGAAATCCTCGGGGAAATCTACGCGCAGGCGCTGGCCGCGGCCGGTTACAAGGTCAAGAGCGACCTCAACCTCGGCTCTGAAACCGTGGCCCTGCAGGCGGTGAAGTCCGGGGCGATCTCGGGTTACCCGGAGTACGCCAGCACGGCCCTGACCTCGTTCTTCGGCAAGGAACCGGAAGACGTGCCGGCCGACGCCGAGGGCGCCTACGAAGAGGCCAAGGCCGAATTCGAAAAAGAAGATCTGACGGCGTTCCCACCGACCCCGTTCGCCAGTGCCAACGCGGTCGGGACGCTGAAGAAGACGGCTGAAAAGTACGGCCTCGAGACCGTCTCCGACCTCGAAGGCGTGTCCGAAGAACTGTCCCTCTACGGCTCGCCCGAGTGCCCGGAACGGATCGACTGCAAGAAAGGCTTGGAAGAACTGTACGGGCTGAAGTTCAAGTCCTTCCACCCGGTCGACATCAGCCTCCGCTACACGGTGCTCGAAAAGGGCCAGGCCGATCTCTCGATCCTCTTCACCACCGACCCGCAGCTCGCGGCGGAGAAGGACAAGTTCGTGATCCTCGAAGACGACAAGGAAGTGTTCCCGGCCGGGAACGTCATCTTCGTGACCAAGAAGTCGACCGCCGAAAAGGCCGGTCCCGACTACGAAAAGACGATCGTCCAGGTCCAGGAAGGCCTGACGCTGCCGGTCATGCAGGAGCTCGACGCCCGGGTCGAACTCGAAAAGCAGACCCCAAAGGAAGCCGCCGCGGCCTACCTCAAGTCGGCGGGCTACACCGGCTGACCAACCGACCCGGCCGATGGGCCGATATGTCGACCTGGAGTCGACATATCGGCCCATCGGCTTCTATGGGGCGGTGAGGCGCTTTGAGCGCGTGCGGATGCGGGTGAAGCAGAGGTGGGCGGCCCAGGCGGCGGAGAGGCCGGTGACGCCGGCTAGCAGCAGGGCCACGCGCGGGTCGTAGGTTTCCGCCAGCCAGCCGGTCAGCGGCCCGCCGATCGGGGTCGAACCGAGGAAGACGACCGAGTAGAGCGCCATCACCCGGCCCCGCATCACCGGCTCCACCGCCAATTGCAGGGTCGAGTTGATCGTCGCCGCGAAGGTGACGGCGGCGGCGCCGAGGCCGGCCAGCACCACCACCTCCAGCGCCAGGCTCGGCATCGCCGCCGCGAGCAGCGCCAGGACGCCGAAGGCGAGAGCGCCGGCGGCGATCAGGCGCGGGCCGGTGCGGCCGTGGTGGCCGTTGACGAGGGCGCCGGCGATCGAGCCGACCGCCATCGCCGAGACCATCGCCGCGTAGGTCGAGGCGCCGCCGCCGAAGCTGAACCTGGCCAGCAGCGGCAGCACCACCTGGAAGTTGAAGCCGAGCGTCCCGACCAGCGCCATCAGGGCCAGCGGCACCGCCAGCTCCGGGGTGGCGAGGACGTAGCGCAGGGCGGCGCGGATCGCGCCCGGCTCGCGTGGGGCGACCGGCTCCGTGTGCAGCCCGCGCGGGTCCATCCCCCAGAGGGCGACGATCATCGCGATGAAGGTGAGCGCGTTGAGCCCGAAGCAGGGAACGACGCCGAAGCCGGCGATCAGCAGCCCGGCCAGGGCCGGGCCGACGATCCGCGCCATCTGCACGATCACGCTGTTGAGGCTGACCGCGTTGACCACGCGGCCGGGCCCGACCATCTCCATCACGAAGCTCTGGCGGGCCGGGTTGTCGACGGCGTTGACCGAGCCCATCGCGAAGACGGCGAGGAAGACCATCCAGGGCTCGACCACCCCGGTCGCGGTGACGGCGAAGAGCCCGAGCGCCGGGATCGCCATCAGCGCCTGGGTGATCATCAGCAGCCGCCGTTTCGGGATGCGGTCGGCGAGCAGCCCGCCCCAGGCGCCGATCAGCAGCATCGGCAGGAACTGCAGCGCGGTGGTGAGGCCGACGGCGACGCCGCTGCCGGTCAGGGTGAGGATCAGCCAGATCGCGGCAACCGTCTGCATCCAGGTCCCCGAGAGGGAGATCAGCTGGCCGGCGAAGTAGCGCCGGTAGTTGGGAACCTCGAGCGAGTTGAACGAGCGGCGCAGGGCGGCGCTCACGAAACGCCGCGCCGGGCCGGCGCGTCTTCACTCTCCAGCATGCCCTCGAGGATCTGCGCCGCCCGCTCCAGCGTCTCGACGTCGGCGTCCGGCATGTCGCGCATGCGCCTCGCCAGATAGGCGTTCTTGCGCCGGCGCAGGCGCCGCAGGCGTTCGCGGCCGGCGGCGTTGACGCTGACCAGGAAGCTGCGGCCGTCGGCGGGGTCGGCGGTGCGCTCGACCAGGCCCTCGCGTTCGAGGCAGCCCAGCGTGCGGGTGACGGTCGGGCGCTTGACCCGCTCCAGCGCCGCCAGCTCGCTGGGAGTGAGCGGGCCGTGGCGCTCGATCGTCGCCAGCGCCGCGGTCGAGGTCGGGGTCAGCCCCGTCGCCTCGGCGGCCGCCTCCTGGCGCAGCCGCCGCGCCGTCCGCACGATTCCCAGCCGCAGCCGGGCGGCGGAGTCGGTGAGCGAGTTGTCGGCGGTCTTCGGCGGCATTGATTAGCGTTGGTAATTAGTTTAGCAAACCACTTTTTGCCAGATCTCGTGGCGCGTCGCCAGGCTCGACCCGCTCCGGCGGGTCTTGTCATTTCCGAGCTCGATCCTCGAGGCTCAGGCGGCGAAGCGTTTGGCCGAGCGCTCGCGCGCCTTCGCCGCCTCGACCTCGCGGTCCTTCGGCGGCGCCGTCGTGACCAGGCGGTCGAGCAGCTTCGTCGTCACCGCGGAGATTTCCGCGACGGCGTCGTCGAAGGCCTCCCGGTTTGCCTGCGAGGGCTTGGTGGAGCCGCTGATCTTGCGCACGTACTGCAGCGAGGAGGCCTGGACCTCGTCGGCGGTCGCGGGTGGCTCGAAATTGTGGAGGGTGCGAATGTTTCTACACATCGGTCGATCTTAGACCCGGCGGTTTGCCCCGACTAGCGGTCCGCCGGTGCACCTCGGTCGCGGCCGCCTGGTCGCGCGGCCGCACGACGATCTCGTCGACGTTGACGTGGGCGGGCCGCGAGACCGCCCAGCGGATGCACTCGGCGACGTCCTCGGCCCGCAGCGGCTCCATCCCCTCGTAGACGCGGGCCGCCGCCTCCTCGTCGCCGCCGAAGCGGACCAGCGAGAACTCGGTCTCGACCATGCCAGGGGCGACGTCGGTGACGCTGACCGGCTCGCCCAGCAGCTCCAGCCGCAGCGTCTTCAGCATCGCCCGCTGGGCGTGCTTGGCGGCGGTGTAGCCGGCGCCGCCGCGGTAGGTCTCGAAGGCGGCGATGCTGGTGACGGCGACGACGTGGCCCTCGCCGGACTCGACCAGCCGCGGCAGCAGCGCCCGGGTCATCCGCATCGTCCCCAGCACGTTGGCCTCGTACATCGTCCGCCACAGCTCCTCGTCGGCCTCCCCCACTCCCTCCAGCCCGAGCGCGCCGCCGGCGTTGTTGACCAGCACCCGGCAGGCCGGGACCCGCGCCACGAAGGCCGCGACCGAGTCGGGATCGGCGACGTCGAGCGCCAGCGCCCGGCCGCCGATCTCCGCCGCCAGCTGCTCGAGCCGCTCGAGCCGGCGGGCTCCGAGCACGACCTCGTAGCCGTCGGCAGCGAGCAGCCGCGCGGTCGCCGCGCCGATCCCGCTCGACGCCCCGGTGACGACCGCCGTCGCCGCCACGCCGCGCCCGCTAGTAGCGGTAGTGGTCCGGCTTGTACGGGCCCTCGGCGGGGATGCCGAGGTAAGCGGCCTGCTCGTCGGTCAGCTCGGTCAGCTTCACGCCCAGCGCCTCCAGGTGCAGTCGCGCGACCTTCTCGTCGAGGTGCTTGGGCAGTACGTAGACCTGCTTCGCCTCGTACTGGACGCTCTTGCCGAAGAGCTCGATCTGGGCGATCACCTGGTTGGTGAACGAGTTCGACATCACGAAGCTCGGGTGGCCGGTGGCGTTGCCGAGGTTGAGCAGGCGGCCCTCGGAGAGGAGCACGATCGAGTGCCCGTCGGGGAAGCGCCACTCGTCGACCTGGGGCTTGACGTTGATCCGCTCGGCGGCGCCCGCTTCGAGCCCGGCGACGTCGATCTCGTTGTCGAAGTGGCCGATGTTGCCGACGATCGCGTTGTGCTTCATCCGCGCCATGTGCGCGGCGGTGACGATGTCCTTGTTGCCGGTGGCGGTGACGAAGATGTCGGCGCTCTCCACGACTTCGTCGAGCGTCCGCACCTCGTAGCCCTCCATCGCCGCCTGCAGGGCGCAGATCGGGTCGATCTCGGTGACGATCACGCGCGCGCCCTGGCCGCGCAGCGAGGAGGCGCAGCCCTTGCCGACGTCGCCGTAGCCGCAGATCACCGCGACCTTGCCGCCGATCATCACGTCGGTGCCGCGGTTGATGCCGTCGACCAGCGAGTGGCGGCAGCCGTAGAGGTTGTCGAACTTCGACTTGGTGACCGAGTCGTTGACGTTGATCGCCGGGAACAGCAGCTCGCCGCTCTCGGCCAGCTGGTAGAGCCGGTGGACGCCGGTCGTCGTCTCCTCGGTGACGCCCTGAATCCCTTCGCCGAGCCTGGTCCAGCGCCGCGGGTCCTGCTCGAGCGAGCGCCGCAGGGTTTCGAGGATGATCCTGAACTCGCCCGACTCCGCCGTCTCCGGATCCGGGACGGCGCCGGCCCGCTCGAACTCGGTCCCCTTGTGGACCAGCAGGGTCGCGTCGCCGCCGTCGTCGAGGATCATGTTCGGGCCCTCGCCGTCGGGCCACAGCAGCGCCTGCTCGGTGCACCACCAGTACTCCTCCAGGGTCTCGCCTTCCCAGGCGTAGACGGGGATGCCGGCGGCGGCGATCGCCGCGGCGGCGTGGTCCTGGGTCGAGAAGATGTTGCAGCTGGCCCAGCGCACCTCGGCGCCGAGCGCGACCAGGGTCTCGATCAGCACCGCGGTCTGGACCGTCATGTGCAGGGAGCCGGTGATCCGCGCGCCTTTGAGCGGCTGCTCCGCGGCGTACTCCTCGCGGGTCTGCATCAGGCCCGGCATCTCCACCTCGGCGAGGGCGATCTCCTTGCGCCCGAACTCGGCGAGGTCGACGTCGGCGACCCTGTAGTCCTGCGTTGCGGTGCTGGCGGTCATCGGCTGCACGTCTCCTGGGGTTGGTTGGAAATTGCTGAGCCATGGTACGCGAAGGGGGTCGGCCGTTCGGCGTCGAATCAATCGCGGTGAGCTCCGAGGCCGCGACGAAGCCGGTGCGCTATCCGCCGGGCATGGACGCCCGCAGCACCCGGGTGGCGGAGAAGCTGAACACGCCGATGCTGATCGCGGCGGCGCTGACCCTGCCCACCGTGGCGATCACCGAGTCGCATCCGGGCGGCACCCTGGAGCAGGTCGCCATCGTTCTCAACTGGATCACCTGGACCGCCTTCCTGGTCGAGTTCGTGGTCATGCTCTCGGTCGTCCCCGACCGCTGGGCCTGGGTCCGCCGCCGCCCGCTCGACCTGATCATCGTCTTCCTCACCCCGCCGGTGCTGCCGGCCGGGCTGCAGAGCCTGCGCGTCCTGCGCCTGCTGCGGCTGCTGCGCCTGCTCCGCCTCGCCCAGCTCTCGCGCGAGGTCTTCTCGCTCGAGGGGCTGCGCTACGCGGCCCTGCTGGCGGTGCTGACCGTGGTCGGCGGCGCCGCCCTCTTCGGCGCCTTCGAGGGGCACCACGAGAACCTCAGCTTCTGGGACGACGTCTACTGGGCGATCACGACGATGACCACGCTCGGCTCCAGCATCGAGCCGACGACGACCGGCGGCGAGATCGTCTCCACCGTCGTCCTCATCGTCGGCATCGGCTTCGTCGCCCTGCTCACCGGCTCCTTCGCGCAGCGCTTCCTCGCCCCCGAAATCGCCGAGATCGAGGAGGAGCTGGCCGAGGAGGGCCTTTCCGCCGAGGCCGTCGCCCTGCGCGAACTGCGCAGCGTCCAGGCGCAGCTGCAGGCGCTCGAGATCGCGGTCGAGCGGATGGCCGGCGAACGCTCCAGGTAGCCGGTCGTCGCTTGCCGCGCCTCAGTCCTCGCCGTCGCCCTCCGCGGCGATCTTCGCCTCCAGCTCCTTCATCACCTCGGGGTCGCGCAGGGTGGTGACGTCGCCCAGGGCCCGGCCCTCGGCGATGTCGCGCAGGAGCCGTCGCATGATCTTCCCGGAGCGCGTCTTCGGCAGGTCGTCGGCCCAGATCACGCGCTTGGGTCGGGCGAACTTGCCGATGTGCTGGGCGACCGAGGCGCGGATCCCCGCGACCAGCTCGTCGCTGGGCTCGGTGTCGCCGTTGAGGGTGACGAAGGCGCAGATCGCCTGCCCGGTCTCCTCGTCGGACTGGCCGATCACCGCCGCCTCGGCGACCTTCTCGTGGGCGACGATCGCCGACTCGACCTCGGCCGTCGAGAGCCGGTGGCCGGAGACGTTGACGACGTCGTCGATCCGCCCGATCACCCAGAAGTAGCCGTCGGAGTCGCGCCGCGCCGCGTCGCCGACCAGGTAGCGCTCGCGGCCGAACTTCGAGAAGTAGGTCTCGACGAAGCGCTCGTCCTCTTTGTAGAGCCCGCGCAGCATCGAGGGCCAGGGTCGCTCCAGGACCAGCAGGCCCTGCCCCTCGGCGACCGGCTCGCCCTCCTTCTCGTCGACCACCTGCGCCTCGACCCCGGGAAACGGCGTCGTCGCCGAGCCCGGCTTGGTCGCGGTGATCCCCGGCAGCGGCGCGATCATGATCGCGCCGGTCTCGGTCTGCCACCAGGTGTCGACGATCGGACAGCGTTCGCCGCCGATCGCCTTGTGGTACCAGAGCCAGGCCTTGGGGTTGATCGGCTCCCCGACCGAGCCCAGCAGCCGCAGCGAGGAGAGGTCGGATTGCGCGGGGATCTCGGCGCCCCATTTGATGAAGGTGCGGATCGCGGTTGGCGCCGCGTAGAGGATCGTCGCCCCGTAGCGCTCGATCAGCTCCCACCAGATCCCCTTGCCCGGGTAGTCCGGCGCCCCCTCCCACATGACGCTGGTGGCGCCGTTGGCGAGCGGCCCGTAGACGATGTAGGAGTGGCCGGTGACCCAGCCGACGTCGGCGGCGCACCAGTAGACGTCGGACTCCGGCTTCAGGTCGAAGACGTAGCGGTGGGTGGTGGCGACGCCGGCGAGGTAGCCGCCGGTGGTGTGGAGGATCCCCTTCGGCTTCGCGGTCGAGCCCGAGGTGTAGAGGATGAAAAGCGGCTGCTCGGCCTCCATCGGCTCGGCCGGGCACTCGGGGGCCGCCGCGGCCATGGCCTCGTCGTAGAAGACGTCGCGGCCCTCGCGCATCGGGCACTCGATCCCGGTGTGGCGGACGACGACGATCCTCTCCAGGCTCGCCAGCGCGTCCATCTGCTCGTCGACCGCGGGCTTGATCGGGGCCGTCCTGCCCTTGCGGCGGGCGCCGTCGACGGTGACCAAGGCCTTCGCCGCGGAGAACTCCATCCGCTCCCGCACCGACTCGGCCGAGAAGCCGCCGAAGACGACGTTGTGGATGGCGCCGATGCGGGCGCAGGCCAGCATCGAGACGACCACCTCAGGGATCATCGGCAGGTAGATCCCGACCACGTCGCCCTTCTCGACGCCGAGGTCCTTGAGCGCGTTGGCGAAGCGCTGGACGTCGCGGTGCAGGTCGGCGTAGGTGACGTCGCGCTCCTCCCCCTCCTCGCCGCGCCAGTGGTAGGCGACGCGGTCGCCGATCCCGGCCTCGACGTGGCGGTCGAGGCAGTTGGCGGAGGCGTTCAGCCGCCCGTCCTCGAACCACCTGTAGAAGGGCGGGTCGGAGTCGTTCAGCGACCGCTTCGGCTCCGTCTCCCAATCGAGCAGCTCCCTCGCCCGCGCCAGCCACCAGGCCTCGGGGTCGGCAGCCGCCTCCTCGTAGACCTTCGGGTCGTTCCAGAGGGCGCGCTCGCGAAACTCAGCGGGCGGCTCGAACTTCTCCACCTCGAGCATCTGCTCCAGCTCCTGCTCAAGACCCATGGAGCGAAACCTACCCCAGGCCGGGACGCGCTATGCCGATCCGCGGATCAGTAACCGGCGGGATGGCGTGCGATAAACCCTTCCGGCGAGTCGACCCAGGGGTCATGCCAACGAGGACCCGGTCCGCCGACGGTGTCGAAGGCGATGCCGGCGATCACCATCCAGGCGTGTTCGGCGTTGGCGTAGACGGTGATCCACTTGCCGGGGCCCGGTTCGCCCCAGGTCTCGAGCCCGGTCGAGTCGAGCGGGCTTTCGAGGAAGCCGCCGCCGTGCAGGGCGAAGCTGACCGCGCCCGAGCAGTCGTAGCCGGAGGATTCGAAGGAGCCGTGACCGCCGCCCCAGATGTAGGGGGTGGTGGCGATCGAGTTGGCGGCCGAGATCGCTTCCTGGACCGCCGGCGGCGCCGAGGCGGGCGCGCTGGCTTCGCTTTCGCTGATCACGTGGGCGGACTCGCCGGGGGTCAGCGGCGCCGGCACCTGGCCGGTGGTCGCTTCGCCGCCTTCGGAGGCGATCTGGTTGGAGATCGAGGCGAGGTTGCTGTTCAGCGCCTGTTCGCGGCTTTCCAGCGCTTCCATCGCTTCGCGCCGTTCGGCCTGAGCCGCCTTCAGTTCGGCGAAGCGGGACTCGGCCTCGGCCCGGGCGGAGGCGACTTCGGCCTCGATCGCGGCGATCGAGTCGCGCGCCCTCTTCACCTTGGCGCGGTTGTCGGCCAGCTTGGCGACGGCCTCGGTGACTTCGTCGCGCAGCGTTTTGACCCGGTCGACGACCGAGTCGTCGTAGCTCTGGATCCGGCTCAGGTATTCGGTCTGCGCCGCCATGTCGGACCAGTCGCTGGAGGAGAGGATCGCGTTGATGACGTCGGGCGAGCCGGCTTCGTAGATCGCGACCAGGCGCTCGCGCAGCACCGCGAGGGCGCGGCCGAGCTCGGCCCGGACCTCTTCCAGGTGCGCCTTTTCCTTCTCCAGCGCCGCCGTCGCCCGTTCGAGCTCGTCCTGCTTCTCGGCCAGTTCGGCCTCGACCGCGGCCTGCTTCTGGCGCAGCGCCGAGACTTCGCCGATCATCGTGTCGATCGCGGCGTTCTGTGCGGCGATCGTGTCCGCCAGGGCGCTCTGGCTGGCGTGCACCGCGTCGAGCTTGCCCTGGGTCGCCTCGAGCTTTTCCTGCGGCGTCTCCGCCGGCGCCCGGGTCACCGACAGCGCCAGCGCGCAGATCGCCGCCAGCAGCAGCGCCGCGAACAGCAGCGCGCGCCGCTTGGCCGCGCCCGGGTGGGTGTCGAGGAAGGAGGCCCGCATCGAGATCCGTGCCGCCCACAGGGGACGGGCACGGGCCGCGCAGGCTAGCGAAGCGACCTGAAAATCATGAGGAGTTGCTAATAACGTGCAACTTTACGTGCAAATCGGGCACTTCTGGAGGAGTCGGGGCCCCCGTGTCGAGGGCCCCGACGCCACCGGACTAGGCGAGGAGCTTGGCCTTCGCCTGGTCGAACTCCTCGGCCGAAAGGGCGCCCTTCTCTTTCAGGTCGTTGAGCTTGTGCAGTTCGTCCGCGGGACTGGTGTGGGCCTGCTCGCGCACGTACTGGTCGAAGTGCTGTTTGGCCTCCGCCTGCGCTTTGATCGTGCGGTCGCGCATGCCGCTGCCGCGGGCGATCAGGTAGATCAACGCCGTCAGGAACGGGATGAAGACCAGGAACAGGACCCAGGCGGCCTTCGCCCAGCCCGAGAGCTCGTGGTCGCGGAAGAGGTCGGAGAGGATCGTGATCAGGATCCAGATCCAGATCACGAAGAAGAAGATCTCCAGGGTGATGAGGAGGAGTTCCCCAAGGCTGATATCGGCGAACGGCAACAAGGCGCTTCCTTTCGTTCAGGTTGGCTGGGGCCTAGCCTAGCCGCGCTCGGGCACGGTGGCGGTGACGATCCAGGTCGAAGCCGGGGCCCAGACCCCGTCGGGGCCCTCGAATTCGGCCAGCGCCTCCCGCAGCGCCGCCTCGATTTCAGGCCGGATCCGCTCGGCCTCCTCCCCCGCCAGCCGGATCACCTCGCCAGCCGGGCCGAGCGCGGTCGCGAAGGCGACGGCCTCCTCGAGGTCGCGTCCGAGCTGCAGCGGTAGGTCGCTGCGGCGCAGCGCCACCCGCTCGAAGCCGGCGCCGAGCAGGATCTGGCTGGTCACGTCGGCGTCCCCCATCGAGAACGGCCCCGGCCCGCAGGTCGGCTCGTCGGATTCCTCCGGCTCCTCGACGAAGCGCTCCACCACCTCCTCGGAGCGCCGCACCCACTCGTTCTCGAGCTTGCGGCGCCAGACGACCATGCAGAGGCGCCCGCCCGGCACGAGCGCCTCGCGCACGTTGCGCATCGCCGGCACCGGGTTGGCGAAGAACATCGTCCCCATCCGCGAGAAGGCGTAGTCGAACTCGCGCTCGAACTCGGTCACCTGCAGGTCGCCGCTGGCGAACTCGGCGTTGGCGACGCCGGCGGCCTCTTCGCGTGCCATCTCGACGAAGCGCTCGGCGACGTCGAAGCCGAGCACCGAGCCCTCGGGGCCGACCAGCTCTGCCAAGCGCCGGGTCGTTTCGCCGAAGCCGCAGCCGATGTCGAGGACGCGGTCGCCGGCCGCGGGCGGGTCGCCTCGCATCGCCTCCTCGCCGTGGGCGCCGAGGCCGCCGGCGACGAGGTGTCGATACTCGACGAAGCGATCGAACAGGACCCCGTTCCAGGCTTCCGCAGCCTCTTCGTTGGTCGGCGCGACGCTGGTCACATTCCCCATCCTAGAGCGGTTTGCTCAGGATGCAAGGCGGCTGGCGAAGAGCACGATCGCGACCGAGGTGGCGAGGTTGAGGCTGGAGACCCCGGGCCGCATCGGGATCGCGACGCGGGCGTCGGCGCGCGCCAGCAGCTCGGCGCTGATCCCGTGGCGCTCGGTCCCGAAGGCGAGCACGGCGCGGTCCGGCAGCGCTCCGGGCCGCAGCTCCTCGCCCTCGGGGTCGATCGCCAGCAGCGGCCGCTCGCCAACCGGCAGCGCCTCGACCGCCGTAACCGGCAGCGCGAAGTGGAGGCCGGCGGCGCCGCGCACGGCGTCCGGGTACCAGGGGTCGTTCTCGCCGGTGGTCAGGACCGCGGCCGCGTCGGCGGCGGCGGCGACGCGGATGCAGGCGCCGATGTTGCCCATGTTCTTCGGCTGCTCGAGCAGGACGACCGGGGCCTGCCGCGGGTCGGCGAGCACCGCGTCGAGGTCCACCGCGGGCCGGCGCGCGATCGCGACCACGCCGGTGCGCGGGACCAGCGGCGCCAGCTCGGCGAGGTCGGCGGCATCGACCCGCTCGACCCGCGCGGCCAGGGTCCCGGCGAGGTCGGGCGCCAGCTCGGCGGCAAGCCGGTCCAGCTCCTCGGGCTCGACGGCGACGGCCTCGACCAGCTCGGCTCCGAAGCGCAGCGCGTGCTTGAGCGCGTGGAAGCCCTCGACGACCGTCAGCGCCGGGTCGCGCCGGGCTTTGCGGAAGCGCACCGTGAGGTCGTGGCCCATGGCCCCATCATGACTCGCCCCGGGCCGAGGCGACCAGCCGGTCGCGGCCGGCGGCCTTGGCCCTGTAGAGGGCGACGTCGGCGCGGCTGACGAGGTTCTCGGCGGACTCCTTCAAGTCCCAGCGGGCGAGCCCGGCCGAGCAGGTCTGATCCCCGGGCGTCGCCGCCCGCAGCCGTTCGACGATCTCCGCCGCATGCTCAGGCGCGGTGTCCGGAAGGACCACCAGGAACTCCTCACCGCCGAAGCGGACGATGGTGTCTTCACCGCGCAGCTCCGAGTCCCAGGCGCGGGCGCATTCGCGCAGCATCATGTCGCCGGCCAGGTGGCCGTGGCTGTCGTTGAAGGCCTTGAAGTGGTCGATGTCGACGATCGCCAGGCAGAGATCCGACTCGGCTCGACGCGCCCGAGCCATCTCCCGTGGCAGCTGTTCGTCGAGGACACGGCGGTTGGGGAGGCCGGTGAGGGCGTCGCCGCGGGCCATCGCCGCGACCTCGGTCAGCAGGTTCTCGCGTTCGGACTCGATCCGCTTCAGCGCGGTGACGTCGGTGGCGCGAGCGTAGATCAGCGACTCGTCCGGGGCCAGGGTCGAGCTCCAGCGCAGCCAGCGCCAGCTGCCGTCCTTGGCCAGGTAGCGGTTCTCGAAGCCGACCGTGTCCGCGCCGTCGAAGAGGTCGGCCGCCTCGGCTTCCGTGCGGGAGCGGTCATCCGGATGGACCAGCTCGATGAACGGAACCGCCCGCAGTTCCTCGCCGCTGTAGCCCAGGCACTCTTCCCAGGCCGAGTTGAGCTCGACGAAGTAACCGCTCATGTTGGCGGTGCAGAGCATGTCGTGGGAGAGGTCGAAGAAACGCCGGGCCCGTTGATCCGCCTTCGTACGCCGGGCGACGATGGCGCTGGTCAGCATCATCACGACGGTCAGCGAGACGGCGGTGAAGAACCAGCGGGTGAAGGGGGAGTAGCCGACGGTGCTTTCGACCGTGGCGAGAGCGAGGGCGTAGACGCCGAGCAGCCAGGCGAGGTGCGCGATCGCCACCCGACGCGGAAAGAAGTAGGCGGCGATCAGGGTTCCCCAGACGAAGATCGATCCGTACTGGCCGACCGCGACGCCGCTCTCCCAGACCAGGAGCCCGGTCGCCGCCGCCGTCCCCGCCAGGAGCAGATGCATCAGCGCGATCGGGACCCGCGGAGAGAGAAGCCAGGAGAGCAGGCCGACCGCCGCCATCGCCACGGCGGTGACGATCAGGGCCGTGGTGTCGCCCCCGCTCGGATGGGGCAGGACGAGCGACAGAGCGACGAGCCCGGCGCCGGCGAGCAGCAGGGCGCCGACGGCGCGCGACTCCGGGCGTCCCGGCGCTCTCAACTCCTCGCGATTTTTCGGTATCCCCGCCAAGTGCCTAAACATCGGCAACGGCGGTCGATCCTTTAGAGAGCGGCGGCTCTAGTGCACGACCTCGAACTGGCTCATCAGGCCGTGATCCTCGTGGTCGAACATGTGGCAGTGGATGACGAACTTGCCGGGGTGATCGCTGAAGCGACCGGCGACCCTGATCCGTTCGCCGGGGAAGACGAAGAAGGTCTCCTTGAGGCAGTCTTCCCAGGGCGGCGGCTGCTTGCCGTCGCGCGAGAGCAGGTACCAGTCGCTGTGGTGGAGGTGCATCACGTGGGCGACCGCGGTGCGGTTGACGAAGTCCCAGACCGCCGTCGTGCCCAGCTTCGGGAAGGCTTCGGCGCGGGCCGGGTTGAAGGTCCTGCCGTTGATCCGCCAGGTGGTCTTGAAGAGGCCGCCGATCGTCACCTCCCAGGTCTTGTCGGGCTCGCCATGGCGGCGGTGCCCGACCTGCTCGGCCCAGCCGGGCAGCGGCCGCAGCCGGCGCGGGACCCGGGTCCGGTCGACGACCCGCCCGCGCTCGACCCGGAACTGCATCAGGGCGCCGACGTAGGCGCGCGAGCCGTCCGGGTTGCGGCCGCCGTGGGGGCGGCTGCGCAGCTCCACCGAGTCGCCGCCGGCGCCGGCGAAGTCAACGACCACCTCGGCTCGCTCGGCCGGGCCGAGCAGGACCTGGCGGCGGCGGACCGGCCGCGGCATCAGGCCGCTGTCGCTGCCGATCTGGACCATCGGCATCCCGTTCGAGAGGTGGAGGTTGTAGGAGCGGAACTGGGAGACGTTGAGGATTCGCAGCCGGTAGCGGCAGGCCTCGACCCGGTGGTGGGGCATGAAGGCGCCGTTGACGAGGACGCTGGCGCCGGCGATCCCGTCGGCCGGCGGCCGCAGCTCGGTGAACGGGTCGGTGAGCTGGTTGTGGCGGTCGAAGCTGCGGTCGGCGATCATCAGCGGGACGTCACGGTCCCCGCGCGGCAGCGGCAGCGCCGCCTCGAGCTCGTCGTCGACGATCCACATCCCGGCCAGGCCGCGCCAGCTGTGAGAGGCGGTGCGGTCGAGGCGGTGGTCGTGGTACCACTGGAAGGCGGCCCGTTCCGGATGGCCGTCCTCGGTCAGGTCGTAGACGTAGGTTTTGCTCGCGCCCGGGGCCAGCAGCAGGTCGTTGCCGGACTCGCGGGACGAGAGCCCGCTGGGGATCTGGCAGTAGAAGGAGCGGGGCTGCGACCTGGTCAGCCCCCCGGGCTGACCGTCGAACTGGGTGCGGTTGTGGCCGCCGTGGAGGTGGACCGAGAGCTCGCCGGCGCCGGCCGGCAGCTCGTGCTCGAAGGTGACCGCGGTGCGGTGGCCGGCCGGCCGGCGGATCGTCGGTCCCGGGAAGGTGCCGCCGTAGGTCCAGAGTCGGGTCTTGCGGCCGGGCAGGATCTGCGCCTCCGCCTCACGGATCGGGATGCGGATATGCGAGCCGGTCAGCTCAGGCGGGATCGGCAGCCGCGCCTGGAATGGCACGGCCGCGACCGCCGCGGTGTCCCCACCGAGGGGCAGCAGCCCACCCCCGGCCGCCTTCAGCGGCAGCAGGTAGGCGAGCGCGCCACCGCCGAGGGCGCCGAGGAAGGCTCGGCGCCCCAGGCGAAGCGTGGATGCCGGCTGACCAGACGTGCTTAGTAGCTACCCGTGGGCAGGGGCGTCGTCGCGGCCGGCAGAACCTGAGTCTGCCCGTGCATCCAGGGATGGACGGCGCAGATGAAATACAGGGTCGGCGTCGTCGCCGGGTCCGCCGTCACCCGCTGGGTGATCGAGGTTCCGGATTTCTTTTCCCCGGTGAACCAGGAGTCGCCCTTCTTGGTCGTGCTGCCGAGGGTGCTCCAGCCTTCCGGCCCCGCCGTCGCCGGGTTGACCGTGATCTTTTCGGTTTTCGGGTCGAACCCGTGCCATTTGGCGATCGAGAGGCAGATGTGCTTCGGCGTGAAGCAGTTTTTCCGCGCCTGCGGGGTCTTCGGGACCGAGCCTTTCGTCACCAGCGAGAAGGTGTGCGGGCCGACCTTATGCGGGTCGGTTTCGTTGATCACCTTCAGATCGTCGCCGACGTGGACCGAGGCCGGCGCGACGAACTTCAGCGCACCTTTGACTTCCTTGATGCTGATCGTGTCGGTCGTGTCGGTCGTGCCGGTGGGCACGGTGTCCGCGCTGGCCAGCCCGGGGCCGAAAGCGGCGAACATGATGGCTGCGGTCGCCGCGACCGCCACGAGGAGATTGCTTCTCAAGAGAATCCTTTCTGCGCCGGGGGCCCGGCGTCGGGACGCTTTTTCGAAGAAGGAAATCTAGTCACCCGGCCCTCGCGAATCAAGGCGCAGAGCGACATTGAGCGCCGGTGTAGCCTTGGGGCAAGCGTGGCGTCCTTCCTCCACACCTGCTACCGGATCGGCGAGATCGACCGCTCGATCGCCTTCTACGAACAGCTTGGGTTCGAGGAGGTGGCGCGGATGCCGATCGGCGACGAGGCGATCAACGTCTTCATGGGCATGCCCGGTGAGGACCTGCGGCTGGAGCTGACCTACAACCACGGCGTCGACTCCTACGACCTCGGCAGCGGCTACAACCACATCGCCCTCGCGGTCGACGATCTCGAGGGAACCCTGGAGCGGCTCGCGGGCGCGGGGATCGAGCCCGAAAAGCCTCCCTACCGCCCCGGCAATCGCACCGAGGGCCACCGCATCTGCTTCGTCCGCGACCCGGACGGCTACCGCATCGAGCTGATCGGCGAGTAGGGAGCGGGCCCTCTCGGGGAGCTCGGCTCAGCCCGGGCTGATGCCGCCGCCGACGGCGGGCGGCGGGCCGGTGGGCGCCGGGGTCGGAGCGGCTTCCGGAGCCGGCGTCGGAGAGGCTTCCGGAGCGGCTTCTTCTCCGCCCCCTTCCTTTTCGCCGCCTTCCTTGCCCGGGTCCTGTTCTTCGCTTTCATAGCTTTCTTCTTCTTCGTAGGCTTCGCCGGAGTAGCCCGAGGCGGAGGCGTGGCCGCCGTCGAGCCCGGAGAGCTCCGGCATGCTGTCGGGAACTTCGAATTCGGGGCATTCGCTCCCCTGCGCGGCCGACATGAAGGACTGCCAGATCGGCCCGGCGGTGGGGCCGCCGTAGCCGGTGTATTCGCGCGACTGCGGGTGGCCGACCCAGACGGCGGTCGAGAACATCGGCGTGTAGCCGACGAACCAGGCGTCGGACTCGCCCTCGGAGGTGCCGGTCTTGCCGGCCTCGGAGCTGCAGCCGATCGAGGTGTAGCCGGCGCCGGTGCCGGAGGTGATCACGCCCTCGAGGATCCGCGTCACTTCGTAGGCCTCGCCCGGCGTCAGCACCCGTTCGCCGTCGTCGGCGCCGGACTCGTCGACCTTGCCGTTGGGGAATTCGACTTTGCTGATCGCGGTCGGGTCGTGGTGGACGCCGCCGTTGGCCAGGGTCGCGTAGGCATCGGCCATTTCCAGCGGGGTGACTCCTTCGGCGAGACCGCCGATCCCCTCGGCGGGCACCGATTCCAGCGCTGCGGTGATCCCCATCTCTTCGGCCGTTTCGGTCACGTTCTCGGGGCCGACGTCGAGGTCGAGCTGGGCGAAGATGACGTTGACCGACTCCCAGGTGGCGCTGACGAGGTCCATCGTGCCGCCGCCGGGCTCGGCGTTGTTGACGGTCCAGGTACCGCCCCCCGGGAGCGAGAGGGTCTTCGGAGAGGTGCCGTCGTAGTAGGTCGTATCCGGGTCGATCCCCTGCTTGATCGCGGTCGTCAGGACGAAGGTCTTGAAGGACGAGCCGGGCTGGCGGTGCGCCTGCCAGGCGTAGTTGAACTGGGATTCGCTGGCGTAGCCTTCGGTCGAGGCGAGGGCGACTATCTCCCCCGTTTCCGGGTTGACGGAGGCCAGGCCCGCGGCCGGTCCGCCTTCCGGGTAGCAGACGTAACAGGCCGATTCGACCGCTTCCTCGGCCTTGGCCTGGAGGTCGGGGTCGATCGTCGTGTAGGCCTTGAGACCGCCGTTGCGGACGGTGTTGATCCCGTAGCGGTCGATCAGCTGCTGCTGGACCAGGTCGAAGAGGAAGGCGTCGTGGATCACCTTGTACTTGTCGCCGGGTTCGAGGCCGAGGCCCCTGTCGATCGCCTCGCTGTATTCCTCGGTGGTGATGTACCCCTGCTCCTCCATCGCCCGCAGCACCTCGTTGCGGCGCTGGATCGCCGCCGCCGGATCGAGGAAGGGGTTGTATTCGGAGGGCGCCTGCGGCAGGCCGGCGATCAGCGCCGCTTCGTTCAGGCCGAGGTCCTTGGCGGGCTTGCTGAAATAGGTCTGCGCCGCCGCCTCGGCCCCGACCGCGGTCTGCCCTTCGACCGTCCCATAGGGAGCGGTGTTGAGGTACTGGGTGAGGATCCAGTCCTTGTCGTGGACTTCCTCGAGTTCGAAGGCGAGGCGGGCTTCGCGGAGCTTGCGCTTGAGCGTGTCCTCGGGGTTTGAGATGTAGAGGTTGCGGACCAGCTGCTGGGTTATCGTCGAGGCGCCCTGGACGACGGCCCCCGCCTGCACGTCCTCCCAGGCGGCGCGGACGATGCCTTCGGGGTCGATCGCGCCGTGCTTGAAGAAGTTCTTGTCCTCGATCGCCACCGTCGCCTCCTCGAGACTGCGCGGCAGCGCCTTCGCCGAGACCGGCTGGCGAATGCTGTCGGAGCGGATGAACCCGATCAGGCTGCCGTCGGCGGCGTAGATCGCCGAGGAGCGGCCCTTCTGGACCGGCTGCAGGCTCGAGAGCGGCGGCGCCGAGTTGTAGATGCTGAGCGCCCAGGAGGCGCCGATGCCGCCGGCGACCGCGATCAGACCGCCGACGACCACGAGCGGGATCGCGAACTTATGCCAGCGGGTGACGGGCGGCTTGCGCCGCCGTCTGCGGATACGGGTAGCCATCGGGGCCAGCGATTGTAGAGAGGGCCGGATGCCGGCTGGAACGGTTTGGGGCCGCCGCAATCCAGCTTGCCGAGCGGATAGGCTCGCGCTCCAGTCGGCAGATCTTGGGAGAGATCGGGAGAGAGAGGAGAGTTTTGAAACTCGTGATCGGCATCGTCCGGCCCGAGCGGTCGAATCAGGTCCTGGAGTCGCTCTACCGGGCCGAGGTGAGGGGGTTCTCGATCAGCCGCGTGCAGGGGCACGGCGGCGAGCTCGACCGGGTCGAGACCTACCGCGGCACGACCGTGAAGATGGGGCTGTCGGAGAAGGTCCGCTTCGAGGTCGCGGTCTCCGACGACTTCGTCGACACCACCGTCGAGGCGCTCTGCGAGGGCGCCCGCACCGGCGAGGTCGGCGACGGCAAGATCTTCGTCCTGCCGCTGGAGCGGGCGGTGCGGATCCGCACCGGCGACACCGACCACGGCGCCGTCACGCCGGTGGGCAAATGAGCGTCCTGGCGGGCCTGCCCGCGGCCGCCGTCGCCGGCGTCGATACCGGCGACACCGCCTGGATGCTGGTGGCGACGGCGCTGGTGCTGATGATGACCCCGGCGCTGGGCCTCTTCTACGCCGGGCTGGTGCGGTCGAAGAACACCCTCAACACCTTCATGATGTGCGTGGCGGCGATCGCCGTCGCCACCGTCACCTGGGCCGCGGTCGGGTACTCGATCGCCTTCGACGGCGACGGCAGCATCGTCGGCGGCTTCGGCAACGCCTTCCTCAGCGGCGTCGACTTCGCGCCGCGGGAAGGGACGACGATCCCGGAGCTGGTCTTCTTCGCCTTCCAGGCGACCTTCTGCATCATCACCGTGGCCCTGATCTCGGGCGCGGTGGTCGAGCGGATGCGCTTCGGCTCCTTCCTCGTCTTCGCCGGGCTCTGGTCGGTGCTGGTCTACGCCGTGCTCGCCCACTGGGCCTTCGGCGGCGGCTGGCTGCAGGCCGGCGGCACCCTCGACTTCGCCGGCGGCGTCCCGGTCGAGATGGGCTCCGGCTTCTCGGCCCTGGCGGCGGCGCTGGTGGTCGGCGCCCGCAAAGACTACGGCCGCCAGGCCCTGCTCCCCCACAACGCCGTCTACGTCCTGCTCGGCGCCGGACTGCTCTGGTTCGGCTGGTTCGGGTTCAACGGCGGCAGCGGCTTCTCGACCGGCGATCCCAGCGTGCTCGCCTTCACCAACACCCTGCTCTGCCCCGCCTGCACCCTGGTCGTCTGGTTCGCCCTCGACCTCTTCCGCGGCCGCAAGGTGACCGCGATCGGCGCCGCCACGGCGATCGTCGTCGGCTGCGTCGCGATCACCCCCGCCGGCGGCTACGTCAGCCCCGGCTGGGCGATGCTGCTCGGCGCCCTGGCGGCGCTGCCCAGCTACGCGGTCATCGTCTGGCGCACCCGCACCGGCGTCGACGAGACGCTCGACGTGCTCGCCGCCCACGGCACCGCGGGCCTGTTCGGGATCCTCTTCATCGGCTTCTTCGCCGAGGTCGCCTGGAACGGCGCCTCCGACGGCCTGCTCTACGGCAACGCCGCCCAGCTCGGCGATCAGGCGCTGGCGGCGCTGGCGGCGCCGGTCTACGCCTTCTTCGCCACCTACGTGCTGCTGCGCGCGATCGGCGCGGTGATGCCGCTGCGGGCGAGCGACCGCGAGGAGGCCCAGGGCATGGACGTGGTCCAGCACGGCGAGGAGGCCTACGTCACCGGCGAGGGCGCGATCCTCGTCGTCCCCGAGGACGGCGGCCCGGTCGGCGTGCCGGTGGCCGACCCGGGCTGACGGAGTCAGGCGCGCAGCTTGTAGCCGCTGGAGAAGAGGCGGAGGTTGACGGCGAAGAGGGCCGCGGTGGCGGCGAAGAGGGCGAGGAGCGAGAGCGGGATGCTGGCTTCGGTGTAGCCGACGAAGCCGTAGCGGACCAGGTTGATCATGTAGTAGATCGGGTTGAAGTGGGTCAGGGTCTCGAACGGCTGCGGCAGCAGTTCGGCCGAGTAGAAGACGCCGCCGAGGAAGATCAGCGGCTGCAGGACGAAGGTCTGGGCGAAGGAGACGTCGTCGAACTGCTCGGCCCGGACGCCGATCAGGACGCCGAGCTGGGAGAAGAAGAAGCCGACAAGGAAGAGGCCGGGGATCAGTACGAGGATGTGGTCGACCGGGAGGTCGACCAGCAGCGAGGCGGCGAAGAAGGTGAGCACGGCGACGATCAGGCCGCGCATGAAGCCGCCGAGCGAGAAGGCGAGCAGCAGCTCCAGCGGCGAGGCCGGCGAGGAGAGCTGGTCCTGGATCGCGCCCTGGAACTTCTGCTGGAGGATCGAGGAGGAGTTGTTGGAGAAGGCGTTGATCGACCAGGCCATCATGATCAGGCCGGGGATGACGAAGACGACGTAGTCGATCCCGTGCAGTTCGCCGACCCGCGAGCCGAGGGCGGCGCCGAAGACGGAGATGTAGAGGAAGGTTTCCAGCAGCGGCGCCCCCAGCGTCTGCTTTTTGATCTTCATGAAGCGGCTGACCTCGCGCCGCCAGAGCGTGAAGAGGCGGATCTGGGCGGTGCTCACCGGATCGCCTCGGCCTCGACGTGGGAGCGCGAGAGCTCCTTGCGGCCGACGATCGCCAGGTAGGCGTCCTCGAGGTTGGGGACGCCGTAGCGGTTGGCGAGCTCGCGGCTGCTGCCCTGGGCGACGATCTCGCCGTCGTTGATGAAGGCGATCTTGCTGCAGAGCTGCTCCGCCTCCTCCAGGTAGTGCGTGGTCAGCAGGATCGTCGTCCCCTCGCCGTTGATCCGCTGCACGTAGTGCCAGAGCTCCAGCCGCAGCTCGATGTCGACGCCGGCGGTCGGCTCGTCGAGGATCAGCAGCCGCGGGCGGTGCATCAGCGCGCGGGCGAGGATCAGCCGCCGCTTCATGCCGCCGGAGAGGTTGCGGGTGCGTTCGCCGCGCTTCTCGGTCAGCGAGAAGGTCTCGAGCAGCTCCTTGGTCCGCTCGCGGCGCTCGCGCCCCGGCATCCCGAAGTAGCCGGCGTGGTAGTCGAGCGTCTCCTCGACGGTCAGGAACC
>Ga0070691_10000103_pt1 | contig 25024 bp, 27 predicted proteins | sample KBSK1101metaG_FD_64673 | JGI IMG/M metagenome (GOLD analysis project Ga0070691, IMG submission 64673) | Corn, switchgrass and miscanthus rhizosphere microbial communities from Kellogg Biological Station, Michigan, USA - KBS K1-10-1 metaG | ecosystem: Host-associated > Plants > Roots >... | reverse complement strand
CTCGCCATCGCGGCCGCGGTGCTGGTGCACCTGCTGATCGGCATCCACAACGCCTGGGACATCGTCACCTATATCGCGATCGAGCGCCCCGAGATGGACGGTAACGGCAAGCCCCGTGGCGGATAGGAACGGAAGAGCGCTCGGCTGCGTTTAACAGACGCATCATGAAAATCGCTTTGCTCGCAGCCATCGCCCTCTCGTTCGTTCCGATCGCCGGGTCGGCGGCCGGGCATACGGAGTTTCGACTTCGCAATATGACGTCGTTCGTCGCCCAGATCGACGTCGAGCAGATCACGCCGATACGCAAGACGCTGGGCTTCATCGTCAACCCGCGCCGGACCGAGACACGCTATCTCGCCGACCCGATGGGGCAGTTCTCCATCCACGGCATCGCGTATATCGGCGGCGTGCGAGAGAAGCTCAAACCGGTCGAGATCACCGTTCGCCCCGGCAGCATCGTGACGGTCGTCCTGGACGACGTCGACGGTATCGTCGGCCTAACCGCGACGTCGAATCTCTAAGGCAAGCAGCGCGATACCGGTCATCATCAGCCAGAGCGGGAGCAGGTCGACGGTGACGTGTTCGAAGGCGCCGATGGCGTGCGCGCTGACGCTGCGGACGGCGAACAGGATCGCGGCGATCGCGCCGATCGCACCGAACGCGATGGCGGCGGCGCCCAACGCGCGCTTCGTCGAATCGGCGTGCAAGAGCGCCGGGCCGAGGGCCAGCATGCCGAGGTTGCCCGAGAAGAAGAGCAGCGCCGCGCCGACGTCGTGAAGCGCGCGATCGCTATCTTCGGGGACCAGTCCGACCAGGATGACGCCCAACCCATTCGCCGCGATCAGCGCGATGCCGAGGTCGCGGAGGCGGCCGGGCGGGAACGCCGCGCGGATCAGCAGCGCGCCGCCGCCGATCAAGACGCCTTGGACGAGCATGGAACCGTTCACCAGGTCGTGGAGCGGCGAGCGTGCGGCACCGAGATCGCTGATGCGATCGGTGAAGAAATTATAGCCCGGCCAGTGGAGACCGGCGAACGTCTCCACCAAGAAGAACTGTAGGGTCGCTATCCAGGCGATCGCGCCCCAACGTATGCGTGAAATCACAGGAGAAATTCAGGTGCCTCTCCGGGTTTTGGCTGGCTCGTGCATTACGCTTGGCACATGAAAAACACTCTCTGGCGTAACGCCATCGTCGCAGTCGCCCTGATCGCAACGGTCGGGATGGCTACCCCCCAACCGGCTCGCGCCGACACGGCGTCGACGACGAGAACCATCCTCTATGCGGTCGGCGCGATCGCCGCGATCGCCACCATCGCCAACGTCTCGCACAAGAACGCCGTCGCGAGCACCGTGCAAGGCTACCTGCCCGACGGCTCGACCGTCTATGCCGACGGCCGCGTGGTCGCCCGCAACGGCCAGACGTGGTATCCGGGCAATCAGGGTCTCGCGGTCGCCTGTGCCGGTCAGAGCTGCCAGATCACCAACAACGGATCGTATAACGGCGGGAACGTCGGCTACGCCAACGGCGGCTACTACGGTAACACCGGCGGCTACTACGCCGCTAACACCGGCAGCGGACGCCACCGTCACAGCCACTAGCCGCTGACGGCGAGAGCGCGCAGGTCACACGAGTGGGGCCCGCGCGTTTTCTCTAGCGATGCTAGCAGCGCTCCTCCTGGCCGCGGTGACGGCCGGACCGCCCGGCGACGCGTTCTACACGCCGCCCTCGCCGTTGCCGCCGGCCACCCACGGCGACTTGATCTGGGCGCGACCCTGGGTCAGCGACGTCGCGCTGAAAAACGCCGCGTCGAACACGCTGGTCCTCTATCACACGACCAGCATGACCGGTGCCGACGTCGCCGTCTCCGGCACGGTCTCGATCCCGAGGGGCGCTCCGCCGAAGGGCGGCTGGCCGGTCATCAGTTGGACCCACGGCACGACCGGGAACGGACCGCAGTGCGCGCCGTCGCGCTTCGATAAGGAGAACACGGAGCAAGAGTCGCTCGACGTATGGGTCTCCAAGGGCTACGCCGTCGTGCAGACCGACTACGAAGGCAACGGCACACCCGGCATCCATCCGTACTTCGTCGGCGAGGCGGCCGCGCGCGACGCGACCGATATGGTGCGTGCCGCGCGCCAACTCGATCCGAGCATCGGTACGCGCTGGGTCGTCCTCGGGCACTCGGAAGGCGGCGCGTCGTCGCTCGCGACCGCATCGTTCGGGCAGGCCTGGGCGCCCGAACTGCATCTGCTCGGCTCGATCGCGTACGCGCCGGCCTCGCACATGGCCGGCTATTTGAACGACATGCGGACCATTCAGCAACCCGTCAAGTACGTCGGATTCTTCTTCCTGATGGTCCAGGGCGCCGCGTCGGTCGATCCGGCGCTCGATCTGGACAAGATCTTCTATCCGACGTTCACCGGCCGGCTGCCGGAGCTGCAGAAACGCTGCATCTGGGAGCTCGACAAGGATTTCGGCTGGAACTCGATCGTGCCGGCGGAGCTCTTCCGGCGCGATGCCGACCCGACGCAGATGGACGAGCTCACGCGCGCGATCGCCCGGGACGAGCCGGGTTCGCTGCCGATCTCGCTGCCGGTCTACGTGATGCAGGGGCTGACCGATCAGATGGTCGCCGCGAACGCGACCACGCAACTCGTCGCGGCGCTCTGTACGCGCGGCGTCGACGTCTCGTACGCGACGTTCGCGAAGACCGATCACTTCGGCGTGATGGCGAAGTCGCAGACGCTCGCCGAGGACTGGGTCGCCGACCTGTTCGCGGGCAAGACCGTGCCGTCGCGCTGCGCGGATCCGCCGCTCGCGTTCTAGTCGCACGCTTGCTCGAGAACGTCGCTAGATAGGACTTCCGCGTCCGCGCAGAGGAGATTGCGCGTATGGATGCCGTCACGATCGCCGATACGATCCACTGGGTCTTCGCATTTCTCGTCCTGCTGACCGCCGTGACGATGGGTTGGGTCCAGATCGGTCAGCGCGTGATGGTGACCGTGATCGGCATCCAAGTGCTGATCGGCATCGTCTACGCCGCCATGCTCGGCCCCGCGATCGGCGGCCTCGGAGCGCGCGTCGGCGAACACATCCTCGGCGCGCTCCTGGCGATGGCCGCATATATCGTAGCGCGGCGGCTCGGCGGGCGCGGCGCGTCTCGCGCGGTGCAGCTGCTGGTCGCGGCGGTCGGACTGCTGCTGCTGGTCGGTACCGCCTACCTCGGCTTGAAGATGCACGGACGGATCGCATGAAACGAACCCTTATCCTGGTCGTCGTCCTGATCGTGGTCGCGGGCGGATCGTGGTGGTTCCTCTCGCACCGCAATCCGAACACCGTCGGCGACACCCTCGACATCTACTACACCAAGGCGGCCGACGGCACGTCCGAGGTCTCGTGGCCGGTCTCGATGCGCCCGATGCAGAGCGGCGAGACGAGCGCCGAACACCTGCACAACTCCGCGCTCTACGCGGCGGTGCAGACCATCGCGGGGCCGCCGGCCGACGTGCAGGCGGTGCGCTTCCCGACCGGTACGCGCGTCATCGGCGTGACCGTCGCCGGCACGACCGCGACCGTGAACCTCTCCGGCGACGTGAAGAACCAGCCCGGCGGGACGTTCGGCGAGAACGGCGAGTTCAAGTCGTTGGTCTTCACGCTGACCGCGATCCCCGGGATCGATACGGTCGCGGTGCTGATCGACGGGCAGAAGCTCGATACGCTCCCCGGCGGTCACCTCGAACTCGATCAACCCTTCCACCGCGGGGATTTCTAGCATCCGTTACGTTCTCGCGCTCCTGGTGGCGTTGGCCGGTGCGAGCGTCGCGCGCGCCGATGCGGCGCAGCAGTTCGTCTTCGCCGGGAAGGCGTTGCCGGTCTCGCACGTCGCGACGGTCGGCGGCAAGCTCGCGATCTCGGTCCGCGATCCGGGCCTGGCGCAGTTGTTGCGCGCGATCGGCGCGTCGCTGACCTGGAACCCCGGCGAGCGCTACGTGCTCTTCACGACCGCCGAACCGCAGATCGTAAGCTTCGCGGTCGGCGACACCCGTTACGACATCGGACCGCGCAGCGCGCAGGCGAGCTTCGCTCCCTACGAGATGTCGGGCACCGTCTACGTGCCGTTCGACGAGCTCCTGAGCGCGTTCTATCTCGCGTCCAAGCGCGACGGCGACGCCATCGTGATCCAGCCGCAGCTCGCCTCGTTCGACGTGCGCAGCAGCGGATCGGGCTCGACGCTGGTCGCGCGTTCGGGGATCCCGCTCCATCCGCGCGTCGTCGCGGACTCGCCGTCGCAACTGGTCTACGCCTTCGACGGGGTGGGCACGACGCTCGACCGCTCGCGCGCGATCCACGCCGAAGGTATCCGCTCGATCACCTTCGCGCAGTCCGGTACGACGCGCGCGCCGGTCACGACCGTCACGATCGCGCTGGCACCGGGCACCACCCACGGGCGGCTCGAGACCGACGATCGCAACGGCTTCTCGCTCGCCATCGGCGGCGGCGCGGCATCGGCGCCCGAACCCGTCGCGATCGATACGCCCGCGCCGACCGGAGCTCCGGCCGAGACCGCCGCTCCGCAGGAGACGCCGTCGCCGGCCGCGACCGGAGCGATCGTCACCGGCATCGACGCGCACGCCGGTCCGAACGGCTACTCGGTCGACATCGCCGTCACGGGTGACGCGAGCTACGACTGGCATCGCTTGCGCGACTCCGGTAATCGCTTTTGGATCGACGTCCACGGCGCGACGCTCGCCAACGTCATACAGGATCTCGCCGGCTCCGACCCGGTCAGTTCGGTGCGCGTAAAGCAGTTCGACGCGTCGACGGTGCGCGTCGCGCTCTCGCTGAACGACTTCAAGCGGCTCGACGTGCAGCCGAGTGCCGACGGCGTGAAGATCTCCGTCTACACCGACGACGCGGGCGACGATGTCGCGGTCTCGGGCGGTGGCACGTTGGGCAACGCGGCGGCGGTCGCCGTCGTTCCGAGTCCGGTCCCGAGCGGCTCCGATTGGAAGTTCGGCGCGCGCTCGACCTACGTGGCCACCAATCCGCGCCTGATCGTGATCGATCCGGGTCATGGCGGAAGCGATCCGGGCGCCGGTCGCAATGGCCTGCACGAAGCGAACCTCACGCTCGACATGGCCAAGCGGCTGCGCGACATCCTGGTCGCGCGCGGTTGGCAGGTCATCATGACGCGGACCACCGACGTGGACGTCTACAAGCCGAACGACTCCGCTCCCGAAGAACTACAGGCGCGCGACGACGTCGCCAACAACGCCGGTGCGCGGATGTTCATCTCGATCCACGTCAATAGTTGGCTCAACGCCGGGCCGAACGGCACGACGGTCTACTACTCCAAGCCGATGGATGTGGCGCTGGCCAAGGCCGTCGACGCGAGTGCGGCCGCGCAGTTGGGGACGAGAGACGACGGCATCGTGAAGAGCCGGCTCTACGTCACCCGCAACTCGAAGATGCCGGCCGTGTTGGTGGAGACCGCGTTCCTCTCCAACCCGGACGATTTAGCCAAACTGACGTCGCCGGATTGGCGGCAGAAGTTGGCGCTCGCGATCGCGGACGGCGTGAAGGACTACGCAGGCGCACCGCCCGCCCCGAGCCAATCGACGAACCAATGAGCGAACTCGCATAGCGTGCTGGGACTCTTCGATTCGGGATTGGGCGGCCTGACGGTCGTCAAGCGCGTGCGCGCGTTGTTGCCCGACCACGCGCTCCTGTTCTTGGCCGATCAGGCCCACGTGCCGTACGGCGATCGCGCGCCCGACGACCTCCATCGTCTGCTGGTGCAGAACGTGCGCTGGCTCGACGAGCAAGGCGCCGACGCCATCGTGATGGCGTGCAACACGTCGTGCGCGATCGCGGCCGAGTACGGCTACCCCCAGCTGCGCGGGCCGATCTTGGATCTGATCGAGTCGGCCGCGATCGCCATCCACGACGCCGGCTACCGGCGCGTCGGCGTACTCGCGACCGCCGCGACCGTGAAGACGGGCGCCTACGCGAAGAAGATCCGCGCGCTCGCGCCGCACGTGCGCGTGGACGAGGTCGCCGCACCGGCGTTGGTACCGCTGGTCGAAGCGGGGCGGATCGACGGCGACGAACCGCGCGCGGCCGTCGTCGCGGCGTGCGCGCAGTTGCCGCGCGACGTCGACGCGGTCATCTTGGCGTGCACGCACTATCCGGTTCTGGACGCGCACTTCGCGGCCGCGCTCGGACCGGACGTCGCTCGTATCGACCCGGCGCTCGAGCAGGCCGGACGGGCCGCTGCGCTGGTCGCGGCGCGCTCGATCGGGCCGGGTTCCGGACACACGCGGTACGTGACGACGGGCGACGTAGAGGCCTTTCGGACTAGCGTTCATGCGTACATGGACGGAACGGGTTTCGCGGTCGAAAGGTCCGTCATTCGCCGGGCGGAATAGGCCCTTGCATGAGACCCGTGCGAACACTTCTCGCCGGTATCGCGGCGTGCGTTCTGGCGGCCTGCTCCGGCGGTGGCACAACTCCCGGCCAGCCGCAATCCAAGCCATCGCTTCCGATGCCGGCTGGAGTCGACCCGGCGTCGGTGAAGCCCGCGCCGATGGCGGTGACGGCGATCCAACCATCGAGCGCGATGACGTCGCCCGGTCGCAACGCGGACACGACCATCGTCCCGCAGTTCTGGATCCAGATCCCGGGACAGGCGATCGAAGTGCAAGCCGCGGCCGACGGCTCGTTGTGGGCGCTCTCCGATCTGCCCTCAGGCTCGGATAAGAACATCTGGCATTACCAGGCTGGGACCTGGACCAACATCAGCGGCCAGGCCGCGCACATCGCGGTCGCGCCGAACGGCACGCTCTACGCCGTCAATGCCGGCGGTGGCATCTGGCGGTACGACGGACCGGGCTGGACCGCGCTCGGCGGCGGCGCCGTCACCATCGCGGCGGTCGCCGATAACTCGATCTATGTGACCGAGCCGACAGGCGGAGCCGACGGTACCATCTGGCACGATGTCGGGGGAACCTGGACCCAGGTCCCGGGGCTCGGCGTTTCGCTCGTCGGCGGGCTCGACACGACCGGCCACACCATCCCCGGTGGGACGATCGATCCGGGCGGCCTCTACGTGCTCAACGCGGCCGGGCAGATATTCTACCTCAACACCGATGCGTCGTACGCGCAGGTGCCCGGCGCGGCCGCCGGGCTCGCGTCGTGGCCGGGCGGAGTCCTCGCCTTCGGAGACCCGAGCGCGTCGTACCATCCGCTCTACTATTACGACCTCGATTCGCCCGGCTGGAGCACCCAATCGGGCAGCGGTGGCCAGATGTCGAGCAACGATGGGAACCTCTTCGTCGCCGGCACGAACGACCGGATCTACAAGACCTCGCTGACGGTCGCGGTGAACCCGCTCGACGTCAGCGTGCCGTCGCTGAGCATCGTGGGAACGGGCGCGACGTTCGCGCAGACGTTCCACGTCACCGAATCCGGCTATGCGGGCACGTTCACCGAGAACGATACCTGTTCGGGCATCGCGACGCTCGCGCCGCCGACCGGTGGTTCGGGCCCCGATCTGGCCGTGACGGCGACCGGTGTCGCCGCAGGCAGCTGCTCGGCGACGTACGGCGATACGAACACGCAATCGGTCACGATCGACATCACCGTCACGACCGGAAGCATCACGGTCACGTAAGACCGTTCGAGCGCCGCTCTCGCTAGAAGAGCGGCGCGAACGGGACGTGGAAGAGCGCGAAGAAACCGATCGTGGAGACGGTCGCGAGCAGCGCGCCGGCGATGACCTGCGCGAGCGTGTGCGCTTTGAGATAGAGACGCGCCCATCCGACCATCGGGATCAACACCAGGAACGGCAACGTCTGGCGGCCGTACAGGATCGTCAGCGCGATCAGCGGCGCGGTGATGCCGAGGGCGTGCGTGCTGATCTTCCAGTACCGCGTGATGTACTGCACGACGATGGTCGAGAGCGTGTAGCCGGCCATCGCGGCGGTGATGATGCGCGGCGCGTGCATGAAGTAGAGCGTCACGGTGCCGAGCAGATAGAAGACCACGAAGGCGCCGAAGACGGCCTCGCGCTCGTGACGGACCGACATGTCCAGATCCGAGATGCGGTCGCTGCCGTAGAGCCAGAAGACGTAGAGCATCGGCCCGAGCGAGGTGAAGAAGGTCGAGACGAAGAGCAGCTTCCAGAAGGCGAACGTGCCGCCCGGGGCCGCGTGGGCCAAGATGATGAAGAGCGCGAGCGCGGTCAGGAACGGATTGAAGATCGTCGAGATGATCTTGGCGAGATCGCGCCAGACCTTGACGTTCTTGATCGGGATGACCGGCGGCAGTGGCTCCAACACCCAGGCTACTCTCATGTCGCCGTCACGGGAATCCTGCTGGGTCGTTCCCTCGTTGGGTAGAAGTATGGTAACCGCATGATCCTCGAACGCGTCACCTCGCCGGCCGACCTCAAACGTCTCTCGCGCTCGGAGCTGGACGGACTGGCGCGCGAGATCCGCGACCTGCTGGTGGTGACGTGCGCGCGCAACGGAGGCCATCTGGCGCCGAATCTGGGCGTGGTCGAACTGACCATCGCGCTGCACCGCGTGCTCGACGCGCCGCGCGACAAGATCGTCTGGGACGTCAGCCATCAGACCTACGTGCATAAGATCCTGACCGGCCGCGCCGGGCGCTTCCCGACCCTGCGCCAAGAAGGCGGTCTCTCCGGATTCGCGATGCGCTCCGAATCGCCGTACGATTGCTTCGGCGCCGGCCACGCGTCGACGTCGGTCTCGGCCGCGCTCGGGATGGCGGTCGCGCGCGATCTGCGCGGCGGCGACGAGACGATCGTGGCCGTCCTCGGCGACGGCGCGCTGACCGGCGGACTGGCGTACGAAGCGCTCAACAACGCCGGCGCGCTGCCGAGCAATCTGATCGTCGTGCTCAACGACAACGAGATGTCGATCGCGCCCAACGTCGGTTCGATCGCGTCGTATCTCTCGGTGTTGCGCTCCAAACCGTTCGCCAACTTCGCGCGCGAGAAGGCCAAGGACGTGCTCGACCGCCTGCCGTTCGGCGGCACCGCCAAGAAGGCGTTCGAGACGGCCGAAGTCGCCGCCATGCGGTTCGTCTCGCCGGCCGAGAAGACGGCCGTGATCTTCGAAGAGCTCGGCTTCCGCTACGTCGGACCGGTCGACGGCCACAACCTCGACGCGCTGCTCGACGCGCTGCAGACGGCCAAACGCTTCGCGGGCCCGGTCCTGCTGCACGTCCGCACCGTCAAGGGCAAGGGCTACGAACCGGCCGAGCACGACGCCCGCACCTTCCACGGCGTCGGCGCGTTCGACGTGGAGAACGGCAAGCTCGAGGCGCGCACCGGCGCGGTCACCTTCTCCGACGCGTTCGGCGCGGCCATGATCGCGGTCGCCGAACGCGATCCGCGCGTGATCGGCATCACCGCGGCGATGCCGGACGGCACCAAGCTCGCGTCGTTCGCGAAGGCGTTCCCGCGCCGCTATCACGACGTCGGGATCGCCGAAGCCCACGCGGTCTGCTTCGCGGCCGGCGCGGCCGCGTCAGGATTGCGGCCCGTCTGCGCGATCTACTCGACGTTCTTGCAGCGCGCGTACGATCAGATCGTGCACGACGTCTGCGTGCAGAATTTGCCGGTCGTGTTCTGCATCGACCGCGCGGGCTTCGTGGGCGACGACGGCCCCACGCACATGGGCCTCTACGACATCGCCTATCTGCGGACGTTGCCGAACATGACGGTGCTCGCGCCGCGCGACGAGACCGAACTGCTGCCGATGCTCGAGTACGCGCTCGGGCTGGACGGGCCGGCGGCCATCCGCTACCCGCGCGGTTCGACCTCGGGCCGCCATCGGGATCCGGTCGCGCCCGTCGAGACCGGACGCGCCGAGGTCCTGCGCGAGGGTGCCGGCGTCGCCATCCTGGCGCTCGGGAACACCGTCGACGTGGCCCTGGACACCTACGACCTGCTGGCCAGCGGCGAGTGGGGCCCGCCGGCTCTGGCAAGCCTGCCGACGGTCGTAAACGCCCGGTTTGCCAAGCCGGTGGACGCCGGTCTGATCGAGCGCTTGGCCGCCACCCACAGCCGGGTCCTTACCTTAGAAGAGCACGCCCTCGCAGGCGGCTTCGGCTCGGCGGTCGTAGAGGTGGTGTCGGACCGGGGGCTCCCCGTGGCCGTCGAGCGAATCGGCGTTCCGGACGAGCTGGTCCAGCACGGTGCTCAGGCGAAGCAGCGAGCGCAGATCGGTCTGACCGCCCAAGGCTTGGCGGAGCGGGTCGCGCGTGCGCTTGTGGCGCCCGTCCGTCCGTGATACAATCCCCGCGTTTTTGCTGACTAGGAGAACCCCGTCATCGTGATGTCCGTTTTGCTCGCCGCGGTCGCCGCAGCACCCTCCAAACCCGTAACGATCGCAACGAGCTTGCCGGTCAATCCGAACGCCGCCGCGACCACCGTCGCGACGCAACCCGCCGCCGTCCAGGCGCTGTCGTGGTTCCAACTGCACGCTGGTTGGCTGACGCACACGATCGCCGGCATCGGCTTGATCGCGGCGATCGGACTGATCGTGCTGCTGGCGATCCAGACGACCAAACAAGAAGGCCTCTCGGGCTCCATCGGTGGGCGCGTCGAATCGGCCTACAAGGGCCGTCCGGGCGCCGAAGAACAGCTCAAGCGCCTGACCGGATTCGTCGCCGGCGTGTTCGTCGTCGCGTTCGTCGTCCTGTCGCTGACCGGTATCTAGGCAGACCCCGCGCATGGCGCTGCTCGACGTCCGGAATCTGCGCACGACGTTTCGCACCGAAGACGGCCCGGTAACGGCCGTCAACGGGCTCTCGTTCCAGCTCGACGCCGGGCAGACGCTCGGGATCGTCGGCGAATCGGGATCGGGAAAATCGGTCACGTCGCTCTCGATCATGCGGTTGCTCTCGGGCAACGCGAGCGTCACCTCGGACGGCATCTTCTTCGACGGAACCGACCTGACGAAGATCAGCGAGTCGGAGATGCGCAAGATCCGCGGTCACAAGATCGCGATGATCTTCCAGGATCCGATGACCTCGCTCAACCCGGTGCTGACGATCGGCGAGCAGATCGCCGAAGGCATCCGCCTGCACCTCGGCCTGAACAAAGCCGAAGCGCGCGAGAAGACCATCGAGATGCTCACGAAGGTCCGCATCCCCTCGCCGGAGTCGCGCTACCGCGACTATCCGCACCAGTTCTCGGGCGGGATGCGGCAGCGCGTGATGATCGCGATGGCGCTCTCGTGCGACCCGCAGCTGCTGATCGCCGACGAGCCGACGACCGCGCTCGACGTCACCATCCAAGCCCAGATCCTCGAGCTGATGAACGAGATGCAGGCCGAGACGGGCACCGCCATCATCCTGATCACGCACGATCTGGGCGTCGTCGCCGAGACGTGCAAGGACGTGCTGGTGATGTACGGCGGCAACGTGGTCGAGTACGGCACCGCCGAGCAGATCTTCGAAGAGCCGAAGATGCCGTACACGCAAGGGCTACTGGCCTCGCTGCCGCGTCTGGACGAACGCGATCGTCGCCGTCTCGAACCGATCAAGGGCCAACCGCCGAATCTGTTGCATCTGCCGCCGGGCTGCGCGTTCGCGCCGCGCTGCGAGTACCGCATGCCGATCTGCGACGAACCGGTGCCGGTCTACGCCTTCGGCGGCGGCCACACCGCGCGCTGCTGGCTCTACGACGACCGCTCGAAGGATCAACGTCCGGCCGCCGCCGCGGGCGCCGTCGCCGCCGTCACCGCAACCGTCGTCGCCCCGCCGCCGGAGACGCTCTAGCACATGGCCGAAGAAACGATCCAGCCGCTCCTGGAAGTCCGCGATCTTTACAAGTACTTCCCGATCCACGCCGGGCTGCTCTCGCGTCACGTCGGTGACGTGAAGGCGGTCGACGGCGTCAACTTCACGATCATGCCGGGCGAGACGCTCGGGCTGGTCGGCGAGTCCGGTTCGGGCAAGACCACGATCGGACGGCTGATCCTCAAACTGCTGGCCGTGAGCAAGGGCAAAGTGCTCTTCGAAGGCCGCGACGTCACCTTGATGAAGCGCAGCGACGTCCGCAAGCTCCGCAAGGAGATGCAGATCATCTTCCAAGATCCGTACGCATCGCTCAATCCGCGTATGACGGTCGGCGATATCGTCGGCGAACCGCTGAAGATCCACAAGATCGCGACCGGCAAGGCCGCCGAAGCGCGCGTCCAGGAACTGCTCAAGCTGGTCGGCCTGCGCCCGTACCACGCCAATCGCTATCCGCACGAGTTCTCGGGCGGCCAGCGCCAGCGCATCGGGATCGCGCGTGCGCTCGCGGTCGACCCGAAGTTCATCGTCTGCGACGAGCCGGTCTCGGCCCTGGACGTCTCCATCCAGGCGCAGGTCATCAACCTGCTCGAGGATCTGCAAGAGAAGCTCGGGCTGACCTATCTCTTCATCGCACACGACCTCTCGATCGTGCGGCACATCTCGACCCGCGTGGCCGTGATGTACGTCGGCAAGATCGTCGAGCTGGCCGACAACAACGACCTGTACGAACACCCGACGCATCCGTACACCCAGGCCCTTCTGACCGCGATCCCGATCCCGGATCCGGCGGCGCAGAAGAAGCGCAAGCGGGTCGTGCTGACCGGCGATATCCCGTCGCCCGTCAAGCCGCCGTCGGGCTGCCGCTTCCACACGCGTTGCCCGATCGCGTTCGAACGCTGCAAGGTCGAAGAGCCGCCGTTCACCGAGTATTCGCCCGGACATTTCACGGCCTGTCATTGGGTCGAAGAGCACGGCGGGCAGGCGCCCGACATCGTCCATGGCGCGGCGGTCGCGGCCTCGTAGTCTCGTCCTCGGCGCGCTCTGCGCCGTCCTGCTCGGCGCGGCTTCGCCCGCGCCGCCGGTCGACTTCGAGAACTTCACCGGCTACCCGGCGCCGCCGTGTTCCGTCGACGACGAACATCCGCCGGCGTTCGCATTGACGCGCGGCATCTATACCTGGAGCACGCAGGCCGGCGACGCCGGACTCGACGTGCAGTTCCGCTCCGCGAGTTTCGGGCATCTGCGCGGCGACGCGAGCACCCAGGCCGCCGTGCTGCTGGGCTGCGACTATCCCAACGCCATGTTCGATCAGTGGGTCGACGTCTTCGACGTGCGCGCCGGGAGGGCCACGTTCGTCGCGTCCGTCCGCGCCGGCTACGACGAGGATCGGACCGAGTCCGCGACGATCGTGAGGAACCGCCTGGTGGTGATGACGAGCGAGAAGAAGAGCTACGCCCTGCGTGGATCCAGGCTCGTCCCGGTCCCGCGATAGCATAAAAACGGGGCGATCGTTTTCACGATCGCCCCGTTCCGTATGTCTACGAAAGACCTACTTTTTCTTGGCGGCCTTCCGGCGAGGAGCTGCTTTTCTCTTCGCAGCTTTCTTGCGGGGAGCAGCCTTCTTGGCGGCCTTCTTGCGCGGAGCGGCTTTCTTCTTGGCGGCCTTCTTGCGGCCTCCAGCCTTCTTCGCAGCCTTCTTGCGTCCGCCGGCCTTCTTGGCGGCTTTCTTACGTCCGCCGGCCTTCTTCGCGGCCTTCTTGCGTCCGCCGGCCTTCTTCGCGGCCTTCTTACGGCGCGGAGCGGCTTTCTTCGCGGCCTTCTTGCGTCCGCCGGACTTCTTCGCAGCCTTTTTCTTGGCAGCGGGTTTACGGGCGGCCTTCTTGGCCGCGGGCTTCTTGGCGGCGGCTTTCTTCGCAGCCGGTTTACGACGCGCTTTCTTGCGCGGTTTCTTTTTCTCTTCGGCGACGGTTGCGCCGTTGGTCATGAGATCGTCCATTCATTCCTCCATCGCCCCCCGGGGGGCGATATATAGTGGACAGCGCACTAGCGGCGCTTTGAGCGAATAATATAGGAAAAGATGATTTCGTGCAAATTCGTGAGGAGCGATTCCCTCGCGCGCGTGCGCCGGTGGCGGTCTCGGTGGCCGACTCCTCGTTGCCCCGGGCTTGACTCGGGGGGTATACTTGGCCCGTGAAAAAGCGCCTGATCATCGTCGAATCGCCGACGAAAGCCCGTACCATCAAGAAATTTCTGCCGGCGAGCTATATCGTCAAGGCATCCGTCGGGCACGTTCGCGACCTGCCGAAGTCGACGCTGGGCGTCGACGTGGACAACGACTTCACGCCGAAGTACCTGACCATCAAGGGCAAGGGCGACGTGATCAAGGAGCTCAAGGCCGCGGTCAAATCGGCGGACGACGTGTTCCTCGCGACCGACCCCGATCGCGAAGGCGAAGCGATCGCGTGGCACCTGGCCGAGCTGCTGAAGCTGCCCGACGCCAAGCGCATCGAGCTCCACGAGATCACCAAGGCGGCCGCCCTCGAAGCGATCGCCAACCCCCACAAGATCGACATGGACCGGGTCAACGCGCAACAGGCGCGCCGCATCCTGGACCGCCTGGTCGGCTATAAGATCTCGCCGCTGCTGTGGGCCAAGATCCGCGGCGGCCTGTCGGCCGGGCGCGTGCAGTCGGTCGCGGTCAAGCTGATCGTCGACCGCGAACGCGAGATCGGGGCGTTCGTCCCGCGCGAGTACTGGTCGATCACCGCGCAGCTCGCGACCGGTCGCGAACCGGCCATCGTCTTCCCGGCCGACCTGATCGCGCATAAGGGCGAGAAGCTCGAGATCGTCTCGAAGGCACAAGCCGACGCGGCGCTGGCGGGCATCGAAGGAGCGACCTACACGGTCGCTTCCGTCAAACGGCGCGAGGTGCGCCGCAACGCGGCCGCCCCGTTCACGACCTCGACTCTCCAGCAAGAGGCCTCGCGCAAACTGCGTCTCAGGGTCCGCCGGACAATGCAGATCGCGCAAGCGCTCTACGAAGGCGTCGACCTCGGGTCCGAGGGCACCCAAGGTCTGATCACCTATATGCGTACCGACTCGACGCGTATCAGCGATTCGGCGCGCGAAGAAGCGCGCGAGTTCATCCACGAGACCTACGGCGAGGCGTTCCACGGCGGGCGTACGTTCAAGGTGAAAGAGGGCGCGCAGGACGCGCACGAAGCGATCCGCCCGACCTCGGTGCGGCGCACGCCGGACTCGCTCAAGGGCATCCTCAAGCCGCAAGAGCTCAGCGTCTATCGCCTGATCTGGGAGCGCCTGGTGGCCTCGCAGATGTCGGCCGCAGTGCTCGACCAGACGACCGTCGACATCGACGCCAACGGGTATACGTTCCGGGCCAGCGGCAGCGTGGTGAAGTTCGCCGGCTTCACCAAGGTCTACGAAGAGGGCAAGGACGACGACGCGCTCGAGCCGACGCCGGCCGACGGCGCCAAGAAGAAGGGCAAGGTCCGCCTCCCCGAGCTCAACGAGAACGACGCGTTGGATTGCAGCGGCATCGATCCCAAGCAGCACTTCACCGAACCGCCCCCGCGCTTCACCGAAGCCACGCTGGTCAAGGCGCTCGAAGAGAACGGCGTCGGCCGTCCGTCGACGTACAGCACCATCGTCGAGACGATCCAGGCGCGCGGCTACGTGGTGCAGGCCGAGCGGCGCTTCGCGCCGACCGAGATCGGCATCGCCGTCAACGATCTGCTCGCCGAGCATTTCAAGGACATCGTCGACCTGCGCTTCACCGCCCAGATGGAGGGCGACCTGGATAAGGTCGCCGAGGGCAACGGCGATTGGGTCGCCGTCCTGCGCGCGTTCTACGGCCCGTTCGCGATCGAGCTGGAAGAGGCCGAGAAGAAGATCCCGCGGGTCGAGCTCAAGGACGAACCGACCGACGAGATCTGCGTGAACTGCGGCAAGCCGATGGTCATCAAGACCGGGCGCTTCGGGCGGTTCATCTCGTGTACCGGCTATCCGGAGTGCAAGACGACCAAGCCGATCCTCAAAGATACCGGCGCCAAGTGTCCCAAGGACGGCGGTATGATCGTCGAGCGTCGCTCCAAGAAGGGCCGCACGTTCTTCGGTTGCGCCAACTATCCGAACTGCGACTTCGTCTCGTGGGATCGCGTGATCGCCGAGCCGTGCCCGGTCTGCGGATCGTACGTCACCGCCAAGGCCCGCCGCGGCGGCGAAGTCCTGCTCGAGTGCGCCGCGAACAAGGAGCACGACGTCTCGGCGCTCGGCGCCAAACGAGAAGCGGCGGAGCAAGAGCCCGTCGAGGTCTAGCGTGCAGCGCCCTTCGAGACGCGCTTCGCGCTCCTCAGGATGACACGATGGAAAAATTAACGGTCATCGGCGGCGGCCTTGCGGGATGCGAGGCTGCCTGGCAGGCCGCGAAGCGCGGCGTCGCCGTGGATCTGTACGAGATGCGGCCGGCCAAGCGCGGGCCGGCGCATCAGACGGACCGGCTCGCGGAACTCGTGTGCTCCAACTCGCTGCGCGGGGCCGCGATCGAGAATGCGGTCGGGCTGCTCAAAGAAGAGCTGGCCCGGCTGGACTCGATCATCGTCACCTCGGCGCGCGAAGCGGCGGTCCCGGCGGGTGGCGCGCTGGCGGTCGACCGGGTGCTCTTCGCCCAGGGCGTCGAAGAGCGCATCGAGCGCGAGCCGCTCATCACCCTCCATCGCGAGGCCGTCGATGCGATTCCGCTCGACCGGCCGGTGATCGTGGCGTGCGGGCCGTTGCCGAGCGACGAGATGCTGGCGAGCATCGACGCGCTGGTCGGCACGCGCATGCACTACTTCGATGCGGCCTCGCCAATCGTGGCGGCCGACTCGCTCGACGAGAGCCAGATGTACCGCAAGTCGCGCTACGAGAAGGGCGACGGCGACGACTATATCAACGTCCCGCTCGACCGCGAGCAGTACGCCCAGCTGATCCACGATCTCAAGACGTTGCCGCGCCATCAGCCGAAAGACTTCGAGGAAGACGCCAAGACGAAGTATTTCGAGGGCTGCCTGCCGGTCGAGGAGATGGCCGATCGCGGCGACGAGACGCTGCGCTTCGGGCCGCTCAAACCGGTCGGCCTACGCCACCCGGTGACCGGCATCACGCCGTACGCCGTCGTGCAGCTGCGCAAAGAGAACGCCGAGGGCACCGCGTTCAACCTGGTCGGCTTTCAGACGCGCCTGACCTGGCCCGCGCAGAAAGAGGCGTTCGGGAAGCTGCCGGGGATGGCGAATGCGGAGTGGTTGCGGCTGGGCGTGATGCATCGCAACACGTTCCTCGACTCGCCGCGCCTGCTGGACGCATCGCTCAAATTGCGCGGCCACGATGCCATCTGGTTCGCCGGACAGATCACCGGAGCCGAAGGCTACGTCGAGGCGGCGGCCTGCGGCATGATGACCGGCACCCACGCGGCCCGCCTGATCCTCGGCCTCGCGCCGGTCACGTTCCCGCGGGAGAGCGCGCTCGGCGCGGTGGTCGCGCACCTGCAGAACACCACCACGCCCGACTTCCAGCCGGCCAACGTCACCTGGGCGCCGTTTCCGGAGCTTGAACGTAAAGTAAAGGACAAGAAAGAGCGCCGCGGGTTGATGGCCGAACGGGCCCTGGCCGCGATCGACGCATTCGGCTCAACCTTTTAGGGTACGATGCGGTGACTCGGCGAGTCGACGAGCGCATAAGCCACGTGTTTCGCAGTGTCCCGTCGCGACGGCTGGATGGCTGGCGCGCCATCCGCCCGCCCGTCGCTCGACGAGATTGGAGAGCCTTCCGAAGGACGGGTGCTTGCTTGCGATGAACGTCTTCACAAATCAGCCGAAGGTGGCCTTACGGGACGACCCTTTGGATTGCGTGCCGGTAAATTTCGGTGGGGGTGTGATTTGTTGGTTTTTCGATATGTAGTCGCTGCTGCGGCGGCGATAGCCATTGCAGGTTGTGGCAGCCGACTTCACGGCTTGTTACCCGGCACCAACAATGGAGTATCTGGCGAGCGCGTCAGCACGATTAGCCCAGATTCTGCCAATGGCGCGCGAAGTTCGGATTCTTCCTTCATAATTCGAAGTATCCACATACCTGGCGTTACGCCGCACCGATTTGTGCAGTCTATGCATGCTAGCGGCGCCGTTATCCAGGAACAATTTTCTACGCCGGTGGGCCTCCTAACCGTATTGCAACATCCTGTTGCGGTACCATCTTCCACGATCTCGGTAGACGCGGAGCCGCTTGCTGACGTTGCAGCAAGCGGGACCACCTCCCGAGGCTATCGCTGGCTGCTACTCCGCGGCCTGGCTCCCAAGGCGCTGTTCCTTAGAATCCGTTTCCCCGATTCTGATATGGATACATGGATTCCGGAGGGGGTGTCCTCAGAAACGCTGCGCTCGCTCCTAGAAGGCGTCTACTAAGGTGAGGACGTTTTGGAAGACCGCTGCCTTTGCGGGGCTCTTACTTCTCGGCGGCTGCGATTATTCTGGCCTGCTATGCTATGTGCAGGACTGCGGAGCACCCGCACCGCCTGCGGATTCGCCGGGCTCCTATACCCTCTTTTCGATAGTCTCATTTACTAACCTAAGCTCCTTCTGCCTAGATTCAACGGACAATTTCTGTAACTATGATCTCAGCGAGAATTTGGGCACACAGCTGCAAGGTTATAGTTGGAACAACGATCGGACGGTTACCGACGGCTACATCAACGACTCCTGGACGTCGCCTGATCTGAAGGAAACGGACGTAATTGGCACGACGTCCAACCTGCTGTATGTTTCTTCGCATGGCAGTATAAGTGGGTCCATATGCTTGAGATATTGCAATAGCGGAACGGGATATGATCGTGACGTCGAAATCAATGACTTACCGGGGGCCTGGCATGGACCCAACTGGCTTGTGCTAGACGCATGCTCTGCAGTTAACCCGAATGCGAATTGGGCGAGGATTTTCGGCGGCAACCTTCACGGTATATTGGGATTTAACAGGGAGGGCTACGGACTTACGGATGCGGGGCAGAAAAAATTCACGGAACTGATCCATGGATATTCTACAGCCATCGATGCATGGGATGCCGCGACGGCGCTGACTTCTGACGCTCAAAATGCAAGCGCGTTGATTCCTGCCGCCAATAAGTCCGACGCGATCGAGGCGCGCGGAGGCCCCCATTTCGGTTACGATGGATCGACTAATCCGCAATACCTAAGTAGAGCGAAAGGGACGTTGTCGACGCAACCTGTCTCGTTGCTCGCGACCGCCCCTAGCGCCTCGTACGCATTGGTTCCCGAAGCGATGAACGAAAGCTATTGGGCCTCATATTATGGGGGCAGCTCCGTTCCATCGACGACAAGCCACCCCAGCTCCAACGAAGATCTCTACCGGAACCCTTATATATCGGTAGATCATTTTCTCGGCAGCGGCGGCCTTGAAATGATTTCCAGCTCAACAGGGACTGCTAGGGGGTTCGGCGAGTCGGATGCCTACCAGTTCGCTCTTTCCTGGATCGACGAGAATGGCGGCTTGCCGCCCGATGCCGTGCTTACATACTCCGGTATCGAGTCGATCAATCCTGAAAATGAAGCGCCCACTTCGGATGAGCCGAATCCCAGCACCCGCCAATATATTTTCGTGTGGCAACATGGATCTTCCGGAGTTGTTGACGGGGACAAGATTCAGATAAATGTTGATGACGCCGGATCACTAACTACATATACGGAAGAGCAGGACGTATATTCACAGATGTGCCGCTGCGAGGTTCCTAAAATTCACTTATGGCGCAGTCAGCCCTGGGTACCGGTATTCCACATCCATCAATATGTGCGCCTCTGGCGGAGCCTAGGAATGCAAGTGGCTAACTACTCGACGTCGGCCACAGCTGGGATTGCGGGATTTGGCTTTTGTGGTTCCGACATGAGCGAGGCGCAGAGCGTTGCTGTTCCGTGCGGAGTTGCTTTGAATGGAGATGGCGCAAGTCTGGTCAATCTTCAGTCGGGGGTGGCTTTCTCAAGCCTGTACGCTCGAATCTGATGGTAGCTGCGTTTGCCCTTATAATCGCATTGTTGGCGATACCCGAAGCAACACCAAACGCGTACCTACACGGACAGGTTAGCGTAGAACGGGTAAGCGGACGGCTTCGGGGACCGTGCAAGGAGCGACGCAGGCGAGAGGTTCAAGAGGCGCTCAATAGGCTCAGCGGCGCAGACCTCTGGTACACCAATGAGTGCCGCTGCAACTACGAATCCGTTGACGAGGCATTAGCGAGCGTGCATGGATATAACGCCGTGGTGCCACGGCGCAGTTCGAAGCGCTGGAACGTTGTTTTCGTCACCCTCTCGCGCCCCGGGTACTTTCCCGAGCGGAAGCCGCCTCTGTTGACGCCGCCGGTGGCCGCGCTCATTCTTGAAGGTTTGCCGGGCTGGGACTACTCGCTCGTCCTGGTCGGACATCGTGAGGAGCCCGGCAAGAGGTCGCGCCTTCCGCCAAGTCGGGATGGATTGCTCTATAAGGCTTACACTATCCGCGGTGATAGGTTCGGCCTAAGCCGTCCGGGCAGAGAATGTTAAGTCCTCAAGCGTAAAAGTCAAGGATAAGAAAGAGCGCCGCGGCCTGATGGCCGAGCGCGCCCTCGCCGTAATCGAACGGTTCAAGGCGGAGCTCGAGCTAGCGGTCGTTTCCCAGAAGTTCGAGCACGGCCCCGGCGGCATCGTTCCGCCGGCGGCGAACGCGAGAAGCGCAAGCGCGATCACCACGGGCCAGACCCTCCAGCCGTTAGGGGTCCGTCGGACGAAGCGGAAGAGCGGTGCGAAGCAGATCGCGGCCGCGAACGCGCACGCCGACAAGACTATCAGCAGAAGCGTTGCGCCGGAGCCGTACGCATGCCACCCGAGGAGTACGGCAAGGGTGATGACGGCGAGCCCTCCGAAGATCGAAAGCGCCCGCAACCAGTAGGGATAGGCCCCGGGATCCCGCCGGCTCTGTATTTCGGATGCGATTGTAAACGTACCAATGACCGGCGCGAATATGGCAAACGTGAAGATGCAGGGGAAAGAGCATCATTACATGTCACATCCGGACGGACCGAGGTTGGTGGTGGCGTGACCGAAGATCGCGGCAGCGACTGGAAGTAGGACGCATCCCGCTGTGAAAGCGCCATTGTATTTCCGCGACCTGGGCGCGATGAAGGCCATACCGATGCAGAGCAGCGCCAGCGGCAGGAACAGGCCCGCGGCGTAAAAGACCATGCCGCAACTGCCCGCCGCAACGGTGACGAGGATTCCGGCGGCGGTCAGACTGACCAGGGCCCAGCTGGCGCGGCCGAAGATGGTGAAGGTGGATGATATATCCATGCCGCCGTCCTAGCCGGGAGGACGGGGTCGCCGCGTCCGTAGGAATACGGAGACGCCCGATTCATGAATTTTTCACTCTCGTCCGTTTAGCTAGGAGCACAACGGAGGGCCTTACCTATGAAGATGCGCGTACGCATCCTCGCGATCGCCGCTGTGTCGGCGGCGCTTCTGACCTCGAGCCTGCCGGCTGTTGCCGACGGGGCGCGCTCGCGGTTCAGCGATATGAACGCCTACAACGGGGCGCCGATGCTCGGGATCACGAACTCGATGATCGCCGCCGGCGGAGGTGCCAAGCGGTTCGATGCGATGGCCTTGGTGAGGGTCCTCGCCGGCGACAAGACGTCGGCCGAGGTCGCCAAGCTCCAGACCCAGTACGGCAAGGACGACGTCAGCTCGTTCCTCGAGGTGTATAACTTCTTGGTCGCTGACGCCATCAAGATCGCCGGTGCCAAACACGTCTCGCTGAACGCCGCGCCGAATCCGTCGCCGTCCGACGGCCGGGCCTTGGCCGCGGCGCTCTACCAGACCGGGCTCACGCGCGGCTCGTTCGACGTCGAGTACATGCTCGACGGACTGGTCACGCATCCGATCCATCTGCAAGTGATGGACGACATCGACGCCAAGTACGGCCGCTCGGCCGACGCCAACTACCATAAGGTCTTGCAGACGGCGATGACCGATCTCAAGGGCGTGTACGGGCTCTAACCGATGAGGATCGTGCGTTCGCGGATCGCGTGGCAGATCGGGGCCGGCTTCGCGGCCGCCCTCCTGATGCTGGTGCTGGTGGTCGGGGTGGCGATCGTGCAGATGCAGCGCATGCACGAGAAGAACGCCGCCATCGTGGCGAGCGTCCCGCTGTTGGCGAAGGCACGCGACATCGAGTACCAGATCGTCGGCGAGGAGATGGGCGTGCGGGGCTATATCGCCAGCTCCGATCAGCGCTACCTCGACGACTCCGATCCGGCGCAACTCGAGATCACCAAGGACTTCGACTTCATCACCGGTCAGGATGCCGGACGCCCGAAGCTGCAGGCGCTGATGACGACCTTCAACGCGCAGGTCCAAGACGCGCAGAAGTTCCTGGACGCCGAGACGACCCTGGTCGATAAGAAGCAGCAGCCCAAAGCGCTCGCGCATCTGCTCGACGGCCAGCCGGCGTTCGACCGCGTCCGCTCGACCGCCGCCGCGATCGCGGCCGACTCGCAAGCCTTCGTCGATGAGGCCTCGGCCGCGTTCGAGCAAGCCCGCCTGCTCTCGATCGCGACCATGCTGATCATCGGGATCCTGGCGGTCGCGATCTGCGGCGTCATCGCGCTCTTCATCGGGCGGCGCGTCTCGCAGCGGCTCGGCCGGGTCGCTTCGGCGATCGACGACGTCGTCGAGAACGACGCCCGCGCGCTGATCGCCTCGTTCCAGGCGCTCGCCGAGGGCGACTTGGGCGCGACGTTCGCGCCGAGCGCGCGTCCGATCGTGGTCTCGGGCTCCGACGAGCTGGCGGTGGTCGGCTCGCGCTACAACGAGCTGACGGTCGGTCTGGGCGAGATCTCGCGCGAGTTCTCGCTGATGACCGGGCGGTTGCGCGACGTGTTGGGGCGGATCGACGGCGCCTCGGCGGAGTTGATCGCGACCGGCGAACGCAACGTGGAGAACGCCGCCCAGATCGCCGGCGACGCGCGCGTGCTGGGCGCGACCGCGCTCCACGTCTCGACCGATGCAAAGGATCAGCAGAGCCGGGTCGAGACCGTCTCGGCCTCGCTCGAACAGCTCAACCGTTCGGCCGACCAGATTGCGTCGGGCAGTCACGATCAATCCTCGGCGCTGCGCGCGATCGTCGGCGACGTGCAGACGCTCGACAACGAGGTGCACGGGCTCGCGCAGGCCGGAACGGAGCTGGCGGCCGCGACCGGTGAAGCCCGCGTCCACGTCGAGACCGGCCGCCGGGCCGCCAGCGCCTCGAACGAGATGATGGGGCGATTGCAGCGCGCCTCGCTCGAGAGCGAGACCGTTCTGCAGACGCTCGAGAAGCGGACCGCCGAGATCGGCGAGATCGTGGCGACCATCGAAGCGATCGCCGACCAGACGAACCTGCTCGCCCTCAACGCCGCGATCGAGGCGGCTCGCGCGGGAGAGAACGGTCGCGGCTTCGCGGTCGTCGCCGACGAGGTGCGCAAGCTCGCCGCCAGCGCGGCCGTCGCGACCCGCGACATCGGCTCGATCTTGGTCGCGATCCGTTCCGACGCCCAAGCGGCGGTAACGGCGGCACGCGCCGCCTCGAAGTCGACGCAGGACGGGGCTGAGCTGGCCGCGAGCGCCGAAGCCGCGCTGGTCGCAGTCGAAGCCAGCACCGCGGTCGCATCGAAGTCGGCGGTCCTGGTCGCCCAACAGGTCGGCCGGATGCGCGAGATGAGCGAACGCCTCGGAAACAACGTCCAAGACGCGAGCGCCGTGGTGGTGCAGAACGCCGACGCTTCTGCCGAGATGCGCCGGACCGCGGCCGATGCGGTCGACGAGATGCGTCACGTGCTGCGCGCTTCGGAGAACCACGTCGCCGCCTCGGGCGATCTCGCCACCGTGATCTCGCGCTTCGAACACGTCGTCACCGAGATGGACGAAAGCACGAGAAGCATCCAAGGCGCATCGGGTCGGCTACGCGGTGTACTGGCCGGCTTCTCGCAAGCCCCGATGGCGTTGAACGAGTAGCCGGCTCATAGATCGCATCGACCCGGAGGCGGCGCGACGACGCCGGCGTGGTACGCCGCCGCGGCGAGACCGAGCGATAGACAGATGACGACCGCGCTTGTCAGTCGGTTGAGGGGAAGAAGCGTTGCAGGCAACGCCCCGACGAGCGCTATCGGTAATGCGTATACCACGATGAGGAGTGGCGCGAAGACGATCGCGAGGAACCAGAAGTGGCACGGGTACTGCGCGCCTGCCGCGGCGGCTATGGCCGGAAGAACGCAGGCGCCGAGCAACATCCAAAACCGAGGCCAGTAGCGCGCGATAGTTCGCGCGATCGTCGAAGGCGACAGGAGGCCGTTCATCTACAGGCCTCCGTCGCAACTGGGGTCTGCCGGTACGACTAGCAGGACGATGAGTGCCACGACGATCGGTAGTGCTATGGCGCAGGCGATGAACCAAAATCGGATGTCGGGGTCGTCGACGTTGGGCCACGGATAGGCCCGCGTCGCCCAGATCGACAGCCCGAGCGGCAGGAGCACCGTGAAGATGAAGCCCGGGACGAAGATCACGAGTCCGACCAGGGCCGACGACCACGAGAAGCTACTCGTGCAATAGCGCCCCGCATTCGTGCAGAAGAATGCGACTTCAAACTCGAGTATCAGCAAGAAAGCGCCGGCGGCGCGAATCGTCGGGGCGCTCATGGTAGCATGCACCCCGTCGAAGCGACGGGATCGGCTAGGGCTCGAGCGATTCCAAAGCAGACGATCGGGAGGCCGATGATCGCGACGCGGTAGTACGACGAAAGCGTTGGGATCGTGAATCGCGGCGTGCCACGTGCGAGGGTGGCGACGATGTCGGCCGCAGGTAAGAACAGCGCGAAGAGGATCGGGATGGCGAAGATGGCGGTGCGGATCGGTGCGCATGGCCCGTTATCGAGACCGAAGCAGATCGCGAGCGCGCTCGGGAACGTCGCGAGGAAGACCGCGCGTCTGCGCGCCGTGCGAATCGCTTCGTCGCTAGGCGCACCTGAGGTCACGGGCATGAGCTGACGGTGTCGTGGGCTCCGGCTCCAGCAAGGGCGCCGGCGAAGGGTGCGAGGATGAAGAGGGCGAGCAAGGTGTAGTCGACGAGCC
>Ga0070691_10000100_pt1 | contig 25275 bp, 17 predicted proteins | sample KBSK1101metaG_FD_64673 | JGI IMG/M metagenome (GOLD analysis project Ga0070691, IMG submission 64673) | Corn, switchgrass and miscanthus rhizosphere microbial communities from Kellogg Biological Station, Michigan, USA - KBS K1-10-1 metaG | ecosystem: Host-associated > Plants > Roots >... | reverse complement strand
CACGCCCATGTACTTCTTGCCGTACATCGACTTCTCGCCCCAGGCCCCGTAGGCCTCGGCGACCGCGTGGTCGGGGTCGGCGAGCAGGGTGAAGTCGAGGTTGTGCTTGCCGGCGAACTTCTCCAGGGCGCCGACCTCGTCCGGCGAGATCCCGATCACCCGGGCGCCGGCCTCGCGGTACTCGGCGCCGCGGTCGCGGATGCCGCAGGCCTGGGTCGTGCAGCCGGGGGTATCTGCCCGCGGGTAGAAGTAGACGACGACGGTCTCGCCGCGCAGGTCCGACAGCTTCACGACGTCGCCGTTCTGATCGGGCAGCGCGAAGCCGGGCGCCACGTCCCCCTCGGCCAGCATTCAGTCCTCGCGGCCGGGCTCCTGCCCGTCCTCGTCCTCGTCGAGCTCCTCGTCGCCCTGTTCGAGCGCGGTTTCGGAGACCGATCCGGTCGAGCCGGGGTGGTAGTGCGTCTGGAAGGCCTCGAGCACGCGGTCGCGGTTGTCCTCGTCGATCGGGATCTCCTCCGAGATCCGCACCCAGTCGGCTCCCTCGTAGGCCTCCATGTTGAAGACCTCCTGATCGATCGAGGCGGAGTCGTCGACGACCACGACCACCTCGGTCTGGGGGTTGAAGTAGGTGCCGGGCTGCACCAGCAGCTGCTCGACCTCGTAGAGATTGTCGTCGGCGCCGGCCATCAGGGCGATCCTATGAAATCGGCCAGCTGCCGTTCGGTCTCGGCCTCGACGTCGAGCGGCTCCAGCCCCCTGCGCAGCCGCCGCTCGTTGCGGCTGGCCACGAGCTGGCGCACCTCGGCCCGCAGCTCGGCGTCCTGGCGGGCGCTCCCCGTCGCCGGCTCGCCCGTCGGCGCCAGCAGCCTCGTCGTCTCCGCCTCGACGTCGATCGGCGCCTCTCCGCGCCGCGCCAGCCGCGCAGCCTTGGCCTCCAGCATCTGCCGCACCTCGGCCGCCTGGGTCGCGGAGTCGACCGCCGGCTTCGCCCTGCCCGCGTAGCGCGGCACCGGCAACTGCTGCTCGATCGCCAGCGGTCCCTTGCCGACCGACTCCCAGCCGCCGGAGACGCGGCGGAAGAGGAGCCCCGCCAGCGGGGCCGCGATGCCGGTGAACAGCAGCACCGCGAGGCACTTTCCGGTCGGGGACATCGCCAGCACGAGATCCACGCGAACAAGGGTAAACGGCCCACGGGGGCCAGGGCATTCGCTAACCTTCGGCCTGGTTGACTGACCAGTCAATCGGCGGAACGCTCGCCCCGGTGGCGGCGCTCCAGAGCAAGACTTCAAGCAACGAAAAGGAGCCCCGACCGGTGGTTGACTTCACCCTGACCGACGAACAGAAGGATCTGCAGGAGCTGGCCCACAGCTTCGCCGAGAAAGACATGCGCAACGTCGCCTGGGAGTACGACAAGGACGGCGCCTGGCCGCAGGACGTGATCGAGAAGGCCTGGGAGGTCGGGTTGATGAACACCCACGTCCCCGAGGCCTACGGCGGTCCCGGCCTCGACTACCTCTCCGGCTGTCTGATCGAGGAGGAGTTCGGCTGGGGCTGCTCCGGCATCGGCACCTCGCTGGCGGCCAACGGCCTCGCCTCCGCTCCGATCACCCTCGGCGGCTCCGAGGAGACGAAGAAGAAGTACCTGGGGATGCTGACCGAAAGCCCGAAGCTCGCCTCCTTCTGCCTGACCGAGCCGGATGCCGGCTCCGACGTCTCCGGCATGAAGACGAAGGCCGTGAAGAAGGGCGACAAGTACGTCATCAGCGGCTCCAAGTGCTTCATCACCAACGGCACCTACGCGGACTACTTCACGGTGTTCGCCAAGACCGACCCCGAGGCCGGCCACCGCGGGATCAGCGCCTTCGTCGTCGAGGCCGACCTCCCCGGGGTCAGCGTCGACAAGAAGGAGGACAAGATGGGCCAGCGGGCGTCCAACACCGCGACCATCTCCTTCGACGAAGTCGAGATCCCGGCCGAGAACCTCCTGGCCGAGGAAAACAAGGGCTTCAAGCTGGCGATGATGACCCTCGACCGCACCCGTCCCGGGGTCTCCGCGATGGCGGTCGGCATCGGCCGCGCGGCACTCGAGTACTCGGCGGACTACTCCAAGGAAAGGGTCCAGTTCGGGGTCCCGATCGCGATGCACCAGGCGATCCAGTTCATGATCGCCGACATGGCGACCAAGGTCGAAGCGGCCCGCCTGCTGGTCTGGAACTCCGCGTTCCTGCTCGACCAGGGCATCCGCAACAGCCGCGTCTCCTCGATGGCCAAGCGCTTCGCCGCCGACTCGGCGATGGAGATCACCACCGACGCCGTCCAGGTCTACGGCGGCTACGGCTTCATCAAGGAGTACCCGGTGGAGAAACTGATGCGCGACGCCAAGATCATGCAGCTCTACGAGGGGACCAGCCAGATCCAGCGCCTGGTCATCGCCAAAGAAGTGCTGCTGCCGCGCCAGGCCGAGGACACCCCGGCGCCCGACGCGAAGGCGCAGGCCTCCGAGCAGAGCCAGTCCGAGCAGGCAGCCGCTACGGTCTAGCTCATGGAAGCCACCGAGCGCGCCGCTGCGGGAAAGGCGGCGCGTTCGGCGGCTCCTCGTTCCTCCCACGCCGCCTGGGAGCCGCCCGCCGGGCGGGCCGACCCGGTGGCGATCCTCGAGCGCCAGGCCGCCACGCGCGTCCCGGAGCTGGTGCCGATCCGCTACGGGCGGATGTCGGCCTCGCCCTTCGCCTTCTTCCGCGGCGCCGCCGCGGTGATGGCGGCCGACCTGGCGACGACGCCGGTCTCGGGGCTGCGGGTGCAGGCCTGCGGCGACGCCCACCTCTCCAACTTCGGCGCCTTCGCCGCACCCGACCGCCGGCTCGTCTTCGACCTCAACGACTTCGACGAGTCGTTGCCGGGGCCGTGGGAGTGGGACGTGAAGCGGCTCGGCGCCAGCTTCGCGATCGCCGCCCGCGAAAACGGCTTCAGGCGCAGGCAGCGCCAGGCGGCGGTGCTGACCGCCACCCGCGCCTACCGCGAGGCGATGCGGTCTTTCGCCGCCCAGACCAACCTCGAGGTCTGGTACGCGCGGCTCGACGTCGAGGCGGCGATGGGCGAGATCGAGACGGCGGACCCGGAGGCCGTGAGGCAGGTTCGCAAAGGCGTCGCCAAGGCGCGCGCGAAGGACAGCCTGCGGGCGCTGGCGAAGCTCAGCGAGGTCGTCGACGGCGAGCCGCGGATCCGCAGCGAACCGCCGCTGCTGGTCCCGCTCGGGGAGCTGGTCGAGGCGCGGGAGGAGGTCGAAGTGCGGGCCGGCCTCGACACGGTGCTCGCCTCCTACCGCGAGAGCCTGCCGGCCGATCGCCGGCAGCTGCTCGACGGCTACCGGCTGCGCGACATCGCCCGCAAGGTGGTCGGCGTCGGCAGCGTCGGGACGCGCGCCTGGGTGCTGCTGTTGACCGGCGCCGACGACGACGACCCGCTCTTCCTGCAGGCGAAGGAGGCCGAGGCCTCGGTGCTCGAGCCCTACGTCGGCGCCAGCCGCTTCAGGAACCACGGGCGCCGGGTGGTCGAGGGGCAGCGGCTGATGCAGGCGGCCAGCGACATCTTCCTCGGCTGGTGTCCCGCAGTCGGCCTCGACGGGCGCGAGCGCCACTTCTACGTGCGCCAGCTCTGGGATTGGAAGCGCTCGGCCGAAGTCGAGAGCATGACCCCGAGCGGCTTCGAGATCTACGCGCGGCTGTGCGGCTGGACGCTGGCCCGCGCCCACGCCCGCTCCGGCGACCGGATCGCGATCGCCGCCTACCTCGGCGGCGGCGATTCCTTCGACGGCGCGATCGCCGAGTTCTCCGAGGCCTACGCCGAGCAGAGCGAGCGCGACCACGCGGCGCTGGTGGCGGCGATAGATTCCGGTCGTATCGAGGCCCGGGAGCTCTGAGCGTGGCACGCAAGGCGAGCACCGGCGCGGCCGGGCTGATCCTGCTGACCCTCTGCACGGGCCAGTTCCTGATGATGCTGGACAGCTCGGTGATGAACGTCTCGATCGCCACCGTCGCCCAGGACGTGGGCACGAGCGTGACCGGGATCCAGACCGCGATCACGCTCTACACGCTGGTGATGGCCGCGTTCATGATCACCGGCGGCAAGATCGGCCAGATCGTCGGTCGCAAGCGGGCCTTCGCGATCGGCTGCGTGATCTACGGCTGCGGCTCGCTGACCACGGCGCTGGCGCCGAACCTGCCGGTGCTGCTGATCGGCTGGTCGTGCCTGGAGGGGCTCGGAGCGGCGCTGATCCTGCCGGCCATCGTGGCCCTCGTCGCCGCCAACTTCGACCGCGCCGAAAGGCCCCGCGCCTACGGCCTGGTCACCGCCGCCGCGGCGATCGCGGTGGCGGTCGGCCCGATCGTCGGCGGTCTCTTCACCACCTACCTCTCCTGGCGCTACGTGTTCGCCGGCGAGGTTCTGATCGTGATCGCGATCCTCGCCCTCAGCAGGCGCATCGCCGCCGGCGAGGCGGAGCGGAAGGCGAAGCTGGACCTGGTCGGGACCGCGCTCTCGGCCCTCGGCCTGGGCCTGATCGTCTTCGGCATCCTCCGCTCGGGGACCTGGGGCCTGGTCAAGGCGAGGCCGGACGCCCCCGAATGGATCGGGCTCTCGCCGGTGGTCTGGCTGATCCTCGGCGGGGCAGCGGTGCTGGCGCTCTTCGTCGCCTGGGAGAACCGCCTGCTGGCCCGCGGGCGCGAGCCCCTGGTCGACCCCTCGATCCTGCGGGTCCCGGTCCTGCGCGGCGGCCTCACCTCGTTCTTCTTCCAGTACTTCCTCCAGGGCGGGATGTTCTTCGCGATGCCGCTCTTTCTCTCGATCGCCCTCGGGCTCTCGGCGATCGAAACCGGCGTGCGCCTGCTGCCGCTCTCCTTCGCCCTGATCCTCGCCGCGGCCGGGATCCCGAAGGCGTTCCCCGACGTCTCGCCGCGGCGGGTGGTCCGCCTCGGCTTCCTCGGCATGTTCGCCGGGCTGGTGGTGATGGTCGCCGGGCTGCAGGCCGGGGCAGGACCGGAGATCGTCACCTGGCCGCTGCTCTTGGCCGGCCTCGGGATGGGCGCGCTCGCCTCGCAGCTCGGCAGCGTCACCGTCTCCTCGGTCCCCGACGAGCGGAGCGGCGAGGTCGGCGGCCTGCAGAACACGGTCACCAACCTCGGCATCTCGGTCGGCACGGCGCTGACCGGCGCGATCGTGATCGCCGCCCTCAGCTCCTCCTTCCTGACCGGGGTCGAAGAGAACCCCGCCGTGCCGGCGACGGTCAAGGCACGGGCCTCGACCGAGCTCTCCGGCGGGATCCCCTTCCTCTCCGACGAGGAACTGGAAACCGCGCTCGACGAAGCCCGGGTCTCGCCGCGCGCCACCGACTCGATCGTCGAAGAGAACGAAGAAGCGCGCCTGGTCGGCCTGCGGACCGCACTCGCGGTGCTCGCCCTGCTGGCGCTGGTCGGCCTCGCCCTCACCGGGCGGATCCCGAACCGGCAACCAGCCGCCGCCGCGTCCTAGCCTTACGCCCGAGCGCCACGGGGGGAGAAACATCCCGGTGGTCGAGCTTTATGGCGGTATGGGCGACAAAGCTCGACCACCAGCGAGGGCTGGACTGCCGGAGCTCGCCCGGCGCCAGTACGGCGTCGTCTCCATCCGCCAGTTGGTGGGGTCCCTGGGCTTCTCCGCGGACTCGGTCTCGCGGGAAGTCGCAGCCGGCCGGCTCCACCGCCTGTACCGCGGTGTCTACGCGGTCGGCTATGTCCGGCTTTCGTGGGAGGGATGGTGCCTGGCGGGTGTTCTCGCCTGCGGGCCCGAGGCCCTGCTCAGTCACCGCTCGGCGGCCTGGCTGCTGGGAGTTTCCAGGCGCTCGCCCTTGCCGGCCCATGTGACCGGCCCGGTGCGTAGATCCCCGCGCCCGCCAGTCGTCCTTCACCACTCGCGGTGCCTCCTCGCGGAGGACCGGGCCATGGAACGGGGGATACCGGTGACGGCGCTGCCGAGGACGCTGCTCGACCTTGCCGCCACGGAGAGCTTCGACCACCTGCGCAGGTGCCTCGAGCGCAGCGAGGAGCTGGAGCTCTTCGACCTGGGGCCGGTCGAGGCCCTCCTCGATCGCACCAGGGGTCATCACGGCTGGGGACGGTTGCGCCGGGCGATCGCCCTCTACAGGCCGGTGCCGTTCACGCGCTCCGGGTTCGAGCGGCGCTTCCTGCAGGCTCTGCTCGCCGCTGGGTTGCCTCGTCCCGCGACCAACTACGCGGAGGCGGGCTTCGAGCTCGACGTCTACTGGCCCGATCGGCGTTTCGCGGTCGAACTCGACACCTACGCCACCCACGGCACGCGGGCCGCCTTCGAGCGCGACCGTCTACGTCAAGAGGAGCTGAAGCTGGCCGGGATCGAGATGATGCGTGTCACCGACGTGCGCTTCCATCGCGAACCTGACGCCGTGCTCGGTCGCCTGGCCCGGCTGCTCTCGCAGCGAAGCCTTGGCTAGCTGGCGACGCCGGCGCGGGTGCGCTGGCGGGCGGCCTTCTGGCGCGCCGTCTTGTCCAGCACCAGCTTGCGCAGGCGGACCGACTCGGGCGTCACCTCGACGCACTCGTCGTCGCGCAGGAACTCGAGCGAGTTCTCCAGCGAGAGCCGCGTCGCCGGGGTGAGGCGGACCAGCAGGTCGGCGCTGGCGGCGCGGACGTTGGTCTGGTGCTTTTCCTTGATCGCGTTGACGTCGAGGTCCTCGGAGCGGGCGTTCTCGCCGACGATCATCCCCTCGTAGACCTCCTCGCCGGGGCCGACGAAGAGGGTGCCGCGGTCCTGCAGGCTGAACAGCGCGAAGCTGGCGGTCTTGCCTTGGCGGTCGGCGACGAGGGCGCCGGTCGGGCGCGTGCGCAGCTCGCCGGCCCAGGGCTCCCAGCGGTCGAAGACGTGGTGGAGGATGCCGGTGCCGCGGGTCTCGGTGAGGAACTCGGTGCGGAAGCCGATCAGGCCGCGGGCGGGGACCAGGTAGTCCATCCGCACCCAGCCGGTGGAGTGGTTGACCATCTGCTCCAGGCGCCCCTTGCGGCCGGCGAGGAGCTGGGTGACGGCGCCGACGTGCTCCTCCGGGACGTCGATCGCCAGCCGCTCGACCGGCTCGTGCACCTTGCCGTCGATCTCGCGGGTCAGGACACGCGGCTGGCCGGCGGTCATCTCGAAGCCTTCGCGTCGCATCAGCTCCAGCAGCACGACCAGCTGCAGCTCGCCGCGGCCCTGGACCTCCCAGGCGTCGGGGCGCTCGGTGTCGAGGACGCGGATCGAGACGTTGCCGACCAGCTCGGCGTCGAGCCGGTCGCGGACCTGGCGCGCGGTCAGCTTGGTCCCCTCTTTGCCGGCCAGCGGCGAGGTGTTGATCCCGAGCACGATCGAGAGCGAGGGCTCGTCGACGGTGATCACCGGCAGCGCCCGCGGGTTCTCGGGGTCGGCCAGGGTCTCGCCGATCGTCACCTCTTCCATGCCGGCGACGGCGATCAGTTCTCCCGGGCCGGCTTCCTGCGCCGGCACCCGCTCCAGCGCCTCGGTCACGAACAGCTCCGAGACGGTGGCGCGGGCGACGCTGCCGTCGGCCTTGCACCAGGCGACCTGCTGGCCGGAGCGGATCGTCCCGTTGCGGACCCGGCAGAGCGCCAGGCGACCCAGGTAGGGCGAGGCGTCGAGGTTGGTGACGTGCGCCTGCAGCGGCTGGTCGGGCTCGTACTCGGGGGCGGGGATCCGCTCCAGCATCAGGTCGAGGAGGGGGGAGAGGTCGGTCCCCTCGACCCCCTCCTCCAGCGCCGCCCAGCCGGCCTTGGCGTTGGTGTAGACGATCGGGAAGTCGATCTGGTCGGAGTCGGCGTCGAGGTCGATGAAGAGCTCGTAGACCTCCTCGACGACCTCGGCGATGCGGGCGTCCGGGCGGTCGACCTTGTTGACGACGAGGATCACCGGCAGCTTCGCCTCCAGCGCCTTGCGCAGGACGAAGCGGGTCTGCGGCAGCGGTCCCTCGGAGGCGTCGACCAGGAGCAGGACGCCGTCGACCATGGTCAGGGCGCGCTCGACCTCGCCGCCGAAGTCGGCGTGGCCGGGGGTGTCGACGATGTTGAACTTGACCTCGCCGTGGTTGACCGCGGTGTTCTTGGCGAGGATCGTGATCCCCTTCTCCTTCTCCAGGTCCATCGAGTCCATCACCCGCTCGGCGACGTCCTGGCCCTTGCGGAAAGTCCCGGTCTGCCACAGCATCGCGTCGACCAGGGTCGTCTTGCCGTGGTCGACATGGGCGATGATCGCGATGTTCCGGAGGTCGTCTCGTGTGGCGCTCATGGGCAGGTTTGAGGGTAGGGGACGGTCGGGGCGGGGTGCGAAGGGTCCCAGCAAGACGAAGCCCGCCTGGCGGCGGGCTTCGCAGACTGGTTTAAGCGTGGTGCGGTGCTACGAAGTCTGCTGGACGCTCGCGGCGGCCGGGCCCTTGGGGCCTTCTTCGGACTCGTAGCTCACTTTGGCACCCTCGGTCAGGGACTTGAAGCCCTCGCCGAGGATGGCGCTGTGATGAACGAAGACGTCCTTCGAGCCGTCGTCGGGCGTGATGAACCCGTAGCCCTTGTCGTCGCTGAACCACTTGACAGTTCCAGTAGGCATGCATTGCCTCCACGTAGTGTGCTGCGAACGCGGAGCATGCTTTGAAGCAACGACGCGAGCGCTAAACACAAACTTTGCCGGTCTTTACCGGCCCTAACGCAGGGGACGGTAGCAGGGATCGGGGCCGGCGGTGCCGCAATTTCAGGCCCTGCGCCGTCCGGCTCTCGATCTAGCGTGGTGACGTGCGCTTCCTGGATGCGATCGATCGCGACGCGATAGCCGACCTGCTGAAGCGCGACGAGTACTTCTGGCTGGACCTGGTCGATCCGGGCGAGGACGAGGTGGCGGCCCTGGCCGAGCTCTTCTCCTTCCACCCGCTGGCGCTCGAGGACATGGTCAAACGCGGTCAGCGGCCGAAGCTCGAGGACTTCGGCGAGCACATGTTCCTCGTCTACTACGGGGCGGTGGCGGCAGAGGAAGGGAAGGTCGAGCTGGAAGAGGTCCACTGCTTCCTCGGCGGCGGCTTCCTCGTCACCGCGCACGAGCGCAGCTGTGCTGTGCTGGAGGAAGCCCGCGAGCGCTTCGACGCCCAGGTGCCGCGCTCGGAGCAGTTCGTCGTCTACCGCGTGCTCGACGCCCTCACCGACTCCTTCTTCCCGATCCTCGACCGCCTCGACGACCGCATGGAGGTGCTGGACGAGGAAATCTTCGAGCGGGCGCAGGCGCGGCAGCTGCAGGAGATCACCGCCCTGCGGCGCGATCTGGTCTCCCTGCGGCGCGTGGTCACCCCGCAGCGCGACCTGCTGGCGCGGGGCGTCGACGACATCCTCGAAATTCCCGGGCTCGAAGCCGACTCCCGCAACTACTTCCGCGACGTCTACGACCACGCGATCCGCATCTCCGACCAGATCGACTCCTACCGCGACCTGCTGGCGGGGACCCGCGACGCCTACCTCTCGGTCGTCTCCAACCGACTCAACCAGATCACCAAGCAGCTGACGGTGGTCGCGACGATCTTCCTGCCGCTCTCCTTCATCGTCGGCTTCTTCGGGCAGAACTTCAAATGGCTCGTCACCGGTATCGACAGCGCCGCGGCGTTCTTCCTGCTCGGCGTCGGCAGCCTCGTCCTCTCGGTGGTCGGCCTGCTTGCCTGGTTCCGCCGCGGTTCCTACATTTGAGTGCGCGCGGATTCGCGCCCGCCCGTGTTTCAGCCGGTGCTCAGCCGTGTCGATAGGCCGTAGATGAACTCAAGCCCCTCGAACCACCGTCGTCTGACAGGGCGCCTTTCGCTGGTGGCGCTAGCGCTCGCCTGCGCGGCGACGCCGGCCTCGGCGCTCGCCGCCTCCGCGCCGGGACCCGACCACCTCTCGGCCCGGCTCGACGAGCTGGCGCGCCCGGCGGTCCGCTCGGCGTCGCCGGCCGAGCAGGCGGCCAGCCTCAGCCTCGCCGCGAGCGGCCCCGGAAGCCTGCTGCGGGACGGCAACCGGCCGCTGGTCGAAATCCGCTTCCGCGACTCGGCGGCGGAAGCCCTCGACGGGCTGCGCGCCGGCGGCGCCGAGATCGTCCACCTCAGCCGTCGCTACGAGACGGTCACCGCCGCGGTGCCGCCGGCCGACCTGCGGCGAGTGTCGAGGCTGCCCGGGGTCGAGGCCGTGACCGAGGTGCTGCGGCCTCTGGTCCGCGGCGCCGACTGCGGCGGTGCCGTCCGCTCGGAGGGCGACGGGCAGCTCAACGCCGCCAACGCCCGCACCGCGTTCGGTGTCGACGGCAGCGGGGTGACCGTCGGCATCCTCTCCGACAGCTTCGATCGCGACCCCGCCGCCGCCACCCACGCCGCCGGCGACGTCGCCGGCGGCGACCTGCCCGGGCCGGGCAGCCCCTGCGGCTCGTCGACGCCCGTCGGCGTCTTCGACGACTCCGAAGGCGAAGGGATCGACGAGGGCCGGGCGATGGCGCAGATCGTCCACGACCTCGCCCCCGGGGCGGCCATCGACTTCGCGACGGCATTCACGGGCGAAACCGCCTTTGCCGCCAACATCCACGGCCTGGCGGCCGCCGGCGCCAAGGTGATCGCCGACGACGTCGTCTATTTCGAAGAGCCCTTCTTCCAGGACGGCCCGATCGCCAACGCGGTCAACGAAGTCGCCGCCGCCGGGGTCTCGTTCTTCTCGGCCGCCGGCAACGACAACCTGGTCGACGGAGGGGGTCGCAACATCGCCTCCTGGGAAGCTCCGGCGTTCCGCGACGCGGGCGAATGCCCGCCCTTTCTGGCCGCGATCCCCGGCTTCGGGGCGAGCCACTGCCTGGACTTCGATCCCGGCTCGGCGGGGGTCGACGACACCTTTGGCATCACCGTCGGCGCGGCGGAGACGCTGACGGTCGACCTGCAGTGGGCCGAACCCTGGAATGGCGTCCACACCGATCTCGACGCGTACCTCCTCGACGCGAGCGGCAAACCCCTGAAAGTGAAAGTCGGCCCGGTCGAAGCCCTCGTCGCCAGCCGCAAGGACAACCTCGAAACGGGGCGTCCCGTGGAGATCGTCCAGTGGGAAAACGACACCGGCGGAGCGATCGAAGTGCAGCTCGCGATCGACGACTGCGTCGCCGCCTGCAACCCGTTCGCGGCGACGACGACGGCGCCGAGGCTCAAGTTCGCGCTGCTGGAGAACGGCCACGGCGTCAGCGCCACCGAGTACCCGCAATCCGCCGCCGGCGACGTCGTCGGCCCCACCGTCTTCGGGCACAGCGGCGCCGAAGGGGCGATCTCGGTCGGCGCGATCCGCTACAACGCCAGCGTGGCGCCGGAGGGCTACTCCTCGCGCGGCCCGGTCAAGCACTACTTCGGCCCGGTCACCGGGCCGGCACCGGCACCGTCGATCGGGGAGCGCGCGATCGCCAAGCCGGACGTCGTCGCCACCGATTGCGGCGTGACCACCTTCTTCTACCGGCCCGATCCCAGCCGCCAGCCGCCATACCGCTTCTGCGGGACCTCGGCCGCGGCCCCCCACGCAGCCGCGGTGGCGGCGCTGGTCCGGCAGGCCAACCCGGGCGCCGGCGCCGCACAGGTCCGGTCGACGCTGGCGGCTACCGCCCACCCGGTCGGCCTCTTCGGCGCCGATGCGGTCGGCGCGGGGGTGCTCGACGCCTACGGGGCGGTGCAGGCGCTGGCGCTGCCGCCGACGATCACGATCACCAAGCCGCCGGAGCCGCTCAGCCGCAACCGCCGCCCGACCATCGAGTTCGCCTCCAACCGGCCGGTCGGCTTCAGCTGTGAAGTCGACGGCGGCGCCCCCCAGCCCTGTTCCTCCCCCTACGGCCTGCCGCAGGCGCTCGCCGACGGCAGGCACGGGATCGCCGTCTCCGGCGTCGACGCCGCCGGTCGCCGCGGCAGTGCCGCGGTCGGCTTCGCAATCGATACGCGCCGGCCGCGGACCCGGATCGCCAGGCATCCGGCGAAGCTGGTGCGCACCCATCGCCGCCGGGCCCGCGTCGCCTTTCGCTTCGCCTCCGACGAGCCTGGCTCGACCTTCGTCTGCAAGCTCGACCGCGGCCTCCCGCGCTTCTGCGGTCGTCGCATCCAGCGCCGCCTCGGCGAGGGCAAGCACGCGATCAAGGTCCGCGCCCGCGATCGCGCCGGCAACGTCGATGCCACCCCCGCCGTCTTCCGGTTCCGTGTGAAGCGGATCGGGTGAGCTAGCGGGCGGTGCCGGTGCGAGCCGCCTGCCGCCGCATCGCCAGGTGGCCGGCGCCGAGCAGCGCCAGCAGCGCCGCGATGCTGCCGAAGACCAGCGGGTCGGTCAGCGAGAGGCCCTCGAGCCGGGTCCCGAAGTAGACCGAGATCGCGGTGATCGGGAGGTAGCCGACCGCCGTCGTCCAGACGAAGCGCCAGAGCGGGACCCGGGCGGCGCCGGCGGCGTAGGAGACGATGCTGAAGGGGAGGATCGGGATCAGCCGCAGCGCCAGCAGCAGGGTCGGGCCGCCGCGCTCGATCATCGCCTCGACCCGCTCGAAGCGCTCCTCGCCGAGCCAGCGGTCGAGCAGCGGCCGCGCCACGGAGCCGCCGATCGCGAAGCAGAGCAGCCCCGAGAGCAGCCAGCCGAACATCATCAGCGCCAGGCCCGGGAAGAAGCCGTAGGCGTAGCCGGCGGCGGCGTCGACGATCTCGGCCGGGAAGAAGACGACGGTGTGGATCAGGGTCAGGGCGAGGATCAGCAGCGGGCCCCAGGCGCCGAGGCTGTCGATCTCGCGGCGGACCTCCTCGTGGTCGCCCTGGATCGCGGCGCTGAAGGCGTCGCGCAGCGCCGGCACCGCCGCCACCAGGAGGCCGAGCAGGGCAATCCCGGCCAGGGTGATGCCGATCTCCAGCAGCGGGAGCCGTGGCTTGCCGTGCTCCCTCACTCTGATCGCAGCCGCTGGGCCAGGCCGGAGTGGCGGGCACCGCTGTCGTCGCGGCCGACCGCCAGCGCCAGCGCCTCGCTCTCGCCGATCACGACGCAGGCCCGGCGGGCACGGGTGATCGCGGTGTAGACGAGCGGGCGGGTCAGCATCCGCGCGTGCGAGCGGTGGCAGACCGCGACCACCACCGGCACCTCGCAGCCCTGGGCCTTGTGGACCGAGATCGCGTAGGCGAGGCGCAGGTCGGCGGCGTCGTCGTAGGGGATCTCGAGGGCGCCGCCCTCGTCGAGGTCGACCCCGAGCACTTCGCGATCCGGGTCGTCCTCGCGGAGGAAGACGATCGAGCCGTTCATCAGCCCGAGGTCGTGGGCGTTGCGCGTCTGGATCAGGCGGTCGCCGATTCGGAAGCGGTCGGCCAGCGCCGGCTCGCCGCTCGGGTTGAGCCGCTCCTGCAGGCGTTCGTTGAGGGCGTCGATGCCGACCGCGCCGCGATACATCGGCGCCAGCACCTGGACCCCCCGGATCGGATCGACCCCGTAGCGGTCGGGGGCGCGCTCGGCCACCACCTCGATCACCGTGTCGCGCGCCCGCTCGGGGTTGGCGCGGTCGATCAGGAAGAAGTCCTGTTCCTGGTCGGCCCCCGGCTCCAGGTGGGGCTGGCGGCCCTGGTTGATCTCGTGGGCGGCGGTGATGATCATCGACTGCGCCGCCTGGCGGAAGACCAGGGTGAGCCGCACGACCGGCGCCGCCCCCGAGGCGATCAGGTCGCCGAACGGCTTGCCGGCGCCGATCGGCGGCAGCTGGTCGGCGTCGCCGACGAAGACGACGTGGGTCGACTCGGCGAGGCCGTCGAGCAGCACCTCCATCGTCCGCAGGTTCAGCATCGAGGACTCGTCGACGACGACGAGGTCGGCGGGGAGCGGGTGGCCGGGCTTGTAGGCCGGCTCGCTCCCCGGCGACCACTCGAGCATGCGGTGGATCGTCTGCGCCTCGTGGCCGCCGGTGGCCTCCTCCAGGCGGCGGGCGGCGCGGCCGGTGGGGGCGCAGAGCGCGACCCGGTAGCCGGCCTTCAGCGCCTCGTCGACGATCGCGGTCGTGCACATCGTCTTGCCGACGCCGGGGCCGCCGGTGAGGACCGAGATCCGCGAGAGGAAGGTTCCGCGCACCGCCGCCCACTGCTCCTCGGTGAGGCCGTTTTCCTCGCCGTCGGAGGCGAGCGGGGCCGCGTCGCCCGGGTCGTGCTCGAGCTGGGGGGGAGCGGCGAGGCGGGCGGCCAGCGTCGCCGCCACCGCGACCTCGGAGGCGAGGGTGCTCTCGCGATAGGCGTTGCCGTCCTCGACCACGAGGCCGCGGGCTTCGGCGATCGTGTCCGGGTCGACCTCGAGGCCGAGCAGCCGCGCCGTCCGCTGCGTCAGCTCCGGCAGTGGCAGATAGGTGCTGCCGCCCTGCTCGGCCTCGGCTAGAGCGAAGAAGGCGGCCGCCTGGGCCCGGCGCGAGGACTCGGGCGTTTCGTCGCCGGCGAGGGCGATCCTGTCGGCCCGCGCGAAGCCGACGCCGACGACCTCGGTCAGGCTGTAGGGATCCTCGTGCAGCACCGCCATCGCCCGCTCTCCGAAGCGGGCGTGGATCGGGGCTGCCAGGTGCGCCAGCCCGTGCGGCGCCAGTTGCACGTGGAGGTCGCGGATCGCCCGGCTGGCGTGCCAGGACTCGACCGCGGCGTCGACCCTGCCGACGTTCATCCCACCCAGAGAGCCGAAGGCCCCGGCCGGGTCGGCGGCGATCTTCCGCATCACCTCCTCGCCATGGCGGTCGACCAGCTGCCTGGCGCGGGCGGGGCCGATGTGGCGCAGCGAGGTCAGGTAGGCGATCCGCCCCTCGCGGTCTTCCGGGTCCATCGGGACGGCACGCTGGGCGCGCAGCTGGCGCCCATAGGTGGAGTGGGTCTGCCAGTCGCCGCTGACTTCCGCCCGGTCGCCGGGGTTGAGGTGGGCGATCGGTCCGACCAGCGGGTGCTTGTCGCGGGAGGAGGAGTCGCGGACTTCGAGCACCGCATAGCCGTCGTCGTCGGCCTTGTAGATGACGCGCAGGACCTCGACCGTGGTCTCGTGGCTGCCGCCCTCGGTCTCGAAAAGCGTGTCGCCGTTGCTCACGCACCAAAGCTAGCCGCATCCGAGGCGGGACACCCGGGCCCAGGCCGTGGGCATAGCATCTGGGCCGTGAGCGAGCCGAGCGAACGACTGCCGTACGTGGACGAGCACTCGGCGGTGCTCGACGCCGGCCCGGAGGTGGCCTGGGAGGCGCTGCTGCGGGTGGTCGAGGCCACGGTGGGGGCGGGGTCCGCGCCGGCCCTCGCCCGGCTCCTCGGCTGCGCCGACACCGTCGCCTCCGGACCTCGCCCGCTGGCCGCCGGCTCGACCCTGCCCGGGTTCCACGTGGGCGCGGCGACGGCGCCGACCGAGCTGGCGCTGGCCGGCAGCCACCGCTTCTCGAGCTACGCGCTGATTTTCCGCCTCGAGCGGCTCGAGGGCGAACGCACCAGGGTACGGGCCGAGACCCGGGCCGAGTTCCCGCACCTGAAGGGCGCTGTCTACCGGGCCCTGGTGATCGGCACCCGCATGCATGTGCTTGCAACCCGCCGGATCCTCGATGGGGTCAAGCGCAGTGCCGAGCGCCGCTAGGCCCGGGGCCGGCCTCTGCGACCGCTGCCGCCACCAGCGGCTGGTCCCCAACACCCGTGGCTCCGTCTTCTCGCTTTGCGAGCGCTCGCGCGAGGACCCGGCCTACGGGCGCTACCCGCCGCTCCCGGTGCTCAGCTGCCCGGGATTCGAGGAACGTCCGCGGCGGCCGGCTCCCGCGCCGCCCCGATAGCGGCGCCGATCAGCCCCAGGCCGAGGATCAGGGCGGCGAGCCCGACCGCGAGGCCGAGGAGGGGGACGAGCGCGGCCAGCCGCAGCGCCCCCAGGCCCGCGAGCAGGGAGAGCATGCGGTGGCGCGGCGTCGGCACCATCCGGCGCCCGAGGGTGTAGGCGGAGACGAGGTAGGCGGTCGCGCCGAGCGGCAGCAGGGCGAGGCCGATGCCGATCGCCAGCGGGATGCCGACCACGGTCACGGCGGCGATCAGGACCATCACCGGCAGCACGATCAGGATCGCGATGCCGATCGCGATCGTCGACCCCAGGCGCCGGTGCGACTGCGCCTCGAGCGCGTCGGCGGCGCGCGGAGCGATCAGCAGCAGCAGGGCGCCCAGCGCCAGCAGCGAGAGGCCGACCGCGAGCCAGACGACGAGGCCCCCGACCCAGGCGAGGGCGCCGCCGAGATCGGGCCAGTCCTGCTTGGTGACGTTGCCGCGGACGCGCGCGTCGATCGCGATCTGGGGATGCTCGCCGCCGTACTCGACGTCACCGTCGACCACCGCGGTCGGCAGCAACCGGGCGCTCCCGTCGGCGGTGAAGAGGTCGCCGCCGATCCGGCCGGAGACGACGACGTCTCCGCTGAGGACGATGACGTCCCCCTCGACGTCCCCGGCGATCCTGGCGTCGCCGGAAGCGAGGTAGACCCCCTCGGCCGTTTCGCCGCGCTCGACCGCGACGTCGCCGCTGGCGACGACGATCGTGCCGCCGTCGCGGCTGTGCGCCGGCGTGGCGCCCGCCGCCGGTGCGGCGAGCGCCACGAACGTCAGCAGCGCCGCTACGGAGGGAAGGCCTCGGAGCACACGCGCAGACTAAGGGACCGTCGCTAGCTCGCCGCCATCGGGTCGGGCTCGCCGAGCTTGGTGATGTCGGGGGCTTGGTAGGCCTCGCCCGGAACGCCGCCGATGACGACGACGCGGACCCCCTCTGCCCCCGGCCAGATCTTGCGCTTGGTGTCGGCCGCGACCCGCGCGATGTGGTCGGGGTCGAGCGGGAAGCGCTCGCCCTCGATCTCGATCTCGCCGCCGCCGCGCATGACCAGGAAGACCTCCTCCTGGTTGTCGTGGGTGTGGTCGTGCTCCGGGTAGCTCTCGTAGTTGGGCGGCATGTCGATGATCTGCATGCCGAACGACTCGACCCCGAGCTCGGCCCGGGCCCGCTTGAAGGCGCCGCGGTAGATCGCCTCCATCTCGTCGATGCTCTTGACTGCGTAGCTGCTCATCGTCTCTTTCCTCCAAATTGGATCGGTTGGCTGGGCGGCATCCTAGACATAAAACGAACGTTCGTGCTTTTTAGTACCGTGGAGGGAGATGGCGACTGCCACCAAAGGCGCCCAGACCCGCGCCGCGATCCTCGAGCGCGCCGTCGACCTGGCCTCGGCGGAGGGGCTCCAGGGTCTGACGATCGGGCGCCTCGCCGCCGAGCTGCAGATGAGCAAGAGCGGTCTCTTCGCCCATTTCGGTTCGAAGGAGGAGCTGCAGTTGGCGACGGTGGACGCGGCCGCCGAGCGCTTCCGGACCGCCGTGATCGAGCCGTCGAGGTCCGCCCCCGACGGCGCGCCGCGGCTGCGGGCGATGGGCGAGCGCTATCTCGACCACCTCAACCTCTACTCGGGCGGCTGCTTCTGGGGCGCCACCTCGGCCGAGTACGACGACCGGCCCGGGCCGGTGCGCGACGCGATCGCCGCCGCCCTCGACGCCTGGCTGGTCGAGCTCGAGCGCCAGGCCCGGATCGCCGGGGTCGAGCGGCCCGACCGCTTCGCCTTCGAGCTCTACGCGGTGGTCATGGGGGCCAACTCCCGTTACCGGCTCAGCGGCGATCCCGAGGTCTTCGAGTTCGCTCGCGACGCCCTGGCTCGGCTCGAAGCCCAGCTGCCGGCCTGACGATCGGGTCCGCGCCCGGCCGATCCTGGTTCGGGCGGACCGAAGACGCTCGACGTCGCCTGTCGGAGGCCGGGTCGCCGGCTGAGCGGTCCCTACACTCGCGGGGTGGACCGCGCCCTGCTCGATCGCACCCTCGCCGACGCCGGCGAGCCCGCCTACCGCGCCGGCCAGGTCTGGGAGTGGGTGGCGCGCGGCGCCGCTTCCTACGAGGAGATGACCAACCTGCCGGGCGTCCTGCGCGACCGGCTGCAGGCGGCGGTGCCGCTCTCGACCCTCTCGCTGCGGGCCGAGGCGAAATCCGACGACGGCACCGTCAAGTCGCTCTTCCACACTGCCGACGGCCGCCCGATCGAGGCGGTGCTGATGCGCTACCGCGACGGTCGCCGCTCGGTCTGCGTCTCCTCGCAGTCGGGCTGTCCGCTGACCTGCAGCTTCTGCGCCACCGGGCAGATGAAGTTCGGTCGCAACCTCAGCGCCGACGAGATCCTCGACCAGGCGCTGCACTTCCGCCGGGTCGAGGCGATCGACCACGTCGTCTTCATGGGGATGGGGGAGCCGACGATGAACATCGACGCCGTGCTCGCCGCCTGTGAGCGCCTGCCCGACCTCGGCGTCACCCACCGCCGCACCGCGATCTCGACCGTCGGCTGGGTGCCGGGGATCGACCGGCTGGCCGAGTGCGAGCTGCCGGTCGCCCTGGCGCTCTCGCTGCACGCGCCGAACGACGGCCTGCGCTCGCGGCTGATGCCGGTCAACGACCGCTACCCGCTGGCCGAGGTGCTCGCCGCCTGCGATCGCTACCGCGCCAAGCGCCGCCGCAAAGTCTTCGTCGAGTACGTGATGCTCGACGGCGTCAACGACCTGCCCGAGCATGCCCGCGAACTGGCGGCCCTGCTCGATCCCCGTGTCTACAAGGTCAACCTGATCCCGTACAACCCGACCGGGACCTACGACGGCTCCTCGCCGGAGCGGATCGAGCGCTTCCGCGCGATCCTCGCCGAGCACCGCCTCACCGCCACCGTCCGCCTCACCCGCGGCCGCGACATCGACGCCGCCTGCGGCCAGCTGGCCGCTTCAAGCGCCGGGTGAGGTTGCCGGTCCGCGCTCCGTCCCGGCGATCGACCGGCCACCTTTCCTATCTGCCCTAAGTAGGGCCGCTCCATTTGTCACATTGCCCAAACGCGGGGCGCTCTCGTCGGGGAGACTCGAACCCTCGGTCACGTAATCAGCCCAGGGGATTCGGGAAGTCGCCTGGCAGGGGGGGAACAATGCTGCAGGACAGATCGCGCCCGGCCCGCTGGCTCGGCGCCGTTGGAATACTCGCACTGGCTTTCCTTGGCACCTTCGCCCTGCCGTTTGCGGCGGCGGCACAGGCTCCCGGGGCCCTGCTGGGCCCGATCGCCGCGACGGGACTGCACGCACCCGCTCTCGACGGGCCGGGCATGATCGCCGGCCCCGGCGCATCCTTGGACGCGCCGCTCGACGGAGATCTGCCCGTCTCGGCTTCCCCCGGCGCATCGCGAGCCCCCCTTCCTCGCGGCGAAGGCCGCTACATAGTCGTCCTCAAGGACTCGGTGAAACACCCCGGCGCAGTCGCCGACGACCAGGCCGAGGAGGTGGACGGCGACGTCGGCTTCGTCTACCGCTCCGCCCTCAAGGGCTACTCGGCGACGATGCCGAAGGAGGAAGTCGAGGCTCTGGAAGCGGACCCACTGGTCAAGTACGTCACGCCCGATCGTAAGGCCGAGATCGCCGCGCAGACCATCCCCACCGGGATCACCCGCATCCTGGCAACCGAAAACTCCACCCTTGCGATCGACGGCAAAGACAACTTCGAGGTGGATGCCGACGTCGCCGTGATCGACTCGGGCATCGACTACGAACATCCCGACCTGAACGTCGTCGAACGCACCAACTGCGTACCGACCGGCGAAAGCTGGGAAACGGAATACGAATACGAAGAATGCGACGACGGCGCCGGCTACGACAAAAACGGCCACGGCACCCATGTCGCCGGCACCGTGGGAGCCCGGGACAATGGCCAGGGCGTCGTCGGCGTCGCCCCTGGGGCGCGCCTCTGGGCCGTCAGGGTTGTCAACAGGGAAGGAATCGGGTCGGAGTCATGGATCGTCGCCGGGGTCGACTGGGTCACCGCCCACGCCAGCGAGATCGAGGTGGCGAACATGAGCCTCGCCTGCGAATGCTCGATGCCGGCGCTCGAAGAATCGATCGACGCCTCGATCGAAGCAGGCGTCGTCTATGCGATCGCCGCGGGAAACAGCAGCAAAGACGTCAAAGACTTCTCGCCGGCGAAGAACCCCAACGCGATAACGGTCTCCGCTCTGGCGGTTTCCGACAAAAACACCGACGGTCTGAAACCGGGCAGCTGCGTAGCTAAACAGGACGACATACTCGCGAGCTTCAGCAACTACGGCGCGGGCGTCGACGTGGCCGCTCCCGGAACCTGCGTTTACTCCACCCGGCCCGACGGCCGATACGGGTGGTCCAACGGCACCTCGATGGCCGCCCCGCACGTTGCCGGCGCAGCGGCGATTCTCGCCAGCAAAGACAACCCCGAAAACCTCGAAGACGTCGAAGCTATCGCCCAGGAAATCGAGGAAGAGGGCAGCTCCGCCTGGGAAGACACTTCCGGCGACGGCACCAAAGAGCCGCTGCTGGACGTCAGCGATCAAGCGGCTTTCGCTGCCAAAGCGCATCCGCTGACCCAGCCAGCGTCCATCCTCTCGACCAGCAAAGCGACGCTACATGGAGTCGTCAATCCGGGTGGGCTTGCCACCAAATACCACTTCGAGTATGGGACGTCGACCGCCTACGGCCAGAGCATCCCCGTCTCAGAAAAATCAATCGGATCGGGAACCGCCTACGTCGCGGTAGAAGAGACGCTCGAAGGCCTCAGCGGGCAGACTCTCTACCACTATCGGGTCGTCGCGGTCAACTCCGCGGGGACCTTCTACGGCTTGGACAAGACCTTTGGCACGACTCCGCCGGTGGTCAGTGTGGAAGGGCCGAATGTGAACGTCAACGATGCCACCCTCAACGCGAGCGTCGACGCCGAAGGCCTCAGCACCACCTACCAGTTCGAATACGGAACCACCAGCTCATATGGCTACAAGACTCCCATTCGGCCCCAAGCGGCGGGCTCCGGAACGAGCGGCGTTAAAGTCAGCCAAGCGGCCGGTTCCCTGACCGGAAGCAAGACCTATCACTATCGGATCAAGGCGACCAATGCGGCCGGAACTACTTATAGTGCCGATCAGACTTTCACTACGCCGGCCGCGGAATGGACACGGCAGTCGACCCCCGCTGAGTTACCAAACAGTTCTTTTCAGGGTGTCTCATGCAGCTCCCAAGACGATTGCATGGCCGTCGGGTACCGTAACAAAGTTCCGCCCGAATCGCTCCTTGCAGAGCACTGGGACGGTAAAGAATGGTCGGTCGAGCCGGTGCCGGACCCGATCGAAAATGCGGGTGTAGCTGTCTTGACCGGCGTCTCATGCACCGCGGCAGACTGGTGTGTAGCGACGGGCTGGTACCAGGATGGGGAAGAGGTCAGGCCCGTGATCGAGCACTGGGACGGTGCCAGCTGGTCAATTGCATGGGCTCCTTCGACGGGCGCAGGCTATGCTCAGCTTGAAGACGTTTCCTGCACGTCAGCGAGTGCTTGCACGGCGGTAGGAACTCGGAATCTATTCGCACCTTTTTCGGTTTCGGCTATCGCCGCGCATTGGGATGGCAAAGATTGGTCTTTCCAATCGGTGCCGCAGCCTAAAGGCGCGTCTTTCGTGCAGCTAGAAAATGTTTCTTGCGCTTCGCTTAGCTCCTGCATCGCGGTGGGAAACTGGGAAGGGATACGGCCTTTGGCCGAGCGCTGGGATGGCAACGAATGGACGATCATCCAGGATGAAAAGCCGGTGGAAGCTCCGTACTATGCCCTGCGAAGCGTTTCCTGCGCGGCCCCCGATATTTGCACCGTAACGGTTCGTGGCGGCACCGAAGCGGAGCAGTGGGACGGCAAAGACTGGGCCCCTGAAGAAATGGCCGAGCCGGTCGGTGCCGTGGAGGGAGAATTCGACGTCAATCTCGGTATCTCGTGTGCTACGACGACGTCATGCGTCACGACCGGTTTCTATCGTAAATTCTTGGGCTCCTATCCGGGCGCGGGTGAAAATTGGGCCCCGCGTGCCACGGCTTGGAGCGACGGCGAATGGACGCCTCAGACCGTCACGAATTCGGCCCAGGAAGCGGAGCCCAATGGCCAGGACGCGGGGTTTTGGTCGGTCTCATGTAGCTCACCGAGCGCCTGTATCGCCGTTGGCAACGACTACTCGGCCGCTACTGATTCACAACCGTTGGTGGAGCGATACCAAGCGCCTGGGCCACTATCGGTAACCAACCCAGCCACCAAAGTCAGCTCAGCTGGCGCTGAGTTGAGCGCGACGGTTGACCCCGAAGGATCGTCGACCACCTACCAGTTCCAATTCGGCACCACTACCGAATACGGAAGCACGGCACCTGCGTCTCCGGAAGGCATCGGCTCGGGAAGCGAAGGAGTCGAGGTGGCCCAGGCAGCCGAAGGGCTGGACCCAGGGGTTACTTACCACTACAGAGTCGTGGCCAGCAACAAAGATGGAACAACCTATGGTGAAGACAGGGTGTTTACGACTCTCGCCGTTCCGAACTTCGATTCGGCGTTTGGCGAAGACGGATCCGAAGAAGGCGAGATTCACAGGGAGCTCGGGATCGCCGTGGACGCTGAAGGCGACATCTGGGTTGCCGATCACGGCAACGATCGCGTCGAGGAGTTCAGCCCGGAGGGTGACCTGCTCCTCGAGTTCGGCTCGACGGGGAGTGGCGCTGGGCAGTTCAACGAGCCCTATGCGCTTGCCATCGATGGCAATGGCGATGTTTGGGTTGCCGACGCCTGGAACAACCGTATCCAGGTATTCAACTCAGATGGCGAATTCCTCAAAGCGATTGGCTGGGGTGTCGACGATGGGACGGGCAAAGAATTCCAAGTCTGCAAATCGAGCTGCTTCAGCGGAATATCGGGTTCGGGCAATGGCCAGCTCTACCGGCCCTATGGCCTCACCTTCGATTCGGAAGGCAATCTATGGATCGCCGACACCTGGAACGCTCGCACCCAGAAGTTCAACTCCAAAGGCGAATATCTGAGCAAGTTCGGCAAACGCGGCGTCGATATCGCCGTTGACGCGGAAGGAGACGTCTGGCTGGCCCAGGACAACCTCGACCGGGTTGTCAAGTTCAGCCCTGCAGGAGAAGAGCTCACGCAAATTGGCGATTCGAAAGGCGCGGGAAGCGCCGAATTTGACACCCCCACCGGCTTGGGGCAGGACGCAGAAGGCAACATCTGGGTCGCCGATTCGGAAAACAACCGGATTCAGGAGTTCAACTCGGCTGGCAAATACCTGACTGAGTTCGGCGAGGGTGGATCGGGAAGCGGCCAGTTTGACTTCCCGCGCGATGTCGCCTTCGACCCAGAAGGCAACATCTGGGTAGCAGATTCCTACAACAGCAGGATCCAGAAATGGACATATGCGCCCTCAGCTGTTACCGAAGCCGCGACGGATCTGACGATCTCCAGTGCAACGCTGAATGGCATCGTCAATCCTCATGGCATCGCCACCAATTATTATTTTGAGTATGGCGCGACTGCCTCCTACGGAGGCAAAGTGCCCCTCTGGCCAGCGGCGGTCGGATCGGGTAATAGTGATGTGATGGTTAACAACAAACTCTCTGGGCTGTCGTATGGAACCACCTATCATTACCGGCTGGTTACTTCGAGTCCGGCGGGCGCCACCTATGGGGCCGACAAAACATTCACCACCCTGAAACCCCCCCAGGCCACCACCGAAGCGGCTACTTCGATAAAAGCCACCCAGGCGACCCTGAACGCGACGGTCAACCCCGAAGGCTCCGCTACCTCCTACTACTTCGAATATGGGACTACGACCTCCTACGGGACCAAAATCCCGACCAGCGCCGCATCGGTCGGCTCGGGCGTGACCGATGTCTCGGTCAGCCAGACCCCTACCAACCTCTCGCCGACATCCACCTACCACTATCGGGTGGTGGCTATCGGTACGGCCGGCAGCGCTACGGGAGCAGACAAAACCCTGACTACGACCAAAGCGCCTCCCAAAGCCACCACCGAAGCGGCCACCTCCCTCAGCACCACCCAGGCGACCCTGAACGCGACGGTCAACCCCGAAGGCTCCGCTACCTCCTACTACTTCGAATACGGGACCACCACCTCCTACGGGACCAAAATCCCGACCAGCGCCAGCTCAATCGGCTCCGGCACGTCGAACGTCGCCGTCTCCCAGACCCCGACCGGCCTGTCTCAGGGCACGACCTACCACTATCGGGTGGTCGCAGAAAGCCCGACGGGAGTCGCCAACGGCGCCGACAAAACCCTGACCACCCTGAAACTCCCCCAGGCCACCACCGAAGCCGCCACCTCGATAAAAACCACCCAGGCGGACCTGAACGCGACGGTCAACCCCGAAGGCAGCGCCACCTCTTACTACTTCGAATACGGTACCACGACCTCGTACGGGAAAAAAATACCGAGCACCGCCTACGGGATCGGCTTTAGTCCCTCCAACATCGCCGTGAGCTGGACCCCGACCGGCCTTTCTCAGGGCACGACCTACCACTTCCGAGTCGTCGCAGAAAGCCCGGCGGGAGTCGCCAACGGCGCCGACAAAACATTCACCACCCTGAAACCCCCCCAGGCCACCACCGAAGCGGCCACCTCGGTCAAAGCCACCCAGGCGAACCTGAACGCCACGGTCAACCCCGAAGGCAGCGCCACCTCCTACTACTTCGAATACGGCACCACCACTTCTTACGGCACCAAAGTCCCGACCAGCGCCAGCTCAATCGGCTCCGGCACATCGAATGTCGCGGTCAGCCAAACGCCGACCGGCCTGTCTCAGGGCGCGACCTACCACTATCGGGTGGTGGCGGAAAGCGCCGGGGGCAATGTCAACGGCGCCGACAAAACCCTGGCCACCCTCAAAGCCCCCAAAGCCACCACCGAAGCGGCCACCTCCATCGGCACCACCCAGGCCACCCTGAACGCGACGGTCAACCCCGAAGGCTCCGCCACCTCCTACTACTTTGAATACGGCACCACCACTTCTTACGGCACCAAAGTCCCGACCAGCGCCAGCTCAATCGGCTCCGGCACATCGAACGTCGCCGTCTCCCAGACCCCGACCGGTTTCTCCGAGGACACGACCTACCACTTCCGAGCGGTGGCCGAAAGTTCGGCAGGCACCGCTTATGGCGCCGACAAAACGCTGACTACTCCCCTCTCGACGCCTCCACCCTCCTTCATCACCTCCGTCGGCCAGGAAGGCTCCGGCAACGGCCAGTTCCAATACCCCTACGACGTCGCAACCGACAGCGCCGGCAATCTCTGGGTGGCCGACACCGAAAACAACCGC
>Ga0070691_10000098_pt1 | contig 25336 bp, 20 predicted proteins | sample KBSK1101metaG_FD_64673 | JGI IMG/M metagenome (GOLD analysis project Ga0070691, IMG submission 64673) | Corn, switchgrass and miscanthus rhizosphere microbial communities from Kellogg Biological Station, Michigan, USA - KBS K1-10-1 metaG | ecosystem: Host-associated > Plants > Roots >... | reverse complement strand
GGGCTGACCGGGCCGATGCAGGTCTACGGCCGCAGCGACCTCACCTTCGAGGAGCGCCTGGCGATGGAGCGCGACTACCTCGACAACCTCTCGCTCGCCGGCGACCTGGCGATCCTGCTGCGCACGCCGCGGGCGGTCATCCGCGGCGAAGGCGCCCACTAGCCCCGCCCGCTGTTTCTTATTGGCGCATGGCAACGGAAAGGCACAGCGGAGCGATCGGGTTGGAGGTGGCGATCGTCAGCCATGGCGCCGCCGAGCTGCTGCGCAACTGCCTGCGCTCGCTGCGCGAGCACCCACCGACGCGTGGCGAGATGCGGGTCACGGTGGTCGACAGCGGCAGCCCCGACGGGGCCCCGGACATGGTCGCGCGCGAGTTCCCCGAGGTGCGGCTGCGGCGCCGCGGAAACATCGGCTTCTCGGCCGCCAACAACCTCGTCTTGGGGGAGAGCGAGGCGCCGGCGCTGCTGCTGCTCAACCCCGACACCGAGGTCCGCGCCGGCACGCTCGACGCGGCGCTGGCGCGGCTGGACGCCGATCCGCGGATCGGGATGGTCGGGGTCAAGCTGGTGCTGGAGAGCGGCGAGCTCGACCACGCCTGCAAGCGCTCCTTCCCGACCCCGCTCGGCGCCCTCGCCCACTTCACCGGCGTCGGCCGCGCCGAGGACGCCTCGGGCGCGCTGAGCCAGTACCGGGCGACCCATCTCGGCGCCGACGAGGCGGGCGAGGTCGACGCCGTCAACGGCGCCTTCATGCTCTGCCGGGCAGCGGCGGTACGCGAGGTGGGGCTGCTCGACGAGGGCTACTGGCTCTACATGGAGGACCTCGACTGGTGCCATCGCTTCTGGGACGCGGGCTGGAAGGTCTTCTACGAGCCGGCCGGGGTCGCCCTCCACGTCAAGGGCGCCTCCAGCGGCGGCCGGCGGCGGCCGAAGCAGGAGATCGCCTTCCACCGCGGCATGGCCCGCTTCTACCGCCGCTTCGACGCCCCCGACCACAACCCCCTCCTCAACGCCGCCGTCTACGCCGGCATCTACCTCAAACTCGCCGCGGCCCTGCTCCGCACCGCGCTCCACCCCCGCTGAACTGCATCAACTTTCAGGGCCACGAGCCCGGAAATTTGATGCAGTTCGGTTAGAAGGGGAGGGTCTGGGCGATCTCGCTGAGCTTTGGGGCGCTCCTGTCGCGCTCGCTCAGCAGCGGCTCGGTGACCTGCCAGTCGACGGCGACGTCGGGGTCGTCCCAGGCGATGCCGGCCTCGGTCAGCGGGTCGTAGAGGCTGGAGAGCAGGTAGGTGAAGTCGGCCACCTCGCTGAGCACGGCGAAGCCGTGGCCGAAGCCGACCGGGACGAAGAGCTGGCGGTGCTTCTCGTCGTCGAGCACGTGCGCCTCCCACTGCCCGAAGGTGGGCGAGTCGCGGCGCAGGTCGACGGCGACGTCGAGCACGGCGCCGCGGGCGCAGCGGACCAGCTTCGCCTGGCCCGGCTCGGTCTGGAAGTGGATCCCGCGCAGCGTCCCCTTCGAGGAACGCGAGTGGTTCTGCTGGACGAACTCGACCCCCACCCCGGCCTCGGCCCAGGCGTCGCGGCTGAAGGTCTCGACCATGAAGCCGCGCTCGTCGCCGTGGACGGCCGGCTCCAGCAGGACGACGCCCTCGAGCTTGGTCGGCAGGACCCGGGGCATCAGCCGCCCAGCGCCTTCCCGTACTGCTTCTCGTAGTACTCGCGGTACTCGCCGGAGCGGATCGGCCCCCACCAGTCCTCGTTGTCGCGGTACCAGGCGACGGTTTTCTCCAGGCCCTCGGCGAAGTGGACCTGGGCCTCCCAGCCGAGCTCCTCCTTCAGCTTGGCCGAGGAGAGCGAGTAGCGGCGGTCGTGGCCGGGGCGGTCGGCGACGTACTCGATCAGCGACTCGTCCTGGCCGGTCAGCTCGATCACCCGCTCGATCACCTCGATGTTCTCGCACTCGTCGGGGCCGCCGACGTTGTAGGCCTCGCCGGCCCTGCCCTTCATCAGCACCGTGTGGATGCCGCGGCAGAAGTCCTCGACGTAGAGCCAGTTGCGGACCTGCCTGCCGTCGCCGTAGACCGGCAGCGGGTCGCCGTGCATCGCGTTCAGGGTGATCAGCGGGATCAGCTTCTCCGGGTACTGGCGCGGGCCGTAGTTGTTGGAGCCGCGCACGATCGAGGCCTCGATCCCGTAGGTGTGGACGTGGGCGGAGACCAGCAGGTCGCCGGCCGCCTTGGTCGCCGAGTAGGGCGAGGAGGGGTCCAGCGGCGAGGTCTCGGTGAAGGAGCCGGAGTCGATCGAGCCGTAGACCTCGTCGGTCGAGACCTGCAGGTAGCGGGAGACGCCGAGCTCGCGGGCGGCGTCGAGCAGGGTGCCGGTGCCGATCACGTGGGTGCGGGCGAAGGCGTCCTGGTCGTCGATCGAGCGGTCGACGTGGGACTCGGCGGCGAAGTTGACGACCGCGTCGGCGCCCTCCATCGCCTCGCGCACGACCTTCGGGTCCTCGATCGCCCCGACCACCAGCTCGGTGCCCTCGGGCAGGTTCTCCGGCCGGCCGGCGTAGGTGAGCTTGTCGAGCACGGTGATCTCGTGCTCCGCGCCGGCGATGCGGACGTAGGTGGAACCGATGAAACCGGCGGCGCCGGTGACGAGCAGCTTCATGAGGCCTCCTCGGCTTGTCGTTGGGCGAGATAGCCGGCCAGCCCGTCCTGCCAGGAGGGCAGCCGGATCGCGTGCTCGCGCTGGCTGGTCAGGGCCGAGAAGGGCGGCCGCGCCGCCGGCCGGCCGAATTCCTCGGTGGTGATCGAGAGCACCTTGCACTCGACCTTGGCCTGCTCGAAGATCTCGCGCGCGAACTCATACCAGGAGCACTGCCCGGCGGCCGCCATGTGGTGGATGCCGAACTCGATCCCCTCGATCAGGCGCACGATCCCGTAGGCGAGGTGCCAGGTGTAGGTCGGCGAGCCGACCTGGTCGCGAACGACCAGCACCTCGTTGCCGCTGCCCGCCAGGCGCAGCATCGTCTCGACGAAGTTGGGCCCGCCGATCCCGAACAGCCAGGCCGAGCGGACGACGAAGTGGCGCTTGTTGGCGGCCACCGTCGCCTCCTCGCCGGCCAGCTTGGTGCGGCCGTAGGCCGAGAGCGGCGCCGGCTGGTCGCTCTCCACGTAGGGGGCGCCCTTGGCGCCGTCGAAGACGTAGTCGCTGGAGACGTAGACGACGCTGGCGCCGACCGCGGCCGCGGCCGCGGCGACGTTGCCGGCGCCGGTGCCGTTGACCGCGAAGGCCGCCTGCTCGGACTCCTCGGCGCCGTCGACGTCGGTCCAGGCGGCGCAGTTGATGACGACGTCGGGGCGCTCGAGGTCGAGCTTCTTCTCCAGCCCGGCGGCGGCGGTGACGTCGAGCTCGGCGCGGCCGAAGCCGACCACGTCGTGGCCGGCGTTGCCGGCGGCCAGCATCACGTCGCGGCCCAGCATCCCCGCCGCGCCGGTGACGAGCAGCTTCATGCGGCGCTGCCCATCAGACGATTTTGATCTCGCAGTTGTCGCCGACCAGCAGGCGCAGCGTCTTCGGCGGGCCGGCGCTGCGGGTCAGCTTCACGTTGCGCCCGAGCAGGCTGGCCTCCATCCGCGTTTCCAGGTCCTCGACCACGGAGTCGGAGAGGACGATCGAGTGCTCGACCTCGGAGCGGCGCACGTGGACGCCGGTCCCGATCGAGGTGTAGGGGCCGATGTAGGCGTCCTCGATGCAGGCCCCGGCGCCGATCACGGCCGGCCCGCGGACGACCGAGCGGGTCAGCTTGGCGCCGGGCTCGAGCACGACCCGGCCCTCGACCCGCGACTCGGCGTCGATCTCGCCCTCGAGCCTTGTCTCCAGCTCCTCCAGCACGAGTCGGTTCGCCTCCAGCATGTCGGCGAGCTGGCCGGTGTCCTTCCACCAGCCGCTGACGACCTCGGACTGGACCTTGTGGCCATCGTCGATCAGGGCCTGGATCGCCTCGGTGATCTCGTACTCGCCGCGCCAGGAGGGCTCGAGGCCGCGGGCGGCGTCGAAGATCGCCGGGGTGAAGAGGTAGACGCCGACCAGGGCCAGATTGGAGGGCGGGTCCTTGGGCTTCTCGATCAGCCGCACGATGTGGCCGCTGTCGTCGAGCTCGGCGACGCCGTAGGACTGCGGGTCGTCGACCGGGGTGAGCAGGATCAGCGCGTGCGGCTCGTCGGCGCGGAAGGTGGCAACGAGGCCGCGCAGGCCGTCGCGCAGGAGGTTGTCGCCGAGGTACATGACGAAGGGCGAGTCGCCGATGAACTCCTCCGCGGTGAGGACCGCGTGGGCGAGCCCGGCGGGCTTGTCCTGGACGATGTAGGTGATCCTGGCGCCGAAGGCGGAGCCGTCGCCGGCGGCCTCGCGGATCTCCTCGCCGGTCTCCGGCGCGATGATGATCCCGATCTCCTCGACGCCGGCGTCGACCAGGGCCTCGATCCCGTAGAAGAGAACGGGCTTGTTGGCGACGGGCACCAGCTGCTTCGCCGAGGTGTGGGTGATCGGGCGCAGCCGGGTTCCGGCGCCACCGGAGAGAATCAGTCCCTTCAGAGGCTCCATGCGAGGCTGCAACCCTACTTATCGCGAGAAAGAGCCGTGCGACCAGCCGTCTACATCCCCAACCACAACGGCGCCGACCACCTCGGGCGGGCGCTGAGCAGCCTGCGCGAGCAGAGCCGGCCGCTCGACGTCGTCGTCGTCGACAACGGCTCCAGCGACCACTCGGTCGAGCTGCTGCGGGAGCAGTTCCCGGAGGTCGCGCTGCTGGCGCTGGAGCGCAACCGCGGCTTCGGGCCGGCGCTGAACCAGGCCGTGCGCGAGCACCGCGCCGACCCGCTGATCCTGCTCAACAGCGACGTCGAGTGCGGGCCGCGCTTCGTCGAGGCGCTGCTCGACGCCAACGCCGAAGGGGTGCAGTCGGTCGCCGCGGTGCTGCTACAGGAACGCTCGCCGGAGCTGATCGACTCCGCCGGGGTCGTCGCCGACCGGACCCTGATGGGCTTCGACTACCTGCACGGCGAGCCGCTCGCGGCCGCCGCCACGGCGCCGGCGCCGCTGGGCCCGACCGGGGGCGCCGCCCTGTACGAGCGCGCCGCCTTCGAAGCGGTCGGGGGCTTCGACGAGCGCATCTTCCTCTACTACGAGGACCTCGACCTGGCGCTGCGGATGGCCGCGGCCGGCGCCCGCTGCCGGCTGGCGCCGGGGGCGACGGCGCTGCACGCCTACTCGGCCGGGCTCGGCGCCGGCAGCGGCCGCAAGTTCGCCTTCACCGGCTGGAGTCGCGGCTACATGCTGCGCCGCTACGGGGTGATGTCGGATCCGCGCCTGGCGCTGCGGGCGCTCGCCTGCGAGGCGGCGCTCTGCGGCGGCCAGCTGCTGCTCGACCGCACCGCCAAGGGGATCGGCGGGCGCCTGCGCGGCTGGCGCGCCGGCGGCGGCCTCCCCCCCCACCGGCTCGACGGCGCCGAGCTGCTCGACGTCTCCGCCCGCGAGGCGCTGTCCCTGCGCCGCCGCCGCCGCGGCTGAGAGCGTGGTTGCGAGCGTCGCTATCGTGCCGCCGCGATGCGGGCAAAGCTGACGGCGCTGCGGGCGCACCTCGACGATTCCCTGTTCCCGGCCGCCCGCCAGGCTGCATCGACCCTCAACCGCTGGGAACTCGGCGTCGTCGTCGGCGCCCTGCTGGCGCTCGCCGTCGTCCTCCAGCTGGCCCGGCTCGGCTGGTCCTCCTCGCTCAACTCGCTCTGGGCCGAGGACGGGCCGATCTACATGCAGGAAGCGCTGACCCAGGACTTCTGGCACGCGATCGTCTCCACCTACGCCACCTACCTGGTGCTGGTCCCGCGCCTGATCGCCGAGGGCGCGAGCCTGGCGCCGCTGAAGGATGTACCGGCCGCGGTCTCGATCCTCTCCGCCCTGGTCGTCGGCCTCAGCGGGCTGGCCGTCTGGCACGCGGCCGCCGCCCACATCCCCAGCCCCTACCTGCGCGGCACCCTGGTCGCGCTCACCGTCCTCTCCCCGGTCGCCGGGCTGGAGTCGCTCGACTCCGCCGCCTACGTCCCCTGGTACATGCTCTTCGCCTGCTTCTGGCTGCTGCTCTGGCGGCCGCGGACGACCCGCGGCGCCGGCCTCGGCGGCCTCTTCGTCCTCCTCACCGGGCTCAGCACCCCGGGGCTCTGGTTCTTCGCGCCGCTGGCTGGGCTGCGGGCGCTGGCGATCCGCGGCCGCCGCGACCTGATCGTCGTCGCCTCCTACGCGCTCGGGGCCGGGGTCCAGATCCCGGTCCTCGCCCTCAACGACGAAACCGCGGTGCAGCCGCTCTGGACCGGCGACATCTGGACCACCTTCCTGCAGCGCATCGTCGACGGGGCGCCGCTCGGGCTGCGGCTCGGCGGCAACGCCTGGTCGCACCTCGGCTGGCCCTTCCTGATCGCGCTCTGCGTCGCGGTCGCGGTCGGCTTCGCGGTCGGCTTCCGCAAGGCCGCCCCCGGCGCCCGCTATCTCGCCGCGATCGCGCTGCCGACGGCGCTGGCGATGTTCGTCGTCTCGCTCTACCAGCGCGCGGTGGGGACGCAGATGATCTGGCCGGAGGGGATCTGGAACGGCAGCGGCAGCCGCTACGCGATCGTCCCGGCGCTGCTGGTCGTCAGCGCCGCCCTGGTCCTGCTCGAGAGCGCTCTGCGCCGGCGCGCGCCGGCGGCCGCGGACGCGCCGGCGCCGCGGCGGCTGCCCGGGCCGAGCCTGGCGGCGGTGGCGATCCTCGCGATCGCCCTGGTCACCTCCTTCTGGGCCCGCGACCTCGCGGTCCGCGGCACCCCGCCCTGGGACGCCGCGCTCGACCACGCCAAGGCGACCTGCGCCGGCGGCGAGGAGGACTCGGCGCCGATCCCGACCTCGCCGCCCGGCTTCGGGATGCTCCTCCCCTGCGAGCAGATCGGCGCCGCCCCGGCGGCGACCGCTAGCCGCTAGCCGTCGGCGCGGGTCTCGAGGCGGCGGCCGAGCCAGCGCCGCGCCCGCCCCGGATCGCCCTCGCGCCGCAGGCGGCGGCGCTCGCGCAGCAGCGCCGGCAGCCGGCGCAGGGCGGCGAGCTTGCCGCCCAGGGTCGCCCGCAGGCGGCGCTGGGCGCTGGCGCGCGCCAGCGCCCCGACCTCGACCGCCGCGATCCGGGGCAGCGCGGTGGCGGGCATGAACTTGACCTGGGTGGCGAGCCGGTTGCGGGCGACCAGGCGAGCGTTCTCGGCGCCCGGGCTGCCGAAACCGGCCATCCAGGAGGCGTTGCCGACGTGCCAGACGACGGCCTCCGGCACGTAGGCGAAGTCCCAGCCGGCGATCCGGGCGCGGACGTTGAGGTCGACGTCCTCGTAGAAGGCGAAGTAGCTCTCGTCGTATCCCCCGAGCCCGTCGAAGAGCTCCCGCCGCAGCAGGCAGGCGGCGCCGCAGACGCCGAAGATCTCGCGCGGGGCGAGCGTCGCCGGGCCCTGCCGCGCGCCCGCCGCCTCCTCGACCGCGCGGCCGTCGCGGCTCAGCGCCTGGCCGGCGCTGTAGAGGCGGGCGCCGGCCTCGGCCCCGGGCGCGGCGATGTCGCCCTCGAGCTGGAGGATGCGCGGCTGCACCCCACCCAGCGCCGGGTCGGCCCGCAGCGCGCCCGCCAGCGAGGCGACGCACCCGGGGGCCAGCGCGGTGTCGGCGTTGAGGACCAGGATCTCCTCCGCGGCGGTGTGGCGGACGCCGAGGTTGACGGCGGCGGCGAAGCCGGCGTTGCGCGGCAGCGCCAGGTGCGCCACCCCCTCGTTCGCGAGGTACTCGACCGAGCCGTCGCCGGAGCCGTTGTCGACGACGAAGGTCTCCAGCTCCGCCTCCTGGGCGGCGAGCGAGTCGAGGCAGCGCGGCAGCAGGCCCAGCGAATTCCAGCTGGGGATGACAACCGCCACAGATCCGGTCGGGCCCACAGCGCGAAAGCCTGACAGGGGGGCGCCGCGCTAGCGTTCCGCAGTCTCGGGCCGGGCCCACCGTCCGCTGCCCGATTTCCCACGCTTCCGATGCCCGCCAACGACGCTGCCACCAGCCAAGACCCCTTGCCCGCGCCCGGCTCGAACGCCCCGCTGGCGATCCAGGTCGAGGATCTCCACAAGGCGTTTCGCATCCCCACCCACCGGGTCGACTCCTTCAAAGAGCGGGTCGTGCGCCCATTCGCCGCCCGCGACTACAGGGAGCTGCGTGCCCTCGACGGCATCTCGTTCGAGATTCGTCAGGGGGAGTTCTTCGGGATAGTCGGCCGCAACGGCTCCGGCAAGAGCACCCTGCTGAAGCTGCTGGCAAGCATCTACCGCGCCGACGCCGGGACGATCCGGATGGCGGGCCGCCTGGCACCATTCATCGAGTTGGGAGTCGGCTTCAACGTCGAGCTGACGGCGCGCGAGAACGTCGTCCTCAACGGGGTGATGATGGGCCTCACCCCGCAGGAGACCCGGAGCCGCCTCGATGCGGTGATCGAGTTCGCCGAACTGGACGATTTCGTCGACCTGAAACTGAAGAACTACTCGTCGGGCATGCTGGTCCGGCTCGCCTTCTCGCTGATGATGGAGGTCGACGCCGACATCCTCCTCATCGACGAGGTGCTCGCGGTCGGCGACGCCGCCTTTCAGCAGAAGTGCGACGACGCCTTCCACAAGATGAAATCCGCTGGCAAGACGATCGTCCTCGTCACCCACGAGATGGCGACGGTCGAGGAGTACTGCCACCGGGCGATGCTGATCAGGGACGGGCACATAGACCACATCGGAGACCCGGCCGAGGTCGGCCGCCGCTACCTGCGTTTGAACTTCGACCGCGGAGCGCCCGGCCCCCAGACGCACGATGGCGGGAGTGAGGAGATTCGCGTCCTCGACGCCCACGTGGAGAACGAGCAGGGCGAGCGGACCGACACGATCGAGCATGGAAGCCCGATCCGCCTGCGCCTCGAGCTCGAAGCCAAGCGGGACCTACCCGGGCTGGACGTCGGCTTCATCGTCGCCAACGCCGACGGCGTCGGCGTCTCCCAGTTCGGCATGCCGGTCGGCGAGGGAGACGCCCGGGCGATCGCCGCCGGCCAGCGCGTGAGAATCGAGTCGACGCTCGCGAACCCGCTGGCGGCGGGACGCTACTTCGTCCACTGCGGGATCAACCGGGCTTTCGCCGGAGGTATCGCGCTCTACGTTCCGAACGCGCTCGACTTCGTCGTTTTCGGCGGCCCCACCAACTCCGGGATCATCGCCCTCCCCCACGAGTCCGCGGGCACCATCGAGAGCGAGGGCAAAGCATGAGCGAGGCGGGGGCGGCCAGGCCGCTGCGCGATGTGCGTGGCCCCTCAGCCCTCGGCGGCGGCTCGCGTCGCTTCTTCGACCTGCTCTGGCTGACCTCGGTCACCGAGTTCAAGCGCGTCTACTTCGGCACCGTGCTGGGCTATCTCTGGTCGCTGATCCGGCCGCTGATGCTGTTCGGGGTGCTGCTGTTCGTCTTCACCCAGGTCTTCAAAATCGGCAGCGACCTGGTCGTGCACTACCCGGTCTTCCTATTGCTGGGCATCGTCCTCTTCACCTTCTTCCAGGAATCGACGACCAACTCGGTCACCGCGGTCGTCGCCCAGGAGGGGGTGGTGCGCAAGACCCAGTTCCCGCGCCTCGTGATCCCCATCTCCACCGTGCTCACCGGCGCCTTCAACTTCGGCCTTAACCTGGTGGTCGTCTTCGCCTTCGTCTTCGCCTTCGGCGTCGACCCCACCTGGACCTGGCTGCTGTTCCCGTTTGCCTTGGCATTGCTGTTCGTCTTCACGGCGGCGATCAGCATGGCGCTCTCGGTCCTCTACGTGCGCTTCCGCGACGTCGCGATCATCTGGACCGTCCTTGCCCAGGTGCTTTTCTACGCGACTCCGATCCTCTACCCCGTGAACTTCAAACCGGAAGGGGACTACGAACACCTGTTGATGATCAACCCGCTGGCGGTGATCTTCGAGCAGGTCCGGATCTGGATCCTCGCCGAACCCGAAGCTCCGACGATCACCGAGGCGGCCGGTGGCTGGCTCGGGTTGCTCCCGGCGGCCGCCATCTTCCTCGCCGCCTGCGCCTTTGGCGCCTGGGTCTTCAACCGCGAAGCGCCGAGAATCGCCGAGGACCTCTAGGGAGGGGCTAGCCCGACGCGGGACAGACCCGCGCCGACTGCTGCGCCCGCACGAGCAGGTACCAGGGCTGGGGTGCGGAGTCGCGCGGGACCCGCAGCAGCGTCGTCGATTGGCCGGGCGCGCCTCTGGTGATCACCGGATATTCGCCGGTGGCGAAGCGCCGCAGCGAGAAGTCCGCATGCGGGCCAGGCGCCAGTTCGATCCGGGTCAAGCCCGGCGCGAGCCTCACCTCCGAGCTGGGCCCGGGGCCACCGGCGACCGCGCAGCCTGCGGCGCCGGCGTTTGCCTCGTAGGTTTCGAGCTGGATCGTGATCGAGAGCGGCAGTGCCTGGCTGAGCACGATGTCGGCGTAGTGGCGGCCCTGCGCTGGCGCCGTTGCCAGTTCGGCCGGCGTGAAGGCCGGCGAACCCCAACGGTCCATCGCTTCGAAGTACTTGCCGGCTTCGACGATCGCCAGCGAAGCGGTGCCGGTGGTATCGACCGAGCCCAGGGCGAAGCTCGGCGGGACCGTGCGGCGGGCGATCTCCAGGGCGCCGATATCGGCCCGAGTCAGCACCGTCTGTTCCTGCAACCAGTCGCGCCCGTCCTTCATCTGCGCGAGATTGGGGCCGATCGCGCAGGCCGTCAACACCCCCGCGACGACGAGGCTGCGGCGGTTGAAGCGAATGTCGCGCAAGAGCTCGGCTGCCATCAGCAGGACGAAGACGGCGCCGGCGTAGACGTAGCGGCTGGCCGCGGCTTCGCGGCCGGGGATGTAGTTGAAGGCGGCCAGCAGCCAGTAGGCGAGACCAGCGGCCGCGACCGGCCAGAAGCCGGCAGAGAAGCCGGGCTTGCGCCACTGCCCGAAAGCGACCAGAGCGATTGCCCCGATCAGCAGCGGCCGGCCCCAGTCGGGCTCGCCGGGGCTGTTGACGGGAATCGAGCTGAGCCCGAGCACCGAGTCCAGCGCCGAGGCGAAGCCTTCCATCACATAGGCCGGCGAGGCGAGGATGTTGCGCAGGGTGATGTGGGTTTCGGCGTCGTGCCCCCAGCCCAGCCACCAGGCCGCATAGAGCAACAGCGGCACGAGGAAGACGTAGGCGCGCCTCCAACCCCGCTGGTGGCGTTTCTGGAACACGTCGACCGCGGCCGCCAGCACGAAGGTGATGCCAAGGCTGCCGAAGCCGACGGAGACCGCCAGCGCCACGCAGGCCCAGGCGTCGCCGCGGCGGTCGTTGCGGTCGAGCAGCAGCAGCATCGCCAGCCCGCCCATCACGGCGCCGGTGAACTCGTTCTCGAAGGGCCAGAGGAGGATCGGCCAGGCGGAGCCGAGGAAGAGCAGTAGCGCCGCTGCCATCAACGCCGGCCAGGGCCCGAGGCGGCGACGGACGTAGACGAAGAGCAGGGCGCCGGAGACGAGCACGGTCAGCGTCATCGCGAACATTTCCGGGCGGCCCGAGGTCATCCCGAAGACCGCGAGCAGCAGCTTCGTGATCACCACCGGCAGCACGACGATGTGCTCGTTGTGGGGTGCCAGGAAGGCGTCCGCCGAGAAGTCCTGCCGGTCGAGCAGGAAAGCCCAGGTGTCCTGGAAGTAGGTGAGGTCCCAACAGAGGGCGAAGGTCAACGCCGCGGACGCCAGCAGCGCCACACCCAGGAGGACTGTGGGCGCATCGCGCCTCCGCCACTTCATCGGCGCGCGAGTCTAGCTTCCAGCGCGACCGCTGCGAACCCGGCGAGGCTGGCGGCCGCGACCAGGAGCGCGGGCGGCGAGTACGCGGTGCCCGGCAATGGGTCCAACGCCGGGGCGTAGAGCGCCAGCATCAGCATGGCGTTGGCGCCGAGGAAGTAGAGCGCGAAGCGGGGGAAGGTCGCCCGCAGCCCGGCGACGGCGCCGCAGAGGCCGAGAATCGGGAGTAGGTAGCTGCCGACGTGCAGGGAGGTGCGGGCAGCGTAGTTCCCGAAAGCGAGCAGGCCCCAGGCGAGGGCGCCGGCGCCCAGCGCCGCGAAGCAGGTCAGCGCGAAGCTCCATTCGAGCGAGTTGCGGCGCCCGCGACTTCGCGCCACCGCCATCACCAGCGGGGCGATCAACAGCAGGCCGAGCGAGGGCAGCAGGTTGAAGAACATGGTGGTGCGGATCTCGCGCGCGGCGGTTCCCGGATGCCCTTCGCCGAGGGCGTCGACGGTTTTCTCCACGGTTTCGAGCCCCGTCTCGCTGCCCGTCAACATCGCCGCGTTGTCGATCTTGTAGCGCAGGGCTTCGCCGATGCCGGCTTCGCCGTAGGAGTCGAGAATCGTCTCCATGGTGCCGCGGTCGTCGATTTCTTCGAACCCAGCCAGCGTCCACTTGGTGAGCCGGTCCCCGGGTGGGTCGCCGTACTTCTGGTAGGCGGACCAGGGGGCCATCAGGGCGATGCCCACGAGCAACGCGACCCCGACCCAGCGCCAGCCCGGGAGGCCCCGGTAAGCGGCGACGAGCAGCAGCGGGATGACGCCGAAGACGCTGGCGCCGTGCCCGAGCATCGCAAGCCCGCAAAGGGCGGCGAACAGGGCCGCCGCCCAGAGGCTGTTCCGGAGCTCCGCCCAAAGCGGGGTCAGCACGAGCGCGGCCGCGGCGAGCAGCATCGCGACCGGGAGCAGCTTCGGCCAGACGTAGAAGCCGTTGACGATCGCGACGCCGCCGACCAGGACCGTGAGCGCCACCATCGCCCTGGTGACGCGCCCGACCCGCGCGGCCAGCAGAAGCGCCCAGAGCCCGACGATCCAAAGCTGCTGCAGAGCGACACCGAGCAATTGGTAATGCAGGCCACTGGTGTCCCAGCCGAAGGGGCGCTGCGCGACGACGTAGCCGACCTGCAGCGGCGGCCGATCGCTGGAAAGCCATTCGCCGGGGAAGACGGGGGGGCCGCTCTGATGGCCGTGAAAGAAGAACCAATCTGCGTAGAACTCCGGGATCCCGTTGTCGGAAGGCAGCTGATGCGAGAAGCGGATCGAGCTCATCGCCAGCGGCTGGTCGCTGCCGCCGTGGGCAAAGCCGAGATAGACGAGGAAGACCGTGCCGAGCACCCACAGGGCCAGTGGCACCGACAGCTGCGCCAGCAGCGCCCGCTCGAGGTGCCCGCCGTAGAGCGACCAGACGATCGCCAACACCCCCCCGAAGGCGATCAGGTAGGAGCTCGTTTCGCCCAGCGTGCGGTTCCCGTAATAGGCCCAGAAGGTCAGCAGCGCGAGGACGCCGCTGACGGCCAGGGCGATCGCGAGCAGCACCGGCACCGTCTTCACCCCCAGCCTGGCGGCAAGCAGCGCCGCGCCGGCGGCCGGCAACGCCGTGAGCAGGAGATGGAGCGCGAGGGTGGCGAACATCCGGGGCGGGAGATTGCCACAGGTGCCAGGCGACAGCCGGGGCGCAACGGCTGAGTACACTCGCCTGCGATGGCTGAGCAGACGACGCCGGTCCAGGCGCCCTCTGGCGTCGAGGACCAGATCGATTACGGAGGGTTTTACTACCGCCACGGCTGCGGCGTCTCCTACGAGCGCAACGAGCACTGGCTGGGATTCTTTGACCGGATCGCCGACTCGGTCGTCCGCGAATTCCATCCCTCCTCGGTCCTGGACGCGGGCTGCGCGATGGGATTCCTGGTCGAGGCACTGCGCAAGCGCGGCGTCGAGGCATTTGGGACTGACGTTTCCGAGCACGCGATCTCGCAGGTGCACGAGTCGGTCCGCGAGTTCTGCGCCGTCGGCTCGCTGACCGAGCCGCTGGAGCGCCGCTACGACCTGATCGCCTGCATCGAGGTGCTCGAGCACATCCCGGCCGGCGAGGCCGACGCGGCGATCGCCAACCTCTGCGCCGGGACCGACCGGCTGCTGCTCTCGACCACTCCCGAGGACTACGGGGAGGCGACCCACCTCAACGTGCAGCCGCCGGAGTTCTGGTCGGCGGCGCTCGCCCGCGAAGGCTTTTTCCGCGACCTCGACCACGACCTCTCCTACCTGACCCCCTGGGCCGCCGTCTACAGCCGCCGCAGCGAGCCGCTGCCGGAGACGGTGCGGCGATACGACCGTTCCTGGTGGCGCCTGCGTCAGGAGGCATCCGCGGTCCGCGGCTCGCTGCTGAAGGCACAGGCTCGACTGGCCGAGCTCGAGGACGCGGACCAGAGCCGGCCGGAGCTGCTCGAGGAGCTGAGCCGCCGCAACGAGGAGATCCTGCGCCTGCGCGACCTCTTGGTCGGCAAGGACGCCGAGCTCGGCGCGGCGCGTGGGCAGCTGCTGGTCGTCGAACACCAGACGCAGCGGCTGGCCAACATGGTCGGGCACGCCCAAGCCAGGGCCCCGCGCCTGATGCGGCTCGCCGCCGCGGTCCTGCGCCGGGCGCGAGGACTGCTCCGGAGCTAGGGAGGTGCCGAAGGCCCCCCGCTTCTCGATCGTCACGCCGGTCTACGAAACCCCGGCCGACGTGCTGTGGGCGATGCTGGAGTCGGTGCGGGCCCAGACCTTCGGCGACTGGGAGCTGTGCCTCGTCGACGACTGCTCGGCGCAGCCGCATCTGGCGCAGATGCTCGACCAGGCGGCGGCCGACGACCCCCGCATCCGGGTGCGGCGGCGAGAGCGGAACGGCGGCATCGTCGCCGCCTCGAACGACGCGCTGGAGATGGCGGGGGGCGAGCTGGTCGCCCTGCTCGACCACGACGACGAGCTGCATCCCGACGCGCTCGCGCACGTGCACGAGGCGGTCCTTGCCAGGCCGGACGCCGACTACGTCTACACCGACGAGGACAAGATCGACCGCGACGGCCATCACTCGGGCCCCTTCTTCAAGCCGGACTGGTCGCCGGAGCGGATGCGGACCCAGATGTACAGCTGCCACCTCAGCGTCCTGCGCCGCTCTCTGGTCGACGCGGTCGGCGGCTTCGACGCCGATTTCGAGGGCTCCCAGGACTGGGACCTGGTCCTGAAGGTGACCGAGCGGGCCCGAGCCGTGCTCCATGTGCCGCGGGTGCTCTACCACTGGCGGATGCTGGAGACCTCGGCGGCCGGTGGAGGCGAAGCGGCGAAACCGTGGGCCTTCGAGGCCGGCAGGCGGGCGGTGCAGGCTCACTGCGGGCGCATCGGCATGGCCGCCAGGGTCGAGCGCGACGAGGTCGACGCGGGCGTCTACCACCTCGAGCCGGAGCTGCGCGAGGAGCCGCCGGTCAGCATCGTCGTCCCCACCCGCGGACAGGCGCGTGAGGTCCGCTACCGGACGGAGGTGCTGGTCACCCATTGCCTGCGCAGCATCGTCGAGAAGTCGAGCTACGAGAACTACGAGGTGGTGGTCGTCGCCGACGACGACACCCCGGGCGAGGTGGTCGACGACCTGCGCCAGATTGCCGGCGAGCGCTTGCGGCTCGTCCCCTACGACCGTCCGTTCAACTTCTCGGCCAAGATCAATGCCGGTGTCGCCCGCTGCGAGGGCGAGCACCTGCTACTGCTGAACGACGACATCGAGGTCGCGACGCCGGACTGGATCGAGCGCATGGCGATGTACTCGGCGATGCCCGAGATCGGCGCCGTCGGCGGGCGCCTGCACTGGGAGGACGGGCGGCTTCAGCACGTCGGCGTGCACTTCGAACGGGGCCTCCCCGGGCACCCGTACCGCGGCTTCCCCAGGGACTTCGGGGGGTACGGCAACAGGGTCCGGGTGGCCCAGGACTGCCTCGCCGTGACCGGCGCCTGCCTGATGACGCGCCGGGACCTCTTCGAGGAGGTCGGCGGCCTCTCGACGGCCCTGCCGGTCAACTACAACGACGTCGACTACTGCCTGAAGCTGGTCGCCGCCGGCAGCCGGGTGGTCTACGACCCGGACCTGATCATGTATCACTTCGAGTCCTCGAGCCGGTCCTCGGAGGTCGAGGACTGGGAGAAGGACCTCTTCAAGGAGAAATGGCTGACCCGGACGATGGTCGACCCCTATTCGAACCCCAACCTCCGCTACGAGACCCCGCGGCTCAGCTCCCCGTTCAACTGGGCGCTGCGCCGGCGGCCGCGCCCGCGCCGGCGGCTGCCGAAAAGCCACACGGCCTGACCATGCCACCCGGCCCAGCCCGCATTCCGGTCCTGTACGTCGCCCCCTGGGTGGACTACGGGGGGACCGACAAGGGGACGATCGATTGGTTTCGCTGGATCGACCGGGAGCGCTTCGCCCCCTACCTCGTGACGACCCAGCCATCTCCGAACCGGCGCCTGGCGGAGCTGGTCCCGTACGCGGAGGAGGTCTGGGCCCTGCCGGACCTGATGGCGGCCGAGCGGATGCCCGGCTTCCTCTTCGACCTCATGCAGTCGCGCCAGATCCAGGTGCTGCATTTGATGAACTCCCGGCTCGGCTTCGACCTGCTGCCGGACCTCGGTTGCCTGCCCCGCCCTCCGGCCGTCGTCGTGCAGCTTCACGTCGAGGAGACCGATCGCTCAGGCTATGTCCGCTACGTGACCACGAGGTACGGCAACCTCGTCGACCGCTTCTCGGTCTCCAGTGAGCACCTTGCCGATGCGGTATGCGGTTACGGGGTCCCCCGCGAGCGAGTCCGCGTGATCTATACCGGCGTCGACCCCGAGGGCGAGTTCTCGCCGCGGAACGCCGAGCCGGTCGATGGCCTTGACCGCGACCGCCTGCAGATCCTCTACCCCGCCCGGCTGGTCGAGCAGAAGGACCCATTGCTGATGGTGGACGTGGCCGCCGCCCTTCGCGACCGCGACGTGCGCTTCCAGGTTCACGCCCTCGGCGAGGGGCACCTGGAGGCAGCGGTCCGCGACCGCCTGCAGGAGCTCGCGCTGGAGGACCGGGTTCTGCTGCACCCTCCCACGGCCGAGCCCCAACGCTGGTACGCGGCCTGCGACGCCGTCCTCCTGACCAGCGTCTACGAGGGGGTCCCCTACGTCATCTTCGAGGCAATGGCCATGGGTGTGCCGGTCGTCGCCCCGGCGCTGCCCGGCAACGTCGAGCTGCTGGGGGCCGGCGGCGAGGGCCTGGTCGAGCCACGGGCTTCCGTCGCCGGCTACGCGGACGTGCTCGCGGGCTGGGCGAGCGACTCCGACGCGTTAGCGTCACGCGGCCGCGAGATGCGACAGCGCGCCTCGGACCGCTTTTCCCTGCGGCGGATGGCGAGCGACCACGGCGAGCTCTATGAGGAGCTCGCCGTGGTCGCGCGGCCGGCGCCGCCGAGCCGAGCCGACGATCTGCTCCCGCCGGCCCGCTTCCTCGACCGGCCGATCGCGGGCACGCCTCTCGTCTCGGTCCTCGTCCCCCACTTCAATCAGGCCCGTTTCCTCGCCGAGTGCGTGGAGTCGATCCGGGCCCAGACCTATCCGGCGATCGAGCTGATCGTCGTCGACGACGCCTCGACCGAGGCCGAGGCCGATCTGGCACTCGCGCAGCTGGAGGCCGGCGGCGACGCGACCGTGATCCGCCTGGAGGAGAACGGCGGTCCGAGCCGGGCCCGCAACGCCGGTCTCGAGCGCTGCGGCGGCCGCTACGTGCTGCCCGTCGACGCCGACAATCTGCTGCTCCCCAACGCCGTCGAGAACCTGGTCGCGCAGCTCAGCGAAGCGGGCGAGGAGGTTGGCTTCATCTACCCGAACCTGCAGTATTTCGGCAACCGCGAGGACTACTACGAGGTCCCCGAGTACAACGTCCACACGCTGCTCTACGGGAACTTCTGCGACACCTGCTCGCTCTTCGATCGCGAGGTCTTCGACGCCGGTGTGCGCTACAGCGAGGAGATCAGGCTCGGCCACGAGGACTGGGAGTTCACGCTGAGGCTGGCGGCACTCGGGGTCCGCGGCGAAGCGGCGCACGGGCCGACCGTCCGCTACCGCAAGTGGGGCTTCAACCGCTCCGACGAGGTCGACCACGCTCCCGAGGAGTTCCACGAGCTGCTTGCCGAGATCTCGCCGCTCAGCGAGAGCGAGGCGGAGATCAAGGCGAGGGAAGCGCCGTCGCTCTCACTGGTCCCCCTGGCCGCGGTCGATGCCGCCGGGGCGGCCGGGAACGCGCTGGCGCAGCGACTGGCGGCGCAGCAGTGCACGGACCTCGAGCTGATCGCCCGCTTCGACGGCGAGTGGCCGGCGCCCGCCGGAGTGCCACCGGTCCGGCGCATCCCGGCGGCCTTGGCCCGGTCGTCGCTGGAGGCGGCCCGCACCGGCCTCACCGTCGCGCGGGGCGCCTTCGCGGCGCTCACCTCCGCCCCCGCCGGGGACCTGCTCGCGGACCGCGGCTTCGTCGAGAAGGCGCTGCGCCGATTTGTCGTCGACAGGGAGGCGGACGAGCCGCTGGAGCCCGACGCCATCGCGCTGGTGGACGCGGGTGCCGACGGCCGCTACGCCTTTCGCCCACTGGGCGCCGCCGACGGACCGGCGCGGGCGGCACCGCACACCCTCCTCTGGCGACGGGCCGCGGAGCGCGACCTCCCTCGTGGGCCGCAGGCGGAAGCGGACGATCCGGTCGGCTCCCTGGCGCGGCTGTTCTCCGGCGCCGGCCTCAGGGTCGAGTGGCGCCATTTTCCGGTCAGCGGAACGATCGAGCTCGAGGACGCCCAGCGGGGGATCTGGTCGCCGCTGCCGGAGGGCCGCGCCAACGACGAGGACCCGCAGGGCCTGCGACCGGCGGCTCGGCCGCTGCTGCCGGGTGACGGCGAGCACCGAGTGCCGCGCTGGGAGAAGACGCCGTCCTGGATTCCGGCCCTCTCGACGATCGCGATCCGCTACCGCGAACGCCACGGCTCACGGCGCCTGGTGACCAACGGCGTCTGGCCTGAGGGCTTCGTGCCGGAACACCACCTCGGGGCGCTGCGGAGCGGCAGTCTCGAGGGTACGACCAGGATCGTCAGGATCGGCGACGACTACGCCGCAATCCCCCGCGGCGAGTGGCACTCGGCGCCGGCCGGGGCCGAGGACATCGGCTACGCCGAGCTCGCCGCCCTGCCCCAGCTGGATTCGCTGGCGCTCGCGGTACACAGGGCGACCGGGCAGCGGACCCTGGTGACGCTGCCCGAAGACCCCCTCCTCGACGAGGTCGACCTGATCGAGACGCTCGGATATCTGGACCCGTTCCCGGCCAGGCCGAGGTCGATCCCGCCAGCCGAGCGGCCGTACGGGCTGCTGGGCTTGACGATGGCGATCGACTATCGCGAGCGCCGGCACCGCTACGCGATCGGGACGATGCCGGAAGGCGATTTCGTCGGCGAGCTGGGCGGTCTTGGGGAGTCCGGGTGGCAGGGGTCCGTTGCCGCCTGGATCGTCGACGGACGCCTGGTCACCGAGCGTCACCGCCCACCTGCGCCAGCTGCCACCGCGCTCCAGACCGCTCGCTGGGTCGCCGAGCCGATCGCCTGGGGTGGGCTGGCCCCGGCCCAGGCGCGAGTCAGGTCCGGGCTGCGCAGGGCCGTCACGGCGTCTCTTCTCAGCCGGCGCACCCCCGTCGCCGCCGAGCCCGCGGGCGATCCCGAAGGCTGGCTGTTCGCGACCGCCCGCGGCGGCCGCGTTCCGCTCTATGCCTCGTACCATCCGGTCACCGGAGATCAACTGCTGGGGCGCTCCAGCGAGGAGGCGGCACAGCTCGGCTTCGGAGCGCCCGAGCTGCTTGGCTTCGTCCGCCGTATCGCCCCCCTGACCGACGACCTCGCGCCCCGCCACCCGTCCATCCCCTGGGCAAGGCGCTTCGGGGCGGTGCCGCGACCGCGATGAGCAATCGCGCCGGAGAGCCGGAGGCGGACGCGTTGAGGCGCCTGCTCGAGCGCCAGCTGAGCAAGGGGCCAGCGCCGCGCCGCGCCCTGGTCGTCGACGGGCCCGGCCGCGCCGGCATCGCGGCGGCGCTGGAAGCGATCGGGGTCGAGGAGGTCGTGAGCTCCGAGCTGCCAGCCGAGCCGGAGGACGGGATCGGCGAGGCCTTCGATCTCGTCCATTGCGGCGGCGACGCGCTGCGGCGCACTCCGAGCCCGGTCAACATGCTGACCCAGCTCTGGAAGCTGGCCGCGCCCGATGCCGTCCTGCTGCTCGAATCCGAGGTCCTCGACCAGCCCGGCGGCTCTCGGTACGCCCGTTTCCTCCCCAGCAGCGAAACCACGGGCGCGGGCGGAGCGTGGGTCCCCAGCCGGCTAGTCCTGCGCTGGATGGTCGAAGCCTCTGGGTTCGACGTCGAGCGCTGGCTCGGCGGCGACACGGTTGACGATGGCGCGGCCGCGGCCCGAGCATCGCTGCGGGCCCGCCGGGCCGCGAGAGCGCCCGAGATCCTCTCGCAGTAAGGGCGCCCGAACCTGCGCGGGCTCAGTACTCGACGGAGAGATAGAACGGCCCCGGCAGGTAGTCGCCGGCGACGCTGTCGCACTGGCGCTGGTCGCGTGGCAGCGAGCTCTCCCCCTTGCCCAGATCGAGCAGCCTGGCGGTCCCATAGGGGGCCGTTCCCACCGGGGCGCCATCGCCTTCGAGGCCGACCCCGGTGGCGCGGCAGACGAGGGTGAACCCGAAGACAACGGGATAGGCCGCAAGCGTCCGGTCCTCGTAGCGGGTTTTCACCATGCCGTCGAGGTCCCAGGTCGACGACAGGATCGGGACCCCCAGGGTCTGGTAGGCGGGGTAGCCGCTTACGAACAGGGTCGTTTCGGGCGGGAGACGCGGATAGCGGGACTGGATCTGGTCCAGCGCCGCCGCCTCGGAGGCGTAAGCCGAGTTCCAGATCCCGGTGTGACGCCTGAGCACCGTCACGTAGCCCGCGCCGAGCAGGAGGGCGAGCAGAAGAGTGATCGCGAGCGGGACCCCACCAATCCCTCGCCAGAGCTGGCCCGCCAGCGTTCCGACGACGCCGAGCGCCGCGTAGACGACGATCACCGCGCCGATGCCCGAGAGGCCGTTGACCCTGTTCGTGATGCCCCAGATGACCGGGGTGTAGTAGGGATCGGCGGGGATGAACATCACCCAGCCGAGAACGGCCAGGGCCAGGCCGCCGGCGCCCAACAGGAGCCAGCTGCGCAGCCCCCAGCCGGAGCGAACTGGGAATCGTCGCGGCAGCGCCAACAGTGCGACCAGGCCAAGGACGAAGACGACACCCAGCGCGATCAGCGCCAGCGAGTTGCGTTCGGTGCCAACCGGGATCGCGGAACGACCGACGATGCGGGCCCCGCCTTCGACGATTTCCCGCAGGTGGCCGATGTCCCCGGAGATCCCGGACGCGGTTCGCGAGGTGTGGGTCCCAACCCAGATGCCGCCGGCGATCGCCACGCCAAGGTCGACCGCCCAACGGGCCCTGCCCAGGCGCCAGCCGGCGCGCCAGACATAGAGGAGGCCAGCCGCGGCGATGACCGGCAGGGTCACCTCGTAGGTCAGGATCGAGGTCAGGTACAGCAGAGCGGCGCCGGCATGCCAGCGCCAGGAGCGGCGGGCGAGACCGGCGATCGCGACCCACATCCCCCCCAGCAGGAAGGCGATCGCCAGCGAGACCTGATCGGCGGTGGCCCAGAACCGGGTTGAGTCGAACCATGGGAAGAGGAGCACCAGAGCGGCGATGAGCAGTGCGTGCACCCAGGGGACCCCGAGGCTGCGGAGAAGGCCGTAGAGGATCGCCGCCACGATCACGGCCAGGGCCGCCGCCCAGGCCAGATGGAGCCCCATGTTCATGCCGAAGACGAGGTAGGTGAGCGGCACGTAGACGACCAGCACAGGCCGGTAGACGGTGATTTCGTCGAAGTAGGAGAGGACGTTGCCAATCCCTGGACCGCCCGGCGGGTGCAGGGCGCCGGCCGCGTTGGACCAGTCGTCGAGGTAGAAGCCGCCATGGCGAATATGCGGCGTGAAGGCGAGGACTGCGAGGATGGCGAGTGCCGCCCAGGCCAGTCCCAGCTCCCGCCCGCTCAGCGGGCGCCCAAGCCGCAGTGCCTCCATCCTGGCGGACCGGACAGGCTCCGCACGCGTCGCCTCCGGCTCGGCCAAGGCGTCGATCATGGCGTCGAGCTGCCCGTGGAGCCGCCCCCACCCACCTCGGCCAGAAAGGCGTCGTACTCCCGAATGTAGTCGTCGGGGTCGTATGGGTGGGAGGCAAAGACCAGCAGGACCGCGCCGTCTTCGTACCTGTACTGGCTGGCCCAGACCAGTGGCGGCACGTAGATCCCCATGGTGGGGCCGTCGAGCAGGACTTCGCTTCGCTGCGCGCCGTCGTCGACAGCGACGCTGACCCGCCCCGAGACGCAGATCAGGAACTGGTGGCAGGCCCGGTGAGCGTGCTCGCCTCGGACCTCGCGACCCGGTACGTCGTAGACGAGGAACCAGCGCCGAGGGGAGAACGGAACGCCCTCGCTCGGGAGCTCGCCGGCAGTGAGCGTTCCCCGCAGGTCGACGAACTCGGAGAACTTCTGGACGTGGACGCCGCTGACGCCGAGCGTCGAGCGGTCGGTCCTCACCGGCGTCGCCGCCCGTGGCTCGGGGGTGGGAGATTCGGCATAGCCCTTGATGCGGGCCGGGCTCCCCACCACCACCGCGTGCGGCGGGACCGACCTGGTCACGACCGCCCCGGCGCCGACCATCGCACCGAGGCCGACTTCGACGCCGGGCAGGATCGTCGCGTTGGCCCCGATCGACGCCCCAGCCCGGACCACCGTGCGCGGGTGCTGCTCGAGCCACTGGCGGCTGCGAGGCAGGGGGTCGTTGGTGAAAGTCGCGTTGGGACCGACGAAGACGTCGTCCTCGAGCTCCACGCCGGCCCACAGCTGCACCCCGCACTTGACGGTGACGCGATCGCCGACCACGGCTCCGCCCTCGACGAAGACGCCATCGCAGATGTTGCAGTCGGCGCCGACGCGGGCCCCCTCGAGCACGTGGGCAAACGCCCAGATCCGGGTGCCGGAGCCGACGTCCTCGCTCTCGCAGAGGCCTCGCTCGTGCACGAACACCTCAGACATCTCGATCACCCCGCGGGACCTCGACTACGTCGCTGACGATCGCGCCGGGGCGGCCCTTGACGGTTTCGTAGGCGCGCCACACGTAGGAACCGATTATGCCCAGCCCAACCATGTTGAGGCTGCCGAAGAAGACGATGAGCAGGACGGTGGCGGTGTAGCCCGGCACCGAGATCGCGCCCGAGATGCGGGCGATGACCACCGCGGCGCCGAGCAACACCCCGAGGGCCAGGCCAGCGAGGCCGATCAACCAGAGCACACGCACCGGAAGGTCGGTGAAGGCGAAGACGCTGTCCGACAGGTAGCGCAGCTTGCGGCGCAGGGTCCAGCCGCTGGGGCCCGGGCTCGGCCGGCGGTCGTAGGGGACGAGCTCGCGGCGGAAGCCGACCCAGAAGAGTTGGGCGACAAGCGACGTGTGAACCGACTCGAGCGAGCAGACGACGTCACGGACGTCCGCCGTGCAGGCGAAGACGTCGACCCCTCCGGGCGGGATCTCACGCATGATGAAACGCCGATAGAGGGCCCAGTAGAGCTTCGAGACCGAATCGCCCCGGTCCTCCCGGCTGGCCCGCTTCCCGGCGACCACGTCGACCTCGCCTCTGGCCAGCCGGCGCAGGAACTCGACGACGAGGTCCGGGGGCTCCTGGAGGTCCGCCGCCATCACGGCGATGCGCTGGCCCCGAGCAAGGCTCATCCCGGTCCGGATGGCGGCGAAGGAGCCGAAGTTACGCGAGTGATCGACCACCCGGGCGGCAACGCCAGCGCCCTCCAAGGCGCGGAGGAGACGCTCGCGCGAATCGTCGGGGCTGCCGTCGACGACGAAGATCGCCTCGAGCCCCCCCTCGACCCGGGCCTCGATCCCTTCGACCGTCTCGACCAGCGGCTCGATCGAGCCGCTGTTGCCGTAGACCGGGATCACGATCGAGTTGAGGGGGGGGCTCATGCGGATGCCGCCAGACAGGCGTCGATCACGGCGTCCACCTCGTCGTCCTCTAGATACGGGTGCAGCGGCAGCGAGATCTCCTGCTCGGCCAACCCGCGGGCGACCTCGAGTGAGCCGACCGTGACGCCGATGCCCTCAACCGCCGGCTGTTCCGGGCAGAGGAACGGGTAGTGCCGCCCGATCCGCACGCCGGCCTGCTCGAGGTCGGCGGCGACGACGCCAGGGTCCGCCTCGCGGACTTCAACCGGGAACAGATGGCGCGCCGAAATCCCCCCGGCCGGTCCCACCGGCCGCAGGCGACTGCCCTCGAGCGCCTCCTGGTAGCGGCGGGAGATCTCACGACGACGAGCCAGAAAGCCGTCCAGGCGGGGCAGCAGAGCGGTCCGGAGCACCGCCGCGTGCAGCTCGTCGAGACGGCTGTTGAGCCCCAGCTCCGCGTGTTCGTAGCGGCCTCGCTGGCCGTAGTCCCGCAACGAACGGGCGCGCTCGGCGATCGCGGCGTCAGCGGTCAGCAAGACGCCCCCGTCCCCCATCGCGCCGAGGTTCTTGGTCGGATACAGGCTCGTGCCGGCGGCGAGCCCGGCGCTGCCGGTCGGCCGGCCGTCGAACTCCGCCCCGGCGGACTGGGCGCAGTCCTCGATCACGACGACGTCATGGGCATCGGCCAGACGGCGCAATGCGTCGAGGTCCAGCGGATGACCGTACAGGTGGACCGGCAGAACCGCCCGGATCGTGGGATCGGCGCGCAGGGCCAGCTCAGCCTGTTCGAGATCGAGGCCACCAGAGCGGTCGACGTCGCACCAGACCGGTTCGGCGCCGGCGCGGACGATGGCGAGGGTGGTGGCGAAGGCGGTGAGGGGGGTCGTCAGCACCCGCGCTCCGCTGGGGACGTCGGCACAGCGAAGCGCTATCTCGAGCGCGTCCAGCCCGCTGGCGACGCCGACGGCGAAGGGGATCCCCCACCACGAGGCAAGATCCTCCTCGAACGCCCTGACCTCCTCGCCGAGGACCAGCCAGCCGCTCTGCCCCACCCGCTCGACCGCCTCGAGAGCGTCGTCGTGGACGTCCCGCCACTGGCGCACGAAATCGTTTGCGGCAATCCCTGCCACCGAGCGGTCGACCACCGCGTCAGCCTACCTATTGAGGGCGGCGTGCCTGGGCTCGGATAAGGTGCCAGGGTGGCGCAGGAGACGATGGCCCGGATCGAGGCGGCGGTTGCCCGCCAGCACGGAACTGGGCGCCCGGCGACCGCCGAGTTCGACCCCGCTGGCCTGGTGCGTTTCTCGGCGGACCTGCCGGA
>Ga0070691_10000096_pt1 | contig 25412 bp, 23 predicted proteins | sample KBSK1101metaG_FD_64673 | JGI IMG/M metagenome (GOLD analysis project Ga0070691, IMG submission 64673) | Corn, switchgrass and miscanthus rhizosphere microbial communities from Kellogg Biological Station, Michigan, USA - KBS K1-10-1 metaG | ecosystem: Host-associated > Plants > Roots >... | reverse complement strand
TGGCGACGTTGCGGGGTGTCGGGGATGCGCGGCTTGACCGCGCGCCAGCCGGGCGTGTCGACGACGATCGGGGCGTCCGGCACCTGCATGTCGCTCATAGCGCCGGGTTTCACCACCGGGCTGCGCGAATACTACAGCCCTTATGGCCGACCCGATGAAACCCGAGTTCACCGCCCAGAATCCGATCGTCGCCGCCGCCGAGAAGATCCGCGCGCGCCGCACCATCGACGCCGCCGCCGACGGCGGAGCCGAGGCGAGGCGCGAGTTCGACGACGCCGAGTCGGGCCTGCGGGCGTTCGCCAAGAGCACCGCCGACGGCATCGTGCGGATCAACGCGATCATCGGCGAGCGCGACGGCATCCGCCTCGTCAGCCTGGAGAAGCCGCTTCGCCTGCGTATCCGCTTCAAGGACAAGCGCATCGCGCTCGATCTCGACGAGATGCACCAGCTCGTCAAGATCGCGGGTCAGGGATTCGACGGCGAGTATCAGTTCGTCCCGAACGCCGACGTGCCGGCGCTGATCAACGTCTCGATCGTCTCGACCGAGGCCGGCTACGGCGACGCGGTCACCGCTTCGTCTTTGCTGAAGTCGATCGCGCAGGAGGCCGAGCTGCCGCGGCCTTCGCACCTCGACCGGCAAGGACCGATCGTTCTTTAGCCTTCGTCTTCGCGGCGAGCGCCTTCGCGACGATCGGTGCGCTCGGACAGATCCCGGCGACCGGGCATCTCGCGCAGAGCGGCGTCGGCGCCTTGCATATCTCGCGGCCGTGCAGGATCAACCAGTGGTGCGCGTGGCGCCACTTCTCCGGCGGCACGAGCGCGGTCACGTCGGTCTCGACTTGGCGCGGCGTCGTGCCGAGCGTGAGCCCGAGCCGGTGCGAGACGCGAAAGACGTGCGTGTCCACCGCGAACGCGGCCTCTTCGAACGCGACCGACATCACGACGTTGGCGGTCTTGCGTCCGACGCCGGCCAGCGCTTCGAGCGACTCGCGCTCGCGCGGTACCTCGCCGCCGTGCTTCTCGGCGACGTCGCGGGCGGCGGCCACGATGTTCTTGGCCTTCATCCGGTAGAAACCGCACGATTTCACGATCTTCTCGACCTCGCTCACGTCGGCCGCGCCGAGCGCGCGCGCGTCGGGATAGCGCGCGAAGAGCGACGGCGTCGTCAGGTTCACGCGCGCGTCGGTGCATTGCGCCGAGAGGATCACGGCGATCAAGAGCTGGAACGGATTCGAGAACGTCAGTGCGGTGACGGCGGCCGGGTACGTCCGCTCCAGGATCGCGAGTTCCTCGTCTGCGATCGCGCGAGCGACCTTCTTCTTCGGGAACGGAATGATAGGCATTAGAGCGCGCCGCCGATCCTATCTTCGCGCCACCGCGACGTTTGCCCGCATGCTCATGCGCACGCGCCCGTGATGCAGATACCGCGAGAAGCTTTCGCGAGCCGATTCCAAGATGGCGGTACGGACCTTGGGCGGCTGGGCCGCGACCGTCGGCCACATCGGCAGGCCTCGCATCGCTTCGATCGCCTGCTCGATGCCGTTCTCGAACTCGAGCGGCAGCGAGACCGCCGTGACGTTGACGGCGAACCCGCCGGCCTCGAGCTCGCGCTGAAGCGTCTCGCGATCGAGTATCGGGCGATCGAGCATCTGCGCCACCTCGGGGACCGCTCGACCGATCACCGTGCGAGCGACCGCGAAGAAGGGCGCGTCGTCGATCGAGGACCAGGCCGCGAGCCCGGCCCTCCCGCCGGGACGCAGCACGCGATGCATCTCGGCGATCGCCGCCGCGCGATCCGGGAAGAACTGTATGCCCTGCTGGCACGCGATCGCATCGAACTCGTGATCGGCGAACGGGAGCGCATCCGATGACGCGACTTCGTAGCGGACTCGCGCGGATGCCGGCGTGGTCGCGCGCGCGACCTCGACCATCTCCGGGCTGATATCGGTCCCGACCACCACGCCCATGTCGCCCGTGCGAGCGGCGGCGGCTTTGGTGACGGTTCCCGGGCCGCAGGCGATGTCGAGCAGCGCCTCGCCTTCGCCGACGTCGAGCGCGTCGAGCATGACTTCGGCCCACGGACGGAAGATCCGCGGGACGAAATATCGCTCGTACGCCTCGGCCACCCCGATGCCCGAGAAGTTGAAGACGGTCGTGTCGGTCACTCTAGCCCAGACCCTCCGCGGCAAGCATACGCCCCCGCCAACGGCGCGTACAATGATTCAAAACGCCTATCCTTCACGAGCGCAAGCGAAACTCGTCTTCGCCTTCGACCAGGCCGTCGCGCACCAGCGCTCCGACCACGCCCGCGACCTCGTCCAAGCTTCGGTCCGGAAGAGCGGGCGCAAGCTCGCGATGCAGGTCGAGCAGCGATATCGCATGGCCGGGCGGCAGCTCGCGCAGGAGGTCGACGATCCGGCCGCGCGCGTAGCGCGTGGTCCGCTCGAATCGCAGACCGGCCTGCGGCGAGAGCGGCTTGGCATGCAGCTTGCGCGCGGCCTCGAGCGCCGGGGCGTCGACCGGCGCGGCCGCGCAGCCGAAGGCCAACGGGCAGATTCCGCACTTCGGCGCGCGCGCGGTGCAGACGGTCGCGCCAAGATCCATCATCGCCGAGTTCCAGTCGTGCGCGCACCCCGGCGGCACGATCACGAGCGCGCGCGCGTCCAACGTGCGATCGTCCGCCTCCCGTGGGAACTCGACGCCATAGAACAGCCGGTGCACCACGCGCCGCACGTTCACGTCGCAGGCTGCGGCATCTTCGTCGTAGGCGAACGCGCGGACCGCCGACGCGGTGTACTGCCCGATGCCGGGCAACGCGCGCAGGCGCGCCGCGTCGCGCGGCATCGCGCCGTCGTGCTCGGCCATCACCGCGTCGGCGAGCTTCTTCAGCCGCACGGCGCGCGAGTTGTAGCCGAGGCCCTTCCATTCGCGCAACACGTCGGCGACGCTGGCCGCGGCCAGGCTCGCGAAGCCCGGGAAGCGCTCGACGAATGCGGCGAACTTCGGAGCGACTCGATCCACCTGCGTCTGTTGGAGCATGAACTCGCTCACGACCGTGTAGTACGGGTCGCGCCGGACGCGCCAGGGCAGATCCGCGCGCCCGTCGCGCGCGTACCAGCCGAGCAGTGCCGCCTGCAGGTCGGTCACGCGCGCAGCGTCGCGATCGCCTTGCCGATCCGGGCGATGCCTTCCGCGATCTCGAGCCGGGTCGCCGCCGTGAGCGCCAAGCGGAAGTTGTGATCGCCGCCTTGACCGGGATAGAACGCCTCGCCGAACAGGAACGAGGCGCCGAGCCGCTCCGACGCGTCGAGCAACGGGCGCGCGCGCAGTTCGCGCGGCGTCGTCGCCCAGAGATAGAAGCCGCCGGCGGGCTTGCTGATCCGGATCGAGGCCGGCCAGTTCGCCGCGATCGCGTCGTCGGCGATCGCGCGGCGCGTCAGCAACTCCTCGCGCAGCTGCGAGACGTGCGCGTCGTAGCCGCGTTCCAGGTAATCGTGCACGGCCGCCTGCACATACAGGCTGGTCGCCATATCGTGCGCCTGTTTGCGCATCAAGAGACGCTCGAGGATCGTCCGGGGCGCCGCCAGCCAGCCGATGCGCAGGCTCGGAGCGATCGTCTTCGAGAACGTCGAGAGATAGACGACGTGATCGGGCGCGAGTGCGACCAGCGGCGGAATGTCCCGCTGCAGCAGCGGCCCGTACGGATCGTCTTCGACGATCGGCACGCCCGCCCGGCGCGCGATCGTGATCAACCGCTCGCGCCGGTCCAGATTCATGGTCGCGTTGGTCGGGTTGTGCAGCGACGGCATCGTATAGATGAAGCGCGGCTTGCGCGTGCGCAGGATCGCCTCGACGTGGTCGACCCGCATGCCCTCGTCGTCGACCGGCACCGCGATCGCGCGCAGTCCGCAGATCTGGAAGATCTGGAGGGCGCCCGGATAGGACGGCTGCTCGACCACGATCTCGTCGCCCGGTTCGGCCAGGCTCTGCGCCACGATCATGATGCCCTGGGTCGAACCGGTCAGCACGACCACGTTCTTGGGCTCGACCGTCCGGGCTCCGCGCGCGCGCATCCGTTCGGCGATCGCGCCGCGTAACGGTTCGTAGCCTTCCGAGTCGCCGTACGAGAGGATGAAGCGCGGATCGCGGGCGACCCGTTCGAACGAGGTCGCGAGTTCGGCGAGCGGCGACGGTTCGTCGGGAGCGACGCCTTGGACGAACGAGATCCGGCCCGGCTCTTGTTTGGCCGCAAGCTCGCCGAGCACCATCGGGAACTCGCCCACCCGCCAGGGCGGCAAGGTCACCCACCACGGCACCGCCGGGGACCGTTCCGGCTGACCGGCGCGCAACGGCGCCACCCGGGAGCCCGAGCCGACCCGCTGTTCGATCAGGCCGCCTGCGACCAGCTCGCGGTAGGCCCGCACCACCGTGCTCCGGTTGACGTGGAGCTCCTCGGCCATGGTCCGCTCGGGCGGGAGCCGGGTCGACTCCGGGAGCGTCCCGGCCAGGATGGCCTCGCGCAAATGCTCGTAGATCTGCTGATAGAGCGGAACGATCGAATCGCGATCCAACGCCGGGAGCAGACCGGCCCATCCAATTTTGGCCATGGTCCGGTCCATTTTCGCCGGAACCGAGGTCGACGCTTGCGGCAAAGACAAAAGAACGCGTAGCCGCTATGAATACGCTTCGCGAAGTCGACGTCCGGGTGCCGTTCGTCGGACGAAAAGACGAACTCGATCGGACCGCCGCGGCCCTCTCCGAGGGACGCGTCGCGACGCTGGTCGGTCCGGGCGGCTCGGGCAAGTCGCGCATGGCGCTCGAATCGACCGCTCGCGACGCGGTCGACTTCGTCTTCGTCGCGCTCGCCGGCACGGCCGAAGGCGCCGTCAACGACGCGATCGCGGTCGCGCTCGACGCGCGCGAATCGCCCGGCATCGACGCCGCCTCCGCGATCGAGGCCTCGCTGCGCGCGAATCCGCGCGCGATGCTGATCGACAACTGCGAACACGTGCTCGACGAAGCCCGCGCGATCTGCGCGCGGATGGCCGCGATCCCCGGCGTGCGCGTGCTCGCGACCAGCCGGCATCGGCTCGGGCTGGAGAACGAGACGGTCGTCGACATCGGGCCGCTCGGGAACGACGACGCGCGCGCGTTCGTACTCGCCTGCCTGCGCGCGAAGGATCCCGGCTTCGCGCCCGACCGTCTCGACGAGGATCGCATCTCGGCTATCGCGACGTTGCTCGACGGATTGCCGATCGCGATCGACCTCGCGATCGCGCGCTACCCGACCATCACCCTCGCGCAACTCGCGCGCGAGCTTCGACGGATCGTGCCGTCGCAGTTCCGCCGCGCGCATTCGACCGATCCCCGGCATCAAACGCTCGAACTCACGGTCGAGTGGAGCACCTCGTTGCTGAGCGCGACCGCCCGCGTGCTGTTCTCCGCGTGCGTCAGCTTCAGCGGATGGTTCGACGCCGAAGACGTCCGCGCGGTCGGCGACCCGCAGATCGGCCCCGAGGCGGCGATCGCGGCGCTCGACGAACTCGCCGATCATTCGCTGATCGTGCGGTTGGGCGAGGGGCGCTTCACGGTCCTCGCGCCCGTCCGCGCGGTCGCCAGCCGGCGGGCCGAAGCGCTTCGCGGCGCCTCCACGTTCTCGCAACGCCACGCCGTCCGGATGCGCGACGACGCGCTGCGCCTGCGCGACGCGTACGCCGAATCGGACCTGCTGCTCTTCGTCGCGTCGATCACGGAGCGGTACGACGACTATCGCTCCGCGCTCGACTGGACGCTGCATCACGCCGACCGCTTGCACGTCGGCGTCGAGCTGGTCCGGACGCTGACCGCCTATTGGGGCGACCGCGGTCGACTGGCCGAGGGCATGCGCTGGACGGCGCGTGCGCTCGACGTCGCGCGCAACGCCGGCACGCTCGAAGCCGCCGAGGTCGGGCACCTCACCTACGCGCATCTTCGCATCTGCTACGCATCCGGCAACTACATCGCGATGCTCGAACAGGGACCGTCGCTGATCGGCGCGTTCACGCAGGTCGGCGACCGGCTCTCGCTCGGGCGCGCGTACAATCTGCTCTCGGTCGCCTCGCTCTGTCTCGGCGCGATCGACGACGCCGAGAAGTTCGGCGAGACGGCGGTCGCCCTCCATCGCGCGATCGACCATCGGCGCGGCGTCGCATCGGGATTGTGCTCCCTCGGGAATGCGGCGCTCGAAGGACGCTTGGATCCGACCGCAGCCCTGGTCCACTACCGCGAGGGCCTCGAACTCGCGCTCGAGCCGGGCGGCGAGGCGATCCGCGTGCTGATCCACGGCAATATCGCCGAGGCGCTCTACGCGCTCTGCCGGTACGACGAGGCGGAGCAGTCGTGCACGCTCTCGCTCGAGGCGGCGGAGCTGCTGGGCAATGAGGCCTACCGCGGTTGGGGCTACGGCGTCTTGTCCCGGATCAGGCTCGCGCAAGGCGAGTTCCGCGAAGCGGGGCGAGCCCTCCGCACCTCGATCGACTACTTGATGATCGAACCGGGCGCCGAGTACGTCGCCGCCGCCGCGGAGATGGCCGCCCGTCTGGCCCTCGCCCGTAAGGCCCCGGCGGAAGCGGCCAAGCTCTTCTATGCGGCCCGACGATTCCGGATGCGGCACGTCCTCATGCAGGTCGGTCCGGCCATCGCCGAGTCGGCCGAAGCCTTTGCCCGGTCCACCGAAGCCCTCACTCCCCAGGAGCAGAGCGGCGCCGAGCGGGCCAGCCGCGACGTCGAATCCGCCCCCGAACTGCTCGCCGCCGCCCGGGCCTCGCTCGAAGTCGGAGCCGCCGCTTCGGGCGCCTGGTATGATGGGCCGGACACTACCAATCAGGAGCACGAACTTGGCTGAACATAAAGTCGACGCCGTCGTCATCGGAGCCGGACCGGGCGGATACCACGCCGCCATCCGCCTCGGACAACTCGGCAAGAGCGTCATCTGCGTGGATCGCGACGAAGTCGGCGGCGTCTGCCTCAACTGGGGCTGCATCCCGACCAAGGCGCTGCTGCACGTCGGCGAAGTCGTGCGCCATATCGATCACGCCGCCGCCATCGGCCTCAAGGTGCCGAAGGCCGAAGTCGACCGCGAAGGCGTCGCCAAGTTCAAGACCGACGTCGTGAACGCGAACGTCGGCGGGGTCAAGACGCTCTTCAAGGCCAACGGCGTGCAGTTCTTGTACGGCGAAGCCTCGTTCAAGAGCCCGACCGAGATCGTGGTCAAGAACAAGGACGGCGGACAAGATACGGTGGTCGCACAGACCGTCGTGATCGCGACCGGCTCCGCGCCGATCGACGTGAAGGCCTGGCCGCGCGACGGCGAGAGCATCATCAACTCCGACGACGCCGTCCAGATGAAGCGCGTGCCGAAGACGATGCTGGTCATCGGCGGCGGAGTGATCGGTCTCGAGTTCGCCACCGTCTACACGCGCCTCGGCGCGCAGGTGCTCGTCATCGAAGCGCTCCCGCAGATCCTGACCGGCACCGATTCCGAGATATCGAAGACGCTCGGACGCATCCTCAAGAAGCAGGGCGTCGAGATCATGCTCGACACCAAGGTCGGCGCGATCGCCAAGAGCGGCGACGTCGTCAAGGCGACCTTCAACGGCGCCGGTACGAACGGCAAGGACGAGACGCGCGAGTTCGACATGGTGCTGGTCGCGGTCGGACGCCGTCCGATCACCGATAACCTGAATCTGGCTGCCGCCGGTCTCTCGACCGACGACAAGGGTTTCATCGCGGTCGATCAGCAGCTGCGCACCAAGGTCGCGAACGTGTTCGCGATCGGTGACGTGACCGGTCAGCCGATGCTCGCGCACCGCGCCATGAAGCAAGGCGTGATCGCAGCCGAAGCGATCTCGGGCGATAAGTCGGCGGCGTTCGATCCGATCGCGATCCCGAACTGCGTCTACACCGATCCGGAAGTCGCCACCATCGGCCTCTCCGAAGAAGAGGCCAAGGCCAAAGGCTACGAGGTCCGCATCGGCAAGTTCCCGCTCGCGGCCAGCGGTCGCGCGCGCACCATGAACGAGTCGGACGGCGTGATCAAACTGGTCGGCGACGCCAAGACGGATCTGCTGCTCGGCATGCACATCGTCGCACCGCAGGCCGAATCGCTGATCGGCGAAGGCGTGATCGCCCTCGAGATGGGCGCCACCCTCGAGGACATCGGGCTCTCGATCCATCCGCATCCGACCCTGACCGAAGGCATCATGGACGCGGCCGAAGCCGCCCACGGTAAGGCGATCCACATCGTCAACCCGAAACCGAAAGCGACCGCCGCCCGATAGTGTCATGCTGAGGAGCGAGCGCAGCGAGCGTCTCGAAGCACGGCTCGTCGATCTCGGGCTTCGCGACTATCGCGACGTCTGGGATATCCAGCACGCCGTGCACGAGCGCGTGCGCGCCGGCGAGGATCCGGACACCTGGATCTTCGTCGAACATCCCCCGGTCGTCACCCTCGGACGCAACACCAAAGGCGACGCCAATCTGCTGCTCTCGCGCGAAGCTCTGGCGGCGCGCGGCGTCGACGTCGTCAACATCGAACGCGGCGGCGACGTCACCTATCACGGCCCCGGCCAACTGGTCGTCTATCCGATCCGCCGTCTCGAACGCTTCCGCGAAGTGGTGCCGTTGGTGCGCGCGCTCGAAGGCGCCGTCATCGACGCGTGCGCCTCGTTCGGCGTCGCGAGCGAGCGCTGGAGCGAGCACGCGGGCGTCTGGGTGGGGCGCGATCAGATCTGCGCGATCGGGTTGGCGGTCCAGAAGATGACGTCGTTGCACGGCATCGCGCTCAACGTCAACACCGCGCTCGACTACGATCGCCTGATCAACCCGTGCGGCCTGACCGATCGTGGCCTGACCTCCCTCTCGATGCAGACCGGCCGCACCGTGAGCATCGCCGAAGCCAAGGATGCGCTGGTGCGCGCGTTTGAAACCGCCTTCGATATGACGCTTGTTTCAGAGAGCATGGGGAAGACCGCGTAGTGACCATAGAGATCAGCCTGCTCGACTCCGTCGAGAAGCCGCGCGTGCGCAAGCCGGATTGGCTGCGCGTGCAGCTGCCGCATGGCGAGGACTACGAACGCGTCAAGGCCGAGGTCAACGCGCTGCAACTGAACACGGTCTGCAAAGAGGCGGCTTGCCCGAACATCGCCGAGTGTTGGGGCGCCGGCACCGCGACCATCATGATCCTAGGCGACACGTGCACGCGCGGCTGCCGTTTCTGCAACGTCAAGACCGGGAACCCGCGCGGTGAAGTGGATTGGCTCGAACCGGTCCGGGTCGCCGAAGCGGTCCGCGACCTCGGTTGGAAGTATCTCGTTCTCACGGCCGTCGATCGCGACGACCTGGCCGACGGCGGGGCCCTGATCTTCGCGAACACGATCCGCGCGATCCACGAAAAGGCGCCCGGGAGCAAGGTCGAGATCCTCAGCGGCGATTATCGCGGCGACCTGACCGCGCTCGACATCGTGATGGACGCCAAGCCCGACGTCTTCGCCCACAACCTCGAGACCGTCCGCCGGCTCACCCCGGGCGTTCGCGACAAGCGGGCCAAGTACGATCAGTCGCTCGCGATCCTGGACCACGCCAAGCGACGCGCTCCCGAGCGCTACACCAAGACCTCGCTCATGCTCGGCCTGGGCGAGACCCGCGACGAGATCGAGCAGACGATGGAGGACGCCCGAGCGGTCGGAGTCGACATCTTCACGATGGGCCAGTACCTCCAGCCGACCAAGAAGCATCTGCCGGTCGTCGAGTTCATCACCCCTGCCACATTCGAGGCACTCGGGGCGCTGGCCAAGACCAAGGGCTTCCACCAGGTCGTCAGCAGCCCGCTCTCCCGCTCGTCCTACCACGCGGAACAAGCCTTCCCGGCATAGAGCGTCTCCGGTCTGGTCACAACGGGGAAACCGAATAGCGATGTCCAAGCGGTAGAATCCGCTCATGGCACAGACCGAACCGACCACCCGCGATATCCTCGATGCACTCCTCAGCTTCAAAGAGGCCGTGGAGATGCATTTCGTCGGCATCGACAAGCGTTTTGACAGCATGGACAAGCGTTTTGACGGCATCGATCGGCGCTTCGAGGACTTCGAGATGCGGATGAACCGACGGTTCGACCGGCTCCACGTCCGGTTCGATGCCATGGACCGCCGGGTCTCGGCTCTGGAGTCCCGATAAAATCACTGCAACGCCTCTAGACGGGGGTGTGTCTAGGGTTTCGACGTGACGAATATCTTTTTACGCCGCCCCATCTTCTCGATTGTCTGCTCGCTGGTCATCCTGATCGCGGGCACGATCGCCATCCCGACCCTGCCGATCGCGCAGTATCCGGATATCTCGCCGCCGGTCGTGACCATCACGACCGTCTACATCGGCGCGAGCCCGCAGGCGGTCGAGACCGGCGTCACCACGCCGCTCGAGCAGGCCGTCAACGGGGTCGAAGGCCTGCGCTACATCACCTCGCAGAGCTCGCAAGGCATCTCGCAGATCACGTGCACGTTCGACCTGGGCCGCAATCTGGACATCGCGGCCGCCGACGTGCAGAACACCGTCCAGTCCGCCCTCGGCAGCCTGCCCGCATCGGTCCGCCAGACCGGCATCTCGGTCAGCAAGAACTCAGGCTCGTTCGCGATGGCACTGGCGCTCACGTCGAACACCAGCAAGTACGACACGCAGTTCCTCGGCAACTACGCCGAGCTGAACGTCGTCAACGACCTCAAGCGCGTCGTGGGCGTCTCGAACGTCCAGCTCTTCGGCCAGCGCCGCTACGCGATGCGCATCTGGCTCAACCCGACCGCCTTGGCCGGCCGCGGCCTGGCCGTCAGCGACGTCATCAGCGCGCTCCAGGAACAGAACGTCCAAGTCGCGGCCGGCAGCATCGGCTCCACACCTGAGGCCTCGGACCAGCCGTACACGATGTCGGTCAACGCGGTCGGACGCCTGACCGATCCGACCCAGTTCAAGAACATCATCGTACGCACCGATCCGAACGGCGGCTTCACCAAGCTCGGCGACGTCGCGCGCATCGACCTCGGCGCCGAGGACTACTCGACGTTCGTCCGCTTCGACGGCAACGACAACGTGGTCGGGATGGGTATCCTGCAACTGCCGACCGCCAACGCGCTGCAGGTCTCGCAGGGCGTCTTGAGCCGGATGGACGCGCTCCAGAAGACCTTCCCGCCGGGTGTGACGTACAAAGTCGCGTTCAACAGCACGACCTTCGTGAACGAATCGATGAAGGACGTGGTCATCACGTTGCTCATCGCGATCTTCCTCGTGATCCTGGTGATCTACGTCTTCCTCCAAGACGCCCGTTCGACGATCATCCCGGCCGCTACCATCCCGGTCTCGCTGATCGGCACGTTCTTCGTGATGAAATTGTTCGGATTCACGATCAATACCATCACGCTCTTCGGCCTGACGCTCGCCACCGGTCTCGTGGTCGACGACGCGATCGTCGTGCTCGAGAACATCGCCCGCTACGCGCACGAGCACCATCAGAGCGGCGTCGAAGGCGCCGCGGCGGCGATGAAAGAGGTCCGCAGCGCGGTCGTCGCGTCCTCGCTCGTCCTGCTCGCCGTGTTCGTCCCGGTCGCGTTCTTCCCGGGCACGACCGGACAGGTCTACAAGCAGTTCGCGCTCACCATCGCCGCGTCGATCACGATCTCGCTCTTCACCGCGCTGACGCTCGCGCCGTCGCTCTCGGCCTTGCTCCTCAAGGACTTCCCCGAGTCGACCCGCGGCTTCTTCGGCTGGTTCAACCGCAAGTTCCACGCGTTCAAGGATTCGTACTCGGAGCGTCTGCCCGGCATGTTCAAACGCCGCTGGCTGGTGCTCGCGGTCTTCGGCTTCGCGCTCTTGCTGACCGCGTATCTGTTCAAGACGACGCCGACCGGCTTCATCCCGACCGAGGACCAAGGCTACTTCATCACGCTCGTGCAGGCCCCGCAGGGGACGTCCCTCGCAGGCGAACGCAAGATCGCGATCAAGGCCGAGACGATCATGCGCGCGCAGCCCGGCGTCGTCGACGTCTTCGATATCGGCGGCTTCAGCTTCTCGGGATCGTCGCCCAACGGCGGCTTGATGTTCACGCTGCTCAAGCCGTGGGGCGAGCGCAAGACGTTCGACACGAGCGTCACCGGCATTCTCTACGGGCCGAACGGCCTGATGGGCAAGTTCGCCAAGCAGATCCCCGAAGCGGGCGTCTATTCGTTCAATCCGCCGGCGATCGCCGGCGTCGGCAGTATCGGCGGCTTCTCGTACGAACTCGAGGATCGCGGCAACGTCGGACTGCAGAAGCTCTCCGACGTCGCGACCAATACCATCAATCTCGCGAACCAGCCCGGCGGCGCGACCCAACAGGTGCTCACCCAGTTCCACATCGACGCGCCGCAGCTGCAGGTCGAGATCGACCGCAACAAGGCCAAGGCGATCGGCGTGAACTTGAGCGACTTGTTCGGGACGATGCAGGTCGACCTCGGGTCGGCCTACGTCAACGACTTCGACTACCTCAACCGCTCGTACCGCGTCTACGTCCAGGCCGATACGCAGTACCGCGACCGGATCTCGTCGCTCAACGGGCTCTACGTCCGTTCGGCGCTCGGCGGCATCGTGCCGGTCAGCGACCTGGTGCGCGCCAGCGTCGGCAAGTCGCCGCCGACCATCACGCACTACAACTTGTTCCGTTCGATCGAGATAGACGGCAGCGCGGCCGCGGGCCACGGCAGCGGCGAGGCGATCGAGCGCATGCAGCAGATCGCCAAACAAGTCGATCCGGCCGGCGTCAACTACGAATGGTCTGGGCTCTCGCTCGAAGAGATCCAAGGCGGATCGCTCGCCGCGCTGATCTTCGGACTCGGCATCGTGTTCGTCTACCTGGTGCTGTGCGCGCAGTACGAATCGTTCGTCGATCCGCTCATCGTGATCTTGGCCGTGCCCGCTGCGTTGCTCGGCGCGCTGCTCTTCATCAAGTTCCGGACGATCTTCGGCATTCCGGCGGCGATCATCAACTTCGGGTTCCCCGGGAAGGGTCTGGATTGGCTCGCGGCGCCGTTCAGTTTCTTCGGGAATACGAGTCTCGCGCAAGACGCCTACACCCAGGTCGGCTACGTCATGCTGATCGGCCTGGCCAGCAAGAGCGCGATTCTGATCGTAGAGTTCGCGAACCAACAGCTCAAGGCGGGCGCGACCGTCGTCGAAGCGGCCCTGCGCGCCGCCCAGACCCGGCTCCGCCCGATCCTGATGACCTCGATCGCGTTCGTCATCGCGGTCCTCCCGCTCGTGGTCGCGCAAGGGGCCGGAAGCGGCGCCCGGCAGTCCCTCGGGACCGCGGTCTTCGGCGGGATGCTCATCTCGACGTTCCTCAACCTGATCATCACCCCGGTGCTCTATGTGGTCATCAAGGGGTGGGAACTTCGCAAGGGCCCCAAGGCCCCGCCGGCCCTGGAACCTGCCACCGAGTAGGGCAGAGGGAAAACGCCTCCAGCGACCAACGTTGACCGCAACCGCGTCTGATATTTTTAATAGGACCGGAGTCGCGTCTTGGAGATCGCTATGCTCAAAACCCTAGCCCGCACGGCTGCAGCCCTTTTGGCGCTGGCGGTCGGATTCGGGACCGCGCCGGCCTTCGCCGACACGAGCGAGGCCCTGGCCTCGGGCGTCGTCAGCGGCGCCAACGCCGGCATCAAGAATGCCATGACCGCCCCGCAGGCCCCGACGGTCGCGCAGGTTCCCCCGGTGTCGCAGTCCCCCGTCGGCGGCGCGGTCGGTCTCCCGACCGGCTTCGGCTATACGGCGGATTTCTCGATGGCGTACCCGTACGGCAACATCGGCAAGACCGGCAAGAAATGGCTGCCTGGCGGCGTCGACGTGGTCGCCGGCTACGGCTTCGACCCCACCACCCGGGTGACGGCTTCGTACTACCAGCTCCAGCACTATCCGGTCGGCTTCAATAGCGGTACGGTTCCGCTCTATCTCCAGGGCTTCGCGACGCCGCTGGGCAGCGTCGACCTCGGCACGGTCACGCCCCAGATCGACGTGACCACCAAGGACAGCTTCCTCCTGATCAACCTCGAGAAGCTGTTCCGCATCGGCAACGTCGGCGGCCGCAGCATCCCGATCGTGATCTCGCCGACCTACGTGTCGCGCACCTCGAAGATCGCCGCATCGCCGAGCAACGACGACCGCGTGCCCTTCGAAGTCGGCGCGCCCAGCGGTTTCCCGATCCAGGGCGTCTACACGCGCACCGCGCAGATCTACTCGCTCGCCGTCACCGTCCCGTTCCTGAAGACGCCGAAGATGTTCGGTACGTTCACGGTCGCGCCGTCGTGGCTCGTCCACAAGGCCGGCCTCAATCAGGACAACAACGCGCAGCTCTATCAGATCCTCTACCTCGAGTACACGCCGAACAAGGACACCACGTTCTTCTTCGAACCGCAGAGCTCGCGCGATTATCTGCCGACCGACACCTACGCGCAGCATCTGATGGCGTACTTCTTGGGCGCGTCGCACCGCCTGGGCAAGAACGGCTTCGTGCAGCTCGTGCTCAACAGCGGCGGACCGACCAACTACAGCCCGTACGGCGTGACCGCGCTGACCTGTCAGGCGCTGCCGTGTTCGGCCAATCCGGTCGTCCCGAGCGTCGGCGGTCTCAAGGCCACCCAACTGCAGATCCAGTTCGGCATCGGTACGCCGAGCGTGCTTCCGTTCTAAGCAAGGCGAGCAATCATGAAACGAATCGTACAGCAATCTCTCGCGGCGATCGCGATCGTCTCGCTCGCCGCCTGCGCGGGCAGCACGGGCGGCGGCAGCGCGCTTCCGAGCGGACCGCCGAGCGCGACGTATCCGAGCGGCAGCGGCACGCTCGCGCGCGTGGTCGGCGTCGGCGACAGCCTGACGGCCGGCACCCAATCCAACGGCACGATGGGCATCTCGTACTTCGGCAATCCCGTCTCGGCGCTGCCGGGCGGCCTCGTACCGGCGACCCAGCCCAACGGTTTCTTCGCACTGCTCCAAGAGCAGATCGCGGGCGGCACGACGGCATCGGCGGTCGCGACCATCTCCACGCCGGCCACCTCGGTACTGCCGCTGATCTTGTCGCCGGGTAACGGCGGACAGATCGTCGTCTCGGCGAGCGCTCCGGGCTTCGGCCCGACCCAGCTCAGTTGCAACGCGTTCAACCAGTCGATGTACTCGCTCGCCGCGATCGCATCGTACCGCGCGAATCCGGCCACGCTCCCGCTCGACCTCGGCGTGCCGGGCATGACCGTCCACGAAGTCATCAACATGACCAACCCGCATAGCGGACCGCCGCCGGGACCGGTCGGCACCAGCTGTCCGTCGTATCCGACGGTCGCCGGCGACCCGACCTCGGGCGGGTTGCAGACGCTGATCGACGCGGAAGACTCGACATTCTACCCGATCCTCGGCAGCTTCGCCGGTAAGCTCGGCCCGAACCAGCCGCTTACGGCGCTCAACGCGGCACTCGCGGATCGTCCGACGCTGACCACCGTCTGGCTCGGCGCGAACGACCTGCTCAAGTACACGTTCTCGGCCGGTCAAGCACCGTCCGACACGCCGTCGCAGATGACGACGGACCTCGTGCAGATCATCAACTCGCTCAAGGGCGTCGGTTCCAAGGTCGTGATCGCGAACTTGCCCGACATCCTAGCGCTGCCACAGTTCACCAAAGGCGGCGCGACGCTGACGGCGACGATGACGGCGTTCCTCGAGCAGGTCGGCATCCCGGCGCTCTACGCACCGACCATCGCGAGCAACGCTTCGACGAACATCCAGACGCACTACGGCGTCACCGGCAACGGCTACCTGACCGAGAGCGGCTTCCTGGCCGCGTTCTCGCAGTGCATCACGCAGTTCGCCGGCGGTGCGGGCACCGTCAACTGCAACCCGGTCCTCGATCCGGGAGCGGCCGGAAGCGGCACCGGTTCGGCCTATCTGCCCGACGCCTTCGCGGCGCAGGTGCAGGGCCTCAACACCGCCTACAACGCGGCGATCGCGGCCGCGGCGACGCAGACCGGAACGCCGCTGGTCGACATCCACCAGACGTTCGTGAACATCGCGACCGCCGGCGGCGTGCCGATCAACATCCCCAAGTGCTGTTCGCTGGCCTTCGGCGGCGGACTGCTCAGCTTCGACGGACTCCATCCCTCGAACACGGGATACGCCATCCTGGCGAACACGTTCATCACCACGATCAACACGGCATACGGCACGTCGATCCCGGCGGTGAACGCGGCCAACGTCTACAACGGGGCCGGCGGATACCCCATCCCCGACCCGTACGCGCTGCACTAGCCGTTCGAATCGCGGACATCGAAAGGGCGCCCGCAAGGGCGCCCTTTCTCTTTGGCGTAACTGGCCTCGCATGCAAGAATCGATCGACGCGCAGGCGCTCCACGCGGCCGATGGCGACGTGACCATCATCGATATCCGGCGTGCGCCGGACGACCGGCAGATCCCCGGCTCGCTGCGCTACGACGGCGAAGCGTTGGCGGACGCGGCGATCCCGCCGTTCGCGCGGGACGCGACGATCGTGCTCTACTGCGGAAGCGGCAACTCGTGCAGCCGGGTCGCGGGCGTGCTTCGCGCCCGCGGTTACGACGCGCGCGCGCTCGACGGCGGCTACAGTGCGTGGAAAGAAGCGGGGCTTCCGACCGAACCGATCGGAGCCCCGCTGGATCTCGACTAGCGCCGAGCGCCGGTCTTAGGGTCTAGGCGTAGACGCCGCGCAGGCGAAGCGCCTTGACGACGCGGTCGATCGCGAGCATGTACGCGGCGGTCCGCAACGTGCACTTCTTCTCGACGACGATCTTCTGCAGTTCGTGCAGGTTGTCGAGCATCACGTCCTCGAGCTTCTCGTTGACCTCGGCCTCTTTCCAGAAGTAGCCCATCCGGTCTTGGACCCACTCGAAGTACGAGACGGTCACGCCGCCGGCGTTGGCCATGATGTCGGGGATCACGATGATGCCGCGCTGTTCGAAGACCTTCGCGGCTTCGGGCGTGGTCGGGCCGTTGGCGCCCTCGACGATCAGCTTCGCCTTCACCTTCGAGGCGTTCTCGGCGGTGAAGACCTTCTCGAGCGCGGCCGGCACGAGCACGTCGCACTCCGCTTCGAGCAACTGGGCGTTGCTGATCTTATCGCCGCCCGTGAAGCCGGCGAGGTTGTGGTTCTTCTTGACGTAGTCCATCGCGTCGCCGACGTGGATGCCGGCCGCGTTGTAGTACGCGCCGGTCACGTCGGAGATGCCGGTGACCTTGCAGCCGCGCTCGGCGAACAGCTTGGCGGCGTACATGCCGACGTTGCCGAAGCCCTGGATGACGACCGACGAGTTCTCGGGCTTGAGGCCCATCGCGGTCATCTGATCCATCGCGACGATGGTGACGCCGCGTCCGGTCGCCTCGACGCGGCCGCGGCTTCCGCCGATCTCGAGCGGCTTGCCGGTCACGACGCCCGGCACGTTCATGCGCACGTGCATCGAGTAGGTGTCCATGAACCACGCCATGATCTGCGGGGTCGTGTTGACGTCGGGCGCCGGGACGTCTTTGTCCGGACCGACGACTTCGACCAGCTCGGCCGCGTAGCGACGCGTGATGCGTTCGAGCTCGTTCATCGAGAGGGTCGAGGGATCGCAGGTGACGCCGCCCTTGGCTCCGCCGAACGGCAGATCGACGACCGCGCACTTCCAGGTCATCCAGAACGCGAGCGCCGTCACTTCATCGAGCGTCACGCCCGGATGGTAGCGGATGCCGCCCTTGGCCGCACCGCGCGCGAAGCTGTACTGGACGCGGTAGCCGGTGTAGACCTCGAACTCGCCGGAGTCGCGCTGGAACGGGATCGAGAAGATGATCTGGCGCGAGGGATGCGTCAGGATGGCACGCATACCGGCATCGAGCTCGAGCAGATCGGCCGCTTCGTTGAAATACGCGATACCGTCGCCGAAAACCGAGACTTCGCGCACTGCAGTGGTCATAGAGCGATGAGGCCTCCAAGAGACAAGTCAAACCCTACCCGGTTTGGCTCTAGCGCCGGAGACCCCTTGAAGCTAAAGTCGCAGGATTCGGGCCCCCACTACACATTGAATCGGAAGTTGACGACGTCGCCTTCTTGCATGACGTACTCCTTGCCCTCGGAGCGCAGGCGACCGGCGGCCCGGAGGGCGTCCATGGTCTTGTACTTGACGTAGTCGTCGTAGCTGACGATCTCGGCGCGGATGAAACCGCGCTCGATGTCGCTGTGGATCTTGCCGGCCGCCTGGGGGGCGCGGCTGCCCTTCTCGATGGTCCAGGCCCGGACTTCGATCTCGCCGGCCGTCAGGTAGGTCATCAGGCCGAGCAGGCTGTAGGCGGTCAGGGCCAGCTCGTCCAGACCGCTGCGCTCGATGCCCAGCTCGTGGCAGAACTCGCGGGCCTCGTCCTCGGTCAGGCCGGCCAGCTCCGACTCGATCTTGCCGGACAGGATCACGACCGGGCTGCCCTCGGCCTTGGCGACGGCCTGGACTTGCTCGACCAAAGGACCGGGCTTGCCGATCTGGCCCTCGTCGACGTTGGCGACGTAGAGCAACGGCTTGGCCGTCAGCAAGAAGGCCTCGGCCGCGACCTCGCGCTCGAGCGAGCCGGCCGGGAACGAGCGCGCGGGCTTGCCGGCCTCGAGCGCCGCGACCAGGTTCTTGGCAGCCTCGACGTTGGGCTTGAGCTTGGGATTGACGCGCGCCTCGCGGTCGAGCTTGTCGACCCGCTTCTGCAGGGTGGTGAGATCGGCGAGCGCGAGCTCGATCCCGATGATCTCGATATCGCGCTTCGGGTCGGGGCCACCCTCGACGTGGGTGACGTTCTCGTCCTCGAAGCAGCGCACGACCATCGCGATCGCGTCGGTCTCGCGGATGTGGCTCAAGAACGCGTTGCCGAGCCCCTGGCCCGAGCTCGCGCCCCGCACCAGCCCCGCGATATCGACGAACCGGACGGTCGTCGGGACGATCTTCTTCCCCGAGACGATCTTCTGCAGAACGGGCAAGCGCTCGTCCGGGACGGCGACCTCGCCGACGTTGGGTTCGATGGTCGCGAACGGGTAGTTCGCAGCCAGCGCCTGCGCCGAGCGCGTCAGGGCGTTGAAGATGGTGGATTTGCCGACGTTCGGCAAACCGACGATACCGCAAGATAGAGCCATGGTCGGCGGGGCGTTTTCGGTTGCCGGCAAGAAAAACCCGCTGTCGTGTAGGATAGGTCTTGATGCGCCAGATGAAGGTCGACAAGCTCGGCATCGACCTGCTTACGCACGACCCGGTCGTGATACTGAAGGACCTCGACGGTTCCCACTACCTGCCGATCCTGATCGGACCGTTCGAAGCGACCGCGATCGCGCTCGCGCTCGAAGGCGCCCCCGTGCCGCGACCGCTCTCGCACGACCTGATGCGCACCTTGCTCGAGACCCTCGGCGGTCGACTCGAGCAGGTCGTCATCCACGACATCCGCGAGTCGACGTTCTTCGCGAAACTGCTCGTGCGCATCGGCGACCGGATGGAAGAGATCGACGCGCGTCCGTCCGACGGCATCGCGCTCGCACTCCGCACGCAGACGCCGATCTACGTCAGCGACAAGATCGTGCTCGAAGAGGCGTCGTCGGACAAGAAGCACGCGGACGAAGGCGACATGGACAAGTTCCGCCAGTTCCTCGACAGCCTCAAGCCCAGCGACTTCAAGTAGTCGCCCTTAGGGCTTCGGCGTCGCCGCCGATCCCTCGTGTTGCATGACGTGACCGGCTACCGTCACGGTGGTCTCGGCGACGACCGAGCGTTTGAGCAACCACGCGCCGTTCACCAGCGACCAGGTGTCGGTCTGGCGCGCGACCGACACGATCGGGGTGGTGCCGCCGCCGGTTCCGTCTTGCGAGAGCACGACCGAGGCTGTCGCCAAACCGTTCTTCTCCTGCGGCGTCGAGACGAACGTCACCGAGCACTTGGTGAACTTGACGTCGGTCAGCGCGCCCTTCAGCTGGGTCATCGTCTGATCCCGATTCGACGTCTTTCCGGCCGGATCGACGTTGATGAAGTCGGACGTCATCGAGTTGGAGTACGCGGTGTAGTCGGCGGTCTTGACGGCCGCGCACTGTCTACCGTAGGCCCCGGTAAGGGCGGTCTGGAGGCTACCGGCGGCGCGGGCCGGCGGAGCGAGTACGACGGCGGCAAGCGCGGCCGCCAGGATAAGACCAAGCGAATGCTTCATCGTGCTCCCTTGCAACGGGAGACGTCAGATATCCCACTGCCAGGCGTTCCAGAACGGCGTGGCGGTCGGATTGACGCTGAAGTTCGCCAGGTCCGGCGAGCGCGCCGTCACCCGGCGCAGTTCGTAGAACGGCAGATACGGCAGGGTATCCCAGATGATGCGGCTGGCCTTGCGATAGATCGCGGCGCGCGCCGCTACGTCGTCGGTCTGCAGACCGGCCTGCTCCAGCCGGTCGAGTTCGGGATCGCAGTAGCGGAAGATGTTCTCGCCCTTCGGGAACCACTGCGCGCAGCCGATGTAGAACGCGACGTCCGGATCCCACGCGATGCTGGTCGAGTAGATCGACATATCGTACTTGCCGGTGTAGATCGGGCCGTCGTAGGCGAAGATCTGGTTGTACGGATAGTTCTTGATCGCGAGGTCGATCCCGATCGCGCGAAACGCCTGTTGGAGCTGTAGCCCGATGGTGCGGCCGCTCGACGAACCGGTCGTCGTCGCAAGCGTGAACGCGAGGCGCGTTCCGCCCTTGCTACGGATCCCGTCCGGTCCGGCCTTCCAACCGGCGGCATCGAGCGCGGCGCGGGCGCCGGCGATATCGCGCGCGTGCGGCGGCAGGCGCTCGTAGCCGATCGCGGTCGGCGGCAGGCTGTTGTAGGCGACCTCACCCGCGCCGTGGGTGACCTTGGCGATCAGCGCGTCGTAGTCGATCGATGCGGCGATCGCGCGGCGCACCGTCACGTCGTGCAACCCGGGCCTGCCCGCGTTGAAGACCAGGATCGATTGCGCGTTCCACTTGTTGAGTTCGACGCTCACGTCGGCCAGCTTCGCATACTGCTCGTAGAGCGCGGACGGGACCGAGATCACCAGGTCCTGATCGTGCAGACCGACCTCGTTGAGGATGGTGTTGTCGTCGGGGACGATCGAGAGTTCGATCCGCTCGAGCTTCGGACGGCCTTTGAAGTACTTGTCGAAGCGTTCGTAGACGATCTTGCTGCCGCGATCCCAGCGCACGAACTTGAACGGCCCGGTGCCGATCGGGTGCGTGACCAGCGAGCCGGTGTTGAAATCGGTCTGCTTCGCCAAGACGTGCGCGGGAAGGACCGGCTTGCCGCCCTCTTGGAGCGGCGCGAAGAACTGGGTGAGGAACGGCGGGTAGCGATGCTTGAGGTGGACGACCGCCGTATAGTCGTCGGGCGTCGCGATCGACGCGATCCGGTCGAAGCCTTCGCGATGCAAGGTGTTGTGCTTCGGGTCGATCACCGCTCGCCACGACGCGACCACGTCGCGCGACGTGAACGGCACGCCGTCGTGCCAGAGCACGCCGCGATGCAGATGATAGGTGTAGGTCGTGCCGTCGGCCGAGATGCCGCCGTTGGCGCGGCTCGGAACCTCCGTCGCGAGATCCCCGATCAGCCGTCCACGATCGTCCGCGATGATGAGGTAGGAATACGAGAGCGAGGTGAGGTCGTAGACCAGATCCATCCCCGAGAGATACGGGTTGAGACGGTCGGGGTCGCTGATGTCGACCATCCGAAGGACGTGGGGCTGCGTCCAGCTGTGGCGGCCGCCATTCGTGGGTTCGGTCGCCTGGCGGCTACAGGCCGCGAGGAGCAGAATCGCGAGTGCGGCGGTGCGACGAAGCATCAAACCGAGGTTCCGAGGGGACCCGCCCCGCACCTCGAAAGCACCCGTCCTTCGAGACGCGCCCAAGGGCGCTCCTCAGGATGACACTGCTTAGAAACAGGAGCACATGGAGACGACGGAACGCGCCGACATCGGCGTTTTTGGCGGTTCGGGATTCTATTCGCTGATCGAGAACGCTCGCGAAGTCTGGATCGAGACGCCCTACGGCGCGCCCAGCGACAAGGTCGCGCTCGGCGAGATCGCCGGCAAGCGCGTGGCGTTCTTGCCGCGTCACGGCAAGGACCACCGCTTCCCGCCCCAGGCCATCAACTATCGCGCCAACCTGTGGGCGATGAAGGCCTTGGGCGTCAAGCACATCATCGCGCCGAACGCTTGCGGATCGCTCAAGAAAGAGGTCGCGCCCGGCTCGATGGTCGTCTGCGACCAAGTCGTCGACCGCACCACCGGACGCCACGACACGTTCTTCGACGGACCGATCACCACGCACGTCTCGTTCGCCGACCCGTACTGCCCGACGCTGCGTCCGATCGCGGTGACCGCCCTGCGCTCGCTCGGCATCGACACGCACGAGACCGGCACCGTCGTCGTCATCCAGGGGCCGCGCTTCTCCACCCGCTCCGAGTCCAAGTGGTTCCAGAGCCAGGGCTGGGAAGTCATCAACATGACGCAGTACCCGGAGTGCTATCTCGCGCGCGAACTCGAGATCTGTTTCGTCAACATCTCGCTGATCACGGACTACGACGTCGGCCTACCCGGCACCGAGCCCGTCTCGCATCACGCCGTGATGGAGGTGTTCAAGAAGAACAACGATCGCGTCAAGGATGCGATCGGCAAGATCGTGGCGGCCATCGACGTCGATGCCGATTGCTCGTGCCACCACGCGCTCGACGGATCTCGCGGTTAAGTCGGATATGCGAAGCGGGAACCGGCTGAACCCGGCCATCTACCTCCAGTCGTTCCCGCTCCTCTTCCGGCATCTCTCGATCGTGATGGCGCCGCTGCTCGCGGCCATCGTCGCGGTGCTCCTGGACCAGTTGAGCGCCTTCACGACCGACGCCATCGGCGGCGTCGGCTCCGGCATCTACACGGCGATCGCGCAGGTCATCTACCTGATGGCGTTCGGCGTGGCCACCATCCAAGCGCGCGATATCTGGCGCGGCTATAAGGGCACGTTCGACGACGCGTGGGGCGAGGCCAAGAACAAGCTCGGCGGCATCGCGATGGCCGCGATCGGCTTCACGTTCATCCTCAACTTCGCCGGCATGCTCGGCTCGCTCGTCAATCTGACGATCCTGCTGGTGTTGGTGGTCGCGTTCCTGTTGATCTACACGATGCCGGCGGCCGCCATCGGCGGCGCGCCCGCCGGCTTCGCGATCCAAGCCTCGTATAAGGCCGCCATCGCGCATCCGTGGGCGACCGCTCTGCTCGCGATCGCGTACGTCGTCTGCACGGTCTTCGTGCCGATGCTGCTCTCGCCGCTCTACGCCGGCCTTCCCGACATCGTCGTCAAGCTGATCGGCGCAGCCATCAACGCGCTGCTGCTCGCCTATCTCGCGTTCCCGTTCGCGAAGCAGTACGAAGACGTCGCGTAACCCCTTACCTCACCACTAGTAGGAGCAGATATGAAATCGGGTATTCCGTCGGCCTTCTTGGCCCTTGCGATATGCGCTGCAGCTTTGCCGGCTTGGGCGACGGGCACCACGCCGTCCCCATCGCCGAGCGCTTCGGCAGCCGCCGTCGATGCGGGCGATCCTGCGGTTGCGACGCGCGCGAGGGAGTGGCTCCATCGCCTTCAGACAGGGGACATCGATCGCTCGCAACTAGACGCGCAGATGCAATCGCTGTTCACGCCTGCGACGGCGGCGGCGGCGGCGGCCCAGTTCCGGCCGCTCGGCGATCCAACCGCCTTCAGCTACGTGACGAAGCAGATTGTGGCCGATGACAATACCGCGTATATATATCGCGTCGTCTTCAAGTCCGGGATCTACAACGAAGTCTTCGTCCTGGACAAGGCTGGCAAGATCAGCGGCCTCCAGCTTCCACCGGCTAACTAAGATGGCGCGTGCGCTCGCGTGCGTTCTCGGATTGGCGCTCCTCGCCGCGACGCCCGGCACGTTCGCGGGCATCGCTCCTATTGCGAGCGGCGACATTGCGGACGGGCGATCTCAGGGGATATCGATCGCCGTCGTCACCAATGGCAAGCTTGCCGGGTCGCAATCCTTTGGGGCTGCAGGAGCGCTCTCACGCTTTGCCATCGGGTCCGTCACCAAGATGTTTACTGCCGTAAGCGTGATGCAACTGGCGAGCAAGAGGAAGCTGTCCCTCGACGATTCCGTCGCTAAATACTACCCGCAATATCCAAACGCCGACGCCATTACGATTCGCGAGCTTCTCGGCCATACCAGTGGGATTCCCAACCTGCTCGACGATGCACTGGCAAGTGGCGATGCGGCCAAAAGTACGACTCCAGACGACATGATTGTCGCGGCCGCCCGTCGCAAGGCGGACTTTCCCCCAGGTACCGATTGGAACTACAGCAATACCGGCTACGTGTTGCTTGGGCGCATCGTCGAGAAGGTCTCGGGGAAGCCCCTGGCGGTCTACGAGCGGCAGCATATCTTCGATCCCCTCGGAATGGATCACACCGGCCCTCCTCCGAATTCCGGCGTCGTGCCAGCGTGGGAAGGCGATCCGGGCGATTGGAGTTGGTATTACGCAGCTGGGGACATCTTCTCAACCGCGGTGGATCTGGCGCGTTTCGACATCGGGTTGATGAACGGTACGCTGCTCGGAATATCCGCGTTCCGGACCATGCAGCAGACGAGCTCGTTCCCGACCCTCGAACCTGGATTGCACGATGGGCTCGGACTCTTCGTGAGGTCCGGAGGCACGACGACGATCATCGGGCACCACGGTGGTCTTCCGGGTTATCGCTCAGACAACGAGATGGTCCCGGCTAATGGCTTCGCCGTCGTCGTCCTTGGGAACGGCTCCTACAATACCGCTCCGATCGTACATGCGGTTCTACAGTCGTACGTTCCGGGAGCGATGAAGGACGCGCCGATCCTCACCGTCGACCCGGCACCCGACGTTACGGCACGTGCTGGATCGACCATTCGCGACATGCTTGCGGGAACACTCGATCGCTCCCAGTTCGAGCCACTCGTCGCGATCCAACTACCGCCGAATGCCACGATCGCGAAGCAACTATCGGTCTACGGCGAGTTGAAGAACATCGCGTTTCAGAGCAAGGCCTACACGAGTTCCGGGAAGTTCTACGTCTATGTCGCTACTTTTGCGAAGAAGACTGTGATACTGAGCTTTCGCGTCGCGGACGATGGCAAATTCGCATCGTTCGTACTTACGAACTAGCCGCGCGCCCTATTCGTCAGCGCCATCCGCACGATCTCGGCCACCATCGCGGGGCCGACGTTGGTGCGCGCGAGCTTCTGCGCGTCGTCGAGCTTACCGAGGATCGCGATCGCATCGCGCGGTTC
>Ga0070691_10000095_pt1 | contig 25490 bp, 17 predicted proteins | sample KBSK1101metaG_FD_64673 | JGI IMG/M metagenome (GOLD analysis project Ga0070691, IMG submission 64673) | Corn, switchgrass and miscanthus rhizosphere microbial communities from Kellogg Biological Station, Michigan, USA - KBS K1-10-1 metaG | ecosystem: Host-associated > Plants > Roots >... | reverse complement strand
CGGTTGGGACGCGGTGATTACGCGCGGGCGCGAGTTCGTGGAACGCGAACGTACCTGGCGGGCAAGCGTGGAACGCTACCGCACCGTCTATGCGGGGGCGCTCGAGCACGCCCGGCGACGTACGGGAGCAACCCATGGTCGTTGAGACGCCAGCGGTGGTCGTGGGAGCAGGCGTGAACGGGCTTGGCGTGGCGCGCAGCCTCAAGCGCGCAGGCGTGCCGACGTGGTTGCTCGATGCCGATCCACGGCGCCCGGAAATGCACACGCGGGCGGCGCGGCCCTTGAAGATCGACGCACTGAACGGCGAGGGGTTGGTCGAAGAATTGGTGCGTCTGGGCGGCGGAAGGTTTTCCGGGTTGCGTCCGGTGCTGCTACTCACGCAGGAGGAAAGCGTCAAGGCGGTTTCCTGTCATCGGGAGCGGCTGTCGGCGCTGTACCGCTTCAGCCTGCCGCCACATGACATGGTGGAGGCACTGCAGCACAAGCACGGTTTCCAGCGCCTCGCGGAACGGTTCAACGCGCCCATTCCGTCGCTGGTGCACGTGCAGTCTCCCGCGGATCTGCCCGCGCTGGCGAAGCTGCGTTATCCGGTTGTGGTCAAGCCCGGCGAGCGGCACGTGGAATACGGCCGTCAGTTCAAGAAGGCCTATCGCGTGGAAACCGCGGAGCAAGCCGTCGATCTGGTGCGCCGGATTTTGCCGGTGATGGCCGATGTGGTGGTGCAGGAATGGACCGAGGGGCCGGATTCGAACATTTTTTTCTGCCTGCAATACCTCGACAAACACGGGCAGACCAGCGCGTCGTTCACCGGCCGCAAGATCCGTTCGTGGCCGCCGCAGGTCGGCGGCACCGCGAGTTGCGGGCCTGCTCCGGAAGCCCACGAAGAACTCTCCACGCTCACCACGCGTTTCTTCCGGAATGCTGGCGTCATCGGCATGGCAGCCATGGAATACAAGCGCGATTCGCGCAGCGGCGAATTCCGCATGGTGGAGCCCACCATCGGGCGCACGGATTATCAGGCCGAGGTGGCCACCTTGAACGGGGTCAATCTGCCGTACGCCGCGTGGTGCGCGGAGCTTGACCGGCCCGTCCCCGCATCGTCATCCGCCGCACGGCCGCTGGCTTGGCGCGTACGTGCCGAGGACGATCAATCGGCGCTCGCGCAACATCAACGTCCCGGTCAAGGCTTTGAGCATGTCGGCGGCATCCGCGATGCTTTGTGGCGCTGGTCCGATCCGCTACCGTATCTCGTGCAGCAACTGCGGCGCGTGCAACGTGCGCTGCAGCACCGGGCAGCAAGGATGATGCCGCGATCACAAATCACCGGGGGCAAAGCATGAGCTTGCTGGCAAGGCTGCTGCCCGGGCGGCAGCCGCGAACGGACGTGGATCCGCGCCGGGGGTTGCAGGCCGCCGCCGAATGGCTGGCGCGCGCGCAGGATGCCACGGGTTCCGGCGGTGTGAGCGCGCATTACGATGCGGCGAAAAACAAGTGGGTCGGCGCCTATCCGGAAACCACCGGCTACATCATCCCGACGTTCTTCCGCTACGCGGATTGTTCCGGCAACGACGAATACCGCGAGCGAGCCGTGCGCATGGCCGCGTGGGAATCCGATATCCAGCTTGCCGACGGTGGTGTGCGCGCAGGCACGCTGGACGCGACACAATTAGCGCCGACCATTTTCAACACCGGGCAGGTGTTGTTCGGTTGGCTGGCGGCTTGGCGACGCACCCGCGACACACGCTTCCGCGACTCGCTGGTGCGCGCCGCCGATTGGCTGGTGGCCGCCCAGGATCCGGATGGTGCGTGGCGGCGATTCAAGTCGCCGTTTGCAAGCCACGCCTTGAATACCTACAACACGCGCGTGGCTTTCGGGCTGGCCAAGGCCGGTCGGGCGCTCGACGAGCCGCGTTACCTCGACGCCGCATTGAAGAACGTGCAGTGGGCGCTCACCCAGATGCACCCTAATGGCTGGCTGGAGAACAATGATCTCGAAGACAACGCCCGGCCGCTCACGCACACCATCGCGTATGCCACACGCGGCATTCTGGAAGTCGGCTTGATTGCTGCCAACGCCACTTTCGTCGATGCGGCTACACGCATTGCACGAGCGGTCATCAACACGCAGCGCCGCGATGGTGCCCTGCCCGGGCGGCTGGACGCGAACTGGCGGCCGGCGAGCCGTTGGACCTGCGTGACCGGCAACGCGCAGATGGCGATCATCTGGCAACGCTTGGTCCGGGAAACCGGCGATCGCTCGTGGCAACTGCCGGCGGACCACGCCATCAACTTCAACCTGTCGATCCAGAATCTTTCCGCGCGAGACCCTGGCGTGCGTGGCGGGATGCCGGGCTCGCACCCGCGTGCCGGCGGCTACATGAAACACCGTTACCCCAACTGGGCGGCCAAGTTCTTCATGGATGCGCTGATGCTGCAACAGGAACGGGGATAGCGACATGCGCGACATTGTCCTCGCCCTTTTCATCTTCGGGACGATTCCTTTCATCCTGTCGCGGCCGTACGTGGGGCTGCTGGTGTGGTCGTGGATCGGCTACATGAACCCGCACAAGCTCTGTTACGGATTTGCCGTCACCTTTCCTTGGGTACAGCTCATCGCCATCGTCACGCTCATCAGCTTTGCGGTCAGCAAGGAGAGCAAGAAAATCCCGATGTCCGCGGTCAGCGTGCTGTTGTTTGTTTTCCTGGCGTGGACCGGGCTGACCACAATCTTTGCCGTGGAGCCCGCGTCGGCATGGGAAAAATGGCAGGAAACCGCAAAAATCATGGTTATGGTGTTCGTGACCTTGATGATGGTCAAAAGCCGTCAGCGCATGGACTGGCTGGTGTGGGTCATCGTGATATCGATCGGATTCTTTGGTCTGAAAGGGGGCGTATTCACGATCCTGCGCGGGGGCAACTATCACGTGTATGGCCCAGCCAGGAGCTTCATCGCTGACAACAACGATCTCGCCCAGGCGTTTTGCATGGTGCTGCCGTTGATGCGCTATCTGCAATTGCAGGTTGTCAAGCGCTGGCAGCGAATAAGCATGGGCACACTCATGGCACTGACCGGAGTTGCCACGCTTGGAACCTACTCACGAGGCGGGTTGATAGCGCTCGTGGTTGTAGGCGGCGCGCTCATACTGAAAAGCCGCCGTCAGGTCACACTTGTCGTTGTGCTGATTGCCGTTGCGGCAACCGCGTACCATTTCATGCCGGCACAATGGCTGGAGCGCATGGATACGCTGCACCACGCCGAACAGGTGAACAGTCTGCAAACGCGCATCCAGTCCTGGGAGTTCGCGACGAATGTGGCCGTCCATCGTCCCGTGCTGGGCGGCGGTTTCGATGTCTATGAAAATGCTTCGATGTGGGCGACGTACGGGCCTGACGGCGCCCGGCAACGTGCCATCCACAGCATCTATTTCCGCGTTCTCGGCGAGCAGGGATTCCCCGGGCTTTTGCTATTCCTTGGTTTGCTGGCAGCCAGTTGGCGAAGTTGCTCGAAAGTCAGAGCGATGTCCAAAAACTCGCCCGAGGACAAATGGGCATTTGATCTTGCTGCGATGCTGCAAGTCAGCTTGCTGGCTTTCATCGTGGCGGGAGCAGCAACGACCTCGAGCTATTTCGATTTGAGCTTCCAGCTCATGGCGATGTGTGCCCTCTTGAAACACATACTGGAAGCAAATGGCTCAGGGTTGAGGGTGCCGGATGTCGCGGCAGCCACGCCGCGTTCGCCGCGGCTTGGCGGATCGGCGCAAACGGCAACCGGGCATCGGACAAGATGAACCCGCAAGCGCGCGACAGTGTTCTCATGGTCGGCTTCCACTTTCCGCCGTGCGCACTGAGCAGCGGACATCTTCGCCTGTTGGCGTTCGCAAAACACCTGCCCGAATGCGGATGGAATCCGGTAGTTTTGTCGGCACGCGGATGTGCATACGAAAAAACCGATGCCACCAGCATCGGCGCCATACCGCCCGGTACACCGGTACACCGGGCATTCGCCCTGGACGCGCGCAGGCACCTCGGATTTCATGGTAAATATCCCTCGATACTGGCTCAGCCGGATCGTTGGATAAGCTGGTGGCCGGCCGCCGTGCTGTCCGGCCTGCGTTTGATCAGGCGGCACCGGATTCGCGTAATCTGGTCGACCTACCCGATCATGACGGCGCATTGCGTCGCCTATACCTTGAGTCGCGTTACCGGGCTGCCTTGGGTGGCGGATTTTCGGGACCCTGTCGCAAGTTCGGTGGCAGGAAAGAATCAAATGACCCGGGCTACCCAGCTTCGCTGGGAGCAGCGCATCATTTCTACAGCCGCTTGTTCCGTCTTCACCACTCCCGGCGCGCGGAGGGCATGCGTCGCGCGTTACCCGACGGAGTCACGCGAAAAACTGATTGCCGAAATCCCCAACGGATTCGACGAAGATGACTTCGAGGGACTTCCCGGGACAGAGGCTCCGGGAAGGCACGCAACCTTGCACTTCGTGCACGCCGGCGCCTTGTACCCGGGCGGACGAAACCCGATTCCATTCTTCGAGGCCTTGGCAAATTTGAAACGCGCGGGTGTGTTGATCGGCTCGGACATTCACGTGACGTTGCGGGCGAGTGGAGCGGAAGCACAGTACGCGACGGCGCTCAAGCGGTTAGGGCTTGACGACATGGTGACTTTGGCGCCGTTCATGCCCTACAAGGATGCGCTGGCAGAACAAATTCGCGCGGATGGCTTGCTGCTGTTCCAGGGGCCTGAGTATGACCATCAGATCCCGGCCAAGCTGTACGAGTACATACGTCTGTCGAGGCCCGTATTCGCACTGGTGGGCGCGCAGGGAGATACGGCGGAGGTATTGCGGGCAATTCCGCATGCCGCCATCGCATCACTTAACGATGCAGGGATGATCGAATCTGGTTTGGTGAAATTTATCGACGACTTGCGCGGTGGTGCCTTCGACAACGGCCGGGGGCCCGATGCCGATGCCTATTCACGCCGCCGCACGGCTGCGCGGCTTGCGGAATTGCTGGGCAGCGTTTCGGGTACGGGCGAGGCCAAAATCGGAAAGCAGGACGAGAACGCATGACCTTGGCAGCGCGCAAGTTTTTCGACATGCCACCGGATTTGCTGACAGCGCAAATGGAGCAGGAGTTTTTTACCTCAATCATGGGGAAAAACAAGACGTACAAGACGACCTATCACGACAGGTTCTCGGAGATCGACCAATTGCTCGTCCGGCAAGTACGGGCCGGGACAATGCGTGCATCCCATGTGCTCGATGTCGGGGTGTCGTCGGGGATCAGCACGCTGGAACTGTTCAAGGCCCTGTCCGCCGATGGGAGTGATGTCAATCTGGTCGCCACTGACGTCCTGATCGATGCCGACATCGTCGGCGTTGTCCCCGGTTGCCATGCGCTGATCGACAAGAGCGGGTTCCCGTTGATGTTCGACGTGTTTGGCAGGGGCGTGAAACCGTGGATTACGGCAACGGACTACAAAAACGGCAAGTTTGTGCTTCGCAAGCTGACCAATGTGCTCTTCACCGGCATCGCCAGACTGGCCTTGAACCATCCGGATAATGCACGGGTGAGACACGTGCAGTTGATCACTCCGCGCCTCTCGGCGGAGCGTGGAATAACCGTTTGCCATGATGACATAGCCCAGTACAACACCCGCTTCGCGGGGAGATTCGATTTGATCCGTGCCGCGAATATTCTGAACAAGAATTACTTCAAGAATGACGTCCTGACGGCAATGGTCGGCAATCTGAAACGATATCTGACAGGGGATGGCGCCTGTTTGCTGGTGGTGCGAACACACGAGAACTCCACCAACCACGGCACGTTGTTCCGCTTGGCCAACGGCCGGCGTTACGAAGTGGCAATGCGATTCGGCGACGGGTCCGAGATCGAGGATATCGTGTTGCGCAGCTAGCTGACCGTGGTTTGTTCAGGCCATGATTGCTGGGGTAGTCTGGCGAATCGGGTCCGCGCATCAAACCATTGAGTGCAATTGATGGCCAATCGAATGTCTGACCAATCAGGAGGTGCTTCACCGGGTTTCGCCGATTCCAGCCCGGCGCATTCGGAGTCCCCGATTTTTGTTACCGGGTTCGCCCGTTCCGGGACCACTTGGCTGAATCAGTTGATGAGGGACTATTTTGATGCGGGCTTTGTCAATGAGGGCCAATTCATCATCGCTTTCGGCAGGCGGCTTGGGCGTTACGGGGACCTTCGTCTCGCCGTCAATCACGAGAGACTGATTGAAGCCTTGTCGAAGGATGGCTTCTTTTCGACCTTGAGAAAGAATTACTCGGTCGAGATGGACTGGTGCAGGGTGGCGGATGCCGGAGCATCGTTTTCCGCGATCGTCAAGGACGTCTTGCAACAAATCGCCGAGCAAATGGGCAAGCGCCGGATCGGATCGAAATATCCCGTGTTCGGACGGCATCTGGATTTGTTGAACAACCTCTTCCCGGATGGCCGGGTCATCCATGTGGTGCGTGACGGGCGGGATTGTGCCCTGTCACACAAGCAGATGACGTGGGGGCACCAGAATACCTATTCGGCGGCCATCCATTGGCGCGCCTATATCCAAGCGGCAAGGCGCGGTTCAGAAGCCATGCGCGGCAGGTATCTGGAAATCAGGTACGAGGATCTGCTGCTGGAACCGGAAGCGACCATGCATACCCTGGAGCATTTCATTACCGACAGTCGCACCTTTCCCATCACGAAGCGCTTTGTCGAGGAGAAGGCCGTGCGGAAGACCGAGAGGGCAAGCCGGTGGCGCACGGACATGCCGGCGAGCGCCCAGGCCATTTTCGAATCCGTGGCAGGGGATGCTCTAGAAAGCTGTGGTTACCCGCTTGCCGGATTGACTCGGAAGCCGTCGCTGATCTCGAGGGCCGGATACGTAGTTCACGACAGGGCGACCCGGGAGGGCTGGAACCTGCTGCGCAAGCTGTTCAAGGGCATACCCGAACGCAAATGAGTCCCGGGTTGCGGTACGGCCAACGACAGCCTGCCCGCGCCTTCGAATCCCGACCGGTTGACCCACAATTTGCCGAGGCCATGAAGACAACATTCATTGTCACCGTCGATGTCGAGACCCGCACCCACGGCGACTCCGGTCAGGATATCTCGGGCGTGATTCCCGGATGCCCGGGTAACTTCGGCGTCGAAGGGATCATGGACCTGCTGGAGAAGCAGCAAGCGGGTGGCACGTTCTTTTTGAACGTGTACGAGATCGCGAAACACGGGGACGATGTCATTGCCTCGGCGGCGCGCTCGATCCACGGGAGGGGCCATGATCTGGAACTGCATACCCATCCGCGCCCAATGTTCAAGTTCTATGGAATGAGTCAAGCTTCGTTCGATGAGCAAAAGGCGATACTCGAAAAGGGCATCGCACTGCTTGAGGGCTGGACCGGTAAAAAAGTGGTTGCACATCGTGCCGGCGCATTCGCGGCGAATACCGACACCGTGCGCGCGGTTGCGGCGGCGGGGCTGCAAGCCGATTGCTCGCTTTCGGCGGGCAGCCATGTTTCGGTTCCCCTGGTTGCGGAATTGGGCGCCACCAATTCAGTGCAACGTATAAACCATGCTTGGGAAATTCCGATGACCTGTTTCGATCAGGTCCGTTTCGGCCCTTGGCATTCGCGGCGCATCCTCGACATCGAGGGGTGTTCACTACCCGAGATCAAACGCGTCACGCGCTGGGCAGTCCGGCATCGGTTGCCTACGGTTTGTATCCTCATGCACAGCTTCAGCTTGTCCCGGCAAAACAAACCGAATCACCGAGTCGTGCGACGATTGAGCGCGCTGCTTGCGTGGCTTCGCAAGCAGGACGACATCGAGATCGGCACGATCGAGCAGGTCTGCCGGCAACTGGAAGCGGCAGCGTTGCCGCCACCGGTGGCCGCCATACCCGCTACCGGTATTTGGTTCACTTGGAGGCGGGCAGTTTCCTCGTGGAACGACGGCTGGAAGAATTTGGCGGTAGCTTTTGCAGGTGTGGCTTGCATGGCCGTATTGATCCTCATCCTGATCTATCTCGTGCTTGCCTTGGTGAAACCCTAGCGCGCGCCAGCGACTCGGCGAGCGACGAACGCGTGAATCGAGGCAGGCAAATCGGTCGGACGACAATGGCATGGAGACGGACATGCAGATCCGTGGAGGTTCGATGGATCCCAGGGCAGGAGCGTTGCAGGCTGCACGTAACCGAGCCGGGGCCGTTGCCCAGACCAAGGCATACGGTGAATTCGTGGAGATGGTTCGAAGCGAATCGCCGTGGCGGTTCAACGGTGTGAAAGAACTAGGTCGCTATCTCCGCAACGTTGACCATCATTTGCTGAACTTCGCCCCGAAGGTTCTGGCTTGCATGGATGGCGACATTCGTACGCTGTTCGATTTCGGCTGCGGCTCGGGAAGTGGGTCAATCGCCTTGGCGATGATATTCCCGGAAATTCGTTGCCATGGTGTGGATATAAGTCCATCCGAAGTGGCGATTGGCCGTGCGCGGGCGCAGTTGTACGGGGTGGGTGACAGGTGCCATTTCGAGTGCATCCAACCCGGGCAGGCATTGTCCGTTCCCGACGGAGTATTTGACTTGTGCGTCTGTTGCTCGGTGTTGGAATACGTGACGAACAGGGATGTTCGGAAATTGTGCGTGCAAGAGATGGCGCGGTCGCTCGTCCCGGGCGGGCTGCTCTTCATGACGGTGCCCAATCGACTTTATCCCGTTGAGCTGCACAGCCGGAAGCTCGGATGGAATTATTTCCCGCGCCTGCTCAAGGCATGCATGGTTGGAAGCAGCATGTGGGAAGTGAAACGCCTGGCCCTTCCACGCGTGCTGAAGCCACACCGTACGCCGCTACGCCAATTGCTGGCACCGTGGACGAATTTTTGCCTCAAGAAGGTGACGGATTGATCGCAAAAGCCAAGCGCACCAACTCGCAAACATCGAAGTCATGCTGAATACGCTATCCGTCATGCTGCGTGGCGCGAACCGGAACGGTTGGCTGCGCGCAGTACGTTCCGTGGAACGGCAGGGATTCTTGCCCGCGTCCGGCCTCGAGTGGGACGGTGGTGTATGGAATGCCTGGACCCATCCCAACCAGCAGGCCGTGGAAAATTTCGATGTCGGATCCCCTGGCGGATCCGCGTGCTGTGTAGGGCCGATGTGGTACCGGGGCCGCTTCGGCAACGCGGCGCTGGAATTGTTGCTTGATGATGCCAATGCGGCCGGCCGGATTGACGAGATGGAATTGCGCGGCAACTTCGCGCTGTTCCTTCATGCGCAAGGCCAGTGCCTGTTGATGAATGACGCATTGGGTTTCGTGCGGTTGTACACCAGCTCCGATGGACTCTTCTACAGCACCAGTTGGCTCGCAACCTGTGCTTACGCAGGGGGCGTGGAACTGGATGAAAGCGCCGCCGTCGAATACGTGCTGCTGGGGGCCGCGCATTCGGACAGGACCGTGGCGCGTGGCATCACGACGTTGCCGCTCGGGCATGCTTTCGATCTAGCTGGAAGGCGCGTCCAGTCGCGACTTCCCGTGAGTGTTTGGGAAGATGCCCGAACTCCGGCGTCGTTCGATACCGCAGTCGAGGAAATCGGCGATCATTTGCGGACCGTTTGCGGGGAAGTCGCGGCAGCCTTTCCCGGCCACACACGTGCGGCGCTATCCGGCGGTTTCGATTCGCGATTGATCGTTGCCGCCCTGCTCGCTTCCGGCAACCGCCCGGAGTTGTTCGTCTACGGCGATTCGGCGTCCGAAGATATCCCGATCGCGCGCGGGGTTGCCGGGAGCGTAGGCAGCGCCTTGAAGGTCATCGACAAAGGCGTGCTCAACCGACGCATGCCGCCACCGGACCTCGAACGACTGGTCAACAGCGCCTTGTTTTTCGACGGACTGCCGAACGATGGCATCTACGATTCGGGCGCGGATCAACAGACGCGCCTCGAGCAGAACGCGGGCGGATGTATTGCATTGAATGGCGGCGGCGGTGAAATATTCCGCAACTTCTTCCACCTGCCGGGTCGCGCGCTGCATGTCGTGGATATCGTGCGGGCCTTCTACCGGGGTTTCGATCCCAAGGTATTCCGACGTCCGCGCAGACTGGTTTCCTACGAAGACGGCATGGTGTCTTCGATCGGGCGCACGCTGGGCATACAGAACGCCACGGCCCGTCAAACGCTCGGGCGCCAACAGGCGGAATTGTTGTACCCGTTGTTCCGCTGTCACTACTGGATGGGCGTCAACAACAGTGTGGGCGTGCGCCATGGCTATTACGCGACGCCGCTCGTGGATCTGAAAACAGTTCGACTTGCCAGCCCATTGCCACTGGCCTGGAAGAACGCCGGCGGCTTGGAAAGCCGCCTGATTGCCAAGCTCCATCCTGGAATCGCGGGTCAACCTTCCACCTATGGATTCCGGTTCAGCGACGGTCCGGATCGTCGCGCGCACTTGGCCGAATGGATCACCTGCATGCGCCCGGTACCTGCGCGCCCGTATATCAATGCGGCGCGGCGCCATTTGTACAAGCTGCGGGTGGCGCCTCAAATGATCGCGGATTGCCGCGCGTTGCTGCCGGGAGAGTGGCGACTCGATCCCGTACTCGACTTGGCGCGGTTGCCCGACAACACGGCTTTCGCCCGTGCGCTTGCGGTGGAAGTGGCCTGGCGCGAACTGCTTAAGTGAGTGCCCAACGCGTGTTGGTCAGCACTGCCGAGTACCGCGCAGCATTTCCGGCCGGCCTTCGTGAACCCATTGCCATGCTTTCCAGTGAAACAACAACTTCCACATGAGGTAGTTGCTTCCATCGAGCGACTTCAATTTATCGCGGGCATGTGGGGCCAGCCATGCATCGTCACCCTCGAACAAGTGCTCGTCGAGGAAAGCGGAATACCGAGGTCGGGGGTTTAGCCTGCGGCCAAGCCAACCTAGGTGCTGCGCGCGGAAACGCAGCCATTCGATGCGCATCCGCTCGCGGTGGTGGGTGAGGCTGGCTGACGCGCCTTGCAACAGCTCTCCACCGCTCAGGAATGGTACCGTCAACGCCCGCTTGTCCAGGTTTGCGAACAAGCGCCGATAGAACCCGGCGTGCTGTTTCTCCTGGAAAGGAATCACCAGCGCGTGGGCAAGAAAGTCCCTGGACAGTCCGGGCGTGAAAGCATCGGCCCGGTTCGCGAACACCTTCAAGGGGTTCATGGCCGGCCGGTTGCGGCTGCGGTTCTCGATCACGAAGCGTGCGAGCCCGTAGGCGTCCTGCGGCAGGCGCGCCACCTCGGTTTCCATGTCCTGCGAGAACCCCTCGAACATGGCCTGTGCGATCTCGGGTCTGAACAGTTCCCGTGCCGCGCGCCAGATCGCGCTATCCGCGCCTCGGATCTCCTGCCGCAAATACGCGCGAAATCCGCCCTCGGGCTGGTGCAGCGGCATGAACAGGAATCCGGGCGCCAAGCCATCCCACACGGCAACGCTGTCGATCTGCGAGGCCACCTTGGATATGAACAAATCCAGACTCGGGAAACCAGCATCACTGGCGTTGATGTAATCAATATAGGCTTGGGACGAGAAGAAGTCAGGCGACGGCTGCACTTTCCGGTACGGCACGCCAACCATCGTCGCGACGGCTTCCGCCAGCCGGCCGTCGGCATCATCGTACTCGTCCTCGTGCGCGACGATCAGCGCGTCGACCGGAACGCGTGCGCGTTGCAGCAGAAACAGCAGCAATCGCGAATCGAACCCGCCGCTCAGAAGCATCGTGCCTGCACTGCCGAACGCAGCATACGTGCACAGATCTTGTTCAAGTGCAGCCAGGAAATTGTAGGATCGCCATGCATCTGACGGATCAGGCCACTGCCAGTAGCGGCGGATGGTCAGCCGGTGGTCGGTGCAGTCCCAGGTCAATACGCTTGCAGGCGGCACGCGGCGCACGCCATTCAAAAGGCTGCGCTCGCCGATGGGATGGCCGATCGAGATGAACGCGCCCCATGCAGCAGGGTCGGGATCGTCGCCCATCGCCTTGGTTTCCGTTGCCAGCGTCAACTCGCCGTCGACGTGGCGCATGTAAAGCGGCTGCATGCCGAGGCAGTCGGTGACGATGACAAGGATGTTTCTTTGCGCATCCCACAAAACACCCGTGAAGGCCCCGTCATAGCTCGGGAACAAGCGTTCCGCGCTGTCGGCATCCACCATGTCTTCGACATCGGCGCCATGGATTGGCAGCCCGGTGAAAAACCGGATGTTTCCCTGCGCTGGAAGCACCACGTCGCCCAAGCAACCGATCGAGCCTGTGGGGAAATCTAGCTGGCTCGCCGTCAAGTGGCTGAGGTTTTGGCGTTGCAACATCGCGCCAACCCGACGGGGCGCGTCGGCGCCGATGTGGATCGCGAGCTTCTTGGCCCGGCAAGCCGCGGGTACGGGCGTCATGGATCACCTTGGCCGTTGAGTGCAAGCAACGCAATGCGAGGCGTCCGGACCGCAGTTTGCGACATCGGGATCAAAAGCAACAGAGCGCGACCACCGCGGCAACACCAATTGCCCATACCATTCCAGCCGCCAGCAGCAATCGGCGAAACGGGAACCGGGTTACGCGCCAGATGATATCGGCCACGATCAGGCAGCAGATGGAAAAAACAATGAGGCCGAACAGCGGCCACCCGATGTGTCCCCCGGACCAGAAGAAGAGCGTCATGGCGCCACCCCGCCCGTGACCAGTGTTTCCCCGGCACACACGCGCTGACCGGGCTTCACGCACAACGGAAAGGAATCCGGCAACTCCAGAACCACCGTGCTTCCCAGCAGGATCCGGCCGAGCCGCTGCCCGCGCTCGAGCATGTCGCCCGTGCGCGGCCAGACTTCGATCCGCCGCGCGGCCACGCTCGTGATCAAGCGCACCGCCAATTGCCCGTATTCCTTGCTTTCCAGCACGACGCGCGTTTGCACCGGACAGTGTTTTTCGCGCAGGAACGAAAACTCGCGACCTTCTCCGTCCATGAACTGGTCGCCGTGCGGTTCTATGGCAACAACCCGCCCAGCAGCGGGGCTGCGCTGCACGTGCATGTCCCAGAAACTCAAGGCGATGACCAGGTAACGGGTTCCATCCCGTACTTCGGCGCTTGTCACCACGCCATCCGCCGGCGCAATGAGGCCGGCTTCGGGCGGCGGCGTGCGCTCCGGATCACGATTGAAGAACCCGAGAAAACCCGGGTGAAAGTTTCCGCTTCGCAGCCACCCGCGTATTTGACGCTCGGGCCAGCGCTGCCTTGGACGCAGGAACGGGCGCAGCCACGCAGCCGGGTAGGGAAACCGGAGCGCCCAGGCAATGACCAGCAGCAACGCGCCGGCGAGTATCAGTATTTGTACCAGCAGGATCATCATCTACCCGTGATCGATCAGGACGAACAGGTTGCCGTGCGCGCACCCACGATGCTGCGCGTGCGAATCTGCAACAACCAGACCATCATCATGCGTCAGCAATAGTGTGGATCAACGCGAGTTCTTCGGCGCTGAATACGTCAGGAAATTCCGAGGCAGCCTTTCCGATGAATGATACCCATGCGTCGCGCGGTTCGACCATCATGAAACGCCTGCTGAGCAGATCGACCGTTGGCAGCGCCCTGCTGTTCGTAAACGAGGAGCCCAAACCCACCATGGGAGGCAGGATGTCGTGCTCCAATCGCAGTCCTGCCAGAAACCGGCGCCGCCACGGCTCGTCGTCGTGCCAACGCTCGAAATCCCAGATCGAACCCCGTGACGATGCAAGATTGGCTTTCAGGGTCGCGAAGAACCTCGGCCCCATGCTCTGCATGCGCGCCCCCAAGCCTTCGCGTGCCCTTCTATTGAGATTCTGGAAACGGCTGGCCACGAGGTTGAGCGTGCTGCGCCGGACCAATATCGTCTCGTTGCGCCTGGGGATACGCCAGCTACCTCCGTAAGTCGCATCCACATCTTCGGCTGAAATAATGATGAAGCGTGCTTGCCGTACAAGCTTCAAATCCCGGTACAGATGTTTGAGATACGAGCGGTTGTCGAGGGTCGAAACATCATTGATGAAAAAAGTCTTGCCACTGCTCGAGTAATTGAAATTCTTGATGAGCGGGCTTTCGATCAGCGTTACCGCATCGCCTTCCAATGCATTGGTCAGCCATCCCACGCATGCGTGGTTGCCCGCGCGCCGCATCCCGTGAACGAAAAAAACGCGTTCCGCGCGGGCCATCATCCATTCAATGCCGTACCGCGCGATCAGTGTCTTCATCTCCACCCCTGCAAGTTGGCCCGGTGACCCTTCTCTGCCGTTCAGGCTTCTGGCGAGCCGCTTCTTGAGAGCGCCGTCAGCGCTGCGCGTCCATGATGGATTCTATTTGATCAAGATAGATGATGAAGGGCGAAATCCACGGCTTCATCCGACCACCGGACAACACACTGGCCAGCATCTTGCCTCTTGGAAGCCAATTCTTCGTCAAACGCGACGGTCTTTTCAGCAGAAACCTGCGCGCGGCTTCGGCGAGAAAGCCTGCGCGCACCTCGGCATCGTCGGGCGGCGGTGCGGCATCGTCCACGTAGGGAATGTGCGCGAATTTCGGGTACGCGCGCGCGATGGTGTCGTCGTGAAGGCGGTGGTCCATCAGCATGCCGGACGGCAGGGTAACCAAGAAATCAAACAGGTCGTGATCCAGGAATGGCGCGTGGACACGGGGAACGCCTGAAAGCAGGGCGTACGGCGCAAGCGCGATCTCGCGCCGCGTGCGATTCCACAGGACGAATGACCCGACCGGGTTCGGATGATCGAGGTGTTTCTCCACTTCCCGCGCGAGCCGGTTGCTTGCCAGATCCCGATCCAGGGCGGCTTTCAGGTTTCCCTTCAGCAATTCGCCCAGCCCCGAGTTGCTGGCCGTGCGCATCGACAGCAGTGCATTGCAAATCGTGGCGGCATCGCGGGTGTGGAATGCCGCATCAAGTTCCGGACTCAGGAACTTGCTCTGCGACAGCACGTCTCCTGCAATGCCGTCGTAGGTGCACCCGAATCGCCCATTCATAAAATCCGCCAACGCAAGATACCAACCATGCGCCGCCGCGCAGAAATGCGTCTCCAGGTTCTTGCGCAGTTGAGCTTCGAATGGCGACAGTTGCTGGTCGACAACGGCAAAGTTGAATCCAAGTTCCCTGCAAAGAACCGCCGCTATCTTGGGGTCCTCGTTGGGGTCCGGCGGATTGTCAAGCGCGGAGACGCAGACGGCTGGCTCGTAACCGGTGCGGTGCAGTTCCAGCAAGATGTGCCTGGAGTCGCGGCCGCCGCTGATGGGGACGGCGCACGCCCGTGGATCGGGTACGCGCTTGGCCATCGCCTTGGCGAACAGATCGATGTATTGATCAATGGCTTCGTCACGCGAAATGGACGAGGCTTTCGGCGCGGACGGGTACCTTGCGCGGCACTTAAATCCGGATACTTGCCATTCGAAGACGGCATTCGGAGGGACGACCTTGATCGCGGAAAACGGGGTGTCGTCGCCGACGAAGAAACCCAGCCGGAAGAACACCGCGAGGGCTTCGACGTCCAGCTCCGTCGGGGCCCCTTGATCGACCAGGGTGACGAGCGATGACGAGATGCACACCCCGCGATTGGGCGTGTGGAACCAGAACAGAGGGAAGAATCCGTAACGGTCGTTGTTGACTACTAGCCGCGTGCCGTCCCAACGCCAGCCTGCGAAAATGCCATCGTCCACGGATTGCGTGCTTGAAGGTATTCGATGGCCAAACGCGGCCCGGGTTTGCCCGCGCGTCTCGATGGCGTCGCCCCGCCCGTCCGCGCGGAAAAACGGGGCTTCGACCGCCGCATCGGGACGCAAGTCATGGGGCATGGTGTCGTCTTTTGCCCACTTCACAAATAACCCAACGAAACCAACCCGATGATCCACCGGCGATCCTCTCGGCAAGACAGCACGGTCCATAGCGCTCGACCACCCCGCGCAAAGTGCCCGCGTACGAACGCATAGAAGATGATGCGCATACGCGAGACTGCTTCCGATTTGCATCGCCGCAACCAGAGGCGCCGATGCGCGCGTTTGTCGGCAACCATGCTCGAAAGCGCCTGCACTCTGCGTATCGCTTCCTCACCTTCGTGACCGGAGACGCAGCGGGGCAAATGCTGGTCGCCAATGCTTAGCGGGACGACGCGGTAAGCGAGTGCCGGCCGCGGGCCGCGCAAGTCGGCATCCACGACCAGCACCATGCTGTCGAACACGCCAGCGCGACGTTCCTGGTAACGGTTTCCACGCAGCTTGAAGATGAAATTTCCCAACGAGTAGGCGATCACGCCTCCGTTGTAGGTCTCGATACCTTGCAATACATGCGGGTGATGCTGGATGACCAGGTGTGCACCCTGGTCAATGAGCCAGCGGGACAAACGCTGGCGCCATCTGCCCGGTACATCCGAAAACTCGAGATCCGCGTGCAACGCCACGACCACGAGCTCCGCCTGCGTCGCCGCGGCGCGCACTCGTTGGCCCAGTTGCGACTTTTCCAGCGGGGCGATCCCGGCACGATCGCTCTTTGCATAGAACTCGCTCTTGTCGCAGGCGCCGATGAAGGCAACCCTGTGTCCATTGCGCTCGACGAAAGCGATCTCTTCCGCTTCATGCTTGTCCAAGCCGGCACCGAATCCGCGCATGCCGTACGCGGAAAGAGAGGCGCGGGTAACCGGCACCGCCTCCGGCCCGCAGTCCAGCGAATGGTTGTTCGCCATGGTCAGATCGGAAAAGCCTATCGCGCCAAGAAACGGGCCCGCCACTGTTGCCGGCACCGCCATGGTTTGCTGCCGCGCCTGTTCACTGCATTGCGCATCGACCAGGCAGCACTCCAGATTCCCGACCAGAAAACCGTACTCGCCGATCTCGCGCTTGATCGCGGGCCATTCCGGAAATTCGAATGCACCTGTTGGCGCGTTGCCCAGGAAACTGAGGCACACATCGCCGACAAACGCCAATCTGAGGCCATTTTCATCCATTGTCTTTCTTTATTACCAAGGCAATGACTTCCAGGAAATAGCGTCTAAAGAATAGCCACATGAAAGACGAATAGACGAGCGCACCAACAAGGATAAGGAGAATCATGCCGGTCTTGGGGCCGAGAAATGGCATGGTAATCGTCTGGCGAACCAATATCACCGCAAGATACATGATGGTGCCGCCCATGGCTGGCCCCGCCATGGCCCCGAAATAACTCAATTTGGTCAATCCCAATGGCGGTAGTGAATAGCGCAGGCGCGCCACGACCAGTATCGGATATCCAATGACCCATGCCAGCGAGGCGCCGATCAGTCCCCCGAAATAGGTTCCGATGAAAAAAGCCGGCAACATGATCACCAGTGCTTGAAGGGTGTTCAGCGTGGCGATCTGCGGCTTGCCTATCGCCAGCAATGGCGAGCCGGTGCCGTGACCAATCATCCGGATGGGCATTACAAGGCTCAGTAGTTGCAGGGGCAAGATCGCCCTTTCCCATCGGTGCCCCAACACCACAGTGACCAGATCGGGTGATATGCAGGAGATGCCCCAGAAAATCGGAAAGGCGAGAAAGCTGAGCATGCGTATGGCCTTGAGAAAATGCGAGCGAATCGCGGCCATGTCGTGCTGGACCGATGAAAAGGCGGCAAACCCGACCTGATCCAGCATTTCGGAGACTTTTTGCATGGGCAGGGACGCCAACTGCATGGCGATCGAGTAGAAGCCGAGCAGTTCCTTGCCCAGAATCTTGCCGATGATCAAGACATCGGAGTTGGAATACACGTACCAGAGCAACCGGTTGGCCGTGACCTGACCGCCGAAATGCAGCATTTCCGTCATGCCTTCGCGCGAAAACCTCGGTCGGCACCAATGCCGGGCCGCCAAGGTCAGGGCAATGGGGCGTATCACCGCTCCGGCGAGGCTGCCGAACACCAGCGCCCACACGCCTGCTCCCGCCAGCGCAAAACCCAGGGTTACCAATCCGTTGCCCAGCACATTGGCAAGATTCGCGAGCGACTTTTGCTTGAAGCGCATACTGCGGCTGAGCATCGCATCCTGGACCACGCCGACCGACGCCAAGGGAAACTGGATACCCAGCACGCGCACGATATTGGTGAGGCGCGGATCGCCGAAGAAGTGCGCGAGCAGCGGGGCGATAGCGAACACCAGCGCATAGATGAGCAGGTTGGCAGCGATCAGGATGCCGAATGCCTGCTCAACCTGGCGTTCCGTCAGGTCGCGCTTCTGGACCATGGCCGAATACAACCCCAGTTCCTGGAACAGGGTTGCGAAACCGATGAGCACTTGTGCAATGGCCATCAAGCCGTAGTCGGATGGCTTGAGGATGCGGATCACCACCAGCGTGATGGCCCACGCGATCAGTTGACCGGCAAAACGCGCGCCAGCCAACCATTTCAGCGAATGCAGGACTTCATTGCGGAGGCTCATTCATTCACATCCACTTGCCGGGCCACGCGTGTGTCGCAGATACATGCAAGCACTTTCAGTTCTGCCCGAACGATCGATGTGTCGAGCCGCCAATCCTGCGTGTGGCAGCGTTGCCGTCTCAATCTGAGATCCCTGATCCGTGTGCGCGGCCGGTATGCGGCGGCGCGCGCAAAGTGTAGCCGAAGGAGGCGCAGTGGATCGTTGGATCCATGCGCCGCGCCGTAGCGGCTACTCCTGCAAGACCAAAGCCGGGTATCTCAGGGCAACCTGACGCGTCAATGTGGAACCGAACGTGGCAGTACCGCGAAGTTCGGGAAGTCGTTGTAGGCGTGGGGCGCGGTTGGTTTCACGCTGCGGGATTCGAAGATGCTCCACGCGGCCGCGGCATTCGGCAATCCGCTGTCGGCCGCGGCGGCCACGCCGATCTGGAAGTTGGCGGGAAAGCCCGTGGCGGATTTCGGATAGCCGGACATTTCACCCGCCTGCCAGGGCTGCTTCTTTATCAGGCCAAAGGCTTCCACCATGGCGGGCGAATTGCATGTCAGGCTAACGAGGGTCGGGAACGTCGCGGCATACACGGCCTTGTACGAGGGCAACCAGTTACCAGCAGCATCCTTGACCTGAATTTTGTAGATCGATGCTGCCAGCCAGCAATACCCCTGCGCAGGGTTGCTTTGCCAATCAGTCATCAGTCCGATTTCGAACTTGGCCAGCCAGTTGCGGAACGGCTCGGCGCCTGCGAAGCCAAGTTCCGCGGCATGCCCCGCCGCCCAGGTCAGGAAATTGTGCTGCCAGGGCGCGATACCGTTGTGCTTGCCCCCATTGAGGCTGTACACAACACTGTTGTCAATCACGCGCAGCGGGTTGGCATTGGGGTTGTTGGTGTAGCGCGTGTTCCAGTCGTTGAGCGAGTCCGTGACGGCCGCGGTGAACTCGGCCTTGAGTGGATACCCGTCCGGCAGCAAATAAGCCGCTTCGGCCATGTTGCGCAGCGTCCAAGCATCAGCGCGCATCGAGCCGTGCGAACGGCCGATCAGGAACTTCGAGAAGCCACGGTAGGCTGCGCCCGCCCAGAGCTGGTTCATCGAGGCACCGAACGCAAGCTCGGACATGTAGTAGTAATCACCCGTCACCATATACGGCACGTACGACTCGGCTGGCTGGTGCGCGTTGTTCCACTTGTACGGGTTGCCGGCGACGTACCACGCCTTCGCACATTTTTTGACCACCGCGTTGACGGCGCAACCCGGAAGCAAATCGGCTTTGTACCGCGTGCCATCTGCGGAGTCTTTCGAGGCCAGCCGATTGGCGTTCCCCCAGCCGGCGAGGGTCACGTAGGGGTGCTTCCGGATGCTGACCGGCCAGCCGGTCGCCGCATCGCGGTAATGGATGCTGTAGGTGCCGAGCGCGTCGGTATTGGCCAGCATCCAGTTGTAGGCGCGTACGTCGGGGTCGACGATGTAAACGCTGGTCCAGCGCGGTAACGGACCAATGGCGGGTTGTGCGCCGACGTTCGACATGTCCCTGGTCTGGTCGCAGTGATCCAATGGTGCGCAGGACTGCGGCAGGCCGGCGAGAAACTTTTCGTCCGGCTTCAGATCCATGTAGCGTGATACTGCCATGCTGTTCTGGATGTACTGGGTGTCCTGCTGCAGGTAGACCTGCGGTTGCGCGTTGTTCCACCACAGCACCTTGTGCCAGCGCGTCGCGGTGTATTGAGTCAACGCGGGACTGGTGTAACTGGCGCTGCCCGAGGTCAGCGTCGCGGTGTATTGCGGTTGCGCCTGCGCGGCGAACGCATCGCTGTTCTCGACGATGATGTCGGTACGCACGCCGCCGACCGCGCCCGGCGTGCTGCCGGCATAGGCGCGTACCGCGAAGTAGATCCTGAGGTTCGGATTGTTGGTGCCATTCGCGGCGGTCACCGGGCCGTTCACGACCCAGGCGCCGGCCAACGGACCGGAGAGCCAGAGACTGCAGTGCGGGTTCCATGGCTTGCACGCGTTCGTGTTGTTTGCCGCCGTCAACAATGCCCGTGCATCCACCGAGTAGCGTGTGCCGCCAAGATCGAGCTCAACCTTGGCGTCGTAGTGGGTCGCGAGCAATTGCGACAAGTTGATCGGCGCCCCCTTTTCTGTCGATGCCGAAGCCGGACCGGTGGACAGTGTCAATGGAAGCTTGGCATGGCCCGGCAGCGACGGAATCATCGCCGTCAGTACCGCGTGGCGCAGGCTGCCATCCGGATTGGTCGCCTTAGCATCCATCTGCAACGTCACAGGTTTGCCGCCGAGCGCCGCGGTAATCGTCGCGCCACGGGGTACATCGCCGGCTTTGAAGATTTGGCCGAAGGTGACCGGAACAACGGTTTGCGTTTTTGCGGTTTGGCTCACCACCGTGTCCGTCACGATGGTTCCCGCGCGCGCCTGCGTCGTGCCTATCAGCAACATGCTGCCGGCAAAAGCGCACGCCGCCGCGTAGGTGATCCGCCTGAATCGATCACCGCAAGCGCATGTTGCAGGGTACGGGATAATGTCCATGCTGGTGTCGTACCCTCGGGTTCGCGGCAATGTCAGTCACCGGCGGGATTGGAAAGACCGGTGTGCGAGAAAGCGATGATACGCGCGGCACGCCATGGCCGAGCACAACGTCGCGCAAGGCAACGCAGCTCACGATAACTCAACGCCTGAACTGAGCCATCGTGCAGGTAGCGCACCCCTGCAACCAAGGGCGTGCAGATTTCTGCTTTCCCATTTCCGCCTGCTGAAGCTCCCGCATTCACTATTTCGGCGCGGATGGTTCTCTTGGTTTGGGCGAAGCGGAAATTGGGCTGGAGTCGACGTTGCGTTTCAGCGCTTCGAGGAGCGCTGGCGCGAGGGTACGCGCGAACGTCGCTGTCATGTGCCCGGCGTCTGAAAACACGATTTTGCCATCAATTTCGGACCGGCATAGGGCACCTGGGCAAACATGGTCCGTCATGTCAACGATTTGCACATTGGTAACCGGAATTGCCGCGGCAATCAGCCAGCGACTGACGTTGTCGAACTGAGCGGTGTGCGCGTTCTCGCTGCAATGTGATTGACTTGTCAGTGCGGCGTAAAACCAGCCTCGCGGCTCCGCACACAGCCGACCATTGAAGGAAAGTTCGGGCGTCGGAAGCATCAGGTAGACACGTCCGACACTTCCTTCCAGGTCATCCAGTACTTGTTTCGTGCCCGACACCCATTGATTTTTCGTAAAAGGGTAAGTGACGCCCTCACTCATGATGACCACATCAGGCCGCATGGCGATCACTTTGCGCACCGCCTCTTCTCGCCAACGCGCACACTCCGTGTACTCGCGACGTAGTGGCAGCGCAACATACGGCGCATCCACCATTGGGCACGCCGATTTGGTGATAACGAGGAAGCGCCACTGCGGACTGCCGAAGATTTGACGGTATGCCGGAAACCAGTGAGCAGCCTTGCTGTCACCGATGAGAATCGCGGTACGCTTTGCGTTCGGGTTCCCGAACGAGCAGACCTGAACCTTGGTGGACGCGTAGGAGACGAAGCACCCTTTGGCATAGATGGCCGCTTCATCAGTGCGCGCCGCCACAAATGGAGCCAAGGCCGCCGTTTGATCATGGTGCTTCGCTTCAAACTGCCAGGCCCGCAGCGAGACTGCGGCCATGAGCATGACCGCCATCGCTCCCACCAGGGTCCAACGCGGTTTGGCGACGAGCCATTTGCGGCGTCGGATCGGCGTTTCAAAAAAGCGATACGAGATTGTTGCAATCAGCAGCGACAGCAGCACGAGGAGCAACCGGTTCCACCCGGTTCTCATGTCCAGCAGCGTGGCGCCAAGCAGCAATACCGGCCAATGCCACAGGTACCACGAATAAGAGACACGTCCCACCGCTTGCATGGGACGCAGCGACAGCAGGCGTGTCAGCCCGAAATTGTTGTTGCAAGCGCCCGACGCCAGCACCATCGAAGCTCCGAATGCAGGCAGCAGGGCCCACGTGCCTGGATAGGGGGCGGATGGGCTGATGGACCATGCACCGAACAGGATCATTGCCAGTCCCACCCACCCCAGCGGGCGCAACCATGCTCGGTTCCCGATACCAGAGTGAGCACTAAACCTTGGTGACCCAACTGCAAGGAAGACGATCGCGCCCAGTGCAAATTGCCACGCGCGGGAAGGCATCAGATAGAAGGCGAACATCGGTGTGCGGTGGGTCCAATACAGGGACAGCGCAAAGCTGACCGCAAAGATGCCGACGAACAGCCATTTCAGACGTGCCATGCTTTGCACATGCTTGGCGCCCTTCCACGCACCCAGTACCAGGACGACCAATAGCGGCCAGACCAGATAAAACTGCTCTTCGACACCAAGGGACCATGTGTGCAGGAAAAGCGCGGTGTCCGAGGACGGCGCGAAGTAGTCCAGGTTCCAGAAGGCAAACTGGAAGTTGCTCAGCCACAGGGCGGCGCCCGTGGCGTTCGATGCCTGGCTGGGCAGCTCGGTTGGCGGCATTAGCAATTGAGCGACGGCGCATGTCACTGCCAGCATCAGCAGGAGCGCGGGCAGCAGGCGCCGCAATCGTCGGGCGTAAAATCTTGCGAAGCCGAGGTGGTTTGTCGTCGCGACTTCTTGCACCAGCAAGCCGGTAATCAGATAACCAGACAGGATGTAGAAGACGTCAACGCCAACAAAGCCGCCGCGGAGGACTTTGACTCCCGCATGCGCCGCCACGACGAGCAGAATGGCCACGGCACGCAGGCCTTCCACGTCAGGCCGGTATCCGAGGCGATACAACGCTTGATTCCCGCTCACATGTTCCCCCATGTGCGGCAGCGCTGCCGCGGTCCCTGTTTCACGGCCAGTCACGCTCCAAGTAACGCTTTGTCATTCCCCCTCTCGCGGGGTTGGCCAGACCGTCGTGCGACGAGGGCGATGATACGCGGGGCACGCCGTGGCGGGACATCGGCGTCGCGCAAGGCAATGCAGCTCGCGATAACGCGAGCCGATCATTCCGATGATCCTTAACGATAAAAGCGACCGTTGCGGTCGCTTTTATCGTTTATCCGGAAGCTGTGATCAGCGTCTTTCTATGACCCCCGCAGCCGTCCCACGGCGTATGTACCCATATGGACTGACTTGGCGATTTGGCAATGTCACGATGGGCGTGGCCACATTGGCGCGAGCTTTCGCCGCACTCGCCGGAGTCGGGCTGTTGCCGCTGACGCGTAATGCCGGTGAGGCAGCAGCTCGCATCGTTACCGGTTGGTAGCTCCGTGATACCGGGGACACGAACCAGTTTGCAAAATAGCTTGCTGTCTGGAATGCGGGCCGAAAGATGCGCTCGAGACCGAGGTAGATTGCACGTCCGGGGAGGGTTTCACGCGTTCCCGCATCGACGGGCAGCGGACTCGTTTTCACGGGTACCGCGATTGGTTCGGCCTTTGCAGGGTTTCCCGTAGCAGGCGGTGGCTGGATGCTGACCGGCGGCAGGGGCGGATGGTCCACCGGCGCCCGACGGCCGGGCGGAGTCACGACCGGCGGTGGAGTTGTATTGACCGGCGGCGGGATCGAATTGGTGGGTGGTGGAATCGGGTTCGTGGGTGGCGAAACCGGGTCGGATGACTGCGCCGCGGAACGCGGCAGCAGCGCGAAGTTCGGGAAGTTATTGTAGGAAACGGATCCACTTGGCTTCACGCTGCGGGTGTCGAAAATGCTCCACGCGGTCGCGGCATTCGGCAAGCCGCTGTCGGCCGCGGCGGCGACGCCGATCTGGAAGTTCGCAGGAAAGCCGGTTGCCGAGTTGGGATAACCCGACATTTCGCCCGCCTGCCAAGGCTGCTGCTTCAGCAACCCCATGGCCTGTACCATGGCCGGCGAATTGCACTGGAGTCCGACGAGCGTGGGAAAGGTAGCGGCATAGACAGCGGTGTAGGACGGCAACCAGTTCCCGGCTGCATCCTTCACTTGAATGCTGTAGGCCGAAGCTTCCAGCCAGCAATACCCGTGGGTGGGATTGTTCTGCCAGTCGGTCATCAGCCCGATCTCGAACTTGGCCAGCCAGTTGCGAAACGGCGCGGCTCCCGCGAAGCCAAGTTCGGCGGCGTGCCCCGCCGACCAGGTCAGGAAGTTGTGCTGCCAGGGTGCGACGCCGTTGTGGGTGCCCCCGTTCATGCTGTACACCGCGCCGCTGTCGATCACATGCAAGGGGTTGGCATTGGGGTTGTTGGTGTAGCGCGTGTTCCAGTCGTTGAGCGAGTCCGTGACGGCCGCGGTGAACTCGGCCTTGAGCGGATAGCCGTCCGGCAGCAGATACGCCGCTTCAGCCATGTCGCGCAGCGTCCAGGCCTCGGCACGCATCGCGCCGTGCGAAGGTCCGATCAAGAACTGGCTGAAGCCCCGGTAGGTCTCACTCGCCCAAAGCTCGTTCATCGAGGCGCCGAACGCGAGCTCGGACATGTAGTAGTAGTCACCGGTCACCATGTACGGCACGTACGATTCCGCCGGCTGGTGCTCGTTGTTCCAGGAATAAGGGTTGCCCGTGCGGTACCCCGATGTCGTACAGCCCGTGACGACCGCGTTGTTGACGCAGCCCGGGAGCAGATCAGGTCCGTAGAGAGCAGCCTTTGTACCCCCCTGTTGCACCATGCGGTTGGCGAACGCCCAGCCCGCGATGGTCACGTAGGGATGTCTCTCGATGCTGACCGGCCAGCCGGTCGCCGCATCGCGATAATGGATGCCGTAGGTGCCGAGTGCATCGGTGTTGGCCAGCATCCAGTTGTAGGCGCGCACGTCGGGGTACACGATGTAAACGCTGGTCCAGCGCGGCAGCGGGCCGATCGCGGGTTGTGCGCCGACGTTCGACATGGCCTTGGTCTGGTCGCAATTGTCCAGCGGTGCACACGACTGTCGCAGGCCGGCCAAGAACGTCTCGCTGGGCTGCAGCGACTGATAGCGCGACACTGCCATGCTGTCCTGGATGTACTGGGTGTCCTGCTGCAGGTAGACCTGCGGTTCGGCGTTGTTCCACCACAGCACCTTGT